>ERZ1066122.1891-NODE-1891-length-15219-cov-8.625890_pt1 | contig 15219 bp, 19 predicted proteins | sample MGYA00382769_ERZ1066122 | MGnify/ENA primary metagenome ERZ1066122 (study PRJEB33369, sample SAMEA5778352) | biofilm metagenome | biome: Industrial cooling water; feature: Water cooling tower basin; material: Biofilm | place: United Arab Emirates | collected...
CCGTTCGACCACTCCGGCATCTGTCCGCATGTCCATCTGGCTTGGGTCAATGCCGAAAAACGGCGCGCCAGTCTGGCAGGACGCGGCCCTTAAACGATGATTCCGGCTTTGCCAAGCCCGCAAGGTTGAACTTTGCGTCTCGCTTCGCAATATAGAAGGCATGTCGAGCAAAATTGAAGTTCCTATTACCGCAGAAGCCCGTTTCGCCATCGGTGAAGTCGTGCGTCACCGCATTTTCGACTTTCGCGGCGTAGTGTTCGACATCGATCCCGTCTTCGCCAATAGCGAGGAATGGTACCAGTCGATCCCCGAACAGGTCCGACCGCGCAAAGACCAGCCATTCTACCATCTGTTCGCCGAAAATGCCGAGAGCAGCTATATCGCCTATGTCAGCCAGCAAAACCTTTTGCCCGATGCCGAACAGGGCCCGGTCAACCATCCCGCCATCGAAGGCTATTTCGATGAATGGGGCGGGGAGCGCTATGCGCTGAAGCGCAATATGCGGCAGTGATTAATCCACGACCTTGCGATTTGTCATCCAGGACGGAGGGGGCGTAGGCGGGCGAAACTCCAATCGACCATCAGTGATACAGGTCTCGTTCCAGTCAGTGCACTGCTCGGTCAGAAAATCGAAATAGTCCTGCATCGGCGGAATGGGGCCGTTTTCCAAGGCTCTCAGGAAAGAGGGTGGTGGCAGATAATGATGATCCTTGATGTAGTGAAGCAGCAGGGTGGGTGCCGCAAAGATATCTGCTTCCGGAGAAAACACCCGAATTTCCGCACTGCCCAATAGCAGCTTTCGGTCGTCAAGATCATAGACCAACGACGACGGCGCGCTGCAAATGTTGCAGATATGGATTCCTCTGGTCTGGTTCACGCTGTAGCGACAGATCTGCTCCAGGCGTGCAAAGGTTCCCGGCTCGATGGACCCCGTTTCAAATTCATGCGCGGCATCGAGCCACCCGACATTCAGGCGTGGCGGTTTATTCGATCGAAAATAGTTATAGGGCGTCAGATCGGCAAAATAGGTCATCGGTGTGCGCGGTCGCCAAGCTCGCCGTCATGATGCTGGGGTGCCGTCAGTGGCTTTCATCGTCGCTATCCACTCCTCAAGCAACGCCACACCTTCATCGTGCACCGTTGCCCTCCCCAATTCGGGCATCGCGATTCCGGGGTCGATACTTTTCATGCGGTGGATCAGGATCGACCGTTCGGGATGGCCGGGGTCGATGACGAAATCGAAGCCACCGCTGCCCCGTCCCGCTGCTACCGGACGCTTGCCGATACCCAGGGCGGCAGCGTTGCCCTTATAGTCGTCGTAGAACAGGCCAGAATTGCTCGCCGAGCCTGTGGGCTTGTGGCAATGGCCGCAATTGACCTGCAAATAGGCGCGGGCGCGGTGGTCTATGGTACCCGACCAGGGCATGTCCCAGCGCGCCATGGTCGGAACCAATATCAACTCCGGATTGTCGAAATGCGCGAGAAAGGCCTTTTCCGCTGAAGGACTGGCAAATTCCATGTTTTGCAGGACCGGGCCAATCGGTGTGATCGCATCCTTTGTCGAATGGCATTGCTTGCATTGGTTCTTGTTCGGCACGGCATAGCTGATTGCCATTGCCTCCCCATCGGGTTTGAGAAAGCTCGCCGGGACCCGCGTGCCGCCCAGTTTCAGCTCCGCATCCTTGCCATCGGCCCGCCAGACATAGGGCAGCGTGACCCAGCCTTCAGCCCTGTGGATCAGGAGGCGCGTTTCTATGATCTTGAGTTTGCCACCGGCATCGGAGTAGCCAAAACTTTTGATGAGCGTCGTGCCGACGGGAAATCCGATACGCCCCGCGCCGTCGACCGTTAGCCTTGCCCCCTTGGGTAATGAGATGAAGCGCTGCTTTTCCGCATAGTCGGAGAAAAGCGGGGTGTTGAGGGTATAGGGTATGAGGTTGGGTGCGGGCCGGTCTGCACCGCCATCGAAAAAGGCGAAAGCCGACAAAAGCGGCGGATTGATTTCGGCGACTTGCGCTTCGCCGCTGCGCGCTCCCAGCGCCAAGAACAGGCAGGCACAGGCAGCAAGCAACCAGCGCATCAGCGGACGGCCGCCTCCATCGCCTCGGGCAGGACAATTTTGGGTAGCTCGGTCACGGTTCCGGTCGACGGCGGTAGCATCGTCGGCACCGCGCTTTCGGGCGACGCCTTAAGGTCGGCAAGGCCAAGCGACAAAGCGGGCACCAGATCGCCGACCCAGGGCTTCGCCTCATCCCCGCCTGCACCGTCCCAAAATATCGGCGGAATCGACCCGCCAAGCCTTTCGGCAATCTGCGCGCCACCGGCAAATTTGGGGTCGAACCCAGCCTTGTCATGCTGGTTGCCCCAGATCGCAACGCCCTTTGCCACCGGATCATATTTGGCATCCTCATAGGGATAGCGATAGCCGATCACCATCACATTGGCGGTGCCATTATTGCCCAGCATATTGTCGAAAATATGCACATCGCGGTTGGCCATCACCATCACGCCGGTGCCGGTCGGGACATTGGCAACGATATTGCCCTTTGGCGCGAAATTGGGCGTGCTGTTGTCGACGACGACATTTTCGAAAATGCGCACATTGCGCCCGCCCATTTGCGGCAGGTTTGGCAAGTCGAACACCAATATGCCACCGGTGTTCTTGGTTGCCAGATTGTCGTGAACGTCAGCGTTGAAGCTGTTTTCAATTTCTATCCCGGCGACATTTTCCATCACCAGCGAGTTGCGCACGATGATCTGGTCCGACTGGCCGACATAAATCCCTGCATCCGATGCACCGCGCACAACGACATTGTCGACCAGCACATGGCGGCTCTCGACAGGGTAAATGCCATAGGCACCGTTGGTTTCCTTCGGCCCACCGGTCCATTCGACTCGCAATTTGTGATAAACAATGCGGTCTGCGCCTTTGGATTTGATGCCATCGCCCTTGCTGTTTTCTACGGCAAAATCGCGCAGGACAACGTCATCGGACGTGACGAGCAGCCCCTCGCCCGAGCCCAGTTGGCCTGAAAAATCCAGCGTCGTCTTGTCGACGCCTGCGCCCTTTACCGTGACCTTTGGCACATCGAGCGAAAGCCCGTCGGTCAGCGCAAAGCGCCCTGCACCAAGCTCGATCACATCGCCGGGTTCGGCGATAATCAGCGCTTCTTGAAGCCTCGCCTGACCATCGGCCGGCGCGACATTGATTGTTTTGGCCGCAAGCGGCGACGAAAGCGCGGCGATGGCCGCGGCGATTGCGATAGTCCTCATCCTCATGCCCGCAACGATGCCCGATGAATGCGGGCTTGCCAAGGGGGAACGCCGCACATAGCCGAATGTAAAGAAGGCACAAAGGCGCGAAGGCACAAAGAGGACGCGACAACCTCTTTGTGCCTCTGTGCCATCGCGCCTTTTTTACAGATGATTGACTGGACTGACGCCTACGCCGCCACACCCAAAATCCACTCTACACCCGCATCAGCATGGATTTCCGCGCTGTCGTAAATCGGCAGGATATTGGCCTTTGTATCGACGATCATGCCGAGCTCGGTGCAGCCGAGCACAACAGCGTCGGCGCCATCCTTGTCGATTTCGGTGATCATAGTTTTCAGCGTGCGTTCCGAATTGCGTACCGCCTGGCCCGCCATCAGCTCTTCATAGATGATGCGGTCGAGTTCGTTCACATCGTCGGCCTCCCAGGGGAGCAGCGTGACGCCGTGCTTTACGAGGCGCTGGCGATACCAGCTTTCGGCCATCACATTACGCGTGCCGATCAGCGCGGCGGATTTGACGCCATCGGCTTTCATTTTCTGGCCCACGCTGTCGGCGATATGGATGACGGGGACAGAAACCGCGCCCACCACCCGCTCGTGCACCTTGTGCATGCTGTTCGCGCCGATCAGGATCGCGGTTGCCCCGCCCTGTTCGAGCCGCTTCGCCGAATCTGACAGGACGGCGGCGACATGATCCCAATCCTGCTCGCTATTTGCCTTGGCGAGATCGCAGAAATTGAGATTGTCGAGGATGAGCGGCGCGCTGCAAAGCCCACTGGCGCGGCGCTGCACCTGCTTGTTGATGCGACGGTAGTAAAATTCGGTGGAATACCAGCTCATTCCGCCGATCAGGCCGATTTTTTGCATTCATCAAATTCCCAAAAAAATGAATCATCATCCCCGCGAAGGCGGGGACCCATCCCCTGACCGTCCGATTTAAACTGACGTTTCGGGGATGGCCCCCCGCATATGCGGGGGTCACGAATGTGTTGGTCTTTCTGTAGCTTCTTGCTGTCTAATGCTGCAAGGCTTTCACAATATCCTCGACCATCTTCTTCGCATCGGCGAGCAGCATCATCGTCTGGTCCATGTAGAACACGTCATTGTCAACGCCCGCATAGCCGACACCGCCCATGCTGCGCTTAATGAAGAAGACAGTTTTGGCCTTGTCCACATCGAACACCGGCATGCCGTAGATGGGCGATGATTTATCAGTCTTCGCCGCAGGGTTCACGACGTCATTCGCGCCGATGATGAAGGCGACATCGGTCTGCGCAAATTCGCTGTTGATATCCTCCAGCTCGAAAACCTCGTCATAGGGCACATTGGCCTCGGCGAGCAGCACATTCATATGCCCCGGCATCCGCCCCGCGACCGGGTGGATCGCATATTTGACGCTGACGCCTTCCTTTTTCAAAAGGTCCGCCATCTCGCGCAAAATATGCTGCGCCTGCGCGACTGCCATGCCGTAGCCCGGGACGATGATCACGCTTTCGGCCTGTTGCATCATGTAGGCGGCATCTTCGGCACTGCCGCGTTTCCACGGGCGCTGCTCCTTCGCCTCGCCACCAGCTGCAGCTGCCTCAGCCCCGAAGCCGCCCGCAATCACCGAGATGAAGCTGCGGTTCATCGCCTTGCACATGATGTAAGACAGGATGGCGCCGGACGAGCCGACGAGTGCGCCTGTGATGATCATGGCGCTGTTCGACAGCGTGAAACCCATGGCGGCCGCGGCCCAGCCCGAATAGCTGTTCAGCATCGATACCACGACCGGCATGTCCGCGCCGCCGATGGGGATGATCAGGAGGAAGCCGATGGCGAAGGAGAGGACGACGATGGTCCAGAATGCCCACTCGCTGCCAGCAGTGGGCATGATCGCGAAATAGGCGGTCAGCGCGATGATCGCCAGCAAGGTGCCGAGATTGATCACATGCCGCGCAGGCAGCAGGATCGGCGAACCCGACATCTTGCCTGCAAGCTTCAGGAAGGCGATGACCGAGCCGGAGAAGGTAATCGCGCCGATAGCCACGCCGAGGCCGATTTCGATGCGGCTGACGGTGTGGATTTCGCCATTGTTGTCAAGAATGCCGAAGGCTTCGGGATTGAGATAGGCAGCGACGCCAACCAGAACTGCAGCGAGACCCACCAACGAATGGAAGGCAGCGACCAGCTGCGGCATATCGGTCATCTTGATCCGACGGGCGGTGACGAGACCTATGGCAGCGCCGATGCCTATTGCTGCGAGAATTTGTCCCATCGCGACAAAATCTAATCCGTAGTCACAAATCCCTATTTCACACATCCGCTCGGGCATATGAGTGAGCAGCGTCGTCACGACCGCAATCAGCATTCCCGCCATGCCAAAGCGGTTGCCCCGACGCGAAGAAGCAGGCGAACTCAGCCCGCGTAATGCGAGGATGAAGAACACCCCCGAAACAAGATAAGCCAGCATGGCCCATGCGGGGACTGCGTTATGCTCCATCATAGCCCCTCCCCTTCAGGGGAGGGGTTGGGGTGGGGACTGTCAGGATAGCGCAAGAGCCGACAAGCCCCACCCCAAACCCCTCCCCTAAAGGGGAGGGGCTCATCTAGCTCAATCTTCCCCAAAACCATCACTTATCCTTCTTCTTGTACATGGCGAGCATCCGCTCGGTCACGGCAAAGCCGCCGAAAATATTCACACTCGCCAGCACCACCGCGATCAAACCAAGCCATTTCGCCGCCGGCGCTCCGCTTGCTGCCGCCGCAATCAGCGCACCGACAATGATGACCGAAGAGATCGCATTGGTCACCGCCATCAGCGGCGTATGCAGCGCGGGCGTGACCGACCAGACGACATAATAGCCGACAAAACATGCCAGCACGAAGATCGAAAGGATTGAGATGAAGTCCATTATGTCCCCTATTACCTCTCGCCGATGATTTCGGCGTCAACCATAGCCTCGAGTTCGCCTAGACCTGACGCCGCTTCCCATACAAGATTAGTATCGGCCCGATGATATTGATGGGCCATGATATTTCTGAAAGCGACAATACGGTGCCACGGCAGGTGCGCGTGTCTGGATTTCAACGACGCAGAAAGTTTGTTGGCGTTCTCACCGATGATCAACAGCCGGAATGCGGTGAGGGCCTGCTCATCGCGATCAATCAGAAACCGCTCAAGATCAGTCGACGCTATACGACGCTGAATGTCGACTATCGCTTCCGCAATCAATCGCAAATATAATCGATCGCGTTCGCTGTCGATCATCCGAACACCTTGATCTGCTCGGCCTCAATTCTGTCCTTTATATAAGGATGGATCGCACGACGCGGGACCAGGTCTACCTTCTTCCCCAAAGCCACCGTCAATTCGTGCATGATCTGTGCCTGATCGAAAAGGCTGAACTTAACATCGGGCGCAACATCGAACGACAGGTCAATGTCGGAGTCCGGACCATCCTCTCCACGTGCTAATGAACCAAATAGATATAGTGCGCTGACACCCTTTGCCCGAAGGTCCGCCTCAAATGATTTGAGTTGGTTGATGGTGGCGAAGGCGGACATTATTCGACCTTACCCCAACAGCCTCTCATGCACCACCTTGCCATTCCTGGTAAGGCGGATGGCGTTGCCGATTTCTTCGTCCAGCACGGGCTTGCCCGCTTCCTTGTCCCAGAAAGCGGAAAGGAAGTTGAAGAGGTTGCGCGAGAACAGCGCGGAGGCATCTGCAGCCAGATGCGCGGGCGTGTTCGAATGGCCGATAATCTTGACGCCATGCTTCACCACGACCTGATCGGGCACCGAACCCTCGACATTACCGCCCTGCGCGACGGCTAGGTCGAAAATCACGCTGCCGGGTTTCATCGACGCGATTTGCGCGTCGGAAATCAGGCGCGGCGCGGCGCGGCCGGGGATCAGCGCGGTGGTGATCACGATATCCTGCTTGGCGATATGGCCCGAAACCAGTTCGGCCTGCGCCTTTTGATATTCCTCGGACATTTCGGTGGCATAGCCGCCCGCGCCCTCGCCCTCGATACCGGCGACGCTCTCCACAAAGATCGGTTTGGCACCGAGGCTTTCAATCTGTTCCTTGGTCGCTGAACGCACGTCGGTTGCGGAAACCTGCGCGCCCATGCGCCGCGCGGTCGCGATGGCCTGCAAGCCGGCAACGCCCACACCCATGATGAACACACGCGCTGCTTGCACTGTGCCTGCTGCCGTCATCATCATCGGAAATGCCCGGCCATAGGCCGCTGCGCTGTCCACGACCGCCTTGTATCCCGCAAGGTTCGATTGAGAGGACAATATGTCCATTGATTGCGCGCGGGTGATCCGCGGCATCAATTCCATTGCCAGCGCTTCGACGCCCAATCTGGCATATTCATCGACGCGCGCGCGCTGCCCGAACGGATCAAGACCAGCGGCAAGCCAAGCCCCCGCTGCCATACCCTTAAGCGCCTTTGGATCGGGGCCCTGAACGCCCAGCACAATATCGGCATCCTTAAGCGTTGCCGCCGTCGTACCGACGCTGGCACCCGCCGCTGCATATTCGGCGTCGGAGATCGAGGCAAAAAGGCCCGCGCCCGATTCCACCGCCACGATGGCACCGAGGCCGATATATTTCTTGACCGTTTCCGGCGACGCAGCAACGCGGGTTTCGCCTGCAGCGACTTCCTTCAGGACCGCGATTTTTGTCACGTCAGGCGATGATCATAACGACAAGAACGGTGGTCAATCCGGCGAGGATCGTACCCCATTTGAAAAGTGAAATGAAACCCGAATAGGTTTCGGTCGCCGCCTTCATATCCTGTTGCTCGGCCATGTTTTCCTCCTGAAAAGGCTATTGTCTACTGCGGCCTTAACCCGATGGCGCATAATGCTCAAGCCCCCGATCCGCCCATAGTGAGACCCCAAGGCCCATGAAAAAGATCGGCATGCTTAATCGGCTCTTTACCCGTTGCTGTTACGCGATGCTTTGATGTGTCTCTGATGGAAGCTGGATGGCCGATAAACCTTTCCGTTCGCTGATGCTTGTCGATGACGAGCCGGCCCAGTGCCGCCTGGTTTCCGCCATTGCGGGCCGGGCCGGATGGCGCACGATTTTTGCGCGCGATGCCGAAACCGCCATTGCCATGCTTGGCACGCAGGATGGCATGATGCTGGATGCTATCCTGATCGACCAATGGGTGCCGGGCGCCGATAGCGCCGCGTTGATCGCTGAACTCAAGTCACGCCGCCCTGCCCTTCCAGTCCTGCTGCTCACCGCCGTTGGCTCGAACGACAGTGCGATTGAAGCAATGCGGGCGGGTGCATCCGACTATATCATCAAACCGGTCGCTGCCGAGCGGCTGATCGCGGCGCTGAGCATTGCCGCCGATCATGCCAAGGATTTTGGCGAGCTGCAGCCGCTGACCGAAAAAATCGCCCATCCGCTGGGCTTTGACGAGATTATCGGCAGCGCTCCAGCCTTTCGCAGTGCACTGGCCATCGCCGCAAAGGCGGCACGCAGTAGGGCACCCGTCCTGATCGAAGGCGAAGGCGGCGTTGGCAAGGAAGTGGTTGCCGATGCCATTCAGGCCGCGTCCCCGCGCGCGCGCCAACCCTATCTGAAAGTCAATTGCGGGGCGATTGCACCGAACCTGCTCGATTCGGTGCTGTTCGGGCACGAAAAGGACGCGTTCGCCGGTGCCTTTGATCGCCGCGTCGGCATCATCCAGCAGGCCGAAAATGGCACGGTCTTCCTGGATGAAATCGACCAGCTGCCAACCGAGACGCAAATCCGGCTGGTACGGCTGCTCACCGAAAATGAAATCCAGCCCCTCGGCAGCCCGCACAGCTATCGTATCGACGTGCGTGTGCTGTCAGCCAGCAACACCGATCTGGTTGCGAAACTGGAGAGCGGCGCATTCCGCGAAGACCTCTATTATCGTATCAATGTCGTCCAGCTGCGGATCCCGCCGTTGCGCGACCGAACCAGCGACATTCCGGCGCTCGCCCGCCATTTCCTTGGGCGGATGGCGAACCAACCCGGGCTGCGCAGCCTAGGCATAACCGATGAGGCTTTGTCCCTGCTCCGCGCTTATGACTGGCCGGGCAATGTCCGCCAGTTGCAAAGCGCGCTGTTCCGCGCGGCTGTCTTGTCAGACCGCGACGCACTGACGCCCGAAGAATTTCCGCAGATCGCCACCGCCGTCGGCGTGCGCAGCAGCGATGTCGTTGCCAGCAATGAAGGCATTGGCATCGACCTTTACGAAACCGACGGCAATCTGCGCCCGCTGGAGGAGATAGAGGCCGATGTAATCCGCCTCGCTATCGGTCATTATCGCGGCCGCATGACCGAGGTGGCTCGCCGCTTGGGCATCGGCCGTTCGACACTTTATCGCAAGCTGGCAGACTTGGGAATTGAAAGCAGCGCGGCCTAATTCTTTCCAAAGATCAGCGTCGTCACCCACAAGCCAGCCAGCGACGCCGATCCGGTCAAGAATGTTCCCCACATGATGTCGAGCACTGTCACCTTCGTGCTCCAAACCTTCATCGTCGCATGGTTGGTCAGATCGTAGGTCATATAGCAGAAAAAGCCGAGCAGCGCGCCCCAAAGCAGCGCCGTCTGCCATTTGCCGTTCTGCAACGCCGGGCCAACCGCGAAAATCATCATGCCAAGGATATAAAGCAGGTAGAAGATAATGGCCGGGCCAAGGCGGAAGCCATCCTTCATCATCAGTTCGCCAATTTCGGGTTTATAGAGCCGCGAATACATGGTGCGGAGCCAGACGCTGTCGATCAAGGCAAAGGCGACCCCGGTTGCAATATAGGCGGTGATATATTTTGCGATCATCGGGTGAACATAGCTGCCGCGAAGTGCCATGCTATACGGGAAATATACAGGGACCGGTCCGACGGCGCTACGCCCGCGCAGTCAATGCCGCATCGCGCAGTCCCCGCCAGACATGGATCGCCTGCACCGTTTCGGCAACGTCATGCACGCGGACAATCTGCGCACCCTGCTCGACTGCTTTCATCGCCAGAAAGAGCGAACCGCCAAGGCGTTGCTCGACCGGTGCCTCGTTCGACAAAGCGCCGATCATCCGCTTGCGGCTCGCGCCGAACAATATCGGGCAGCCCAGCCCATGGAATAGCGACAAATTGTTGATCAAGGTCAGATTGTCAGTCAGCGACTTGCCGAAACCGATGCCGGGGTCGATCAGGAGGCGGCTGCGGTCTATCCCCGCTGCCTCGACGGCAGCGACGCGCGCCTCCAGCCAATCATAAACGTCGAACAGGACATCGGCATAGTCGCCGCCCTTATGCGGATCGCTCGACTGGCTTGGCGCGTGCATCAGCGCGACCGGGCAGTTCGCGGCACGGGCGCTTGCCAGCGACTGGTCGTCATAGAGCAGTGCCGATATGTCGTTGATCATCCCGGCACCCGCAGCAGTTGCCGCCTGCATAACCGCGGCCTTGCGCGTATCGATGGAGATCGCCGTTCCGGATGCCGCAAGCCCGCGGATGACCGGTTCGACCCGCGCAATCTCATCGCCGTCCCAAACGACAGGCGCGCCGGGACGCGTCGATTCGCCGCCGACGTCAATGATCGAAGCACCTGCGGCTGCCATGGCGACGCCTGCCGCAATCGCTCCGTCGGGACTATCATGGCGGCCACCATCGGAAAAACTGTCGGGCGTCACATTCAATATGCCCATAACCTGCGGCTGATCGAGCCTGATGGTCCGCCCGCCAATCTGCACCGCCGCTCGCGGCGCAGTCAGCCGCGAAAAGATGGGTTGCGCAGTGTCAGGAAGCGCGTCGCATTCAGCCACTGGCATGATCGAGCGCATTGTCTGGCCGCTCTCGCGAACAATCAGTTCGACCGCGCCAAACCACAGCATCGTCCCTGCCAATCGCGCCGAGGCACCGTCATGCTGCTGCGGGCTTTCGACAAAGTGAATTGGTCTCAGGTAGGTTTGCATCAAGGCTCGTTCGCCAGCAAATAGGTCTGGCGCAATTCGTCGATCGATTTCATCTGCCCGTCGCGCGTCTGGAAATACCAATAGGTCCAGCCATTGCAGCTCGGCGCATTCATCGTCAGCGCGCCGATCTTGTGAATCGAACCATATTTGTCGCCCCATTTCAGCGAACCGTCAGCGCGGATGATCGCGCCAAAGCGGCGCTTCTTATCGATCAACTGCGACCCGGGCCTGATATAGCCATTTTCGACAAGCTGGCCAAAAGACACGCGCGGCGCGGCCTTGGGCGATTGCATGGTGACAAGCGAGCTTTCATCGAGCGGCAACGCCATCTGAATGCGCTCCTCGGCAACCTTGCAATAGGTTGCATCGCGCTCGCAGCCGATCCAGCGGCGTTGCAACCGCTTCGCCACTGCGCCGGTGGTCCCGGTGCCGAAAAAGGGGTCTAGCACAACGTCTCCAGGATTGGTGCAGGCAAGCAATATACGATAGAGCAAAGCCTCAGGCTTCTGCGTCGGATGTGCCTTTGCCCCGTTCAGTTTCAGGCGCTCCTTGCCACCACAAATCGGGATGACCCAGTCGGAACGCATCTGCAATTCGTCGTTCAATGTCTTCATCGAACGATAATGAAAGGTGTAGCGCGCCTTGTCGCTCTTCGCTGCCCAGATCAAAGTCTCATGCGCGTTTGTGAAGCGGGTGCCCTTGAAATTGGGCATCGGGTTCGACTTGCGCCAGATGATGTCGTTGAGAATCCAGAAGCCATGGTCCTGCAGGCTCGCGCCGACGCGGAAGATGTTGTGATAGCTGCCGATCACCCACAAAGTGCCATCGGGTTTCAATATGCGGTGCGCCTCGGCAAGCCACTCGCGAGTGAAGCGGTCATAGGCGGCGAAATCGTCAAATTTGTCCCAGTCATCGTCAACGGCATCGACCTGGCTGCCATCGGGCCGCTGCAAATCGCCGCCAAGCTGCAGATTATAGGGCGGGTCGGCAAAGACCATGTCGATGCAAGCATCGGGCAGCGAGCGCATCGCCTCAATGCAGTCCATCCGCATGATGCTGTCGAGCGGAAGTTCGACCGCAGCCTGCTTAACGCGCGCCTTTACCGGCGCAATTTTCTCCAAAACTCCCATGACCCGCCTTCCAACGTCATCTTCGGTTTCGCGATGAGTCGGATTTGAGTCGCGGTCAAGAAGCTTTCCACAGGCCAAGCCGCTGGAATCTCGACATTTTGCGGAGAACATTAGGAGTCCGGCACAAGATGTTGAGTCTTGCCCCTTCAAGAAGACTCAATCCCTAGTAGTGTAACCGTGCGGACTCACCCCGCAATTTTTTTGCGGGTTAAAGCAATTCGAGTTGCGCAACGGGCGCAAAACTTTTGCGGTGCAGCGGCGTCGGCCCCAACGTGCGCAGCGCCTCCAGATGCCCCGCCGAGCCATAGCCCTTGTTCGAGGCCCAGCCATAGCCCGGATGCGCGCGGTCATAGGCGCGCATCAGTCGGTCGCGATGCTCCTTGGCAATGATGCTCGCAGCCGAAATGCAGGGGTGAAGCGCATCGCCGCCAATCACCGCCTGCGCCGTATAACGCCAGACAGGCAGCCGATTGCCATCGACCATCACCTGTGTCGGCTCGCAAGCCAGGGCATCGACCGCACGCTTCATTGCAAGCATCGTTGCCTGCAATATGTTGATCGCATCGATTTCGCTTACGTCCGCAACACCAATCGCCCAGCGGCAATGTCTCTTGATCAGGATTTCAAGCTCCGCACGGCGCTTCGCACTCAACTTTTTGCTATCGTCCAGCCCCTCTATCCCGCGATCGCACAGGATGACCGCGGCCGCCACGACTGGTCCCGCAAGCGGCCCCCTGCCCGCCTCGTCAACACCGACAATCATGGAAAGCGCCACATGTTGGACAGTTGCTCCACATCATCCCATCGGTTGGTTTCGGCGACACATTCGCGCATCCGGGCGAAAACATCCGCGTCTCGGACGGTATCGAAAGCCGCGTCGCGGGTCTGCCGATCCGGCCAGCGGGCGAGCGCGCTATATTTGCCATCGGCACCCTTGAACAAGGCCGAGCCCAGTGAACCATGCTGCAACAACAAAGCCGTGCCTTCATTCCATATCTGCAGGAAATCCTCTTCGCGTCCCGAGTGGATCGTCCATTGGAAAAAGGTCGCAAACATGTGCGCCCCTAAATCCGCCACGCCGGATAGCGCCGGTTCTCACCCGCGCTGTAGAGGCAGACCATATTGCCGGCAGGATCGAGCAGCCGCGCCTCACGCCAGCCCCACTCCTCGTCCTGCGGCATCTGCTCGAAGTTGAAGCCCTCGCTGACCAGCGCATTAACCCATGTATCAAGCCGCTGGCTTTCGAAATAGACGACGGTGCCCGACGCACTATCGTCTGACGCGTGGATCGAGAATGTCGCACCATTGGCAGCTTCAAACCGGGCGTAGCCGTTAGACGGGCTATCGACGATCTGTTGCAGGCCAAGCGCGCGGTAAAAGGTAACCGAGGCTGCATAGTCGGTGCAGCCGACGGTCACCTGATTGAGCGATGGCCCGTCGACAAAGGCATCCTCGCGGACTTGACTATGCCCCATCGGGCCATGTCCCTGCCCCAGCCCCGGCGCATCGTGCAGCGCAAGGCGGACGAACAGGCGCGCGCGTTCAATGGCCGGGATAAGCCCAAGCCCCTGCCCCAGCCCTGTCGCAATCGCGGTCGCCAGCGTGCAACCGGTGCCATGGCTGGAGCGAGTGACAATGCGCGGGTCTTCCCAGACGGCGACCTCGCGCCCGTCGGTTACGAGCCGGTCGGTGATCATGTCGCTTTCGCCATGCCCACCTTTGATAAGCACCGAGCCGGACAGCGCATCCTCGCCGCCCAGCGCGGCAAGCTCAGGCAGGTTGGGCGTCGTAACCGTCGCAATCGCCATCAGGTCGCGAAACGCCGCTATCGTCGCTTCGTCAGCGAGTGCCGAGCCACTTGTTGCTACCATCACCGGATCGAAGACAATCGGGCAATTGAGATCGAGCAGGCTGTCTGCCACCGCAAAGGCCGTTTCCGCGCTGCCGATCATGCCGATCTTGACCGCATCGACGCCAATGTCGCTGACCACCGAAGCGATCTGCGCTATCACCATATCGACAGGCACCGGATGGACGGCATCAACGCCCAGCGTATTCTGGGCGGTAATGGCGGTGACCGCTGTCATCGCATGGCCGCCCATCATCGTGACGGTCTTGATATCGGCCTGTATACCAGCTCCGCCGCCGCTATCCGAGCCTGCAATAATCAGGATGCGAGCTGTCATCCCCTAAACTTTCGTTCCTCGGAAGCAGGGTATTTCTCCAGCAATTTCTTCGCGCGCGTTGGCCGGTCCATCAGATCGCCACCGCAATTGGGGCAGCGTTCGTCAAGCGTGTCGGCGCATTCAGCGCAAAATGTGCATTCGAATGAGCAGATGAATGCGCCGCTAATGTGCGGCGGCAAGTCCGTACCGCAACGTTCGCAATCTGGGCGCATTTCAAGCATCAGTTTTTTCGCCGAACCACCTTGCCCAATAATGCTTGATGGCCAGATAAATGGGTGTTGCAATCAGGGCAATAATGGCGCGCTTGGTGTAATCAAGCTCGTTGCCTGTGATCCAGTCAAGCAAAAGAAACGAAGCGAATATCCCAAGAGCAAAAAACAGCGCTTCGAGGAGTAGAGTTTTTTGCTGTGTCATGTAGCCCCCTTCACCGCGTCGCAAATCCGGTCAACGACTGCCTCAACCTGGCGTGCATCGTCACCTTCCGCCATCACGCGGATGACGGGTTCGGTGCCCGAAGGACGGATGACCAGACGGCCATTGCCTGCAAGCTCGGTCTCTGCCTCGGCAATGACCGCCTTGACCGCGTCATGCTCCAACGGCCTGCCGCCAGCAAAGCGCACATTTTTGAGCAGCTGCGGCACAGGGTCGAAATAGTGCAGCATCTCCGAGGCTGCCTTGA
>ERZ1066122.1892-NODE-1892-length-15212-cov-32.911130_pt1 | contig 15212 bp, 16 predicted proteins | sample MGYA00382769_ERZ1066122 | MGnify/ENA primary metagenome ERZ1066122 (study PRJEB33369, sample SAMEA5778352) | biofilm metagenome | biome: Industrial cooling water; feature: Water cooling tower basin; material: Biofilm | place: United Arab Emirates | collected...
CAGCCGGCTCCGGCGTCGCCGCGGGCTCCACGATCACGGTGGCGTCGCGCGGCGGCTCGCCGCCGCGGGTGACGAGGTCGGCGCCGCGCGCCGCCGCCTGCTCGGCCGCCTCGGCGGCCAGCGCCTCGGCGGCGTCGGCCATGGGCGAGTGCGAGGCGTCGGCCTCGGCGAGGGCGCCGTCGGCCTCCACCTGCACGCCGCCGTCGGCCTCGGCGCCGGCGTCATCCGAGCGGCGACGGCGGCGGCGACGGGCGCTGCCCTGCGCGTCCTCCAGCGCGTGGCCGATCGCCTCGTCGGCCGAGCGGCGGCCCAACCGCCGCTCGCGCTCCAGCACGGTCCGCAGCCGGGCCACGTGCTCGTCGCCGAGCGCCGTCATGTGGCTCCGCACGGGGATGTCCATCTCCCGCAGGAGGTGCACCAGGGCCTCGGAGGATACGCTGAACTCTTGGGCCAGCTCAAACACACGCATCCGTTATACTTCCTCCTGTGCTGGGTCCTGCGGGAGCGAGAGCGCGTCCAGCAGTTGCTGCGCGCGCTGCGCGAAGCCTACCTGAGTAAACCCCAGGGCGGCAACCGGTCCGCGCCCGATCGCCGCCCCAAGCTGTTGCCGGCTGAGCGCGCGGTAGTAGCGCACGCCCAGCGCGTCCATCAACGGAATCAGTTTCTCCTGCTGCCCCACGGCGGAGTCCGCGGCGAGGACAACCAGGCGGACCTTGCGGTTGCGCAGCGCCGTGCGCACCTGGTCGGTGCCGGAGACGACCTGCCGCGCGCGCGCGGCGAGCCCGGCCAGGTCGAGCACGGCTCGTTCGGAGACGCGCCCCGGGTTAGTCACCCTCGGGGTCGCTCCGGACCTCGCTGCCCGTCTCGCCCCACGACGGCGGCCACTCGGCCGCGGCGCGGCGCTCGGAGCCGGCCGCCTCGCCGTCGTCGTCCTCGACGGTCAGCTCGTCGATGACTTCGAGCAGGCGGTCGGCTTCCGCTGCGCCGATGCCTGGCACGCGCATCAGGTCGTCGCGGTCGAGGTTGATGACGTCGAAAAACATAGTATATCCGGCGGCTTCCAGCGCCGCCAGGGTGGCCGCGGGCAGGTCGAGCTGGCGCAGCGGGAAATCCGCCGAGCCGTATTCCTCCTCGCCCTCGGCCCCGCCGCCGAAGAGCGCGGCCTGCACCCCGCGCTCCAGCCACTCGCGCGAGCCGATGATGTCGATCTGCCAGCCGATGAGCTGGCTGGCGAGGCGCACGTTCTGGCCGGCCTTGCCGATGGCCAGCGAGAGCTGGTCGTCGTCGACGATGGCGGTGATGGTGTGGCTGTCGTAGTCGGCCAGCACCTTGGCGACCTGCGCGGGCGCGAGTGAGCGCTTGGCGAAGATCTCCGGGTCCGGATGCCAGGGTACGATGTCGATACGCTCGCCGTTGAGCTCCTGCACCACGGCGCGCACCCGCGAGCCCTTCAGCCCCACGCAGGCGCCGACCGGGTCGATCGACTCGTCGCGGCTGGAGACCGCCAGCTTGGTGCGCCCGCCGACCTCACGCGCCACCGCGCGGATCTCCACGATGCCCTGCTGGATCTCCGGCACCTCCAGCTTGAAGAGCGCGGCGACGAAGAGCGGGTCGGCGCGCGAGAAGATCAGGCGCGGGCCCTTGGGCGTGTCCTCCACCTTCTTGAGCACGGCGCGGATCGGCTCGCCCTGGCGGTAGCGCTCGCGCGGGTTCTGCTCCTTCCAGGGGATGATGGCGTCGGCGTCGCGGGTACGGTTGAGCATGAGCGTCAGCTTGCCGCGCTCCACCTGCTGCACCTCGCCGGAGAGCAGTTCGCCGACGCGGTCGGCGTACTCGTTCATGATCTTCTGGCGCTCGCCCTCGCGCACGCGCTGCAGCATGCGCTGCTTGGCGGCCATGACGGCGTTGCGGCCGAACTCCTCGAAGGTGACCGGGATCTCGAGCACGTCGCCGGCCTCGAAGTCCGGGTCATCCCAGCGCGCCTCCTCCAGCGAGACCTCGCGCGAGGCGTCCTCGACCTCGCGCACCACCGTCTTCAGCACGGTGATGTCGATGCTGCCGGTGTCCTCGTTGATCTGGATCTCGGCCTCCACGTTGGCGCCGTACTTCTTCGCCAGCGCCGCCATGATGCCGTCCTTGATGAGCTCATGCAGCTCCTCGCGCGAGATCGACTTGTTGAGCGTCAGCTCGCGAAACGCCGCGAGTATCTGCGTCGCGTTGACCATGGCGTTCAATCCTGAGCGAAGGAAAACGGAGCGGGCCGGGCGCCGCTCGGCTGATCCGAAATCGGGCGCGGGCCGCGCGCCTACCAACGAAAGACCAGGTGCGCGCGTGAGACTTCGGCGAGCGGCACCTCCAGCTCCTCCCCGTCCGCCAGCCGCAGCCGCACGCGGGGGCCGGCTTCGTCGTCGGCGCCCGCCAGGCCGAGCAGCTCGCCCTGCAGGCGCTTGGCGCGGCCGGTGAGCGGGGCGCTGCCCTGCAGCGCGACCTCACGGCCGACGAAGCGCTCCCAGTCGCGGCGGCGCACCAGCGGCCGCTCCACGCCGGGCGAGGAGACCTCCAGCACGTAGCCGGGCGGCAGGCCGGGGCGCACGTCCAGCTCGGCTTCGAGCGCGCGGCTGACCTGGCGGCAGTCCGCCAGCGTCACGCCGCGGCCGGGCTCCGAGTCCGGCCGGTCGATGCGCAGCCGCAGGATCGGGCGGCGCGGCGTGCCCGCCGTCTCCAGCTCCACCAGCTCGAAGCCGAGCGCCTCGACGCGCTCGTCCAGCAGCCGGGCGAGTGCGGCATCGCGCATCTCTCGCGCCTCCGGTCGTCGCTTCGGGAGAACAAAAAAAGCGGGGCACCCGCTCCCCGCTTCGGAACCGACGGCCCCCGGCCTGGTGCCCAAGCATCCCTGCACAGGTGCGGAATATACGCCACACCGGGCTGCGGTGCAACCCCGCACCCCGACTACGCCCGCACGCCGAGCACGGCCATTTGACGGCCCGGCGAACCCGCGCGGTGCGAGAAGAACGCGCCGGGCCCGCAGCGCGTGCAGTGGCCGGACACACTCACCTGCGCGGCCGGCACGCCGAGCGCCCGCGCGCGGCTCGCCAGCTCGGCGCGCAGGTCCACCGGGGTGGGCGCGGCGGGCGGCGGTGCGTCCGGCCGCAGCGCCGCGTGCACTTCGGGGCCGACCTGGTAGCAGCGGCCGCAGATCGCCGGGCCGCAGTGCAGCCACAGGTCCGCGGCGACGGAGCCGGCCTGCTCGGCCAGCCGGGCGGCGCCGGCCTCCAGGATGCCGGCGGCGACGCCGCGCCAGCCGGCGTGCAGCAGCGCGAGCGCGCGCCGGCGCGCGTCCACCAGGAAGATGGGCACGCAGTCGGCGACGGAGACGGCGAGCAGCAGCCCGGGCGTCGCGGAGACGTGGCCGTCGCCGGTCTCGGCGACCACGAGGCCGGCGGGGTACGCGCAGGTGTGTGCGAGCACCTCGCGGCCGTGGACCTGGCGCGCGTGCACGGCGACGGGCATCCCGAGCGCGCGGCGCAGCGCGGCCCAGCGCCCGAGCGCCTCGCCGGCCGCGGCGGCCCCGAAGAGGCCGAGGTCGAACGCGTCGTCCGCCACGCCCACCCCGGTGGTGCCCTGCACCAGCCAGGAAAAACGCTCGCCCCACTCGGGGTGCGCCCAGAGCGGCACCCCGAGGGGGACGAGCGTTTCGGTGACCTGCCGAACCGACGCCTGCTGCTGCGTCACGACGGCTCGACGATGATGCCGCCGGAGCCGCCGTTGCCGGCGCGGTCGCCGGCGTGCTTCGCCTCCAGCGACTCGACGCGGCGGCGCAGCTCCGCCAGCTCGCTGCGCAGCGACTCGTGCTCCGCGCGCATCGAGTGGTGCTCCTTCTGCATGTCCTCGTAGTCCTTGCGCGGCACGAAGTCCAGCCGCTCGCGCGCCTGCTCGAAGCTGTCCTGCATGCGGTGCGCGGCGTCCTTCATCGCCTGCTTGGCGCGGTCGGGCGCCAGGTCGCCGCGGTTGACCGCGTCCTGGATCGTCTCCTCGATGGCGTCCTTGAACGCGCTCAGGATGCCGAGCCCGGTGCGCAGCCCCTCGCCCAGGCCGCCCATGCCGGCGCCGCGCCGGGCGCCACCCGCGTCGCCCGCGCTGCCGGACGAGCCGGTGCCCGCGCCGGTCGTGCCGAAGCCGCCCGCACCGCCCGCCCCGCTCGTGCCGCCGGTGCCGGTGTCGCCCGGCGCCCCGGCGCCGCCCATGCCACTCGTGCCGCCGGTGGTGCCCTGCCCCGTGGTCTCGTCGCTCATCTGGTCTCTCCCGGTTGGGGGGGGTGCGTCCAGGCGGCGGCGCGCTAGCCCTCGCGCGAGTCCGCCCGCTGGATGTCGGCGCCGAGCGCGCGCAGCCGCTCGTCGATCTGCTGGTAGCCGCGCTCGATCTGGCCGATGTTGTAGATTTCGCTCTCGCCGCGGGCGCCGAGCGCGGCGATGAGCAGCGCCATGCCCGCGCGGATGTCCGGGCTCTCGACGGTGCCGCCGCGCAACTGCGTGGGGCCGTTGACCACCACGCGGTGCGGGTCGCAGAGGATGATGCTGGCGCCCATGGCGACGAGCTTGTCGGTGAAGAACATGCGCGACTCGAACATCTTCTCGTGGATCATCACCGTGCCCTGGCACTGCGTGGCGGTGACCACCATGATCGAGGTCAGGTCCGCCGGGAAGGCGGGCCAGGGCCCGTCGTCGACCTTGGGGATGTAGCCGCCGAGGTCCATCTTGACGCGCATCTCCTGGTCGCCGGGCACGTAGAGCGAGTCGCCGCGCACCTCGACGTGCACGCCGAGGCGCTCGAAGCCGATCAGCGTGGAGTCCAGATGCTGGGGGGCGGCGTCCTCGATCGTCAGCTCGCTGCGCGTGACGGCGGCCAGGCCGATGAAGGAGCCGACCTCGATGTGGTCGCTGCCGACGCGGAAGCGGCCGCCCGTCAGGCGCGCGGCGCCCTCGATCTCCAGTACGCCGGTTCCGATGCCGGAGATTCGGCAGCCCATGCCGACGAGCATGTGACAGAGGTCCTGCACGTGCGGCTCGGCGGCGGCGTTGCGCAGGCGCGTGGTGCCGCGGGCGAGCGCGGCGGCCATGATCGCGTTCTCGGTGCCGGTGACGCTGGGCTCGTCGAGGAAGATATCGGCGCCGCGCAGGCCGTGGCCCCGCAGGTGGAAGGTCTCGTGGTCGAAGTGGAACTCGGCGCCGAGCTTCTGGAAGGCGAGGAAGTGCGTGTCCATGCGGCGGCGGCCGATCACGTCGCCGCCGGGCGGCGGCAGGTGCAGCTCGCCGACGCGCGCGAGCATGGGCCCGGCCAGCAGGATGGAGGCGCGGATGCGCGCGGCGGCGGCCGAATCGAGCTGGACGTGGCCGACGTCGGCGGCGCGCACGCGCACCTCGTTGGGCCCGGTCCACTCGGCCTCGGCGCCGAGCGTCTGCAGCAGGTCGATGAGCGTGCGCACGTCGCGGATCGCCGGCACGTTCTCCAGCACCACCTCGTCCTCGGTGAGGAGCGTGGCGGCGAGCATGGGCAGCGCGGCGTTCTTGTTGCCAGCGGGGCGGACGGTGCCGCGCAGGCGGCGGCCTCCCTGGACGACGAACTTCGGCACTCGCGGTCTCCTCTCTCGGCGACGACGGCGGGCCGCGCGCCCACGGCGCGGGCGCGCGGGGAATGGCGCGACGCGCCGGCGCAAGGATCGTGCGCGGCAGCGCCTTTCGCTTGACACCGCTCGCGCGCGCGGGGTAAGTTGCGGCTCCGGCGCCCGCGCCCCGGCGGTGCCCCCCGCGCATCCACTCCCCGCGCCGCGAGGTCCGCGTGCAACTGCTGGTCGCCGTGATCAACCAGGAGGAGAAGCTCGACGAGATCCTGCCGGGTCTGGTGGAGCTGGGCGTGACCGGTGCCACCATCCTGCCGAGCGAGGGGATGGGGCGCATGCTCTCGCACGACATCCCGATCTTCGCGGGGCTGGAGGCGCTCGCCGCCTATTCGCGCCCGCGCAACCACACGCTGCTGAGCGTGCTGCACGACTCCAAGGTCGAGGCGGTGATCGCGCTGCTGCAGGACATCTGCGGCGACTTCCAGCAGCCCTCGACGGGCATCGTCTTCACGGTGCCGCTGAGCCGCGTGGTGGGGCTGGCGCCGGAGCTGGGCGGGCGGCCGTGAGCGCGGCGGGGCCGGGCGAGCGCCTGCGGCTGCGCCTGGAGCAGTTCGCGCCGGCGTTCGCCGAGCCGGCGGCGAACCTGCGGCGCATCGCGCACGCGCAGGCCGACGCCGCGCGCGACGGCGTGGAGCTGCTGCTCACGCCCGAGCTCTCGCTGACCGGCTACGACCTGCGCGACCTGACCGCCGCGCTGGCCCGGCCGCTCCGCGGCGAGCCGTTCCCCGAGCTGACGGCCGGCCCCGACGTGATTCTCGGCCTGGTGGAGCGCGGTGAGGGCGCGCTGCCCTTCAACACCGCCGTTCACCTGCGCAACGGCCAGGTGCTGCACCGCCACCGCAAGCTCTACCTTCCCACGTACGGGATGTTCGACGAGGGCCGCTACTTCGCGCGCGGGCGGCAGGTGCGCAGCTACACGGTGGGCGGCTGGCGCCTGGGGCTGCTGATCTGCGAGGATCTGTGGCACCCGGCGCTCGCCTACCTGCTGGCGCTCGACGGCGTGGACGCGATCCTGGTGCAGACGGCGCCGGCCGGCCGCGGCGTCTGGGAGGGCGACGAGCACGGCGGGCGCTTCGCCAACATGCGGGCGTGGGAACAGCTCGCCGGAGCTGCCGCGACGGCGTACGGCGTGTACGTGGCGGTCGCGAACCGCGTGGGGGTGGAGCACGCCGCCGTCTTCGCGGGCGGCTCGTTCGTCGTCGCGCCCGACGGCCGCGTGCTGGCGCGGGCGGAGCAGGCGCGGGAGGAACGGCTGACGGTGACGCTGGACCGCGAGGCGCTGGTTGCCGCGCGGCGGCCGTTCTCGCACCTGCGCGACGAGGACGCGCACCTGCTGCAGCGCGAGCTGGCGCACCGGCTGGAGGCGCGCGCATGCTGAGCGAGCGCAGCCCGCGCGAGGCGCGGCTCGCGGCCACCGTCTGCGAGGTGGTGTGCCACGCGCTGGCCGCGCGCGGCGCCGCGCGCGTGGCCCTGCTGGACGACGGCACGCCGGAGGCGGAGCTGGCGGCGCGCTGGCTGGGTGGGCCGGACGGCGTGGGCGAGCTGGTGTGCGTGCGCGCCGAGCGCCTGCCGGGCGTGGAACCACTCTTGCGCAGCCTGGGCGCCGAGCCCGGTACGGCGCGCGCGGCCGAGGAGTTGCGGCGGCTGGCCGCGCGCCTGCTCCCGGACGCACTGGTGACGAACCCCGCGAACAAGACGGCGCTGCTGCTGGGCGCCGCGTGGCCGCCCGAGCCGCTGCTGCCGCTGGCGGACCTGTACGCCAGCCAGGTGGCGCAGCTCGCGGGCGGCTGCTCGCTGCCGCCCGAGGTGGAGGCGCTGGCCGAGGCGGCGGGCGGGGTGGCGCGGCTGGACGAAGCGCTGACCCGCCGCTTCGAGCAGCGAGACCCGGCGGGGCTGGCGGGGCTGGGCGCCCCTCTGGCGGAGCAGGTGGAGGCCGCGCTGCAGCAGGGCCGCGCCGCCCGCATCGCGCCGCAGCTCGTCCCGAAGCTGGGCTACCGCACGCTCACCGTGGATCTCTTCGAGTAGGCCGGTCCCTGGAACCCGGAGGCACGCTCTTGACGCTGGCCGCGCTGACCCCGCCCTTCGCCGCCCTGCTCGCGCAGGCGAGCGCCCTCGCCGACACCGTGGTCACGGTGCCGGTGCACAGCGGCTTCGAGCGCTGGGTGCACCTGATCTCGGGCGTGGCGCAGATCGTCATCGCGCTGGCGCTCATCGTGATCGGCGCGCTGCTCCTGGCGCTGGCGCTGCTGGCGCGCCGGCTCTACCGCCGGCTCAACGAGTTCCTGCAGCAGTTGCACCCGGAGGTGCGCCCGATCCTGCGGCAGGCCGAGGGCGCGGCGGAGAACGTGAAGCAGATCACCGCGACCGCGCGCGCGAAGGCCGAGAGCTTCGGGCGGCTGGCGGACGACGCGCAGCAGCGCCTGACGCGTGCGAGCGAGGAGGCCGAGCGCCGCGTCAAGGAGCTGGGCGCGGTGCTCGGCGTCATGCAGGAGGAGGCGGAAGCGCTGTTCGTGCAGACGGCCTCCACCGCGCGCGGCGTGCGGGCGAGCACGGAGGAGTTCGCGCGGCTGAGCGCGGCGGAGCCCGCCGCCGCGCCGGCCGCCGCGAAGATCGAGCGTCCCGCGTAGCACTCATCTGGAACCCGAAGAGGAGACGCGCCATGCCCCGCCAGGACACTGTCGATTTCCTGACCGCCTTCGCCGTCGGCACCGTGCTCGGCATCGGTGCCACCCTGCTGCTGACGCCGACGCCGAGCCCGAAGCAGCGGGTGGTGCGGCAGTTGAAGCCCTACCGCAAGCAGATGCGGCGCAGCGCCGAGCAGGCCGCCGAGGCGGTGCGCGGCGGCGGCGCCGCGACCGCCGAGCTGAGCGGCGAGGTGGTACGCGCGGGCCGCGAGCTGCTGGCGGAGTTCCGCCGCGAGGCCGCCGGCGTGGTGGACAACGCGCGCAGCGAGCTGCAGCAGCTCGCCGAGCAGCGGGTGGAGGAGCTGGCCCGCGGCGCCCGCAAGACGCGCCGGAGGCTGCGGCTGTAGCGTGAAGGCGGTTGTCCTCGGGGTGGCGCTGGCGCTGCTCGGGCTGCTGCTCCACCCTGCCGATGCCTGGGCCTGGGGGCCGGCGACCCACGTTTACCTCGGCCAGGGCGTGCTGGACGCGCTCTTCCTGCTGCCGCCGGCGGTGCGCGCGCTGCTCGCGGCCTACCCGCACGACTTCCTCTACGGCTCGGTGGCCGCCGACATCTCGCTGGCCAAGAAGTACGTGCCCGAGGGCCGGCACTGCCACCACTGGCACGTGGGCGAGGAGATCTTCGCCGGCGCCGAAACCGAGCGCCTCAAGGCGGTCGCGCTCGGCTACCTCGCGCACCTGGCCGCCGACACCATCGCGCACAACGCCTACATCCCGCGGCAGTTGCTGCTGACTTCGTCCACCAAGGCGCTCGGCCATTCGTACTGGGAGCACCGCATGGACGTGCAGCTCGGCGAGGCCTACACCTCGCTGGCCCGCCACGTGGTGATGGACCACGACCACTCCGCCGCCGACGCGCTCTTCGACCGCGTGCTCTCGGCGACGCTCTTCTCCTTCCGCACCAACCGCCGCATCTTCCGCGGCACCATCCGCTTCCAGGACAACGAGCGCTGGCAGTCGGTCTTCAACGTGGTGCTGCAGAACTCGCGCTGGGAGCTGGGGCCCGCGGTGATCGAGGGCTACGTGACGCGCAGCTTCGACTACGTCGTCGACTATCTGGCGCGCCGCGGCGAGGCGCTCGCCGCCGGGCTGGACCCCATCGGCGAGCAGAACCTGCTGCTCTCCAAGAAGCTGCGCCGCATGGCGCTGCGCGAAGGCGCCTGGAAGGACGCGTCACTGCTGGAGGAGCTGGCCGACAACTTCTTCCCGCTGCCCGCGGTGCCGTTCGGCTACTGGCAGCGCCGCGCCGGCTAGGGCACGGCGGCCGGCGCCGGCGGGTCGGCGCCGAGGCCGTGCGCGCCGGCGGCGAGGAACGCGGCCTGCCAGCGCTCCAGCTCGTCGGGCGCGACGCCGTGCTCGGCGGCGACGGCGCCGAGCGGCTCGCCGCGCAGGGCGCGCAGCACGGCGGCCAGCCGTTCGGCAGGCGCGGCGCGCGGAGCGGGCGCGGGGCTGTCGAGGCTGGTGGCGCGGCGCGCCACCAGCGCGCGCATCGCGGCCTCGCGCAACTGGCCGAGGTATGCCGCCGTGCCGGCGTCGAGCGAAAGCGGCTCGTGGGTGCAGGCCAGGTACAGCGCGCCCACCGGCGTGCCGTGCGCGCTGAGCGCGAAGAACGCGGCGCCGCGCGCCCCGAGCCGCTGCAGCCAGAGGCTCTCCTCGCGGGTCGCGGGGCGCTCGCCGCCGAGCAGCACGTCGCGCCCGCGCAGCAGCGCGGCGCCGAGCGTCCCCTCGCCGGTCGTGGTCGACACCCGCAGCCGGGCGACCAGCGCTTCCGCCCCGTCGCCGAGCCCGAAGCGGCCGCGCAGCTCGCTGCGTTCGGCATCGAAGAGACAGAAGACCGCGTGGTCCAGCGGCCCGCCGCGGAACGCCGCCTCCAGAATCATCAGCACCGCCTCGTGCAGCCCCTCGCCGGCGCGCGGCAGCGCGTTCGCCAGCTCGCCCAGCAACTGGCGGCGCAGGGTGGCGAGCGCCGCGTCGTCGGAGGCCGCGGCGTCCTGCTCGGCGCCCGCGCCGTTCAGGCGGCTGAGCGCGGCGCGGGTGCGGCGGGCGAGCTGGCCGTCGTCGAGCGAGGCGTGCGCGTCGGCGAAGATGGCGCGCGCCTCGCGGGCAGCGGCGTCGATGACGCCGCCCAGCTCCGCACGCGAGAGCCCGAGCGGCGTGGCGATGCCCGCCTCCAGGTCGGCGAGCGCGAGGTCGCCGGGCGCCGCGTCGGCACGGTAGACGGCGTCGGTCAACGCCTGCGCGGCCACCGCCACGCGCGAGAGCAGCGGTTCGCCGCGGCCGGTGCCCGCACGCATGCCGGCGCGCACCTCGTCGGGCATCCCCCACCACTGCGCCATCGCTACACCGAGGTCGGTGGAGGTGAAGCCGAGCACCCGCAGCTCCGCGCTCTCGCGCGCCACCTGCTGCTCGCGCTGCAGTGCGCAGGCGCGCGCGTAGTCGTCAGGGCAGTGGTAGGCCAGCAGCACCTCGCCGAGATTGCGGAACATGCCGCAGAGGTGCGCGACCTCGGGGTCGGCCAGGCCGAGCCGCACGGCGAGCTCGCGCGCGTGGTTGGCGCTGAGCAGCGAGAGCAGCAGCAGCTCCTTCAGCGCCGGCGTCTGCCGGTGGTAGTGCTCGAAGACGAGCATGCTGCTGGCCAGGTCGCGCACGGCGCGCGCGCCGATGAGCAGCAGCGCGTGCGTGGCGCTGCGCACCGGCCGCCCGCTGCGGTTGTAGTGCAGCGTGTTCGCGGTGCGCAGCAGCTTGAGCGTGAGGCTGTAGTCGCGCAGCACCAGGTTGACCAGGAGCTGCACCGAGGCTTCGTCGCTGACGAGCTGGCTCATCAGCTCCTGCATCTGGCGCGAGAACGCCGGGAAGTCCGGCGCCTGGCGGATGCGCTGCAGGCATTCGTCCAGGCGACGCTCGCGGGTGGAAAGCTCGCTCACTTCGCTGCGCGGCTCAGGGGGGATGCGGTCGGCGGGGCGGCTCACGCCGTTCAGTATCGGCCGCGCGCGGCCGATACTGAAGGCCGGGGGCGGCTCTTCCCGGCGGCTGCGCCCCTGCGTATCTTGCCGGCCGCCGCCGAGCCGGCCGGCGTTCCCCGCGTTTCAGCTCTCTGGCGACGATGCGCTCCTTCGCCCCGCGTGCGGACTTCCTGCGTTCGCTGCCGCTGCTCAGCTTCGCCCTGCTGCTGCTGGGCGGGGCGACGGCGGCGATCTCGTACACGCCGCCCCCGGCGCGCCCGGGGGTGGACGCGGCGCCGCTGCGGCTGCCGCCGGCGTACGCGGTGCCGGTGCGGATGGACACGCTCTTCCTCGGCGGCTACGCCGAGGGCAGCTTCAGCCAGGCGCTGGTCACGCTGGCCAGCGACCTCTCGCCGGCCGAGCGCACGCTCATCGGTCGGCACCTGGACAAGATCTTCGCCGGCATGCTGGAGGTGAACGGGCTGGGGCAGCGCGGCCGGCTGCGGGTGGCATACGAGCGGGTGGTGCGGCCGGACGGCAGCACGCGCTCGATCCGCGTGCTGGCGGCGGAGGCGGCGGTGGCGGGGCGGGTGCACACCGCGATCTTCTACGACCGCGACGGCCGGCCCGGCTACTTCGACCCGCTGGGCCGCTCGCTGGACCCCGAGGTCTGGGCCAGCCCGCTGCCGGAGCCGGAGGTCACCTCGCCGTTCGGGCTGCAGCGCCTGCACCCGATCCTGAAGCGCGTGCTGCCGCACACCGGCACCGACTACGCGGCGGCGCACGGCACGCCGGTGCAGGCGAGCGCCGACGGCAGCGTCTCGCACGCCGGGCCGCGCGGCGGCTACGGCATTCTGGTGGAGGTGCAGCACCCCAACGGCTACAGCACGCGCTACGCGCACCTCTCGGCGGCGGCGCTGCGCCCGGGCGACGCGGTGCGGCAGGGCGACGTCGTCGGCTACAGCGGCGCCACCGGGCTGGCGACCGGGCCGCACCTGCACTATGAGGTCCGCCGCCACAATCAGCCGCTGGACCCCGAGCAGGTCGGCGCCCGCTTCGCGCTCGCGGCCGACGTGAGCTACGACGCGCGCTGGAGCCGCGAGCGGCGCGCGCTCGGCCGCCTGCTCAGCCGCGCGCCGACGACGCTCGCCGTCCGGCCGGCCGCCGCGGCGCGCTGAGCGGCTGCGGGGCGCTTGCCCCAAGCGGCATCAGCAGATACGTTCCGCCCGTCCACCCCGAGTTCGACGTTCGGCCGGGCCGCTCGCGCGCCCGGCGCATTTGCACGGAGCACCCGTACATGGCGGCACTCACCCCTGCCGACGGCGCGGCCAGCGCGCTCGCGGTCTTCGGCCACCCGGGCGGCAGCGACGCCGGCGACGACCTCCCCGTGCGCTCGCCCGTGGTGCGCATCGGCCGCGGCGCGCAGAACGAGCTGGTGCTCGCCGACGACTCCGTCTCCGCGACGCACGCGCGGCTGGAATACCTCGACGCCGCCTGGCGACTGACCGACCTGAACTCCACGAACGGCACCTACGTGGAGGGCGTGCGGCTGGCGCCCGAGGTGCCTACGCCGCTGGCGGACCTGGCGCAGGTGCGCTTTGGAGGCGTGCGGCTGCAGTTCCGCGCGCGCGCCGAGGCCGACGCCGCGCGCGCGCGCGCCGAGTACGCGCCGCCGCCGCCGCCCGAGACGATCGCCGCGCGGCGCGGCACCCGCTTCCCCCTCTGGCTGGTGCTGCTCCTGCTGCTGCTCGTGGTGCTGGCGGTGCTCTTCTTCGCCGGCGTCTTCACCGGCGGCGAGCCGGTGGTGGTCGGCGCCGAGGCGAGGGAGCGGCTGCTGGCGGGGGCAGCGGCGGTGCCGGCGGAGGTGGCGCTCCGGTGAGCATCCGCTGGCGCGCGGCCGGCGCGACGGACGTCGGGCAGCTCCGCGTGGGCAACGAGGACACGTGGCACGCCGACGCCGCGCGTGGCGTCTTCCTGGTGGCCGACGGGATGGGCGGGCACGCGGCGGGCGAGGTCGCCAGCGCGCTCGCAGCGCAGACGCTCGCCGAGCGGCTGGCGGTGGCGGTGGACGTGGGCGCACGCGGCGACGCGCTCGCGGCCCGGCTGCGTAGCGCGTTCGCCGAGGCGCAGCGCCGCATCGAAGAGGTCGGCGCGCGCAACCGCCGCCTGCGCGGGATGGGCACCACGCTGACCTGCCTGGCGCTCGCACCGGACGGCGGCTGCCTGCTGGGGCATCTGGGCGACAGCCGCGCCTACCGCTTGCGTGCCGACGGGCTGGAGCAGCTCACGCGCGACCACAGTTGGGTGCAGCGCGAGATCGATGCCGGCCGGCTCACGCCGGCCGCCGCCCGCACCCACCGCCTGGCGCACGTCATCACCCGCGTGCTCGGCGCCGGCAACGACGACGAGCCGGACCTGATCGCCGCCGAGGCGCGGCCCGGCGACCTCTTCCTGCTGGCGACCGACGGCCTGACCGGCATGCTGGAGGACGACGAGATCGCCGCGCTGCTCGCACGGCCCGAGCCGCTGCCTCAGCGCGTGGCGGCGCTGATCGACGCGGCGAACGCGAACGGCGGCCGCGACAACATCACCGCCCTGCTGGTGGAGGTGCTGCCCGCCGCGGCCGGCTAGTGCTGAACGCCATGTGTGTGAGCAGAAGTTCTTGGCAGTTCTGCAGCCCTCGCGCCCGGCGGCTGAAGCCGCAGCCACCACGGCGCCAAGCCCGCCTGCGCGGGCTGAACTCCGCTGTGCCCGGGGCTTAGCCGCCGAAGGGCGGCTTTGCGAAGTCGTGGCGCTGCACGCTGCGCGTGCACCGGACTACGGCAGCGGCTTTAGCCGCCGGAGTCGGTGCTGGCGAATCTGCCGAGAACCTGTGCAGCGCTACCTACTCGCGGTAGACCGCGACGTGCGGCTGGCCGTCGGGCCCCATCCAGCCGCGGTACATCCCCGAGGTGTTGAACGGCAGCGCGAAGTGGCCCTCACGGTCCAACGCGATCACGCCGCCCGTCCCCCCCATCGCTACCAACTGCCGCATCACCACCTCGTCGGCGGCGCGCGCGAGCGAGGCGCCGGCGAACTCCATGCGCGCGCAGATGTCGCGTGCGACGGTGGCGCGGATGAAGTACTCGCCGTGCCCGGTGGCGGAGACGGCGCAGGAGCGGTTGCTGGCGTAGGTGCCGGCGCCGATGATCGGCGCGTCGCCGACGCGGCCCCAGCGCTTGTTCGTCATCCCGCCCGTGGAGGTGCCGGCCGCGAGGTTGCCCGCGCGGTCGCGCGCCACCGCGCCGACCGTGCCGAACTTGCGCTCGTCGGGCAGCGAGAAGCCGGGCGCCTGCGCCGCGGGGCCGGGCCGCGGCCTGGCCTCCTCCTCCTTCGCACGCTGCAGCGCGCGCCAGCGGCTCTCGGTGTGGAAGTAGCTCTCCGGCACCAGCTCGATGCCCTGCTCCCGGGCGAACGCCTCGGCGCCCGCGCCGACGAGCATGACGTGCGGCGAGCGCTCCAGGACGCGGCGCGCCAGGTCGATCGGGTTCTTCACCTGCGTCACGCCCGCCACCGCGCCGGCGGCGAGCGTGCGGCCGTCCATGATGCTGGCGTCCAGCTCGTTCTTGCCCTCCGCGGTGAAGACGGCGCCCTTACCGGCGTTGAAGAGCGGCGAATCCTCCAGCACGTTGATCGCCGCCTGCACCGCGTCCAGGCTGGCGCCGCCGGCGGCGAGGATGCGGTGCCCCGCCTGCAGCGCCTCGGCGAGCTTCGCGCGGTACTCGGCCTCCTGCGCGGCGGAGAGGCTGCCGCGCTCGATGGTGCCCGCGCCGCCGTGGATGACCAGCCCCCACTCCAGCCGCGGCGACACGGCGGACGCGGCGGACGCGGCGGGCGCGGCGCCCGCGGGGGCCGGCGCGGGCGGCGCGGGCG
>ERZ1066122.1894-NODE-1894-length-15192-cov-8.035014_pt1 | contig 15192 bp, 9 predicted proteins | sample MGYA00382769_ERZ1066122 | MGnify/ENA primary metagenome ERZ1066122 (study PRJEB33369, sample SAMEA5778352) | biofilm metagenome | biome: Industrial cooling water; feature: Water cooling tower basin; material: Biofilm | place: United Arab Emirates | collected...
CCAGCGCGTGGGAGGCCCGCGCCGCGCGGGGTGCCAACAGACCGAGCAAAAAAAGCAGCGGCAACCATCCGACGCCGAACTTAACGGAGAAAAAACGCATCATCGTGGGGGTAGGGGTAAAGGTATGGGGAGTGATTCGCCGACCGCTGCGCCACCTTCGCACTAACCTGACGGGTTGCCGGGGGGCGAAGGTTGCCGTGGTAAATGTATTTATTTTTCAAGCACTTCCTCGCGACGCACCGTCAGGCGGACGCCGCCGGGGCCGCGCCCGTAGTAGATGCCCGGAAGCACCCGCGCGGCGGGTCGCCACGTGAGGCGCCGCTCGCCGCCCGGGCCGGCGGCCAGCGGCAGGCGGTCAATGGCGCGGCCGAGGGCGTCGAAGATCACCAACTCGGCGGGGGCGGCCAGCGGCTCGGACAGATGAAGGGTCAGGCGGGTTTCCTGGTGAAAGGGATTGGGGGCGGCCGTCGTTCGCTCCTGCAGTGGATCGCTTGGGGAGCTTGGATCGACGGGACGCCGACGGACCCGCACGACATACTGAACATCCGTCACCGTTGAAATCGGACAAGTGGTGCATACTTCCCGAACGGTCAAACCAAAATCGCCGGCAACAGCATCCGTATCCGGGTTCCATTGCAAAGCCAACGTCTGTCGGGTGGCCGATTGCCGAACGGCGCTGACCAGGAGGCCGGGCGGCAACTCCCCCGACTGAATAACCAACGCAACCGAATCAGGGCATTGCAGTTGGTCGATGACGACGGTCACAGTATCAGGCTCGTCGAGCCAAAACTCCACAGGGCCACCCGGATTCGAAACCGTGCCGGTATCGAACGGGAATGGCTGCGGCACCGGCAAACGCGGACAATCGAACACAACAATAGTGGTTTCGAATCGAACACTACCCGTCCTCACTCGTTGGTTGGTGCCCCACTCGCGGCGCCACGACGTCACGCGGTACGCCAGCGCGTACTTATTGCGGCCCTGGCTGGGCGGCGAGGGCACGTAGGGAGCGGCAGCCTGGAACGAAAGTGCCCCGGTAACAGGGTCGAGCATCACGGGGTGGCCCGGCACGGTGGGCAGCGGCTGTTGCGGCGAATAGCCCGGCACGTACGATAGCGGCTGATTCGGCCCCGAAAGCACCGGTTCGAGTGTGAAGACGAGCGAATCGGTGCCAAAGCCAATGGGCGGCATATTGTTGGGGTCAACCAACCGACTCGGAATCAGCGATGGCGCGGTGCTGTCGCACACGAACAGTACGGGGTGCCTGTCGTAGTCTGAATAGTACGACGGCGACGAATCATCCCACACATCGCGCGTATTAAGTTCGGTTTCAGCGTAAAGCGGTAGGCTTGAGTCGGTCAGCACGTTGCGGCTGTGAGCACGGGTGCCGTAGCTCACGCTCAGCGTCCAGCGGGTGCAGTAGGTGCTTGAATCAGTGCCGATATTCAGAATCGTGGCGTAGTTCTCCGTCCGCACGTTGACGGCTTCACTCAACGTATCGCATCGGTTCCAGTTGGTTTGCGGACAGTAGGGGTTGGGCTGCCATACCGAACGCCGCCGTAACTGTAGGGCGCCGCCCGCGTTGGTGGCCAAACCGTTGCCGCAACCGGTGGCGCGATAGCGAAGGATGGGCGCCACCTCATCGGAAGTAGAGGAAGGGGCCGAACAGTCGGCGTAAAAGCTGTACTGCACGAAGTACAAGCCGGGGCCGATGTTGACGTACACCAGCTCAGCGCCCAGCCCTACGGGCGTGGTGGCGTAGGCGGCGCGGCCAGTCAACAACAGCAGCACCAACAAGCCAGCGCGTAGGCCCGAACGAAGCGACATAACAAACAGCGGGGAAAGGTTCGGCGCGCAAGACGCGACTTTCCCGCTGGTCGTTACCTGTCCACTCAACAAAACGCCCCCGCGCCGGGTCGGCGCGGGGGCGGTACGAGTACTACGTCTCGTTTCGGCTCAACTGAGCCAGAAACCAGCGACCAGAAACTTCTCTACAAATGAATCACCTCGCCGTACGCGGCGGCGGCGGCCTCCATCACGGCCTCGCTCATCGTGGGGTGCGGGTGGACCGACTTGATGATTTCGTGGCCTGTGGTTTCGAGGTTGCGCGCCACCACCACTTCGGCAATCATCTCGGTCACGTTTGCGCCGATCATATGGGCGCCGAGCCACTCGCCGTACTTGGCGTCGAAGATGACTTTCACGAAGCCGTCCTTTACACCGCCCGCCGACGCTTTGCCGCTCGCCGAGAACGGGAAGCGGCCGACCTTCACGTCGTAGCCCTGCTCTTTGGCCTGCGCTTCGGTGAGGCCCACCGACGCGATTTCGGGCGTACAGTAGGTGCAGCCGGGGATGTTGGCGTAGTTGAGCGGGTGCGGGTGCTGCCCCGCGATGGCCTCCACGCAGATGATACCTTCGGCCGAGGCCACGTGCGCCAGGGCCGGGCCGGGCACGATGTCGCCGATGGCGTAGATGCCCTTTACGGTGGTCTGGTAGAAGTCATCGACCACCACGCGGCCTTTGTCCACTTTCACGCCCACCTCTTCGAGGCCGAGGTTTTCGAGGTTCGGCTGGATGCCGACGGCCGAGAGCACCACGTCGCCCACGATTTTCTCCTCGCCTTTGGCCGTCTTGACGGTCGCCACGCACCCGGCGCCGCTCGTGTCCACGGCGGTCACGGAAGCATTCGTCAGGATGTTGATGCCGGCCTTTTTGAACGACTTTTCGAGCTGCTTCGACACCTCTTCATCCTCCACCGGCACGATGCGCGGCAGGTACTCGACGATGGTGACTTCCGTACCCATCGTGGCGTAGAAGTACGCGAACTCGACGCCGATGGCGCCGCTGCCGACCACCACCAGTTTCTTCGGCTGCGCGGGCAGCACCATCGCCTGGCGGTAGCCGATGATTTTCTTGCCGTCGATGGGCAGGTTCGGCAGCTCGCGGGCGCGGGCGCCGGTGGCAAGGATGATATGCTTGGCCTGTACCGTGGACGCAGTGCCGTCGGCGGCGGTTACGCTCACTTCGCCGGCCTTTTTGAGCTTGGCGGTGCCGCTGATGACTTCAATCTTGTTTTTCTTCATCAGGAACTGTACGCCCTTGCTCATCCCTTCGGCCACCCCGCGCGAGCGCTTCACGACGGCGTTGAAGTCGGCCGCAGCCTCGCCCTGGATGGTCAGGCCGTATTCCTGCGGGTGTTTGAGGTAGTCGAAAACCTGCGCCGATTTGAGGAGCGCCTTCGTCGGGATGCACCCCCAGTTGAGGCAGATGCCGCCGAGCGACTCGCGCTCTACCACGCCCACTTTAAAGCCAAGCTGCGAGGCGCGAATCGCGGCCACGTAGCCGCCGGGGCCGGAGCCGATTACCAGTACGTCGAATGAGGTCGATGCCATCAGAAGAAAAACACGTTGAATTGGGTGGGCAAAGGTAGGAAAGGGGTCGGGGCCGACGCCGTGTGAACGTCGAACAAGAGCCGCGGCGGTTGAGCCGTCGCCGGCACCGTCCCGGTGCCGGTCCTTACAGCGCACTTGAACCGGCACCGTCCCGGTGCCGGCGACGACAAAATGCCCGGCCCACCATCACTGGCGAGCCGGGCGGTTGGTGGCGCGGGCGGGCGCAAGGCCCGCCCCTACTTCACTTCTTCGTAGTCCACGTCCGTCACGCCGTCGTGGCCGGCGGGCTGGCCTTGCGGCTGGCCGTTGCCATCGGGCGTACCGGCGCCGGGCTGGCCGCCGCCCGATTGGGCGTACATCTCGCTGCTGGCGGTTTGCCACGCGGCGTTGATAGCGGTCATCGCCGACTCAATCTGCGCGGCATCGCGCGAGGCGTGCGCGGCTTTGAGCGTATCGAGGGCGCTCTGGATGGCGGCTTTGTTGCCTGCCGAGAGCTTGTCGCCAAACTCCGTGAGCTGCTTTTCGGTCTGGAAAATCATCGAATCGGCCTGATTGACTTTTTCGATTTTTTCCTTCTCGGCCTTGTCGCTCGCTTCGTTGGCTTTTGCTTCGTTCTTCATCCGCTCGATGTCGGCGTCGGAGAGGCCCGACGAGGCTTCGATGCGGATTTTCTGCTCTTTGCCGGTGGCTTTGTCTTTCGCCGTCACGTGCAGGATGCCGTTGGCGTCGATGTCAAACGTCACTTCAATCTGCGGCTCGCCGCGGCGGGCCGGCGGGATGTCGTCGAGCTTGAATTTGGTGATGGAGCGGTTCTGGCTCGCCAGCGGGCGCTCGCCTTGCAGGACGTGGATTTCTACGCTCGGCTGGTTGTCGGAGGCCGTGGAGAAGATTTCCGATTTTTTGGTCGGAATCGTCGTGTTCGCTTCGATGAGGCGCGTCATCACGCCGCCCATCGTCTCGATACCGAGGCTCAGGGGTGTCACGTCGAGCAGGAGCACATCTTTTACTTCACCCGTCAGCACCCCCCCCTGGATGGCGGCGCCCACGGCCACCACTTCATCCGGATTCACGCCCTTCGAGGGCTTCTTGCCGAAGAATTTTTCGACTTCCTCCTGAATGCGCGGAATGCGCGTCGAGCCACCGACGAGGATTACTTCGTCGATGTCGGTCACTTTCAGCCCCGCGTCGCTGAGGGCTTTCTTCACCGGCTCCATCGAGCGGCGGATGAGCGAGTCAGCGAGCTGCTCGAACTTGGCGCGGCTCAGTTTCACCACCAGGTGCTTCGGGCCGGAGGCCGTGGCGGTGATGTAGGGCAGGTTGATTTCGGTTTCCGACGACGACGAGAGCTCCACTTTCGCCTTCTCGGCGGCTTCTTTCAGGCGCTGGAGCGCCATCGGGTCGTTGCGGAGGTCGAGGCCGTCGTTTTCCGACTTAAACTGGTCGGCGAGGAAGTTGATGATGACCTGGTCGAAGTCGTCGCCGCCGAGGTGGGTGTCGCCGTTGGTGCTGAGCACCTCGAACACGCCTTCGCTCAGCTCCAGAATCGAGATGTCGAAGGTGCCGCCGCCGAGGTCATAGACCGCGATTTTGTGGTCGGAGTGGTCTTTGTCGAGGCCGTAGGCCAGCGCGGCGGCCGTCGGCTCGTTGATGATGCGCTTCACGTCGAGGCCCGCGATGGCGCCGGCCTCTTTGGTGGCCTGCCGCTGAGCGTCGTTGAAGTACGCGGGCACCGTGATGACGGCTTCCGTGACGGGCTGGCCGAGGTAGTCCTCCGCCGTTTGCTTCATTTTCTGGAGCACCATCGCCGAGATTTCCTGCGGCGTGTAGGTGCGGTCACCAATCTTGACGCCGACGGTTTGGTTGGGGCCGGGCGCCACCTGATACGCCACGTGCTTGGCCTCCTCGGTCACTTCCGAGAAGGCGCGGCCCATAAAGCGCTTGATGCTGGCGATGGTGTTTTTGGGGTTGGTGATGGCCTGACGCTTGGCCGGGTCGCCGACCTTACGCTCGCCGTTGCCGTTGTCGAGGAACGCCACGATGGACGGCGTGGTGCGGCGGCCTTCGGAGTTCGGGATCACGACCGGCTCGTTGCCTTCCATCACGGCCACGCACGAGTTGGTGGTGCCGAGGTCGATTCCGATGATTTTGCCCATTGTGGGGTGGGTGTTGGGGTTCGTGGGAAGAGAAAAAAGGAGCGCGGCGCGCTTCCCGTTCACCGCCGTCCGTGGGCTGGCTGGTGAGGAAGCGGGCCGCGCCCGTGATATCAAGGCCGGTGCCAGTGGCTGGTGGCGGCGTGTCTGCTGCCACTTTGTCACCGGCTGCGACGGGCCGCTACGGCATCCGTCAGTTGGCGGTGGTTGGGGCGGGGTGAGGCCGGGTAGTGGCGCGGACTTTAGTCCGCCGTTTGGCTGCTCTCCAACTGCGGACTGAAGTCCGCGCTACAGCTAGCCGCCGCACCGCCCCAGACCACTACCCGTCAGTTGAACCGGAATTTGAGCTGCGGGTACCGATTGAAGGCCGCAATGGCCCGGCTGCCGGGCACGGTGTTGATGAACTGCGTCACCGTATGCTGCACCCGGCCCGCCACCAGGCCGCGCCCACCGCGCACGTTGGTGTACTCGGGCGTTGTCTGAATGATGGCCGACGACGAATTGAGCACGTTGATATATTGCCCCCACTGCGACGACCCGGCGTAGGCCCGGAACGTAATGCAGTTCGGCGGAATGCGCCGCGTCAGGCCGACTGGGTCGTTGGCGGTCTGGAGCTGCCGAAGCAGGAAATCAGTGAAAAACGATTCGTTGGCCAGAATCACGCGCGGATTGGGCGTCGTGATATCAGGCTGGAAGTTGGTTATAATCGGCCACGTGAGCGTTCGCCGGACCGTATCAGTACCGTTAATTTCCAGAAAACGGAAATCCATCTCCACCGAATAAATACCTGCGCGGCGCTGGCTCTGCACCTCCACACGCGGCGTACTCAGCGGCGCCGGGTCGAATTCGCGCAGGTCGCTCTGCTGTAGATTGTTGTACGACGTGCTATAGGCGGCTCTGAACCACAACGTATTGATACGGTCGCGGACCCAGCGTAGCGGCACACTGGTGGCGCCCTGCGCCGTAGTGCCGGTGCGTGTGTTGCGCGCAACCACGCGGTAGCTAACGGTCGTGTCAGCATCCAGCCCCGGAAACCCAACGGGCGTCTGATACACCACCTGCCCCGGCGTGGCGAACGTGCCGGTCGGCTTATCCGGGTTGGGTACGCGCGTGAGGGGGTACGAGAGTTTCAGGCTCGAGTCGGCGCGCAGAAACTGGAGCTCCGCCGCAATGGCGCCATCCCGAAACGTTACCGAATCCGGCTCGTTGGCGGCGATAGTCAGCGCGTTGGTGCGCGTGTTCAGAAACGCCTTCTGAATGCTGATGCGCTGCACGGGCTGGCCGTTGGCATCCACCTGCGCCGGGTCGAGGATAGCGTAAATGAACGTCGTCTCGCGGTAGTCGTCGTTCGGGTCGAGGTCGGTTTCGCAGGCGCCCAGACTAAGGGCGAGGGCGATGGTTGAGAGGAGGGCGCCGTGGCGGCGCAGCGTTGGCAGGTTCACAAGCCAAAGGTAAGAGTTGCGCTATCGGAAGTTGCTTCGCGATGCCGTCAGCGTACGTAATGCCGTGATCTCGGTGGCGGTCAGCTCACGCCATTCGCCGGGTTGCAAGTTGCCCAGATGCAGCGGGCCGATAGCGGCGCGCACCAGCCGCAGCGTGGGCAGGCCAACGGCGGCGGTCATTCGGCGCACCTGCCGGTTTTTGCCCTCGCGGAGCGTGATTTCGAGCCACGCCGTGGGGATGGCGGCGCGGTAGCGAATGGGCGGTGTGCGGGGCCAAAGGCCGGGCGGCTCGGCGGGCAGCGCGCGGGCGCCGGCCGGGGCGGTGGGGCCGGTTTTGAGGTGGAGCCCGCCCGCGCGCAGGCGCTGGAGCGCGTCTTCGGTGGGAGTGCCTTCGACTTGCGCCCAGTAGATTTTCGGCACCCGGAAACGCGGGTCGCTCAGGCGGTGCTGAAGGGCCGCGTCGGAAGTGAGCAGCAACAGGCCTTCCGAATCAAAATCAAGCCGCCCGACGGGGTACACGTCCGGCACGGGCACGAAGTCTTTGAGCGTTCGGCGGCCGTTTTCGTCCGTGAACTGCGTGAGGACTTCGTAGGGCTTGTTTAAGATGATGGTGGGCATTGACACTAACCTAAAAACTCCCCTCCCCGGATGGGTTGGGGTTGGGGCGACACGGCGGTTAGGGCACGGTGACTGGGCTGACGCGGCTGCGGCTGATGTGACCAGGCAAACGCACATAACCGCCGTGGTCGCCCCACCCCCAACCCCTCCCCATCCGGGGAGGGGAGTTTTTTTAGTTACCATCAGTACCCCCCCAAATACTTCCGCGTCGCCCACTCCACCGTCAGCAGCGCCAGCAGCGCGAAAAACAGCCACGGCCAGTTAATCAGGTCGCGCAATTGCTCGTCGGCGTGGAGCACGGCGGGGTAGCGGGCGTCGAGGAGCGTTTTTTCGAGCGCGGCGAGCTGGGCAGGGTAAAACAGGCGCCCGCCGGAGCCTTGCGCGAGTTGGCTCAACAGGTTGTGGTCGGCGCGGGCGGTGAGAGCTTCGAGCTGCAAATCGCGCACGAACAACTCACCGGAGGCCGTTTCGGGGCGGCCTTCCACGGCGGCGCGGGCCGTGTAGCGGTAGAGGCCCGCCGGCAGCGAGCCGACCGTCAGGCCCGGCGAGCCTTCGGCGTTGATGAAACTGAACGTGCGCGGCTCGTTGCGCTCGTTGGTGAGCGTGACCGTGACGCTCTGGCCGTACACGCGCTCATAGAGGGCATTGTAGGCTTCGACGCCGAACACGATGTCGTCGGCGGTCGTCAGTTCGTCGCGGCGGGGGAAGACGCGGAGCTTCTGCTTGTTGTCGGCGGTGGTGAGCAGGCCCACCACGCCGTTGATGACGCGGTCGTAGGCTTCGGGCTGGTTGTCGTGGGCGGCGGCTTCGGTCAGGCGCCACTGCCAGGTGTTTTCGCCCGCCAGCACGGCCGTGCGCTGCCCGGCGCGGGTTTGGGTGGCGAGCAGCGGCTTGGTGGTGGGTACCCGGCCTACTTGCTGCCAGAGCAGCACTTCGGCGGCCGGCGAAGCCCGGAACTCGGCAAACGGCACGGTGGCGGGCGGGTAGTCGCGCACACGCCGGGCGAGGTCGTCGGCGAGGTCGAACTTGCGGAAACCGGCGTTGGGGGCGGCCGTCACCTCATCGAGCTGCTGGCCGCGCGGATTCACCGTGAGGCCCGCGCCGAGTTGGTTGAACTGACCGAAATCGGTCTGCGCACCCAGGATGTAAAGCGTCGGCAGGCGGCGGCGGCGCACCACGTCCAGCACCTCGGCGCCGGCGCCACTCGCTGCCGGAATCTGGTGCAGCACCACGGCGTCGTAGTCGGCGCCCTTCAAAGGCTTGACGCCGGGCAGATACAGCTCGGTTTCGAAGTTGGGGTTAGTGGCGAGGGCGGCGCGCAGGGCGTTCACGTCGGGGTGCGGCCCGGCGGCGGCCACGAGGATTTTCAGGCGCCCCTTCACCACGTCCACGTAGGCGTCGCGCTGGTTGTTGAGGCGCGTGAACTCGCCGCCCACCGGCTCCACGGCCACGGTGTAGCGCCGCTTACCGGGCGCGGGCGCCGTCACCTGAAACGTGACCGGTTGCAGAAGCTTCGCGCCGTCGAGTGCGACGGTTTGGCGGTTCAACTCGCGGGCGCCCTCGCGCAGCACCACGGTGGCGGTGCCGGCACGAAAACCATCATTCCGAATCTCCGCGACAACGGGAAACCGGTCGCCGGAGAACGCTACTTTGTTGTAATCGAGGGCCGAGAGCGCCACGTCGCGCTTCGGCACCGTGTCGCCCACCGCCACCGGGAGCACCGCAAACGGCAGCTCCTCCCCCACCGGCGAGCGGCCCTGATTGGCGATGCCGTCCGACACGAGCACCGTGGCGGCGAGGTTGCGGTTTTCGTAGTCGGAGCGGATGCCGGTCAGCAGCCGGTCGAGGTCGGTAGTGGGCTGGCGGTAGCGGATGGAGTCGAACGCCGCTTCCGGCGCGAGGCGGCGCGGAGCGGGGTCGAGCGTCCGCACTTCCACGCGCGTACCGGCGGCCCGCAGGCGCTCGGCCAGCCCGGCGAGGCCGGTTTTCAGGCCTGCCAGCACGGTTTTATCGGTGTAGAGGCCGACGGATTGCGAGTCGTCCACGGCCAGCACTACGGTAGGCGCTTCGGGCGTATTCTGCACGTAGCGCAACACCGGGCCGAGCAGCAGAAACGCCACGAACGCCACCACCACGGCGCGCACGGCCGCCAGCGTCAGATTCCAGCGGCGCGACCACGGCGCGTCTTTGTTGTAGAGCAGCCAGGCGTAGCCGATGCCCGCCGCGAGGCAGGCCACGAGCCAGAGCGGATGGGCGGAGAGCGAAAGGTTGAGGGTATTCATCGGTGGGGCGGGCCTTGTGCCCGCCCGTGCGGTTTGAACATCTGGTAAGTGGGAACGCCGGTATGGACACAACCGACGCGGGCGGGCACAAGGCCCGCCCCTACGTTCCAGTTCCTGAACTGTACGCCTACGTCAGCATTCCGCCGTCCACCTGTAGCACCTGCCCGCTGATGTACGACGAATCATCAGAAGCCAAAAACGCCACTGCCTTCGCCACTTCGTCGGGCTGGCCGCCGCGCCGCAGCGGAATGGCATCGCGCCAGGCCTGCACCTGTTTTTCGTCGAGCACGCCGGTCATCTCCGTTTCGATGAAGCCGGGGGCTACGGCGTTGCACCGGATGTTGCGCGAACCCAGCTCCAGCGCCACCGACTTCGTGAAGCCGATGATGCCCGCCTTCGAGGCGGCGTAGTTGGCCTGCCCGGCGTTGCCTTTGATGCCCACCACGCTCGTGATGTTGATGATGGAGCCGCTTTTGGCGCGCATCATCGGCTTGGTGGCGGCTTTGGTGAGGTTGAAGACCGATTTGAGATTGACGCGCTGCACGTCGTCCCAGTTGGCTTCGGTCATTCGCATCAGCAGGCCGTCGCGGGTGATGCCGGCGTTATTGACGACGATATCGAGGCGACCAAAATCCTTGACCACCTCATCGACGAGGGCTTCGGCCTGCGCGAAATCGGCCGCGTCGGAGCGGTAGCCTTTGGCCGTGGTGCCGAGGTCGGTCAACTCTTGTTCGAGTGCCTGCCCTTGCTCCACCGACGAGAGGTACGTAAACGCAACCTGCGCGCCCTGCCGCGCGAAATACCGCGCGATGGCGCGCCCAATGCCTTTGGAGGCGCCCGTCACGAGGGCGACTTTACCGTTGAGGGAGTTCATCATAAGTACCCGCGAAGGTACGGGCGGGGCTTAGAGCGGCCCCTATCGGCGGCGCTACCCGCCCCGCGAGCCAACGGTCGAGCCACGAGCCAATCAGTAGCGCTGCCGGCACGAGCAACAGCGCGTCGGCCTGTAGTAGGTAGCGCATCTCCAGTACTCGCAGAAAAAAGCAGATAAACAAGTAAATAAACAGGATGAGCGCCCCCACGGGGAAGATGCCCACGCGCCGCCGCATCACCCAAAGGCCCACGAACCCCAGTATCACCAGCACCGTCCGGTACGAAAACAGCAGCGTCTGGATCAGTTGAGCGGACGGTGCCTGTCGCGCCAATTGATTCTTGAAAACCGATTTCACGACGTTGCGCGCCGGAACCTCGAAGCGCGCGGCGATCGGATGGCGCGCGCGGTAAGATGAGTCGAGGCGTTGAAAGCCGGTCGCCACTTCGGCGTTGCAGTGGTTCCAGTACGCCGTCTGGGCGCGCATCCAGGCGGTGTCGCGGTATTGTTTCGAGAGGTAAAGCTTTCGTTTCCACAGCCAGAAGCTGGAGCCGCACTCGTGCGCGAGCGCCGACAGCCGCCGCGCCTCGGCGTGTTCGGCCGGCGAAGCGAAGACGTCGGCCGGAAATGCGGGTTTTCCGTCTTTGACGATTTGTTTGAGGTACGGCGTGAAGTCGTCGCTCCAGGTGATGATCCAGTTACGATACGCAATGAAATCATCGTTGATGGCCGCGTAGCCGGCCGTGAGCGGCTTGACCAGCATCAGCCGGTTGTAGGAAACGTAGTTGCGGACCGGCCACCAGATGTAGAGCGCCAGAAACACGACGCCCAGCCACACACCCGGCTTCAAGGCGGGCCAGCTCCACACTTGGCCGGTGGCGCGCGCCGTGGTCAGCCACCACCACAGCCCCGTGATGGGCAGGAAAATGCCCAAATACTCGCGGATGTAAAATGCCGCGCCGATCACCAGGCCGACGACTAGTACGTGCCACCGGCCGCCGACCCGTTCCACCACCACCCACGCCCATAACACTGTGATGAACGTGGCCAGCGCTTCCGTAGCAATCATCGTCAGCCAGATGAGCACGAACGGATACACCGCGTAGAGCGCCGCGCCGACATACGGCGCCCACCCCCGCCCCTGGGCAATGCGGAAGGTGATGCGGAAAATCAGCCACACCGCGAGCGTATCAAGCAACACCTGGCTGAGCTGCGTGGCCCACACGGCGTGTGCCGGCCCGGCCAGCAAATAGTGTAAGCCGTAGAACAGCGGGTAGCCGGGCAGGCGGCCGAAGGCCGCGTCGGGGTACAGAAAATCGAACGTGTAGTGGCCGTGCAGCCACAGGTTTTCCCAGCCCCAGGTGTAGGAGACGGTATCGCCGTTTTGCCAACTGTTTTCGTAGGAGCCGTAGTAGAACCGGTGCCCGTACAGCCAGAAAGCTACCCGAACGGTTAGGCCCAGGAGCACGAGGGACAGCAAAAGATAGTCGCGCCGCGAGGCGGCCGGCGCAGGAGGTACAACAGTCATCAACTACAAATTGAGAAACGCAAACCGACGGTTGCGCGCCGGTTATTTGGGCGGCAAAGATACCCCTGAGGTAATCGGCAGGTTGTTCAGAAGCTGATTGCGGTAGCTGGGCTGGACCGCGAACCTCCGGTTCGCTCGCGGTTAAGCAGCGGCGGCTGTGGAACACCGAGCACTCGTTGCCGATGCCGTGGGGGCGAACCGGAGGTTCGCGGTCCAGTGCCTAACCGCCGTCAGCTAACCCAAACAGCTTCTTAGGCTGCAACCGGTCGTGCCTCGCGCTTCTCCCCCACCTGCTGGCGCCACATCGCATAATACAGCCCCTTCGCATCGAGCAACTCCTGATGCCGCCCCGACTCGGCAATCTGGCCGCGCTCGAGGACGAAGATGCGGTCGGCGTGGAGGACGGTACTCAGGCGGTGCGCGATGAGGATGGTGAGGTGTTGGCCCGTGGCCGACAGCTCGCGCACGGTGCGCGAGATTTCCTCTTCGGTGAGCGAGTCGAGCGCCGAGGTGGCCTCGTCGAACACGAGCAGCGCGGGGCGCCGCAGCAGGGCGCGCGCAATGCTGAGGCGCTGCTTTTCGCCGCCCGACACCTTCACGCCGCCCTCGCCGATGACCGTATCCAGGCCCGCCGCCGCGCGCGCCAGCAGCGAGTGGGCGGCGGCTTGATGGAGCGCCTGCGTGATCTCTTCATCGGTGGCGGCGGGCGCCACGAAGCGCAGATTATCGCGGATGGACCCGGCGAAGAGCTGCGGGTCCTGCGTCACGAAGCCGATTTGCTCGCGCAGCTCGTCGAGGTCGAGTTGCGGGCCGGGGACGCCGTTGTAGAGAATCCGGCCCTGCTTGGGCTGATACAGCCCGACGAGCAGCTTGACGAGCGTGGTTTTGCCCGCCCCGCTCGGCCCCACGAACGCGATGGTTTCGCCGTGGGCGGCGCGGAACGAGATGTCGGTGAGCGCCGGCGCGGGCGCCGTGGGATGCTGAAACGTGACGTCCTCGAAGGCGAACTCGCGCACTCGGTCGATGGCCGTCGGCTGCGCCGGTTTTGCTTCGATGGGCGTGTTGAGGATGCCGCGGAAATTTTCGAGCGACACCTCCGTCTCCCGATAGACGTTGATGATATTGCCCAATTCCTGCAACGGCCCGAAAATAAAAAACGAGTAAATGAAGAGCGAAAAAAATTCACCGACCGTAATATTTCCGTTGAATACCAGATACAGCATCAACAGCAAAATGGCGTTCCGCAGCAGATTGACGCACGTACCCTGCACGAACGCCAGCGAGCGGATGTAGCGCACCTTTTTCAGCTCCAGCGCCAGAATGCGTTGCGTGACGCCGTTGAGGCGCTCGGTTTCCTGATTGGCGAGGCCGAGGCTTTTCACCAGCTCAATGTTTCGCAGCGATTCGGTGGTGGAGCCTGCCAGCGCCGTGGTTTCGGCCACGATGGTCTGCTGCACTTTTTTGATGCGCTTGCTCAATACCGACGATAAAATACCGAGCACCGGAATCGTCAGAAAATAAATCGGCGCAATAAGCCAATACACCGACACGGCGTAGCCCACGACGAAAAGAATCCCCACCAACGACGTGAACAGCAGATTGACCCCCAGATTTATGAGGCGCTCCACGTCGGTCCGCACCTTCTGCAATTTGCCGAGTGTCTCGCCCGACCGCTGGTCTTCGAACACCGAATACGGCAGCTCCAGCGAGTGGCGCAGGCCATCGGCGTACATCTGCGCGCCGAGCCGCTGCGTGACGACATTGACGAAGTAGTCCTGAAAGTTTTTCGCCACGCGCGAGACCATCGCCACGCCCATCGCGGCCAGAATCAGCAGGCCCGCGCCGCGCATAAACCCGGCGGCACCGAGCTTTTGCTTGATGGAGCCGGGCGCCGTGACGTATTCATCGATGATGTGGCGAAAAATCCACGGGTCGAGCAGCGAGAAGATTTGATTGATGGCGGCCAGCCCGAGGGCCAGCGCCACCAGACCCCAGTAGGGCCGGAGGTAACGGTAGAGGATATCCACGGGGGCGGAGACGAGCTCGGTACAATCAGAACACCGGGCCTTGTGCCGCAAAGATGAGGATAAAAACAGCTCTCTGGACTACGTAAACTTGCTACTTGATTACCTCAATCTGAGTAATGCGTTGTGCTCTGTATCGAAGCCGACTAAGCGTCCTTCGCCGTCCAAGCCCCACTGTATACCTTCTTTATGTTTTATACCAAGTCGAACAGTGGCAAATTCTTCACCACGCCGGCCCATTATTGAATAGAAATATATTCCGCGCGATTTCGTCAGCAAATATAATTCTTCGTCAACTTCAGCGGCAGCTACTACTTGGTACTCTTGGATCGAAGTTGAATCACTTTTCGTAAAATCGTTCAATCGCCCGATTTGGTGACTAAGTTTCATCTCAATCCCGTTGGCAGTATTTATGATTTTGTTTACAAAACTGAAAATTCTATAATCTCCTACATATTGGTACTCAGAAAATAGGTATGGCATAGCGGCTGTAAGTGCCTCGTCAGGAAGACGGTTGTACACAACCTGCGAGACGGAAGCGGCACATAACTCAACGCCCATATCGAGAACTTCATACTCCAAAGGAACATCGGCGGCAAAACGCCTCAGATCAAAATTCATAATAGGCATTAGCCATTTCTTACCTTTTTTTGTTATACCATTGTACGGTTGTAAGTAAAAAGAATCAAGAGGAGTAGAGACATCAACGTGTCTCCACTCGTGCGGGAAGCCGTTTTCCAGCCTGACTACAAATAAGTTTGGATCGTGATAAACTGCCTGTTGTCCCTCATACGGAATCAGCTTGGGCCTCAAGTATTCTACTACGCCATATAATAGAGTTGCTATTGGTTGATTTTCAGGAGTTTTTCTGTTTTTAAGTTGGCA
>ERZ1066122.1895-NODE-1895-length-15183-cov-17.331108_pt1 | contig 15183 bp, 16 predicted proteins | sample MGYA00382769_ERZ1066122 | MGnify/ENA primary metagenome ERZ1066122 (study PRJEB33369, sample SAMEA5778352) | biofilm metagenome | biome: Industrial cooling water; feature: Water cooling tower basin; material: Biofilm | place: United Arab Emirates | collected...
CCGAGCACGATCGACGGCGCCGACAGCAGGATGTCGTTGACGAAGCGGATCACCTCGCCCAGCTTGCGGTGGTTGACGTACTCGGCCAGGTAGGTGCCGGCCGCGACGCCGACGGGCGCGCCCAGCAGCACGGCCAGGCCGCTGATCAGCAGGCTGCCGACGATGGCGTTCTTCAGGCCACCGAAGTCCTGCCCCGGGGGCGGGGTCATCTCGGTGAACAGCTGCAGGCTCATCGCGTCCACGCCCTTGGTGAACGTGGTCCACAGGATCCACACCAGCCAGAACAGGCCGAACAGCGCGGCCAGCCCGGACAAGACCAGGGTGACGCCGTTGACGATGCGGCGCTTGAGGAACAGGCGGTCGGCGACGGAAGACATCAGTTGCCCTCCCGCTTCTTGAGCTGCATGAGCATGAGCTTGGCGATGGCCAGGACGATGAAGGTGACCGCGAACAGCAGGAAGCCCAGGGCCAGCAGCGCCGACTGGTACATCGGCGTGGTGGCCTCGGCAAACTCGTTGGCCACCGAGGCGGCGATCGAGTTGCCCGGCTCGAGCAGCGACGCGGAAATGCGGTGGGCGTTGCCGAGCACGAAGGTGACCGCCATGGTCTCGCCCAGCGCACGGCCCATGCCCAGGAAGATGCCGCCGATCACCGCCGAGCGGGTGTAGGGCAGCACGATGTCCCACACCACCTCGGTGGTGGTGGAGCCCAGCGCGTAGGCGGATTCCTTCAGCCGGGTCGGCACGGTCAGGAAGACCTCGCGCATCACCGAGGAGATGAAGGGGATGACCATGATCGCCAGCACGATGCCGGCGGTGAGCATGCCGATGCCCAGCGGCGGGCCCGAGAACAGCGCGCCGGCCAGCGGCCACTGGCCCATGTTCTCATCCACCCACGGGTACACGTGGTTGCCCAGGATCGGCGCCAGCACGAACAGGCCCCACATGCCGTAGATGATCGAGGGAATGCCGGCCAGCAGTTCGATCGCGGCGCCCAGCGGCTGCCGGATCCAGGACGGCGCCACCTCGGTGAGGAAGAGGGCGATGCCGAAGCTCACCGGCACCGCGATGACCATGGCGATGGCGGTGGTGACCAGGGTGCCGTAGATGGCGACCAGCGCACCGTACTCCTCGGTGACCGGGTTCCAGTCGGTCGAGACCAGGAAGCCCCAGCCGAATTCGTTGAAGGCCTCGCGGCCGCCCCAGTACATCGACATCGCCGCCAGGAACAGCGTGATCAGCACGAACCAGCCGGCGATCGCGACGAGGTTCCGGAAGATCCAGTCGCCGGCGCCGTCGAGGAAGCGCGAGGGCGGGGCGGGCTTGGCGGTGGCGGTGGTCATTCGCGGCGGTCTCGTGGGAGAAGCGGGTTTTCGCAGCCTTGCTTATGCGAACGCGCGCGCCGGGGAGGGCGCGCGCGTCCGGGGTCGAACCAGGATTACTTGAGGGAGGTGGTCCAGTAGGCCTTGACCTGCTCGACCAGCGGGGCCGGCAGCGGCACGTAGCCAAGGTCGGTGGCCTGCTGGGCGCCGTTGTCGTAGACCCAGGTGAAGAACTCACGGGCGGCCTTGGCGTTGGCCGGGTTCTTGGGCTTCTTGGACATCAGCATGAAGTTGGTGGCGGTGATCGGCCACGACTGCTCGCCCGGGGCGTTGGTCACGATCAGGAAGAAGTCCTTGGACTTGGTCCACTCGGCGCTGGCGGCGGCCGCCTGGATGGTTTCGTTGGACGGGGTGATGAAGTTGCCGGCGGCGTTCTGCAGCTGGCCGTAGGCCACCTTGTTGGTCAGCGCGTACGACAGCTCGATGTAGCCGATCGAACCCTTGATCTGCTTCACGTAGGCGGTCACGCCCTCGTTGCCCTTGCCGCCCACGCCCACCGGCCAGCGCACCGCGGTGCCTTCGCCGACCTTGGTCTTCCACTCCGGGCTGACCTTGGACAGGTAGTTGACGAAGTTGAAGGTGGTGCCCGAGCCATCCGAGCGGTGCACGACGGTGATGCGCTGGGTCGGGAGGGTGAGGCCCGGGTTGACGGCGGCGATGGCCGGGTCGTTCCAATTGGTCACCTTGCCCAGGTAGATGTCGGCCAGCAGCGGGCCGGTGAACCGGATCTGGCCCGGCTGCACGCCGGCCAGGTTCACCACCGGCACGATGCCGCCCATCACGGACGGGAACTGGATCAGGTTCGAGGCGGCCAGGTCCTCGGGCTTGAGCGGGGCGTCGGTCGAGCCGAAATCCACCGTGTTGGCCTTCATCTGGGCGATGCCGCCGCCCGAGCCGATCGACTGGTAGTTGATGCGGTGGCCGGTGGCGGCGTTGTAGTCGGCCGACCACTTCGACATCACGGGGAAGACGAACGAAGCGCCGGCGCCGGTGATCTCGGCGGCCTGGGCGGCGGGGGTAAGGCTGGCGGCCAGGGCCAGGGTGGCCAGGCTGCGCTTGAAGGTCTTGAGCACGATAACGACTCCTCGGGATGGATGGCGGCGTCGGAGGGGGCCCCCCGATGGCGGCCATTACAGGTCGCTTGGGTGACAAGCCTGTTGCTCGAACATGACAGGCGTATGACAGTGGCGGCCGGACGCCCGGCCGGGGCGTCACCGGGCTGTCATGAAATTCTCAACGGGCCGTCACATCCCGGGAGCAGCCTGTGCACGCTTAACCGCCCCGTAACGGTCCGGGGCAGGGGCCGTCGATCACGGCGCTGCGCCGGACTGAACATTACCTACCAGGAGTTACCGTCATGCGTCTGACCACCTTGGCCGCCGCCGTCGCCCTTGCGATCACCGGCCTCAGCACCGACACCGCCCTCGCCCAGAATGCCGGCGCCAGCCAACAGGAGATCGCCGAACTGCGCGCGCAGGTCGCGGCACTCATGGCCCGCATCGACGACCTCGAGGCCCGTGACGAAGCCCAGACCGGCATCAACATCGACACCGCCGAGGCGCTCAAGGCCCAGGCCATGACCCAGCCCAAGGTCGAGACCAAGGGTGGCCTGAAGGTGACCTCGGCCGACAACCAGTTCTCCTTCAGCGCCGGTGGCCGCATCCATTTCGACGGCTACGCCTGGGACCGCGACATCGCGCCCACCACCGGCACCACCGAGTTCCGCCGCGCCCGCCTGACCCTCGGCGGCACCGCCTGGGGCTGGGAATACAAGATGGAGCAGGACTTCGCCGCCGGCAGCAACCTCGACGGCCTGCGCGACCTCTACATCGCCAAGCAGTTCGGCCCGGGCAAGCTGACGATCGGCCACTTCAAGCCCTACCGCTCGATGGAAGAGCTGACCAGCTCGAACGAGATCCTGGTGATGGAGCGCCCGTTCGCCTCCGCCACCGGCCTGTTCAGCGGCCGCCAGTTCCAGCAGGGCGTGGGCTACCAGGTCCAGGGCCTGAACTACTCGCTCGGCGCCACCGCCTTCAACCTGCGCGGCGCCGCCAGCCCGCGCACCGAGGGCATGGGCTTCGCCGGCCGCGGCACCTGGGCGCCGGTCATGAACGGCGACCGGATCCTGCACCTGGGCGGCTGGATCAGCCACGAGAACGCCAACGCCGGCTCGGGCAACCTGGCCGCCTCGGCCAACTACGCCGGCCGCCGCGGCCCGGCGCAGACCATCGCCACCACCACCGGCGCCAGCGGTGACTCGGTAGATGCCTATGCCCTGGAACTGGCCGGCCAGTACGGCCCGCTGTTCTTCCAGTCCGAGTACGTCACCTCCACCTTCGCGCAGCCGATCGGCCCGGACCAGGACGTCGACACCTACTACATCCAGGGCAGCTGGATGCTCAACGGCGGCCGGAAGGCCTACAAGCCGGGCACCGGCGTGTTCGGTTCGCCCAAGGTCGGCGAGGACGGCCTGTGGGAGCTGACCGCACGCTACGACCACATCGAGAACAAGGACCTGGTCAACCGCGAGGCCTCCTCGATGATCCTGGGCGTGAACTACTACATCAACTCCAACCTGCGCGTGATGTTCAACTACACCCAGGGCGAGAACGAAGTGACCGGCGACGAGACCGGCCAGTACGCGATCCGCACCCAGTTCAACTTCTGATCCACGCGTCGAGGGTAGGGTGCCCTGACACCCCCGGCCTTGGCCGGGGGTGTTTTTCTTGACGCGGATTTACGCGGATGAACGCGGATAGGGCAGAAGACCTGAGGGTGGCGATGCGATCCCACTCACCTTGCGAAGATCCAAACCCATTGCTTTTGACCTATCCGCGTTCATCCGCGTAAATCCGCGTCAAAAAGCTTTCAATTCCCGCCTTGCGGGGTCTTGTCGCGGTAGCGGCAGAGGTCGCGGATGACGCACTGCGGGCAGTCGGGCTTGCGGGCCTTGCAGACGTAGCGGCCGTGCAGGATCAGCCAGTGGTGGGCGTCCAGGCGGTACTCGGCGGGCACCGCCTTGAGCAGCTTGTCCTCGACCGCGCGCACGGTCTTGCCCGGCGCCAGGCCGGTGCGGTTGGAGACGCGGAAGATGTGGGTGTCCACCGCGATGGTGGGCTCGCCGAAGGCGGTGTTGAGCACCACGTTGGCGGTCTTGCGGCCGACGCCGGGCAGGGCCTCCAGCGACTCGCGGTCGCGCGGCACCTCGCCGCCGTGCTTTTCGACCAGGATCCGGCAGGCGGCGATCACGTTCGCGGCCTTGGCATTGAACAGCCCGATCGTCGAGATGTACTTCTTCAGCCCGTCCTCGCCCAGGGCCAGGATCGCGGCGGGTGTGTTGGCGACCGGGAATAGCTTGCGCGTGGCCTTGTTCACGCCGACGTCGGTGGCCTGGGCCGAGAGCGTCACCGCCACCAGCAGCTCGAACGGGGTCGAGTACTCGAGCTCGGTGGTGGGCTTGGGGTTGAGTTCCTGCAGGCGGGCGAACAGTTCGCGGCGCTGGTCGGCCTTCATCATCGCGCGGCCTCCGCGCGGCGCAGGCGCCAGGCCTGGCGGATCGCCACCAGGCCGGCCAGCACCACGAAGGCGCCGACCGGCAGCACCGCGAGCAGGAAGCCGGGATAGCCGGGCGCCGCCATTTCCAATCCCGGCAGCCCGAGCAGCGCGCCCGCGCCCGCGAACAAACTGCCTTCGCCCACCAGCTCGCGCACCGCGCCGATCGCCAGCAGCACCCACAGGAAGCCCAGCCCGATCGCGAAGCCATCCAGCGCCGCCAGCCCGGGCGAGTGCCGCGAGGCGAAGGCCTCGGCCCGCCCCATCAGCGCGCAGTTGGTCACAATCAGCGGGATGAACAGGCCCAGCACCGCGTGCAGCTCCGGCAGCCAGGCGCGCATGGCCAGTTCGATCGAGGTGACCACGGCGGCGATGATCATCACGAAGGCGGGGATGCGCACGTCGCGACGGGTGAGCTGGCGCACGCCGGCGACCGCGGCATTGGTGCAGGTCAGCGCCAGCACCGTCGCCAGGCCGAGACCGAGCGCATTCACCGCGTTGTTCGACACCGCCAGCAGCGGGCACAGGCCCAGCAGCTGCACCAGGCCGGTGTTGCCGCTGGCGAGGCCGTACTCGAGGATGGCGCGGGGCGAACTCACGGGGTGCGCGGGGCGTCGGGAGCGGTGGGGACGCGCAGTGTATCGCCGGCCCGCGCGGCGCGGATCTCGTCGCCGTGGCGGGCGGTGAAGCGGAGCGCGCGATGCACGGCGCGCACCACCGCGCGCGGGGTGACGGTGGCGCCGGCGAACTGGTCGAAGTCGCCGCCGTCCTTGCGCACGGCCCAGCCGGCATCGGCCGGGGCGCCCAGCGCGCGGCCCTGGAAGCGGGTGATCCAGTCGCTGCGCCCGGCCTCGATGTCGTCGCCCAGGCCGGGCGTCTCCCGGTGCGCCGTGACGCGCACGCCCAGCACGGTGCCATCGGCGGCGATCGCCAGCAGCAGCCGGATCGGGCCGCCGTAGCCGTCGGGCGCCACCACTTCGAACACCAGCGCGCTGGGGGCGCCGGCCAGCGAGGCGCGGTGCACGGTGGTGGTGTCGCTGCCCAGCCAGGCCGGCGCCTGCACCTGCACGGTGTCTTCCAGCAGGTCGTTGTCGTAGCGGGTGGCCGGCAGCACCACTTCCAGCGCCTGCATGCGCGCGCGGTGTTCGGCGGCGGCGATGCGGTCGCGCGTCAGGAAGTAGGTGCCCGCCAGCAGCGCGGTGGCCACCAGCGCCGCCAGCCCCAGCTGCAGGCCGGCGCGCAGGGATTCGCGCGGGGCCTCGTTCATGGCGCCTTGCCCTCGCCGAAGATGCGCGGGCGCGTGTGGCGGTCGAGCCAGGGCGCGGCGCAGTTCATCAGCAGCACCGCGAACGCCACGCCGTCGGGGAAGGCGCCCCAGCGCCGGATCACCAGCGTCAGCACCGCCACGCCGGCGCCGAACAGCAGCCGGCCCCGCGGCGTGGTGCAGCCGCTCACCGGGTCGGTGGCGATGAAGAAGGCCGCCATCACCAGCGCACCCGAGAACACGTGCTGCAGCGGGAAGGGATGCCGGTCGGCATCGGCGAGCCAGAACGGCAGCGCCACCAGCACCACCGTGCCCAGGGTCGCCACCGGCACCTGCCAGGGGATCACGCGCTTCCACAGCAGGAACAATCCGCCCAGCGCGTAGAAGTTCGCCACCCACTCCCAGCCGCGGCCGCCGAAGTCGCCGAACAGCGGTTCGCCGCGGATCTCCGCCAGGGTCGCGCCTTCGTTGGCCAGCGTACGCACGGTGTCGAGCGGCGTGGCCTGCGCCAGCATGTCCCAGCGCCAGGGCGCGGGCAGTTCGCCGGTGAGGATGGCGCGCAGCGTGTCCGCCAGGCCCGGCATCGCCGCCGCGGGGTCCAGGCCTGCCGGCGGCAGCCACTGCGTGAACTCGCGCGGGAAGCACAGCAGCACCACCGCCACGCCCACCATCGCCGGGTTGAACAGGTTGTGGCCCAGGCCACCATAAAGATGCTTGGCGAACACGATGGCCGCGAACAGCCCGATCGCCGCCACCCACCACGGCGCCAGCGGCGGCAGCGACAGCGCGAACAGCACCGCCGTCAGCGGTGCGCTCAGGTCGGTGAGGAAGGGGCGCAGGGGTCGCTGGCGCAGCTTCAGCATCGCCGCCTCGAACGCCAGCGCGAAGCCGACCGCCAGCAGCACCTGCACCAGCACGCCGGGCCCGAAGAACCAGGCCTGCGCGGCCGTGCCCGGCACCAGCGCCAGCAGCACCAGGCCCATCACCTCGCGCACGCTGCGGCGCGCGGGCAGGTGCGGGGCCGGGGCGGCGTCGAAGGTCCTCATGCGTCGGTCCCCCGATGGGTGCCGGCGCCGTCGTCGTCGGGGGCTCCAGCGCCCGGGCCGGCCTCGCCGCCCGACGCGCGGCGGGCGCGGGCGCGTTCCAGCGCGGCGGCCACGGCGTCGGCGCTGGCGGCACCGGCGCGGCGTTCGGCCAGCCGCTGCTCGCGCTCGTCGGATTCCCGCTGCAGGCGCTGGAGGCGCGATTCATGGCGGGCGCGGGCGGCGTCGGCGCGGTCGGCCTCGGCCGCGCGCAGGCGCACCGCCGACTTGCCGTGCCGGAAATGCGCGGTGAGCGGGATGTGGCTGGGGCAGGCGAGGTCGCAGCAGCCGCATTCGATGCAGTCGAACAGCCCCTGTTCCTGCGCATCGTCGAGCCGGTCGGCGCGCACCTGCCACAGCAGCTGCTGCGGCAGCAGCCGGGCCGGGCAGGCGCTGGCGCAGTCGCCGCAGCGGATGCAGGGCATCTCGTCGCCGGCCGGCCGCAGGTCGGCCTCGCCGAGCACCAGCACGCAGTTGTCGGGCTTGCCGATCGCGAAGCCGTCGTGCGGCAGCGCCAGGCCCATCATCGGGCCGCCCAGCAAGAGCCGCCGCGCCGCCGGCGTGTAGCCGCCGGCCTGCTGCACCAGCCATTCGACCGGCGTGCCCAGCGGCACGATGAAATTGCCCGGCCGCGCCACGCCCGGTCCGGTGAGGGTGACGATGCGTTCGAGCAGCGGTTCGCCGTGCACCACCGCGCGCCAGGCGGCGCGGGCGGTGGCGACGTTCTGCACGATCACGCCGACGTCGCGGGGCAGTCCGCCGCGCGGCACCTCGCGCCCGGTCAGCACGCGGATCAGCTGGCGCTCGCCGCCTTCGGGATAGATCGTCGGCACCGCCACCGCCCCGACCACGCCGTCGCCGTGCGCGGCGCAGGCGGCGCGGGCCGCGGCCAGCGCCTCGGGCATGCTGTCCTCGACCGCCAGCAGCACGCGGGGCGCGCCGACGATGCGGGCCATCAGCCGGCCGCCGCGCACCACCTCGTCGGCGTGGTGACGCAGCAGCGCGTCGTCGCAGCTGATCCAGGGCTCGCATTCAGCGCCGTTGAGCACCAGCAGCTCGCGGCCCACGGAGAGTTTTTCCGCGGTCGGGAAGCCGGCGCCGCCGAGGCCCACCAGGCCCGCGGCGCGGATGCGTTCGCGCAGCGCGTCGGGCGCAGCCGTGGCGGGGTCCAGTGCCGGCCAGGGCGCGACGGCGTCGCCGCCTTCGCAGGCCAGCACCAGGTGCGCGCCCTGGCGGCCGGGCGGCGCGGAGGGATCCCCGGGTTCGATCGCCTGCACGCGGCCCGCTCGGGGCGCGTGCAGGTCGACGCTGAACTCGCCGTCGGCGCGCGCCACGCATTCCCCGCGCGCCACCCGGTCGCCCGGCGCCACGCAGGGCTGCGACGGCGGGCCGGCGTGCTGCTGCAGGGCCAGGCGGAGCACCGGCGGCGCGGGGATGGCCTGCAGGCCACCGGCGCGCGATTCGGCCTTGTGGCCGGGCAGGCGCAGGCCGCCGGGGAAGGAATGCAGCTGCACGGCGTGCCCGCGCCCTCAGCGGCCGGTGAAGTTCGGGCTGCGGCGGGCGAGGAAGGCGCTGGTGCCTTCCTTCATGTCCTCGGTGCTGAAAGTGACGGCGAAGACCTGGGTCTCGAACTCGAGGCCCGCGTCCAGGGCCGCCTCGCCGCCCACCAGCACGGCGTCGAGGATGCCGCGCAGGGCCTGCGGCGCCGCGTTGGCCAGCTGGTTCGCCAGCTTCAGGGTCTCGGCCTCCAGCTCGGCGGCCGGCACCACCCGGGTGAGGATGCCCAGCGCCGCGGCGCGGGCGGCGTCGATCGGCTGGCCCAGCAGGCACAGCTCCAGCGCGGCCGGGCGGCCGGCCAGGCGCAGCAGGCGCTGGGTGCCGCCGAAGCCGGGCACCAGGCCGAGGTTGATCTCGGGCTGGCCGACCTTGGCGGTGTCGGCGGCGATGCGCAGGTGGCAGGCCATGGCCAGCTCCAGGCCGCCGCCCAGCGCGAAGCCATTGACCATCGCCAGCACCGGCTTGCCGAGCTGCTCGATGCGGCTCATCAGGCGCTGGCCGTGGCGGGAGAAGTCGCGGGCCTGGGCCGGGGTCAGGCCGTTCATCTCGGCGATGTCGGCCCCGGCGACGAAGGCCTTCGGGCCGGCGCCCGTCAGCACCACCACCCGCACGCCGGGGTCGTCCGCGGCGGCGGCGAAGGCCTGGTGCAGTTCGGTCAGGGTGTCGTGGTTGAGGGCGTTGAGCTTGTCGGGGCGGTTGAGCGTGATCCGGCGGACGGCGCCGGCGTCCTCGACGAGCAGGTTGCGGAAGGTCATGGAGGCTCCGTTCGGGGAGGGATTCAGGGAACTCTTGGCGTCCGCGCGGGTCGGACCCAGGCGACTGGCCCGTGTCAGTAGCGGTTCAGCCGTGCGGGGGATATCCTAGCGCGGCCTTTGGGACGCCACAGCGTCCCCTTTCCACCACTGGAGATTTCCTGATGAAGTTGCGTCTGTTGGCTGCCTCCCTGGCGGCCCTTGGTCTCGGGGCCGGCGTCGCCGTTGCCCAGACCGCCCCGGCCCCCGCCCAGCAGCAGGCTCCCGCGCCGGCGCCGCTGGACAAGGCCGTCCTCAGCTACGCCGTCGGTTACGACCAGGGTGCCGGCCTGGCCCAGCTGGGCACCGACATCGACATCAACGCCGTGATCCGCGCCATCCAGGACGGTTACGCGAAGAAGAACCCGACCTACACGCCGCAGCAGATGGAGGCCCAGCTGGCCGGCCTGCAGCAGCGCATGGGCGCCAAGATGCGCGCCGAGATCGAGGCCGCCTCGCGCGAGAACCGCGCCAAGTCCGAGGCCTTCCTGGCCGCCAACCGCACCAAGACCGGCGTCGTGTCCCTGCCGAGCGGCGTGCAGTACCGCATCATCGAGGCCGGCAACGGTCCCAAGCCGACGGCGCAGAGCACCGTGCAGGTGCACTACCGCGGTTCGATCACCACGGGCAAGGAGTTCTTCAACACCTACGCCCAGGACAACCCGCAGCCGGCGCAGTTCCAGCTCGAGCAGTTCCCGATCGAAGGCGCCCGCGAGGCGATGCTGATGATGCCGACCGGTTCGCGCTGGGAAGTGTTCGTCCCGCCGAACAAGGCCTTCGGCGACAACCCGCGCCCGCTGGGCCCGGGCCAGGCCGTGATCCTCGACATCAAGCTCGTCAGCGTCAAGTAATCCCGCGGTCCGCCGCGCCCCCGGGCGCGGCGGACCGTTGTTCGCCCGCATGCAAACCCCTTTCCGTGCCGTCCTCAGCCCTTGCGTCGGGATTTGTTCCCTGGACGCCCAGGGCCTGTGCGAAGGCTGCCACCGCACCAGCGCCGAGATCGCGCACTGGTCGCAGATGAACGACGACGAGCGCCTGCACCTGATGGACGTCGTCCTGCCGCGTCGCGAGGCGCAACGGGTGTGAGCCCGCCGTTCGATCCCTTCGAACGCCTGCCCCGCGCGCTGCATCCGCTCGACCAGCCCCCGACCGGGCCCGGCTGGAACCACGCCGAACTCGCCGACCTGCTGCCGCTGGACGTGCCGCTGCGCCTGGCCGCGGTGCTGGTGGCGCTGGTGGAGCGCGCCGACGGCCCGCGCGTGCTGCTGACGCGCCGCACCGAGGCGTTGCGCCTGCACGCGGGCCAGGTCAGTTTTCCCGGTGGCCGCATCGAGGCCAGCGACGCCGACCCGGTGGCCGCGGCCCTGCGCGAGGCGCACGAGGAAGTGGGCCTGGCCGCGGCGCAGTCCTCGCCGCTGGGCTACCTCGATCCCTTCGTCACCATCACCGGCTTCCACGTCTATCCCGTGGTGGCGACGGTGGCGGCCGGCTACCAGCCGAGCGTGGATCCCTCCGAGGTGGCGGAAGCCTTCGAGGTGCCGCCGGGTTTCCTGCTCGACCCCGCCAACGTGCACGAGCTCGAGGTGGACTGGCAGGGGCGTCGCCGCCGCCTGCTCGAATACCGCTACGAAGGCCACCGCATCTGGGGCGCCACCGCCGCGATGCTGGTGAACTTCCGTCAGCGCCTGGAGCAGGCGGCATGAGCTGGCGCGCGCTGGTGTCGCCCGAGGTGCTGGCCGCGGCGCGCGATCGCGACGACCTGGTGATCGTGGATTGCCGCCACGTGCTGGCCGACGCCGGGGCCGGTGAGCGCGCCTGGCGCGAAGCGCACCTGCCCGGCGCCGGGCACGCCCACCTCGACCGTGACCTGAGCGACCACGGCAAGCCGGCGGCGTTCGGCCGGCACCCGCTGCCGGAGCCGGCCGCGTTCGCGGCGCTGCTGGTGCGTCTGGGCATCACGCCCGGGCACCAGGTGGTCGCCTACGACGCCGCCGACGGGGCGATGGCGGCCGCGCGCTTCTGGTGGCTGCTGCGGCTGTTCGGGCACGAGCGCATCGCGGTGCTGGACGGCGGTTTCGCGGCCTGGACGGCGCTGGGCCTGCCGGTGGACGCCGAAGCGGGCGACCTTGCGCCGGGAAGCTACGCCGGCGATTTCGACCTCCGCCAGGTCGTGGGCACCGACGAGATCCTGTCGCGGCTCGATGCGCCGCCCGGCTGGTTGCTCGATGCCCGCGCGCCCGAACGCTTCCGCGGCGAAGTCGAGCCGCTCGACCCGGTGGCGGGGCACATCCCCGGCGCGGTCAATCGCCCGTTCAGCGCCAACCTGTCCGGCGGTCGCTTCAAGCCGGCGGCGGTGCTGGCGGCGGAGTTCGAGGCCCTGCTGGGCGGGCGGGCGCCGTCGGAGCTGGTGCTGTCCTGCGGCTCGGGCGTCACCGCCTGCCACCATGCGCTGGCGATGGCGCAGGCCGGGCTGCCGGGGGCGCGCGTGTACGCGCCGTCCTGGAGTGGTTGGGTCAGCGATCCGCGGCGGCCGGTCGCGACCGGCGACTGATCAGAGCCGCAGCGAGTCGCCGGATCCTGGCGACGGCACCACCGGCAGGATGTCCACGCGCGTGAGTTCCACGCCGTCCACCGTCATCCGCCAGCGGCCATCGACGCGCCGTGGCGGCCGGGTCACTTCGAAGCGGGCGCTCAGCAGGCCGATGCCGATCTTGAAGCCCTCCTCGGTGAAGGAATGGCAGCTGCCCTCGATCGAGATGCGGGAGTCGCCGGTCACGCGCTCGTAGTCGGCATGGCCGTCGGCGCGGATCACCAGCAGGGTGCCGTCGCCGCGCCAGTGGCCGACGTAGTTGGCGAAATCCGCGGGCACCGGCTTCGCGCAGGCCACCAGCCAGAGGCAGGCGGCGAGCAGCAGCGCGGTGCAAGGCCGCCGCGCACTCACTTCTTGAGCCGGGCCACCAGCGCCTGGAGGGCGGCCTGCGTGTCGGGGGCGTACCAGGCGTCGATGAAGCCGTCGAGCTGGCGGTCGTCGAAGCCTTCCAGCGCGGCGACGAGATCGGCGCGGGCGATGCGGCGCGTGGCCAGCATCGCGGCCGAAGGCAGGGCCAGCAGTTCCTCGAGCCAGTGGCGCGCGCGTACGACGACGTGCTCGGCGTCGGTGAGTTCGTCCACCAGGCCGATGGCCTGCGCGGTTTCCGATTCCACCAGCGCGCCGGACACCAGCAGGCGCTCGGCGCGGTAGGGGCCGACCACGCGGCGCATCAGGTGCTGGATGGCGTCCGGCGCCACCAGGCCCACCTGCACTTCGTTCAGGCCGATGCGGAAGGGTCCGCGGGCCATGATGCGGTAGTCGCAGCACAGCGCCAGCACGCAGCCGCCGGCCGGGCTGTGCCCACCCAGCGCGGCCACCACCGGCACCGGGCACTGCGCCAGCGCGCGCGCGGCCGCGAACAGCGAGGCCCAGCCGGCCGCCAGCGCGGCGCGGTCCAGGCCCATCAGGTGCGGCACGTCCATGCCGCCCGAGAACACCCGTTCGCCGCCGGTGAGGATGATGGCGCGGGCGCCCTCGGCGGGCGCCGCCTGCACCGCGGTGCGCAGGGCCGCCAGCAGTTCGGGCGTGAGCGCATTGACCGGCGGGCGGGCCAGCCGGATTTCCTGGATGTGTCCGTGGCGGTGGAGTTCGATCATGGCCGGGCCTTCAGTCGATGCGTACGTCGGGGGCCCAACGATACCGCACCGTGTAGGTCAGGCGCGCCTCGCCGCCCGCCGGGACCGCCAGGTCGAACCAGGCGGACTGGGCATCGCGCTCGCCGGGCTGGACCGAGGTGGCGACGATCTCCCAGTCGCTCCAGCGCGGCATGGCTTCGTGGATGCGCACGGTGGCGGCCGAGGCCTTGGCGTTGCGCACGGTGACGCGGATGCGCTCCTCCATCTGCCGGCCGGCGCGGTCGAGGCGGAAGTCCTCGCGCTTGCGCTCGGCGGTGAGGTCGAACACGGTGCCGAGCGCGAGCTGCACGTCGGCGTTGGCGGGCGTGTGGCCCAGCATCGCCTCGCCCAGCAGGTTGCCGCCGTCGAACACGCGCACGCGGCCAGCGGGCAGGGGGACGCCCAGCCCGGCCGCCTGGCCGTTGTTGAAGCCGAGGCTGGCGATCACCGGCTGCTCGCCCTCGACCGCGTTGAAGTTGGCGTCCACCATCGGCTGCGGCGGGCGCCAGCTGCCGATCGGTGCGCGGGTCTCGTACTGGCGTTCGCAGGCGACGCCGCGCGCCGGCGCCAGCAGCGGGATGCGCTGCACGCTGCCCTGCGGCAGGTCGGCACGGCCCGGGATGCGGTAGGCGTGGTACTCGCCGGAGGCCTGCGGCTCGGGCGCCGCGGGCGCCATCGCGTCCATCATCACTTCGGTGCGGTAGGCCTTGGCCATGCGCGGACCGGAGGCCTGGGTGCGGTTCGGCTCACCGGCCACCAGAGTCAGGGCCACGCCCTTGAAGTCGGCGCCCGCCCGGTTGGCGACCATGGCCGCGCCCTCGAGATCCATCCGGCAGGCGCGCGCGCCGCCGGAAACATCCACTTGGTAATCGGCGCGCCAGGCCAGTCCGGCGGTGGCGTAGCCGAAGTCGAAGGCCTGGCGACCCGCGCGCGGCGCCGCCAGGTCCCAGCTCAGCGTCGGCTCGTTCACCAGGCCTTCGGGCAGGCGCGGCAATTCGAAGTTGGAATAGTCGGCCAGCACCTTCACCCGGCCGTCGGGCAGGCGCAGGGTCAGGCCGTTGCCCGCCGCCAGCAGCACGCCGGTGTGGGACTGGCGGGCATCGCCCACCGATTGCTCGACCGTGACCGTCTGGCCCAACGCGCGGCGCAGCAGGTCGTCCTGGCCGGCCAGCGCGAAGTCGAAGCGCTGGCTGCGCACCTGCGCGTTGCCCTGCGGGCGCAGGCGCACGGTGCTGGCGTCGAGCGCGACGGGCAGGCCGCCCTGCCGGACGATGTTGCCGCCGGCGGCCAGGTCGAAGGCCAGGTCGGCGTCGAACAGCGCATAGCCGGGACCGCCGGCGCCGGCGTCGGACGACACCACGGCGTCGTAGTCGCCGCTGTACACGGTGAGGCGGGGTTCGGCGGCCTGGGCGGACGCGGCGGTGGCCAGGGCGATGGCGGCGGCGAGCAGGGTGCGTTTCATCAACAACTCCTTGAGGCGCGTGGGATTATCATAGGCCCATGAACGCACTGCGCCTTGCCCTGGGGTTAACGCTCGCCTGCCTCGCTTCAGCCGCCGTTGGGGCCGAAACGCCCTGCGCGCCGGTGATCGAATCGGCCTGGGTGCGCGCGGCGCCGCCGGGCGCGGCCTCGCTGGCGGGCTACCTGGTGTTGCGCAATCCGTGCGCGTCGGCGGTGGAAGTGGCCGGCGTCGAGAGCAAGGACTTCGGCATGCCGATGATCCACCGCACCGTCATCGAGGACGGCGTCAGCCGCATGCGGCCGGCGGGCAAGCGGGTGGTCGCGCCGGGCGAGGCGCTGCGCTTCGAGCCCGGCGGCCTGCACCTGATGCTGATGCGCCCGCTGCGGCCG
>ERZ1066122.1896-NODE-1896-length-15179-cov-32.572864_pt1 | contig 15179 bp, 14 predicted proteins | sample MGYA00382769_ERZ1066122 | MGnify/ENA primary metagenome ERZ1066122 (study PRJEB33369, sample SAMEA5778352) | biofilm metagenome | biome: Industrial cooling water; feature: Water cooling tower basin; material: Biofilm | place: United Arab Emirates | collected...
GCGGGGCGCGGCTTCGCGGTGGTCGCCGACGAGGTGCGCGCGCTCGCGCTCCGCGCCGCGCAGGCCGCGGAGCAGACGCGTGGCCTCGTCGACGAAGGGCTGGCCCGCGCCGATGCGGGGGTGACGATCACCGAGGAGATGGCGGCGCAGTTCGACGCGGTGACGGCCCACGTGCGCCGCGCGGCGGAGACGTTCGGCGAGGTGGTCGCGTCGTGCGAGGCCCAGTCGGCGCGCGGCGACCAGTGCCGCGAGCAGGTCGAGCGGATCGCCGACGTGACGCAGGCGACGGCGGCGCAGAGCGCGGAGGCGGCGTCCGCGACGCAGGCCCTGGCGGACGTAGCGGAGCGGCTCGAGGCGACGGTCGACACCTTCACCCTCGCCGACGGCGCGGTGGACGCGCGCCACCTGTCGTGGGCGGGGCGCCGGGCGGCCTGACGTCGGCACGGCACGAGCGGTGTGAGGACGGTCGCCCGCACCGCGACCCGCTCAGGGCTCGAGACCCGCGAGCACGACCTGGATCCCGCCGGCACGCGTGCGCAGCACCGGCGTCCAGGCCACGCGCATCGCGCGCAGGTGCGCCTCGTCGGCCGCGAGCACGGCGACGCGCCACGCCCGGAACGCCCCCGTCGCGAGCGCGCCGATCGTCGCGAAGAGCCCCGTGAGGTCGGCGTCGCCGCCGACGCGACGCCCCCACGGGGCGTTGCTCACCCAGAGCCCCTCGTCGGCGACGGGCGCGAGCGCGCGCAGCTCGCCCTGCGCCACCTGCACGATCGCCTCGACCCCCGCGCGCTCGGCGTTCTCGCGCGCCATGCGCACCGCGCCCGGGTCGCGGTCGCGCGCGACGATCGGGACCGCGCACGTCGCGCGCCCGTCGGCACCCGTGTCGCGGATCGTGCGCGAGAGAAGCGACGGCGGCGCACCGGCCCAGCGCTCCCACGCGAAGCGGCGCCACCGCCCCGGCGCCCGCCCCGTCGCGAGGAGCGCGGCCTCGATCGCGAGCGTCCCGGCGCCACAGAGGGGATCGACGAAGGGGACGGGCGCAGCGGGATCGTAGCCGGCGGCGAGGAGGCACGCGGCCGCCAGCGTCTCGCGCATCGGCGCCTTCGCGAGGGCGGTGCGCCAGCCGCGCTTGTGGAGCGGCGCCCCGCTCGCGTCGGCGCTGATCGTCACGACGTCGTGCGCGACGCGCACCACGAGGCGCTGCGCACGCGGCGCGTCGTCGCCGTCGTCCTCGTCGTCGGCCGCCGCCGCCAGCGGCACCGCGGCGCCGAGCACGTGCGCCACCGCCGCGTGCACACGCTGCGCGACGGCGTCGCTGTGCCAGAGGCGGCTCTTGCGGCAGGTGACGCGGAGCGCCGCCGCCTCCCCCGGCGCCACCACCCGGGTCCAGTCGACGCGGCGCGCGCGTTGCTCGAGCTCGCGGAAGCTCGTCGCGCGGAACGACGCGACGCGCACCAGCACGCGCGTCGCCGTGCGCAGCCAGAGGTTCGCCGTCGCCAGCGCGCGCCAGTCGGCGTCGAACGCCACGCCCTCCGGCGTCACCTCGCGCGGCGCCAACCCCAGCCCCTCGAGCTCCATCGCCACCAGCGGCGCGAGCCCCGGCGCGGCGACCGCGAAGGCGTCGAAGCTGGCGGTGGTCATCCGCGCATCCTAATCGGTCGCGGTCGGCCGCATCGCGGTTCACCGCGGAGGCACGTGGGGGCCGTCGTGCTCCGTGCCTCTGCGGTGACGGGTGGCGTGCCCGGCGGCGCGACCACCGCTCCCGCGCGCCGGCGCGGGGTCAGCCCGGACGACGGAACCGCGGCAATCGCAGCACGAGCAGCACCGCGAAGAGCACGAAGTACGCGACCGGCCAGAACGTGTCCTTCTTCACCGCCCACAGGTAGTGCGTCGTGCCGAGCACCGCGACGAGGTAGGTGAGCCGGTGGAGCCGCTTCCAGCGCGCGCCGCCGAGGCGCCGCGCGACCGCCTTGAGCGACGTCACCACCAGCGGCACCATGAGCGCCCATGCGAGCATGCCGACGGTGATGTACGGGCGCTCGACGATCGACGCCCAGAGCTCGCCCGCCTCGAGCTCGAGGTCGACGACGGCATAGACGAGGAGGTGGAGCGTCGCGTAGGCGAAGGTCGCGTTGCCGAGGAGCTTGCGGTACGGCTGCAGCCATCCCCAGCCGAGCCAGGTGCGGAACGGCGTGACGGCGAGCGTCGCGGCGAGGAAGCGCATCGTGAACTCGCCGGTCTCGTGCTCGAGGATCTTCACCACGTCGCCGAGGAGGCGTCCCGTGACCGCCTCGTACGCGAGGAGCGCGGCGGGGAGCGCGCAGGCGACGAGGGCGACCGGGTAGAGCGCCTTCGCGACGCGCGCCGCGGTGCCGCGCGTGCGCGGGGCGCGGGTTTCCGGGACGGTGGCGATCGAGGCGCCGTCGCCGGACGCGACCGGCGGCGCGGGGCGCGCGGGAGGCGTCACGGCGCGCGCGTCAGTAGTTGCGACGCAGGTCGAGTCCCGCGTAGAGCCGCGCCACCTGGTCGGCGTAGCCGTTGAAGGGGAGCGTCTCCTGCCGGAAGAACCTCCCCAGCGGGCGCTCCTTCGCCTGGCTCCAGCGCGGGTGGTCGACCGCCGGGTTCACGTTCGCGTAGAAGCCGTACTCCTGCGGCGCGGCGCGCTCCCACGTGCTCACCGGCTGCCGGTCGGTGAAGCGCATGCGCACGATCGCCTTGATGTTCTTGAAGCCGTACTTCCACGGCACGACGAGCCGCACCGGCGCGCCGTTCTGGTTCGGCAGCGCCTTGCCGTAGATCCCGGTGGCGAGGAAGGCGAGCGGGTGGAGCGCCTCGTCGAGCCGGAGCCCCTCGAGGTAGGGCCAGTCGATCACGGGGCGCTGCTGCCCGATCATGCGGCTCGGGTCGTACAGCGTGGTGAAGACCACGTACTTCGCCGACGGCAGCGGATCGGCGCGGCGGATCACGTCGGCGAGCGGGATCCCGCGCCACGGCACGACCGCGCTCCACGCCTCGACGCAGCGGAAGCGGTAGGTGCGGTCCTCGACGCGGCTCGGCTTGAGCCAGTCCTCGAGCGCGTAGGTGCCGGGCTTGCGGCACATCCCGTCGACCGCGACCGACCAGGGCGCCGTGCGGAAGCCCTTGCTGTTCGCCTTCGGGTCCTCCTTGTCGGTCCCGAACTCGTAGTAGTTGTTGTAGCTCGTGAAGAGCTCCTCGGGCGTCGGCTCGAGCCGGTCGCCCTGCGCACGCGCCTCGCGCGGCGCCCCGCCGAGCGCGCCGATCGCGGTGCCGGCGAGGGCGACCCCCGCGATCGACCCGGCGGCGCCGAGGAAGGCCCGGCGGTCGAGCCAGACGGCCTCCGGCGTGATCTCGGAGGGGCGGGGATCGTGACGACCGGGGCGGCGGATGAGCATGGTGCGAGAGGGTGAGGGCTCCGGAGAGGATAGCCGGCGCGCGGGCGAAGGTTCCCGCACAGGTGAGTACGCCCTGCCCCACGGAACGGATGCCGACCCGGGCCGGCCGGCGCTAACGTCCTCCGCCGCCGCCCCGGCCGTCGGGGGCAGCGGCCCCTCACCGCCCGCCGTGATGACTCCCTTCGACTCCCTCTTCGTCCTCGGCATCCCCCTCCGCGAGTGGCTCGTCGCGCTGGGGCTCGCGACGGTCGTCGTCGCCGCGCTCCTCGCGCTCCGCGACTGGCTCGCGCGCCGCCTCGCCGGCGCCGAGGCGACGCCGCGCTGGAGCGACGACCTCGCGGCGCTCCTCGTGCGCCGCACCTCGACGCTCTCGCTCGTCGCCGTGGGCGCGCTCGTCGTCGCCTGGCGCCTGAACGACGGGCGCCCGCTCCCGATGCCGCTCCGCATCGTCGAGGCGCTCGTCTGGTGCTGGCAGCTCCTCCGCTGGGGGCTCCTCGCGATCGAGTTCTGGCTCGAGCGCGTCGCCGTCGCCCGCGGGCAGGACCGCACCGCGCTCGGCATCGTCTCGGTCACGCTGCGCGGGCTCTTCGCGGTCCTCGTGGCGCTCCTCCTGCTCGACAACCTCGGCGTCAACGTCACCGCGCTGGTGACCGGCCTCGGCATCGGCGGCATCGCCGTCGCGCTCGCGGTGCAGAACGTCCTCGGCGACTTCCTCGCCGCGCTCGCGATCGCGATGGACAAGCCCTTCGGCGTCGGCGACGACGTGAGCTTCGGCGACTTCCGCGGCCATGTCGAGCGCCTCGGCCTCAAGACGACGCGCTTCCGCGCCCCGTCGGGCGAGGAGGTCTCCTTCGCGAACGCGGAGCTGCTCAAGATGCGGATTCACAACCATTCGCGCGTGTCGTCCTCCGTCGTGTGACACGCCTGCGTTGGTGCGGGTGGGGGCATCGCTGAACCGCTCGAACTGCGAGAAGAAGAGCAGAAAGAGCAGGGAACGGCAGGAACGGCAGACGCAGGTCGGCTGCCACGCGCGGAGCCGCCATCGGGGCGGCGCCAACAGCAAGAAATGAATGTTGGCTCCGCACGGAAGGCGGCTCCGCGCGCGGATGCCCGCGTCGTCTGCCGTTCCTGCCGTTCCCTGCTCTTTCTGCTCTTCTTCTCGCAGTTCCAGCGGTTGAAAGGATCCGGACCGATCGCAGAAGTGTGCGGTCACGCTCCGAGCGGCCGGACGAGCACCCAGTCGTCCTGCACGTCGCTGCCGAGCACGAAGCGCGCAGTGCCGACGGCCACGAAGCGCTGCCGGCCGTAGAAGCGGAGCGCACGCGGGTTCCGCGTCCAGACGGTGCACCAGAGCGTGCGCCCGCCGGCGGTGCGCGCGGCGTCGAGGGTCGCGGCCATGAGGCGCTGGGCGAGGCCGGCGCCGTGGTGGGCGTGCGCGACGTAGAAGCGGCGCAGCTCGACGGGCGCGGGGCCGGTGACGCAGGCGGGGGCGTCGTCGTGGCGCGCGACGATGGCGTAGGCGGCGAGCGCGCCCGCGGCGTCGTGCACGAGGAGCGCGGTCACGCGCGGGTCGGCGAGCTCGTCCCGCGTGCGCGCCTCGGTGAAGGCGTGCGCGAGGTACGCCGCCATGTCCTCGGGGGTGTTCTGCGCGGCATAGGAATCGACGAAGCAGCGCGCGGCGAAGGCCGCGAGCGCCGGCGCGTCGGCGACGGTGGCGCGGCGGATGACGACGTCACCGGCCATCGAGACGTTCGCCGCGTCGTCAGCCACGCGCCGCATGCGCCTCGATGCGCTGCACCGCCTCGGCCGTCCCCGGTTCGGCGCGGAGCGCCGCGCCGAGGGTGGCGGCGCGCTCGCGCACGCGGGCGTCGGTGAGCGCGCGGACGAGCGCGGGGGCGAGCGTCGCCGGCGCGAGGTGCCGGCGCTCGATCGTGGCGACGCTCGTCCCCAGCGCCTGCATGCGCGTCGCCCAGAAGCGCTGGTCGAAGCCGAGCGGCGCGATGACGGTGGGGACCCCGGCGCGCGCGGCGGCGCCGGTGGTGCCGCTCCCGCCGTGGTGCACGACGGCGGCGCAGCGCGGGAAGAGCCAGTCGTGCGGGACGTCGCGCTCGACGTGCGCCCACGCGGGGAGCGGCGCGTCGCCGGCGAGGTCGCCCCACCCCTGCACGACGAGGAGCCGGCACCCCGCGCGCTCGGCCGCCGCGAGCACCGCGCGGCCGAGGCGCGCGCCGTCGACCGGCGTCATGCTGCCGAAGTTGATGCACACCGGCGGCGCCCCGTCGGCGAGGAAGCGCGCGAGCGCCGGCGACGGCGTCCAGTCGGCGGGGGCGGGGAGCGTCCACCAGCCGGTCACGTGCACCCACGCGGGCCAGTCGGCCGGCCTGGGGACCACCGCTCGGCCGAACGCGTAGAGGAGCGGGTAGTCCGCGTTCCGCTGCCGTGCGTAGGGCCCCGCGAGCGGCAACGGCGGGAGGCCGAGCGCGGTGCGGCGCCACCGGTTCACGTGGCGGCGCGCGGGCTGCCAGATGAGCTGTTCGCCGACGACGTGCGACCGGACGAACTTCTCGCGGTCGCGCGCGGTGACGGGCGTGCGCCAGCTCAGCCCCACCGCCGCGAAGTCGCCCGTGGGGGTGAGCGGCTGCAGCAGCGCGCCGACCACCGGCACGCCGCGCGCCTCGCGCAGCTGTGCGGCGGCCTGGCAGACGGCCGACCAGATCACGACGTCGGCATCGTGCGTCGCGGGAACGAGGTCGTCGAGGATGCCGGCGATCAGCCCGCCGAACTCGCGCCAGAGCTGCGCGCCGAACTTGAGGAGGCCGAGGCGCGAGCCGTCGGCGGTCCACGCGCGCGCCCCCGGGGCCGCGAGCACCGCCGCCGGGTCGCCCGCGAGCGGGCGGAAGGCGACGCCGTGCCCCTCGATCCACGCGCGGAACGGGACGTGGGTGGCGAGCGTGACGCGATGGCCGGCGGCGCGCAGCGCGACGGCGAGGGCGAGGTACGGCTGGACGTCGCCCCGGGAGCCGGCGGTCACGATCACGCAGTGCATGGCGGCGGAAGCTAGCGCGCCGGGCCGCGCCCTTCGTGCCCCCGCTATCGTTGTCGCCATGTCCGACGCGTCCGCCCCCGCGCCGCTCCCCGCCGGCATCGAGACGGTGCTGCGCCGCTTCCGCGCCATGGGGCGCGAGGAGAAGATGGGCGCGCTCGTGAGCTACGCGAAGAAGCTCGAGCCGCTCCCCGAGCGGCTCGCGGTGCTCGATCGCGCGCCGTTCACCGTCCCCGAGTGCCAGACGCGCGTCGACCTCTTCCCCGAGGTGCACGACGGACGCCTGCACTTCTGGGCCGACGTGAACGTGCGGCAGTCGCCGACGATCGCCGCCGTGCTCGCGATCCTCTTCTCGGCCGTCAACGACCAGCCGCCGGCGGCGACGCTCGCCCTCCCCGACGACATCGTGCGCCAGCTCATGCACGACATCGGGCTCGCGGGGCGCGAGGTGGGGCTGAACGCGATGGTCCAGCGGCTCAAGCGGCACGCGCGGCAGGCGGCCGGCGTTCACGCCGCATGACCCTCCCCGGCCGCGCGCCGGTTCCTCCGCACTCCCGCACCACCGAGCATCCGATGCCCGTCACGATCACCGTCAGCACCAACGGCTCCCTCAAGATCGCCGCCGAGGACGCGCCCAACGTCGAGCTCCGCGACGCCGAGGGGAACCTGATCCCGCTCCCCGAGGGGAAGAACGTCTTCCTCTGCCGCTGCGGCGCGAGCGCGCGCAAGCCGTTCTGCGACGGTGCGCACAAGCGGATCGGCTGGGACGGGACCTGCGTCCCCCTCGTCGTCACCCAGGGCTGAGGAGGACGCACGTCCGTGCTCGACCGGGTGGCCAACTGGTGGGTCTGGACGATCACCGTCCTCTGCGTGCTGGTCGGCTTCTGGGTCGTGCTGGCCGTCTTCCTCGTCACGGTGCCGTTCGACCGCGGGCGCTACGCCGCCGGCCGCACCTTCCGTCTCGTGGCGATCGTCGCGCAGACGCTGGGCGGCCGGTGGCGCTTCAGCACCGACGGCCACGTCGTGCGCGACCCGCGCCGCCCCTACGTCGCGGTGAGCAACCACGAGAGCTACGCCGACACCTTCCTCCTCTCGCACCTCCCGTGGGAGATGAAGTGGCTCGGCAAGTCGTCGCTCTTCCGCATCCCCTTCCTCGGCTGGATGATGTGGCTCGCGGGCGACATCCCGCTCCGCCGCGGCAACCGCGAGAGCATCGTCGACGCGATGCGCGGCTGCGCCGACCGGCTGCAGAAGCGCTGCACGGTGATGATCTTCCCCGAGGGGACGCGCACCCCCGACGGCCAGCTCCTCCCGTTCAAGGACGGCGCCTTCCGCCTCGCGATCGAGCACCAGGTGCCGGTGCTCCCGATCGTCGTCGCCGGGACGCGCCGCGCGATGGCGAAGCACACCTTCCGCTTCCTCCCCACGGTCGCGAAGGCGCGCGTCCTCCCGCCGATCCCCACCGACGGCCTCACCCTCGCCGACGTCGCGACGCTCCGCGAGCGCACGCGCACCGCGATCGCCGACGCCAAGGTCGCGCTCAACCGCGAGCTCGGGCTCGATCCGACGGGGAACCCGCTCGTCGCCTGAACGTCGGGTTCGGCGCATCATCGACATCGTCGGAACCGCTCCACGGGCATCGGCGCTCCGTCGGCATCGCTGAACCGCGTCACCACGGAGGCGCAGAGGACGGCCGGAGGACGGAGGGCGTGCGGGGCCACCTCCGGCGCGGAACCAACCAAAGATCTTGTTCTCGGCTCCGCGCCGGGGGTGGCCCCGCACGCCCTCCGTCCTCCGGCCGTCCTCTGCGCCTCCGTGGTGACGCGGTTCAGCGATGCCGACGAAGCGCCGATGCCCGTCGGTTCCGCGATGCCGACGAAGCGGCGACGTCGGCGCCGGAGTAACGTACGAGCGATGACGGATCGCTGCCCGCGGACACCCGAGGCGCTCGACGACGTGCTGAGCGCGCCGCACGACATCGCGGTCGAGGCGCTCGCGGCGCTCGACGGCGACCTGATCGTGCTCGGCGCCGGCGGGAAGATGGGGCCGACGCTCGCGCGCATGGCGCGGCGGGCGCTCGACGTGGCGGGGCACGGCGGGCGGCGCGTGCTCGCGGTCTCGCGGTGGGGCGACGCGCGCGCGGCGCAGGGGCTGCGCGACGCGGGCGTCGAGGTGCTGGCGGCCGACCTGCTCGACCGCGCGCAGGTCGACGCGCTCCCGTTCGCGCCGAACGTCGTCTTCATGGCGGGGCAGAAGTTCGGCACGCAGGGCGACCCGACGCAGACGTGGGCGATGAACGCGGTCGTCCCCGCCTGGTGCGCCGAGCGCTTCGCGGGGGCGCGGCAGGTCGTCTTCAGCACCGGCAACGTCTGCCCGCTCGTGCCGGTCGCCTCGGGCGGGGCGCGCGAGGGCACCGCACCCGCCCCCGTGGGCGAGTACGCGATGAGCTGCCTCGCGCGCGAGCGCGTGAGCGCGGCGCTCGCGGCGCGGCACCGGTCGCCCTGCGTGCTCTACCGGCTCAACTACGCCTGCGCGCTCACCTACGGCGTGCTCACCGACCTCGCGCTCAAGGTGCGCGACGGCGCGCCGATCGACCTCGCGATGGGCCACGTCAACGTCTGCTGGCAGCGCGACGCGAACGCGATCGCGCTCGCGCTCCTCGCGCGGGGGGCGGTGCCGGCGGTCCCCGTGAACGTCACCGGCCGGGCGACGCTCGCCGTGCGCGACCTCGCCCTCGCCCTCGGCGCGCGCCTCGGCCGCGCCCCGCACTTCACCGGCGAGCCCGCCGGCGACGCGCTCCTCGCCGACGCCTCGGCGCTCCCGTCGCACCTCGGCGTCGAGCCCCCCGAGCTCCCGCTCGACACGCTCCTCGACTGGACGGCCGAGTGGGTGGGGGCCGGGCGTCCGCTCCTCGGCAAGCCGACGAAGTTCTCGGTGCGCGACGGGCGCTTCTGACGCGGCGCCGGCCGGAGTCGGAGCGGGCGACTAGACTGCCGACGTCGGCGGGCGAATCACCGCCGCCGGCAGCGGGCGGACCGTCGACCCCTCGGAGGAAGCGCGCGTGAACGTTCGCCAGCACCTGCTGGCCGGACAGGTGATCCCGGCCCATCCGCTCGCGCTCACGCCGGCGCGGACGCTCGACGAGCGTCACCAGCGTGCGCTGACGCGCTACTACGTGGCGGCGGGGGCGGGGGGGATCGCGGTGGGGGTGCACACGACCCAGTTCGCGATCCGGGCGGCGGGGCTCTACCACCCCGTCCTGCAGCTGGCGATGGAGACGGCGACGGCGGCGCTGGCGGCCGAGTCGGGCGACGGGGTGCCGCGCCCCTTCGCGCGGATCGCGGGGGTGATCGGCCCGACGGCGCAGGCGGTGCACGAGGCGTCGATCGCGGCCTCGCTGGGCTACGACGCGGTGATGATCTCGCTCGCCGGCTTCGACAACGCCGATGATCGTGCGTTGCTGGCGCATTGCCGAGCGGTGGCGGAGGCGCGTCCGATCGTCGGGTTCTACCTGCAGCCGGCGGTCGGGGGGCGCGTCCTCTCGTATCGGTTCTGGCGCGAGCTGGCCGAGCTGCCGAGCCTGGTGGCGATCAAGATCGCCCCGTTCGACCGGTACCGGACGATCGACGTCGTGCGCGCGGTCGCGGCGAGCGGGAGGCGCGACGTGGCGCTGTACACCGGCAATGATGACGCGATCGTGCAGGATCTGGTGACGCCGTTCCCGGTGCGCGTCAACGGGGCGTCCACGACCGTCCGCATCGTCGGCGGCCTGCTCGGCCAATGGGCCGTCTGGACCCGTCACGCCGTCCAGCTCCTCGCCCGGATCAAGGCCATCGGCGAGGGCCCGGTCCCGCGCAACCTCCTCACCGAGGGAGCCGAGCTGACCGACGCCAACGGCGCCCTCTTCGACGTCGCCCACCGCTTCGCCGGCTGCATCCCCGGCATCCACGAGATCCTCCGCCGGCAGGGGCTCCTGCGCGGCACCTGGACCCTCGACCCCCGCGAGCAGCTGAGCCCCGGCCAGGTCGAGGAGCTCGACCGCGTCTCCGCCGCCTACCCCTGGCTCACCGACGACGCCTTCGTCGCCGAGCATCGCGAGCGCTGGCTCTCCTGACGGTGTGCCGGCCGGGTGCCGCGTCCGGTCGGCGTCGCTCGAACCGCCGAGCTCGCGCCCGCCGGTCCGGTGCCGTGAAGGGTCGGCATCGCTGAACCGCTCGGAACTGCGAGAAGAAGGGCAGGAACGGCAGCGAACTGCAGGGACGGCAGACGTCGTTGAGGATCCGCGCGCGGAGCCGCCATCCCCACGGAACCGAGAAGAAATCAATTCCTGAGGCGGCTCGGCCGCCCCCTGCGCACACGGACGCCCACCGCGGCCTGCCGTTCCCTGCCGTTCCTGCTGTTCTTCTGGCAGTTCCGGGCGGTTCAGCGATGCCGACCCTGCACGGCGCCGGACCGACGCGCCGGCGCCCGGCGGTTCCGCGATCCCGATGGCCAGACGGCGCGTCGGGATGCGCCACGACGTCGACGCCGCGTCCCGGAACGCGATGCCTAGATTCGCGCGGATGCCGATGACGCCGACCCCGACGCGACTCGCGACGATCGCGAGCGCCGCCTTCCTCCTCGCCGCCGCGCCGGCGGCGGCGCAGTCGCTGCGCATCGTCACCGCGACCGACAGCGTCACGCTCGACCGCGCCGCGCTCGCCGCGCTGCCGCAGGACACGGCGACGATCGTCCCGCACCGGCACGGTGCCGCCCCCGCAGCGCCCGTCCGCATCACCGGCCCCGCGCTCGCCACCGTCCTCGCGCGCGCCGGCGTCCGCACCGACTCGCTCCGCGGCGCCGCGCTCGCCACCACCGCCCTCGCCACCGCACGCGACGGCTACCGCGTCGCCTTCTCCCTCGGCGAACTCGGCGCCGACCTCGGCCGCACGCGCGTCCTCGTCGCGATCGCCGCCGACGGCCGCGCACTCGGCGAGAGCGACGGCCCTCTCCGCCTCGTCGTCCCCGGCGACGGCCGGCAGGCGCGCTGGGTGCGCCAGCTCGAGCGCATCGTCGTGCGCGCGCCGTAGGCAACACGGCGGCGGGGGCGCCTGTCGGCGGAACCCGCACGCCGACCCGGGTGAACCCGAACTCCCTGCGCGCCCCCCCGCATCGCACGTTGCGGGGGCCCGTGACCGCGCGGGTTCGTTCGTTGCACACGGACGCGGGAGGTGGCGCCACCTCTCCACGCGACGGTCCCGCCACCGCCCGTCGCCCCGACGCTCATGCCCGTGTCCGCTCCCGCGCCGTCGCGCCCCGCCGCGTACACGCCCGGTCCCGCCACGCCCCCCGGCGCCACGCCCCCCGACGCCCCGGCACCGCGCGCCGACACCGCCCTCACGGCGCTGACCGCCCACTGGCGCGACGACGTCCCGGCCTCGCTCGTCGTCTTCCTCGTCGCGCTCCCGCTCTGCCTCGGCATCGCCCTCGCCTCGGGCGCGCCGCTCCTCTCGGGGCTCGTCGCCGGCATCGTCGGCGGCATCGTCGTCGGCGCGGTCTCGGGGTCGCCCCTCATGGTCAGCGGCCCCGCCGCCGGCCTCACCGCGATCGTCCTCGCCGGGATCACCGCCTCCGGCAGCTTCGCGCGCTTCCTCCCCGCCGTCATCCTCGGCGGCGTCCTGCAGGTCGTCCTCGGCGTCGTCCGCGCCGGCGCCGTCTCGTACTACTTCCCCACGTCGGTCATCAAGGGGATGCTCGCGGCCATCGGCCTCACGCTCATCCTCAAGCAGGTCCCCCACGCCGTCGGCTACGACGCCGACTACGAGGGCGACTTCGCCTTCGTCGAGGCGAGCGGCGAGAACACGTTCACCGCGATTGCGCACGCCTTCCAGCAGGTCCAGCCCGGCGCGATCGCCGCCGCCGGGCTCGGCATCGCCCTCATGGTGCTCTGGCCGCGCACCCCGCTCGCGAAGCTCCGCCTCCTCCCCGCCCCGCTCGCCGCCGTCCTCCTCGGCGTCGCGCTCAACGAGGCGCTGCGGGCCATCGCCCCCGAGCTCGCGATCCGCGACACGCACCTCGTCACCCTCCCCGAGGGCGGCTTCGCCGCGATCGAGGCGCAGGTCACCCGCCCCGACTGGAGCGCCCTCGCCTCGCGGCACACGTGGACGCTCGCCCTCACCCTCGGCGTCGTCGCCTCGCTCGAGTCGCTCCTCTCGCTCGAGGCGACCAACAAGCTCGACCCGCTCAAGCGCGACGGCCCCCCCGATCGCGAGCTCGTCGCCCAGGGGGTCGGCAACATCGCCTCGGGCTTCCTCGGCGGCCTCCCGGTCACGGGCGTCATCGTCCGCAGCTCCGCCAACGTCGACGCGGGGGCGCGCACCCGGCTCTCGGCCATCGTCCACGGCGTCCTGCTCATCGTCGCCGTCCTCGCCTTGGCCCCGGCGCTCAACCGCATCCCGCTCGCCGCGCTCGCCGCCGTCCTGCTCGTCACCGGCTACAAGCTCGCCGCCCCCGCGCTCTGGCGCACCGCGTGGCGGCAGGGGTGGGCGCAGTTCCTCCCGTTCGCCTTCACCATCGTCGCGGTCCTCTTCACCGACCTCCTGCGCGGCATCGGCGCCGGGCTCGTCGTCGGCCTCCTCTTCATCCTCTGGCAGCACCTGCGCGCCCCCGTCTTCACGCAGGTGAGCCCGCCCGGGGCGGTGCTCACGCGCTACCAGCTCCCCGACCAGGTCACCTTCCTGCACAAGGCGAAGCTCGCGCGGCTCCTCGAGGCGGTACCGCCGAAGAGCCGGATCGAGATCGACGGCCGGAAGACCGCGCGCTTCGACCACGACGCGCTCGAGGTCCTGCTCGAGTTCCGCGAGACGGCGCGCACCCGCGACATCGACTACCGCCTCGTCGGCGTCCCCGAGATCGCGCTCGCCCCCGCGCACTGAGCGCCCCTCGTCACGCCACGGCGCCGCCCCCGCACGCACCACGCCCGAGGACCGCATGGAGAACTTCCGACGCATCATCCAGAACAACCGGGCGTGGGCCGCGTCGATGACGCACGACGACCCGGAGTACTTCGAGAAGCGCGCGACCAAGCAGGAGCCGCACTTCCTCTACATCGGCTGCGCCGACAGCCGCGTGCCGAGCAACCAGGTCACCGGCACCGAGCCGGGCGAGCTCTTCGTGCACCGCAACGTCGCGAACCTCGTCATCCCGAGCGACCTGAACGCGATGAGCGTGCTGCAGTACGCCGTCGAGGTGCTCGACGTGAAGCACGTGATCGTCACCGGCCACTACGGCTGCGGCGGCGTGAAGGCGGCGATGGGCAACCAGAGCTACGGCCTCGTCGACCACTGGCTCGGCCCCGTGCGCAACGTGGTCCGCTGGAACCGCGCGGAGCTCGAGCGGATCGAGGACGAGCAGGCGCGCTTCGACCGCGTGGTGGAGCTCAACGTGCTCGAGCAGATCTACCACCTCACCGAGACGCCGATCGTGCAGAACGCGTGGGCCAAGGGGAAGCGCCCGCTGCTCCACGGCCTCGTCTACGACATCCACTCCGGGCTCCTGCGCGAGATCGCGACCGGCATCGACTGCCAGGAGGCGGCCGATCGGCTGGCCGAGCGGCGGCTGAGCGGCGTCCCCGCGGGCCCGCCGCCGATCGCGGGGCACATGACGCCCCCCGTCCTCGCCGGCGACGAGCTGGCCGACGCGATCGCGCAGCGCGTGCTCCGGCAGCTCTCGCCGTCGCCGGCGTCGAACGGGAAGCGCTGAGCGCACCCGCGAGATCGCGCCTCACCGCGGAGGCGCGGAGGAACCGCTCCGGCCCTCTGCGCCTCCGTGGTGACACCCCAGGCTCGCCGCACGCATCACAACGTGATCGGTCGTGCCGTCGCATGCGGCGCCGCGGGCCCCCGCTTCCGGCGTCGTGCAGATTGCGGGATGAGCCTCCCCGACGTCCGCACCATGGACGCCACGATCGGCGGCACCGCGCTCGTGCGGCTGCAGCGCATCCCCGGTCCCGCGCTCGCCGAGCGCGACGTGACGATCCTCGGCAAGCTCGAGGGCGACAACCCCGGCGGCTCGGTCAAGGATCGTCCGGTGCTCTCGATGTTCCGCCGCGCGGAAGAGCGCGGCGAGCTCGCACCCGGTGATCGGCTGATCGAGGCGACGAGCGGGAACACCGGCATCGCGATGGCGATGATCGCCGCGATGCGCGGCTACCGCATGACGCTCGTCATGCCCGACAACCTGAGCGAGGAGCGGCGTGCGAGCATGCGCGCCTACGGGGCGGAGCTGGTGCTCACCCCCGCGAGCGCCGGCGGCATGGAGCACGCCCGCGACGTGGCGGCGGCGATGGTGGCGCGCGGCGAGGGGCGGATGCTCGACCAGTTCGCGAACCCCGACAACCCGCGCGCGCACTACGAGACGACGGGCCCCGAGCTCTGGCGCGACACCGGCGGGCGGATCACGCACTTCGTGAGCGCGATGGGGACGACCGGCACGATCATGGGGGCCGGGCGCTACCTCAAGGAGATGAACCCCACCGTCACGATCGTCGGCTGCCAGCCCACCGACGGCTCGAGCATCCCCGGCATCCGCAAGTGGGCGCCGGCCTACCGCCCGCGCATCTACGACCCGGCGCGCGTCGACCGGATCGAGGAGGTGAGCCAGGCGGAGGCCGAGGCGATGGCGCGGCGGCTGGCGGTGGAGGAGGGGATCCTCACCGGCCCGAGCGCCGCCGGGGCGTGCGTCGT
>ERZ1066122.1897-NODE-1897-length-15165-cov-7.165255_pt1 | contig 15165 bp, 9 predicted proteins | sample MGYA00382769_ERZ1066122 | MGnify/ENA primary metagenome ERZ1066122 (study PRJEB33369, sample SAMEA5778352) | biofilm metagenome | biome: Industrial cooling water; feature: Water cooling tower basin; material: Biofilm | place: United Arab Emirates | collected...
CCCCGCGCGTGCGGACATCCTCTGAAATGACGTGGCGCGCGCGCGCGGCGAGCGGGGGCGGCAATTGTTCGGCGGCAACGGGGTCGGCGCGGCACAGCGCCTCCACCCCCAGCCGCCCGGCAGCGGTCAGGATTTCATCGCGCCGTTCCTTGTAACGCCCATCGGCCAGTTCGCGGCCGATGCCGGAATGGACGATCGACAGCCGCCATCCGGCGGGCAGCGGCACCGCCTCGAACGCCAGCGTTGCCGTGTCGAGCGCCAGCACCGTGCCCGGTGCCGCGATTGCCACCGCCATCTGGTCCATAATCCCGCACGGCACGCCGATATAGGCATTTTCGACCTTGCGCGCCTCGATCGCGATCATTGTTTCCGCCGTGCTCGTGGGTGCGAGCATGCGCAGCACCCCGACAATCACCGCAGCCGACGTCGACAGGCCAGATCCATGCGGCACCATGCTGTCGAGCGCGACGTCAAAACCGCCACCGTCCGCCCATCTCAGCGCGCGCGCCTGCGCCAGCGCCCCCGCGACATAATCGGACCAGTGACCCTGTGCCCCCGCGTCCTTTGCGCGCGCCGTGACGCCATCAAATTGTGCCGAGGCAATGCGGTCATGCTCTAAACCATTGGGCGCCAGCGCCAGCTCGACCTCCAGCGGAAGCGCCATCGGCAGCACCATGCCGCCGCTGAAGTCGGTCCATTCGCCAAGCAGGTTGACCCGCCCCGGCACCGCAACCGTGGCGGTGGGCGCGGCGCCAAAGCGATCGGCAAATATTTTCGTCATCATCACGCCTCCCGCAGCGCCTGTGCCGCCATTTCCGGCGCGACATCGACGGTGAAAACCCCCGTCGCCTGCTCCACTCCCGCCAGATATTTCAGCCGGTCGGCACTGCGCAGCAGTGGGTAGAATTGGATCGTCATGTGAAAACTGGCCTCCGCGCCAGCGGGCGCGGCATGCAGCGCCATCATATAGGGCGTCGGCCGCCCGAACATCCGGTCGTAACGGCGACAGCAATCGCCCATCAGCGCCGCCAGATCATCAAGCTCGCCCGCCGTCATCGCCGCCAGGCTGGGCCTCCGAACATGGGTCGCGATCCAGCATTCATAGGGGAAGCGGGCAAAGGGCGGCACGAAGCTGGCCGCATGCTCGCGCAGGATGATGCGTGCACCCGCACCCCAGCAGTCAAGCTCACGCGCCAGATCATAGCCATCGGCAAAGGCGCGCGCCGCGGCCTGCTGCGGCGCGGGGACAAAGGGAAAGGCATAAATCTGGCCATGCGGATGATGCAGGGTTGCGCCCACTTCGGCCCCGCGATTCTCGAACGGCAGGACGAATTGTGCGCCCTGTTCCATGTGATGGCGGCACCGATCGCCGAGCGCCTCCAGCAACAGCACGCGCCGATCCTGGTCCAGTGTGCCCATGTTGGCGAGCGGATCGGCGGTATAGACAACAACCTCGCACGCGCCCCGTGCTGGTGCAGTCTGCCACGCGGCATCGGGATGCAGTTCAGCAGCGGCGCTCAGGCCCGGAAAGCGGTTCTCGAAAATCGCCACCTCAAACCCGGTAAAGGGTATTTCGGTAAGCGCGCCGCCCGCCGCTGCCGGTGCAAGCGGATTGTCGCCGCCGGTGGGGGCAAAGGTCCGGCTTTGCCGCTTGGGGCTGACGATCATCCATTCCTGGCGCAGCGGATGAAAACGCAGATGCGCGCCGCCGGGTTCATAACCGACGATTTCGGGCAGCGGGGGTTTATCGTGGCGCGCCCGCCCATACAGCCATAGCGAGCGTCCATCAGCCTTGTGATGATGGCGGATATGGACCTGCCCTGAAACAAACTTGCTGTCGGTCATCGGGCCATCTCGCCATTCAACATCCTCGGGCGCGGCGGGGTGCCATTGTTCGGCCGCAGCCGCAACAGAAATGGCGCGGCGGTCCTGCCGCTATCGCTTATTCCCGAAGTAACAAGTGGCCATGACCCCCCCTATTCGGCGGCCATCGCATATTCGGCGCGCTGCGGGCCGCGAATGACGCCGCCGGGATAGACCCCCTGACACACGCCTCCGGCAAAGGTCACCTGCCCCGACTTCACCGTCGCGACATAGCCATCGGCCCGTTGCAGCAGGCGTTTGCCCCCGGCGGGCAGGTCGAAATCAAGCCATGGCTTGCCCAGTTTCAGCGCATCCATGTCGATGACATTAAGGTCGGCAAGATATCCCGGCGCGAGGACGCCGCGATCCTCCAGGCCATAGAGCATGGCAGTGTCGCGGCACTGGCGCTTGACCGCTGCCTCCAGCGAAATCCGCCCCCGCGCGCGGTCGCGCACCCAGTGCTGGAGCATGAAGGTGGGCGACGCGGCATCGCAAATCGTCCCACAATGCGCGCCGCCGTCGGACAGGCTGTTCACCGTGTCGTCGGCCTGTTGCAACGCTTCCAGGAAATCGAGGTTGCCGTCGGCATAGTTGAGGATCGGGAAATAGATGAAGCCCGTCCCCTCATCCGCCATCAACTGGTCATAGGCATAGGTCGCCGGGTCCACCCCCGCCGCCGCGGCGCGCGCCATGATGGTCTGATCAGGGGTCGGTTCATAATCGAAATCGGCGCCCATTTCATAATGCAGCATCCACCCCTGCGTCACCGCCCATTGCAGTTCGGGGATGTCGGTTTCAGGCAGGACGCTATCCTCCCCGATCATGCGCGCGCGGACCGCTGGATCCTTGAGCCGCGCCAGCTTCTCGGGCCAGGACAGCGCCGCCATCTCGGTCCATGCCGGGCGATAGAGGAAGGGATGAACCGTCCCCTGCCACGCCATCACGATGCCGTTGCCGCGCAGCGCGATCTGCGCGACGATATTCGCGCCAGCAGCGTTCTGGCGCCGCATCTCGCCAATCTGTTCGTCCAGTGGCAATTCCTTGGCAATGCTTTGCAGCGCAGCAAAAGTGACGGGCAGACCGGTTTCGCGGCTGAGGTCGCCCATCCACGCAAATTCATTCCATTCGCGCTTGAGATCGCTTGCCATTTCGAACACGCCGTAACCCACGCGGCCCATGGCGCGGCCGATCGCGATCAGTTCTTCTGCCGTCGCCGTCGTCCCCGGCACCAGCTCGCCATCGACCGATTTGTGCAATACCGTGCGGCTCGTGGAAAAGCCGAGCGCACCGGCGCGCACGCCCTCTTCCACGATGCGCGCCATCGCGGCGATATCGTCCGTCGTCGGGATCGCCCCGGGCTTTTCGCGGTCGCCCAGCACATAGGCGCGGACCGCGCCATGCGGAACGTGGCAGGCAACGTCGACCGTGCGCGGCAGCCGTTCCAGCGCGTCCATATATTCCGGAAATGTCTCCCAATCCCACGTCATGCCCTCGGCCAGCGCGGTGCCGGGAATATCCTCCACCCCTTCCATCAGGCTGATGAGCCATTCGTGCCGGTCGGGCCGTGCCGGGGCAAAACCAACGCCGCAATTGCCCATGACGACCGTCGTGACGCCGTGCCAGCTCGACGGGGCCATTTCCTGATCCCATGTGGCCTGACCGTCATAGTGGGTGTGAATATCGACAAAGCCCGGCGTGACGATCCGGCCCGATGCGTCGATTTCCCGCGTGCCGGCGCCGACGCCGTCGCCCACCGCCGCGATCCGGTCGCCCACGATGGCGATGTCGGCCTGTCGCGCCGGGGCACCGGTGCCATCAACCAGCGTGCCGCCGCGAATCACCAGATCATACATGGTCGCTCTCCCGCTGCTCACGTTTTGATGCGAAACCTATCACGCATCGCGGCAAAGCCAAGCGGATCATCGCGCGGCGGGGCGCAGCCGTGCCTGAAGTTCGCCGAGCAGCGCCTGGACCGGCGCGGCACGGCGCTGTGCGCGCCATTCGTCATCGAGCCGTTTGACGCGGGCGAACAGCCGCTCGCTGTCGCCAACAATCCGCTGCACCGGCGCGGCAAAGCGGGCGCACACGGCACCATCGGGGGCGATAGTGTTGCCAAGCTGCGCGGCGCTGTCCTTGGCCGATGCCCCCGGCTCGCCCGCGATCATCGCGCGCTGATGCAGCAGCCAGGCGATGACATGCATCAACCGCGTCGTCGTCTTCAGCGATTCGCAGGCCAGCGCGACACGGTCGACCGGCGGCAGATCGCCCGTATCCGCCCCGCGCCCTGCGCTGAAGGCGGTATAAGCCTCATCCGCGATCACCATCGCCTCAACATACAGATTTTCGACCTGCGCGCGGAACAGCGCAGGGGCCGGATCCTCGGGATCATCAGAATGGGCAGGGCCGAATGCCATTTCCATAACGTGCCACGTCGCGGCCCGATTGCGCAACCACGCTAACCATCTTTACGGCCGCACAAGCGTTCAGGCGATAATGTCAGGAACCAGCTTGTCCTCAAGCCACGCCATTTCGTCACGCAGCCTGAGCTTGCGTTTCTTGAGCCGGGCAAGCTGCAACTGATCGGGGACGGCGGCATCGGCCAGCGCGGCAATGGCATGGTCAAGGTCGCGGTGCTCGATCCGCACCAGCTCCAGTCTTTGAATGATATCGTCACGCGTCACCATGTCTGTGTGGCACGCCGCCGCTTCGTCCGCAACGGGCGGCGGTTCATCCGATCGGGACAAATATGCCAGCGACTTTCGGGTGGCGGCGTGATTTACTCGCCCTCTTGTCCCGAGTCGTTTTTGCAGGAGACACACCCATGGCGTCTGCCCATGTTGCCACACTGAAATCCCGCCACGCCGAACTCGATGCGCGCATCCATGCCGAAGAACAGCGCCCGGCCCCCGACGGCACCGTGCTCGCCAAATTGAAAAAGCTGAAACTGCGGGTGAAAGAAGAACTGGCGCGAGCGCGCTAAACCGGCGTTCTGGAAAGCTCAGGTCAACGCAGCCTTGCCGCGCCAGATGCGGATGAGGCTGCGTATCAAGCGGCCAGTCAGACTAAGGCCTGTGCGGATTCAACAATCACCACAATTTCGTCGTTCCCGCAAAGGCGGGAATGATGATACCAAAATAAACTGCCCCCGCTCTCCTAGCGCACAACGCCCTTGTGTGGTTTCGCACAATTCGACACGATGGCGCCGCACAAAGGAGCGGCGATGCACCGGGGTCAGGAGTTGGAATCAGATAGCGGGGCCGATCATCCCGTCGTCGCCCAATCTGGCGGGCCATCCGCGCCGCGTCAGGAACGCCGATTGGTCGCTATCCTGTTTGCCGACCTGTCGGCATCGACGGCCATCGCCGCGTCGATGGAGCCCGAACAATATGCCGATCTGCTCGAACGGTTGCGGGCCATTGTCGATCGGGTCGTGCCAGCGCATGGCGGCGATGTCGTGCGCATCGACGGCGATGGCGCGCTGTGCATCTTTGGCTATCCCGTCGCCCACGAGGATGCAGGCCGGCGCGCCGCCGAAGCCGCGCTGGACCTTCAGGCGGCCATGCAGCCACTTGACGCGGCCTTCGCAGTGCCGGGTCGGCCGGTGCGGCTGCATTGCGGGATCCATGCGGGAACCGTGTTGCTGCGCCAGGGCGATCTGGTGCGCGGAAAGGTGGAGATTATCGGCGATGCCACGAACGTGGCGGCGCGGCTGCGCGATGCGGCCCGCGCCGGTGACATCCTGATAACGCCAGGCACGCTGGGCAGCGACCAGTCCTTCTTTCTGCTCGAAGGAGGCCCGCCGATCACCATCGCGGGGCGGAGCGCGCCGTTGGCGACACGCCGCATTCTGGGGCGCGCGCACATTACCCAGCGCTTCGATGCCCATGCCGACAATGCACGCAAGCCGCTGGTCGGACGAGCAGCGGAACAGGCGGCATTTCGCCGCTGGCTGGACGATGCCGACGCGCCTTGCCTGATGGCCGTTCACGGCGACGCCGGGATCGGGAAAAGCCGTTTTCTGGCGGCCTGCGCCGATGTGGCGAGCGAGCAGGGGTGGCATGTCGTCCGTGGTTTCTGCGAAGCCTATCTGGGTGCCCGGCCGCTTCAGCCCTTTCATCACATCGCTGGACAGGATGCCGACGACCTGGCCGGGCGGATTGCCGCCATGGTCGCGGCGGCAAGGGCGGCCTCGGCCAGCGGTCTGTTGCTGATGATCGACGATTGGCAATGGAGCGATGCCGCCAGCGCCGACCTGCTTGCCAGGATCAGTGCGCCCGGCGCGTTGCCGGGGCTACGCTTCCTCATCGCCTCGCGCGTTGCTGACATCGGCCTGCCTGCCGATGCCATGGCAGAAATGCTGACGCTGCCGGCGCTTGACCGCAGTGCTGCGCTGGCGGCGATCGAGGGATTGCTGCGATCCCCCGACCCGTTCGTCGCAGGCCGCATCGAACAGGCGGCCGGGGGCAGTCCGCTGTTGATCGAGGAATTATGCCACATCCACGCGGCGGGCGCGACGACCCCGGCCACGGACGCCCGGGGCGCGTGGTTCGACATTGCGGTTCAATCCCGCTTCGCGCGTCTGGCACAGCCGGAAAAGGATTTGCTCCGCGCCGCGGCGGCGATTGGTCATGTTGTTCCGCTATGGCTGCTGGTCGCAATCCGACCTGCCGCCGCCGATCCGGCCATGCGCCAGCAATTGCGCATCGCCGATTTTCTGTTCGACGGCGACACCGCAGACATGCTCCGGTTCAAGCATGGGCTGACCCGCGACGCACTCTATGCCGCGCTCGGCCGCGACGAACGCCGGGGGCTGCACCGCGAAATCCTCGATGCGCTTGAACGGCGCGCTGCCAACGAGGCGGATCAGGCCGGGCTGCTCGACGCGCTCGCCTATCACAGCATGGCGGCGGGGATAACCGATAAGGCCCGCGCCTATGCCCTCGCAGCGGGGGACGCCGCCCTTGCCGTCGGCGCACTTGACCGGGCGCAGGCGCATTATGCCACCTGCTTTGATCTTGCCGACAGCATTGCCGACGCTAGCGTGCGGGCGCGCCATGTCCGCTCTGTCATCAACAAATATGGCATCGCCTCCATCGTCGATCCGGCCGAGGATCAATTTGCCCGACTGGCCGATGCGCGCGACTGGCTGGCACGCGCGGGCGATGCGCCGGGCGCGGTGCGTGGCGATTATTGGCTGGGCGCGATCGCCTATGGTGTGGGGCTTGCGCGGCAGTCGATCGATTATTTTGAAAAGGCACGCGCCGGTGCGGAGCTTTCGGGCGAACAGGCGCTGCTGCCCCAAATCCGCTTGAAGCTCGCCCAGTCGCTGTGCGCGGCAGGGCGTTATGCCGAAGCAGAGGCGATGTTCGAGCATGCGGGTCTGCATGATGCGCACCCGCGCGCGGTCTTTGACTGGGAATCGCTGGCCTATGGGCTCAGCTGCCGGGGCTTCCTATATGCGGACAAGGGCGATTTCAGCGCCTCTGCGCGATGCTACGCCAACGCGCACCAGCTTGTTGCGGGGCGGGCGTCGCCGGTCATGGCGTCGATCCTGACGCAGCAGGCCGCCGTCGCCCTCTGGCGCGGGGAATGGATCAAGGCTGCGGCCATCGCCGATGCCTGCCTCGACGGGAGCCGCCGCAGCCGCCAGCGCTATCAAACCGTCATCGCGCTCGCGATCAAGGCCTATGCGGCGTGGCGCGCGGGAGGCGGCGGCCTGCCCGATATCGAACGGGTCGATGCAGGCGCACGCTGGTTTCTGTCGGGTGGCAACAGCCGCCAGCGCAGCTCGCTTATCTTCGGGTGCCTTACTGACATCGCCGCGCAGACGCAGGACCGTGCGACGGCGCGCCGACACGCGCGCGAAATGGTGCAGCGCATCCGCAGGGGCAGCGACCGGATCGGCGAGGGGATGGCCTGGCGCGCGCTCGCCCGGACCGAAGCGGCGGCAGGGGACCACGCGCGGGCCGATCATTATCTGGGCATGGCCGTCCGCTCGGCAACGATCCGCCAGTCGCGCCGCGAAACCGCTCAGAACGCGCTTTGTGGCGCACGGCTGATGCACGCACGCGGCGATGCCGATCGCGCCGCGACGCTCGCACGCAGCGCTGCCGACGCCTTTGCCGCCATGGGCATGGACGCCTTTATGCCGGAGGCGGAGGCGCTGGCCATCCGCTGATTTTCAGGATCAGTCCAGCCGGCTGCGCCTCGATCCGTCCGCAGTCCAGCAGCGCCGCCAGCATTCCCGTCATCGCCCCCATCGCCAGCGTCCTTCCAGGGCATGCATGGGGCGGGTGCCCCGGCTGATAACGGTCGCCGCCGAAGATCACGGGAATGGCGTCCAGTGTTCTCCGGTCGATCCTGTCCTGGCTTTCATGGCCATCGCTGCCCGGATCTTCAACCGCGCGCTGGGTGGCGGAAACGAGGCTGAGGACCAGCATATCGCCGCTTTTGCCGCAGACAGGTCCACCCGCCGTGCCCGGCCGGTCCAGCACATAGTCGGCCCGCGCGTTGCGGTGGAGCAGGTCTGGCGAGGGCCGTTTGCACATCGCCCGCGCAATCGGCAGTTCAAGCGCCGCCATCGCGGCACCATGGTCTGCTGGCTTTCCCTTCGCCGCCCGGCGCAGCGCGGCCTGATGCCGCCACAGGCTGCGCTCGCCAAGCCAGTCCGCCAGAATGCCGCGCAGATTGCCGTCCATCGGCGGGATCGCCGCGACCAGCATGCCAAGGATATTGCGCGTCAGCAGATCGGGGTCGTCGCGGTGGGCGGCAAACATCGGCGCGGCAAGCATGCCCGGAACGGCGGCGTTCTCGCGGTGAGCCAGCACATGCGCCAGGACTGCGGCATAAACGCCCGCCCCATGGTCGCGCGCGATGGCCTCTACCACCGTGCCGGGCCGTGGGTAAAAGGCATGGCGCGATATCGCGTAAATATCCGCCGGGCACCGCGCTGCGCCGTCGCCGCGCTCCGCCACCGGGGTCCAGTCCCAATGTCCTTCCTTCAGGAAGGTCCCGTCGGGCAGGCCGAACCAGTCGCGGCATAAATTGGCAAGTGCAGGGGCCAGAAATTCGCGCCGCACCTCCATTTTGAAGAACCGGTCGCGCCGCTGCTGTCCGAACAGCTGGAAGTTCGCCTCCCCCGCCGCGATCAGCGGGGCAAGGACGCTCGCGGCAGCCCTGTACCCGCTGTCATAGGCAAAGGCAGGGCTTTGCGCCATCATGATGGCATTGGTCGGCCCTGAGTCATGGCGATAGCTTTCGTCGGGATGCTCGGCCACATATATGGCGCCGCAGCCTGCCTTGAGACGCGCCAGCTGAACATCCGTCCCGAAACTGTCAGCATCGCCCAGCACCTCCATCACCTTCGCCCGCGACGCCACGACCGTTGTTGGGGACAAAGCGTCAGTACCGTCACACGCCCTGGGTCCGTCACCAAAGCGGTGTGCACCGCCCTTGTTCGCGCAGATAGCCCACGCCAGGTCTCGGGTACGGTCCTGCTCGCCTGGATCTTTTGCATCATAATCTTCGAGCAGCCGTTTCCATTCCTGCTGCGCAGTTGCCTCCGGCAATGCCTCCAGCCGCTCCAGCATAGCCTCGCCGCTTGGTCCGCGTGCTTTTTCCAGCGGATAGTAAGGCCGCTTGAGCTGCGTGATGCGCGCCAGCGCCGCGCGCGACGGGACGAACAGATAAAGGCCCCACCGCAATGTCACGAACGGCTTGGCAATCGTGCGCCGCACCACCTTGCCGTCGTGGACGAAGCGAAAACAATGCCCGTCCGCGGGGCGCGGCAGGACGCCGGTCAGCGGATCATTGGCCGCCGCCGCGATTCCGGTGCTGTTGCCGCCGTTCAGCCAGCGTTGAACGGTTTCGAACTGGTCGGCGATATTGGCGTTATACGCCATGAACATCAGGCCGCGGTCTGCCCCATCCTCGGTCCCGGTCCACGGCGGGCCATAGGACATGCCGCGCCGGACCATGCGCGGTGAGGGGCGGCCAAGTGCCACCTCGCGTGGGTTGGCCCGCCGGATGTGTGCGCCGAGCGGACAAAGTCGCCCGTCGACATCGGCGCTATAGTCGAAATCATTTGCGCCGCCCGGTCCCGTGGGCACCACCGGGGTTCCGTCGGGATACCGCCCCACCAGTTTTGCGGCGAGCAGTTCTGGTGACAGATCATTCGCCGCATCGGCGCCCTGCGCGATAAAGCGCTGCCATTCCCCGACATCCTGGTGCAACTTGCGGATGACCAGATAGCTACCATCGACTTGCAGCGTGTCGGCGTCACCGGGCGTGCTTGGCGGAACATCAAGCAGCGATGAACGATATCCGCACACAATATCGCCAAGGGCTGCGCGGTCGCGCTCCAGCCCGCTTTCATCGGGCAGAGCTGGCTGGCTGATCCCGTCCACCAGCCCGAAATGGTCGCGAAAGTTTGCCGGGCCGCCGCCTGCGGCAATGAAATCGGCGTTCATCGGCTCGCAAGCGGCCAACACCGCTCCATCGGCGATGGACGCGATCCGCGCCACCTCTGCCGCGACCACCGCCGCGCCATCCTCGCCAGGCTGGGGCGCGCACCGCAGCTGGATCACGAAATCAACCTCACCCATCTCGACCGGGGGCGTAGCTGAATCCGCGCCATAGCGCTGCGGCAGTTGCCAGTTGCCGGGATGATTGTCCCAGTGATCGCCCATTGCACTGGCGCGCGCCGCCATCCCTTCGCGAAACGCCTTGGGAAATCGGCGCACGACACCCCGCTCGATCCCCAGCCGTTCAAGCCCGTCGCGGGTAAAGCCGATCGTCCGGAACAGCCCGTCTGGCGGGATCTCACCGCCCGCCTCATACGCGATGTCAAGCGCGGCGATAAAGGCCCTTGCCCGTTCGCTGTGCGTGGCGGTGAACATCAACAGCGCGCCGTGCGTGGTCGGCCGATCCGCACGCCCCTGCGCGCGCAGGATACCGGACTGTACGCCGCCTCGGTCAAGCACGGGATCGGTTGGACCATCCGGCAAGCCGGTCGGCGGTCGCTCTCCGCCGTCATACCAGCGCAGCATCGGCCAGAACCGCGCCTTGAAACCCTCAGCCATTTTGGCCGCGACTGCGGCGCGTTGCGGTTCAGGAACCCGCTCGCTTTCCAGCATTTTGGGCAGCAGCACCGGGTCGAGCAGCGGCTGATGCTGCCATCCGTCCAGAATGGTATGCGCCGCCTGAAGCAGCAGCCCGTCCTCGCGCTCATACCCTGCGTCTAGGCGATAATCTGCCGCAAGGGGCGGGTAATAGTCGGAAAGCCGGTAAAGGACGCCAAGTGCCTCCATGGCCAACCGGTTGGCCCGGCGCATCTCCACGACGCTCGACTGGCGCAGCCGCGCCGCCTCGGTGCCCGGATCGGGCATCCGCATGTCGGCAATTACGACATCGCTTGCTCCCCCTCGGCTCAGCAGTTCAAGTTTGCGCGCATAGACCTGATCCGAAACGGTAAGGCCCGTGGTGGTGAAAAAAACTGCGCTGTCGATCTGCGACTTGCGCACCCAGGCCAGATAGTCGGCGCAGCTATTCTGTGTGGCGCGGACATAGCCTTCGCAATTGCACAACAACAGGTCGAGCAGTGGCCCCAGCGGCCGCCAGATCAGCCGCATATAGGGTTCCCATACCCCATCAAAGGTAGCGATAAGATACATGTATCGGCGCGACCGCAGCCCATCGGGCGCAAGCTGATACAAATCCTGATCAAGCACGCCGACGCGGAAATCGAGGAGTGAGAGTATGCGCTCCGAAGCATCGGCGAACGGCGATGGCTTTTCATATTCGCGCGCCGTCGCCCGAATGTCATTCAGCGCTTGAGCAACGATCCGCAGCCTGGTGGCATAGGTGATATTGTCAAATGCATGGATAAAGCCATCCTTGATCGGAGCCAGGATGACGAGGTCGTTAATCCCCTCCAGAATTTTGCTCGAAACTTCCCGCGCCATTGCTGCCGCTCCCCCCTTTTTTTATCCACCCCACCATGCCAGCAAGACCGGCGGCATCAGAGTGACAGTTGCCCATTGACGCCGCAATGCCACCGCATCGCCTGTGCGAAAAATCACAATTCGCGACGTGACGGGGCCTTGCCGCCGTCATTCCCCCTGGGCTTGGGGCGGTTGATCGGTTGCAAAAACGAACCGGCATGCTTGCAACTCGCGGGCGCTTCCACCACCTTACTGGCGAAACAGATTCGGCCGGACGGAGAGGACCAAGGCGATGAGCGATTTTGAAACGCACCTGAAACAGCACTATATTGGCGGACGCTGGGTGGACAGCATCGGCGGCCGCGCGCATCAGGTGATCAACCCTGCGACCGAAGAGGCCTGTACCACCATCACCATGGGAACCGCAGCCGACGTCGACGCCGCCGTCAACGCCGCGAAGGAGGCATTCAAAAGCTTCAGCCAGACAACGCGCGAAGAGCGGCTGGCGCTGTTAGAGCGGATCGTCGAGGAGTATAAGAAGCGCGGACCTGACCTTGCCAAATCGATGGCGACCGAGATGGGTGCGCCCGTCAGCTTCGCTCAGATGGCGCAGGTCGGCGCGGGGATCGGCGGCTTCATGGGCACGATCGCGGCGCTCAGGGATTTCTCTTTCACCGAAAAATATCCGAACGGCATCGTCGCCTATGAACCCATCGGCGTCGTGGGCATGATCACGCCGTGGAACTGGCCGCTGAACCAGATCGCGCTCAAAGTCGCGCCGGCGCTGGCCGCCGGGAACACCATGGTGCTGAAACCCTCGGAAGAATGTCCGGGCAACGCCACCATCTTTGCCGAAATCCTCGATGCGGCGGGCGTGCCGCCGGGCGTGTTCAATCTGGTGCAGGGTGACGGGCCCACGGTCGGCAACGCCATCGCCGCGCATCCCGGCATCGAAATGGTGAGCTTCACCGGATCGACGCGCGCCGGCATATTGGTGGCCAAGGCCGCTGCCGACACCGTCAAGCGGGTGCATCAGGAACTGGGCGGCAAATCGCCCAACATCGTCCTGCCCGATGCCGATTTCATGGCGGTCCTGCCCCCCACGGTTCAGGGCGTGCTGGTCAACACCGGGCAAAGCTGCATCGCCCCAACCCGCATCCTAGTCCACAAGGAGCGGAAGGACGAGGCTGTCGCAGTCATCAAGGGCATGTTCGAGGCCACCGAAGTCGGCGACCCGATGGCCGAGGGCATGCACATTGGCCCCGTCGTCAACAAGGCCCAGCATGACAAGATCCAGAGCCTTATCCAATCCGCGATCGACGAAGGCGCCCGGCTCGAAACCGGCGGCACCGGCCTGCCCGCAAACGTCAACCGCGGCTATTACATCAAACCCACGGTGTTCAGCGGCGTCACTCCCGACATGCGCATCGCCAAGGAAGAAGTTTTCGGCCCCGTCGCGACGATCATGGAATATGACAGCCTCGATCAGGCAATCGAAATCGCCAACGACACCGAATATGGCCTGTCGTCGGTTATCAGCGGTGACCCGGCAAAGGCCGCCGAGATCGCCCCCAAGCTGCGCGCGGGCATGGTCGCAGTCAACGCTTGGGGGCCCGGACCGGGTGCACCCTTTGGCGGCTACAAGGCATCAGGCAACGGCCGCGAAGGCGGGCTTTACGGCCTCAAGGACTTCATGGAAGTCAAAGCGATCAGCGGCATTCCGGCGTAAAGGGGGGCTTTCGTTCTCCGCCTGTCCACCCCCCTTCTCTGAGCGTGTCAAAGGGCAGGCGAGCATAGGAATTGGCGGCGGGTTAGGGCCTGTTGAGATTCAATGCGAAAATTTCCGTTTCGCCTTATTTCGTCATTCCCGCGCAGGCGGGTATCCATCTCCCGCGCTCTAAATTTCGATAACAGGTGATGGATTCCCGCCTGCGCGGGAATGACGAACCGATGGTGACGCGTTGAATCTCCATGTCCCCTGGAGCAACCGGAATCCTCACGCGCCCTGGCCCTCACGCTGCTCCCCATGCAGCGCCATCCATAGCGCCGCGCCCGCCAGCGCCGCCGTCTCGGCGCGCAGGATGCGCGGGCCAAGGCTGATCCGGCGCGTGGCGGAATGGGCCGTCAGCAACCCGCGCTCCCGCTCCGTAAATCCCCCCTCCGGCCCGATCAGCAGCGCGGCGGGCGGCGGGGATGCGGCCATTGTCTGATGCGCCGCCACGCCGCCGCTTTCATCGGCGAACAGCAGCGCCCGGCCCTCTGGCCATGCCGTCAACAGCGCAGGCAGCTTTACCGGCTCGCCCAGTTGGGGCAGCGCCGTCCGCCCGCACTGTTCCGCTGCCTCGATCGTGATGCCGCGTAGCCGGTCGAGGTTGACCCGGTCGACGATCGTGCGTTCGGTGATCACCGGCACCAGCCGCGCCGCTCCCAGTTCGGTTGCCTTTTCGACCAGCCAATCGAGCGCGGCCTTTTTGACCGGCGCAAAGCACAGCCACAGATCGGGCACCGCTTCGCGCGGGCGAAGCTTGGCCGTCAGCTCGAATTCCAGCGCGCGTTTGCCCACGGAACGACATGCGGCGAGCCATTCGCCGCCAATATCGTCGAACAGGCACAGCGGATCGCCCACGCCAACGCGCATCACATTGCGCAGATAATGGGCGGCATTGCCCTCGATCAGCACGGCCGCGCCGTCACGCAGCGGCACAGGGTGATACAGGCGCGGCGTGCTTGCGGGCGGCCAGGCAGGTGTCGCGGTCATCGCGCCCCCATAGCGGACGAACGGCCCCGTGCCACCCCTGTCCCGTCGCGGGACAGCCTCACGCCCGGTTCTGTCGGATTAGGCTTTTGGTAACCTTTGACGCGGTATCCCACCCATCATTTCATTCGGCAAAGCCATGCCCGAAGCATGGTGGGGAGCAAGACCGTGGGACACAACAAACAGGGCCAGCGCAGCCAATTCGGCCGGATTTCCCGCTTTGCGCGTGACCAGCGCGGCAACACCTATTTCCTTGTCGCGGCGGCGATGCTGCCGATGCTGGGCATGGTCGGATCGGGGATCGACATCGGCCGCGCCTATATGACCGACCTCCGCCTGCAACAGGCGTGCGACGCTGGGGTGCTGGCCGGGCGCCGGGCGATGACTGGCGGCACCTATACGGCGGCGAACAAGGCCGAAGCGAACAAGATGTTCCGCATCAACTTCGACAACGACACCTATGGCTCGACCAATATCGCCTTCAACACGGCGCAGGACGGCCCGTCGGATGTCGACGGCACGGCATCGGCCAGACTGCCGACGACCGTCATGAAGATTTTTGGGCATAACGAGTTCGACCTTGCCGTCAATTGCACCGCCAAGCTG
>ERZ1066122.1900-NODE-1900-length-15151-cov-15.711049_pt1 | contig 15151 bp, 18 predicted proteins | sample MGYA00382769_ERZ1066122 | MGnify/ENA primary metagenome ERZ1066122 (study PRJEB33369, sample SAMEA5778352) | biofilm metagenome | biome: Industrial cooling water; feature: Water cooling tower basin; material: Biofilm | place: United Arab Emirates | collected...
GACGCCGCTGACCTTCCTGGGCGGCGCCTTCTACTCGATCGACATGCTGCCGCCGTTCTGGCAGAAGGTCGCGCTGCTCAACCCGGTGGTGTACCTGATCAGCGGCTTCCGCTGGAGCTTCTTCGGGCAGTCGGACGTGGACGTGGTGGTGAGCTTCGCAGCTATTTTCGGCTTCCTGGCGCTGTGCCTGGTGGCGGTGTGGTGGATCTTCCGCACCGGGTGGCGGCTCAAGAGCTAAGCCGCCCCGGGTCAGGTGCCACAGAACGTGTAGGTGACGCGCTCGTCCAACGCCGGCGGCGCCATGAACGGCGCTTGCCCCGGGCCGTCGTCGAAGGGGCGCCGCACGGCCGCAAGCAGCGCATTGAACGGACCGAGGTCGCCTCCGGCCGCCGCCGACAGCGCCGCTTCGACGAGGTGGTTGCGCGGGATGACGGCGGGATTGGCCGCGTCCATCGCGGCGGCGCGGGCGGCGGGATCGCCCGGCTCGCGCGCCAGCCGCTCGCGCCAGCGCGCCAGCCAGGCGTCCATGCCGGGCGACTTCGGCAACCCGGCGGCGTCGCCGCGCGCCGCGGCCGACAGCGCCCGGTAGGACAGCGCGTAGTCGGCTTCCACCGCCTGAAGCGCCTCGAGGAAATCCTGTGCCAGCGCTTCATCGCCGGCGTCTTCCGTCGCCAGGCCCAGCTTGCGCCGCTGCCCGGCGAGCCAGTGCGCACGATACGCGGGCGCGAAGCCTTCGATCGCCGCGCGCGCCATGGCCACGGCGTGCTCTTCGTCTTCGTGCAGCAGCGGCAGCAGGCATTCGGCCAGCCGCGCCAGGTTCCACTGCGCGATCGCCGGCTGGTTGCCGAAGGCGTAGCGGCCGCGGCGGTCGATCGAACTGAACGTCTTGGCCGGGTGGTACTCGTCGAGGAAGGCGCAGGGGCCGTAGTCGATGGTTTCGCCCGAGACGGCCATGTTGTCGGTGTTCATCACGCCGTGCACGAAGCCCACCTGCATCCACGTGGCCACCAGGCGCGCCTGCGCCGCGGCGACGGCCTCGAGCAGGGCCAGCGGCGGATTGGCGTGCGCGGCCAGCGCCGGGTAGTGGCGATCGATGACGAACCGCACCAGCTGGCGCAACGCCCCGTGGTCCTCGCGCGCGGCGAAGAACTGGAACGTGCCCACCCGGACGTGGCTGGCGGCGACGCGCGTGAGCACCGCGCCCGGCAGCGCGCCGTCGCGGAACACCGCCTCGCCGGTGGCCACCGCCGCCAGCGCGCGCGTGGTCGGCACGCCCAGCGCATGCATGGCCTCGCTGACCAGGTATTCGCGCAACACCGGGCCGATCGCCGCGCGGCCGTCGCCATTGCGCGAGAAAGGCGTGGGGCCGGCGCCCTTGAGCTGCACGTCGAAGCGCCGCCCGTGCGGATCGGTCACCTCGCCCAGCAGGATCGCGCGGCCGTCGCCCAGCTGCGGCACGAAATGCCCGAACTGGTGGCCCGCGTAGGCCATCGCGATCGGCCGCGCCTGCGCGGGCGGCGCATTGCCCGAGAACATCGCCGCGGCCCGCGCCTCCAGCGCGGGGTCCAGGCCCAGCGCGTCGGCCAGCGCGGTGTTCCAGGCCAGCAGCCGCGGCGCGGCCACCGGCGTGGGTTCGACGGCCGACCAGAAGTGCGGCGGCAGGGCGGCGTAGGTGTGCTGCAAGTCCATGTGGCGCAGCTTACGCGGCCCGCCGTGCCCGGTGCGTGCCGCCGGGCGGGCGGCGCCGGAATGCGGCGCCGCGGGCCGGGGCGCTCAGGGCTTGCCGGCCCCGCTCACCCTGGGCGCCTCGACGAAGGGCCGGATGCCGAACTCGGGGTAGATCTCGGCCGGGTAATAGACGACGCCGTCCTTCACCACCGCGCGGATGCGCTTGATCTCGCGCAGGTCGCGGGTCGGGTCGCCCGGCACCAGGAAGAAATCGGCCAGCTTGCCGCGCGCGATCGAGCCGGTGGACTGGTCCTGGCCCAGGTACTTCGCCATGTCATGCGTAGCCAGCTTGAGCACTTCGGCCGGCGTGTAGCCGAGCTGGCCGAACAGCTCCAGCTCGCGGTGGAAGTTGAACGAGCCGCCCAGGTCGGTGCCGGGAACCAGCAGCACGCCGCGCTCCTTCATCCGGCGCAGCGTGTCCAGGATCTTGCCGTAGGCGGCGCGATAGGCCTCGGCGTCGCCGGGAGCCGACATGTCGGACCAGGCGCGCTTGGCGTCGCGCTGCACGCCCACCGGCAGGTGGTCGATCACGTCCACGGAGCCGGCCGGCACCTGGCCATCCTGGTTGAGCAGCAGGTTCTCGTGGATGGCGATGGTGGGCTCGACCGCGACGCCCTTGGCGACGATGTTGTCGATCGTCTTCTGCACCGGCGCCGAATCGAGGTCGAGCGTGGCCAGGCGCTTGAGCGCGGTCAGGCGCAGCAGGGTGCGGGTGTCTTCGTCGGGCGCCAGCACCCAGCCGAGCATGATCTGGTTGATGTGGGTGAGCTCGTCGTAGCCCGCGTCCACCATCGCGTCGGCGTTCGAGAACGCCGGCACGTGGCCGGAGACGCGCAGGCCCAGCCGGTGCGCCTCGGCGGCCGCGGCCTTGGACCATTCCGGCTTCATGCTGTTGTAGAGCTTGACCTGGTGGTAGCCGCGCGCCGCGTACCAGCGCACCGCCTCCAGCGCCTCGGCCTCGCTGGCGACGAGGGTGCCATTGTTCGAATTGAACGGGCTGCGGCCCTCGATGAAGCCGCTGCGGTGCACGCGCGGGCCGGCGATGCGGCCCGACTCGATGCTGGCCACCAGCCCGTCGAGCACGGCGTTGTTGTTGCCCATGTCGCGCACGGTGGTGATGCCCGCGGCGATATTGAGGATGGCGCCGCCCTGCCCGGTGTGCGAGTGCATCTCGTGCAGGCCGGCGACCAGGGTGCCGCCCTCGCCGTCGATGCGCACCTCGCCGGGCGAGGGTTTGGCGTCGAGCGGCTGGATGCCGGCGATGTGGCGGCCGTGCACGACCACGCTCACCGGCTCCGACAGCTCCAGCGTGGCCGGATCGAACACGCGCACGTCGTGGAAGCGCACCGGCGCGCCGTAGCGGTGCGCGGTGCGGGCCTGCAGCGCCACCAGGCGCGCCTCGCCGAGGTCGGCGGCCAGCTTGCGCAGGCGGGTTTCCTCGGCCTCGTAGCCCTTGCGGATGACCACCGAGCCCGGCGAGATGACGGCGAACATCGCGCCGCGCTCGTCGAGCAGCACGTAGTCGGGATCGAGCTCGAGGCCGGCCACCGCGTAGGTGCGCACGGTGATCCGGTCCTTGCCCGCGCCCACCTGCAGCGGTTCGCCCGGCGACAGGCTGAGCTCGCCGGCGGGCAGGGCCGGGAGGCGGCGGTCGGCGTCGTCGAGCAGCGCGCGGGCATACAGGCCCAGCGCCCAGGGGCTGGCCGACTGGCCGACGTAGAGCGCCGGCGCCGACAGCGCCTGCCCGCCCGGGCCCAGCGCGTCCTTCCAGCGGGCCTGGCCGTCCGCCAGCGTGAACGATTCATCGACCTTGCTGCCGAAGGTGGTGCTGCCGGTGATGGTCCAGGCCACGGGCAGGCCGTCCTCGCCCAGCGTCAGCTGCTCGGCGATGGTGGGGCCGCGGCCGTTGTTCTTGACGTCGTAGTCGATGGCGACGCGGTCGCCGTCGCGGGTGGCGACCAGGTGGCCGACGGCGTTGCCGCCGGTGATGACGGTGAAGCGCTCTTGCTGGCCGGCGGCGAGCGCCGCGTTCGACAGCAGGCAGAGGGCGGCGACGGCGGCATACCAACGCATGGCGTGATTCCTGTTTCCCCGGGGCAGCGGCCACTGTCGGTCATGCGGCCGGGCGATTCAAGCGGGGGCGGCGGCGTGAAGAAATTCGGCGCCGCGGGAATCCTTTTCACGATTCTCTGGCCAAAAACCCCTTGAAAACAGCGGTTTCCGGCTTGGCAAGCTTCGTGCAACGCCTTTGGGTGCACCGCGAACTTCCTCGCGCCATGGAGCCCACGTCATGTTGACCCCGATGCCCGTCCAGGATGCCCCGCCTTCGCTCATCCCGCCGCCCACCGCCGACAGCCTGCGGCGCGCGCTGCGGGAGGTGCTGTCGCTGGAATCCGACTTCGTCGCCAAGTTCCTTCCCCTCCAGGACATGACCCGGCTGCCGCCGGGCTACGCCACCTTCGCCAAGTGGCACTTCCGCCGCCTGCACGACGAGCGCCTGGCCTGGCGCGACGCGGCGCCTGCCTACGCGCTGGCCTGCCTCTCGCACGCCGCCTACGGCAACACCCTCGATCCCAGCGTCGAGTGGGAGCTGGAGCTGCAGTGGGCCGACCTCAAGCCGCTGTCGCGCCTCGACTGGAGCACCGCGCGGCGCCTGATCAGGGATGCCTGGACCTATCTGTCGGGCAACAAGGGCCTGCCGGAGGGCCTGGACGAGGCCATCGAGGCCCGCAATGCCGCCGCCGCGTCCGCCGATGCCTACGTCGAGGAGGACGAGGACAGCCTGCGGGTGGACCTCGAGCTGGTGCCTGCGTACGTGGTGCTGCGCGAATCGATGGCCAGCCGGCGCCCGGAGGACTGGCGCACCCGCGGCCAGGCGCGCTGGCTGTCGAGCGACGTCAACGTGCTGTCGCTGGCGATGAGCCCCGCGCTGGCGGTGCTGGACGCCGTGAGCCTGTACAGCTTCGTCGACGAGGAAGGCCGGCTGCTGGTGCGCATGGCCTTCCCGCCCAACCTGCTGCGCACGCTGGACACCGGCACCAAGACCCGGCGCGCGCTGGACCGCGACCTGCGCGAGCGCATCGAGCGATGGCGCGAGGAAAAGCACTCGGCGCTGCTGCGCGTTCCCAGCGCGCTGTGCCCGGGCGAGTTCAACCTGCTGGCCAATCCGGAGCACCCCGACTTCCACCTGCTGCAGCGCATGGACGCCCTGCCGCTCGACATGGACCGCCGGCGCCGCAGCCACTGAGCCGCGGCGCGGTCAGGACGGCGGCGGGAACAGCCGCCGCATCTGGTCCAGGCAGCCCACCGCGTCGGACTCCATCTGGTCGAGGATGGGTTCGATGTCGGTGCGGTCCTCGCAGCGCAGGCCCAGCACGCCGGCATTCATGAACAGCGAATTGAGGTGGTTGCGCAGCTGGTGTTCAACCTCGACCACGGTGCTGCCGGGCAGCGTCACCCAGGCCCGGCCGCCCTTCGCGGGCGGCACGTTCAGGAAGGGCCGGAGCGCCGCCAGGTAGTCCGCCAGCGCCAGCCGGTCGTGCAGCGACAGCGCCGCCGGATCGCGCATCCGCAGGCACAGCACCGCCGACGAACCCGGAGCCGAACCCATGTCCAGGTCGAACTCGACGCATTGCGAACCCCCGGCGGCCGTCGCGCTGGGCGCCACCAGCTCGATGTCCTCGCAGCCCTTGGCCTCGAGCCAGGACAGCATCGGCGGCGGGAACAGGAAGCCCATCTCAGGCGTGGTTTCCATCCTGGGCCTCCGCGTCGAGGTCGCCCGCGCCCAGCGCGTCGTCGGCCGGCGCGGACGCCGCCTTGTAGCTGCTGAGCCGGTTGTAGATGGTCTTGGTGGTGATGCCCAGCACCTGCGCCGCCTTGGCCTTGTTGTTGTCGAAGTAGGCCAGGGTCTTGAACAGCATGCGCCGCTCGATCTCGTGCATCGGCGTGCCGACCACGAAGGTGATGGTGCTGGCGGTCTCGGCCACCGGGCGCATGTCGTCCACCGGCAGGCTGGGCGTCACCCGGTCGGACTCGGCCAGGATGTAGGCGCGCTGGATGATGTTCTTGAGCTCGCGGATGTTGCCGGGCCAGCGGTAGCGCTGCAGCAGGTCGGCGCCTTCGCGGCTCAGCACGCGGCGGGTGCCGTAGCGGTCGTTGAGCCGCTTCAGGAACAGGTTGGCGATCGGCAGGATGTCGGCGGGCCGGTCGCGCAGCGGCGGCAGGGCCATCGGGAACTCGGCCAGGCGGTAGTACAGGTCCTCGCGCAGCCGACCGGAATCGATGGCGTCCAGGTGCGGCCGGTTGGTGGCCGAGACGATGCGCACGTCCACCGCGATGTCCTCGCTGCCGCCGACGCGGCGGATCTGCCGGGTCTCGAGCGCGCGCAGCAGGTGCACCTGCAGGTGCACGGGCATCTCGCTGAGCTCGTCGAGGAACAGCGTGCCGCCCTCGGCCTGCTCGAACAGGCCGACGTGGCGCGAGGCCGCGCCGGTGAAGCTGCCGCGCTCGTGCCCGAACAGCTGGCTGGTGAGCAGGTCGGCCGGCACCGCGCCGCAGTTGATGGCGACGAAGGCGCCCTTGCGGCCGCTCTCGGCGTGGATGGCGGCGGCCACCAGCTCCTTGCCCACGCCGCTTTCGCCCTCGATGAACACCGAGGCGTCGGTGGGCGCGACCCGGCGCACCTGCTGGCGCACCGCATCCATCGCCGCCGACGGGCCGGCGATGCCGTGCCACGGGTCGCCCAGCGCGGGCTCCGGCGCCGGCAGCCGCGGCGCCGCGGCCTGCAGCAGCTGCCGGAAGCGTGCGACCTGCATCGGCTTGACCACGTAATCGACGATCGGCAGGTGCATCGCCTTGAGCGCCGATTCCACCGTGGGATTGCCGGTGATCAGGATCACCTGCGTGCGGCCGCCGAGGTCGACGTGCTCGAGCAGCTCGAGGCCGGAGCCATCGGGCAGCGACAGGTCGACCAGGGCGACGTCGAAGGCGGTTTCGCGGATGCGGGCCAGGGCCTGTGCGACGGAGCCGGCGATCACCACGTCGAAGTCCAGTGCACGTGCGATTTCGGCGGCGGCCCTCACGAATCCCACGTCGTCGTCGACGATAAGCAAAGCAGTACGGTCAACCATGATGTCCACCCCCCCGAGTGGCAGTCTCTGCCAAGACTAACCGCTGGAATGGGCGTGTGTTCACGGATTTTCCGGGGTTCTTCCCGGATTACACCGAAGTGAAATTTCTTCCCCCCGCCCCGGGCGCTGGCATCGTCCTTGCCTGACGCCCACCTCCAGGAGCCCGCCATGCGTACCCCCACCGCCACCCTGCCCGAGCTGGTCGAAGCCCTGCACGACGGCATGGGCTACCTCTACCTCGCGGCCGAGCGCAGCCACCATCCGGCGCGCGTGCAGCTGTTCCACCGCATCCGCCGGCTCAAGGCCGACATCGCGGCTGACCTTGCAAGCGGCTGTGTCGGGCCGATGCACCCGGTGCCCGAGGACGGCAGCTGGCTGGCCGCCTGGCGCCAGGCCTGCAGCGGCCTGCCCGCCACCCTCGCCCACGGCCCTGACCGCGCCATGCTCAAAGCACTCGACGCGCAGGAGCTGCGCCTGCTGCGCGCCTTCCGCGACGCCATCGGCAAGGACCAGCCGCCGACGTTGCGCGAACTCGCCGCCACCCACCTGCCCGAAGTGGAGGAGGCGTGCGACGAGCTGCACGAGCTCAAGTCGACCTCCGGCCATCCCGTGCAGGTCCGCAAGCGTCCCCCGGCAACTTCGCCGCCCGCTTGGTGCCTCGGGATACCCCACCGGGCGCTTCACCCGGGACCTGAGCCCGGGACGGGCAACCCCCGCCCCCGGCCACCGCGGCGCGGGGGAATAAATCACCCACGTCGGACGTAGTCCTTGTTGTGAAGCCGCGGATGGGCCGCGGCGCGAGCTCCCCGACACAAGGACATCCCCATGAACAACAACGCCCTTGCCACCGCGAGCGCCCTGCTGCTGTTCCCGGGCCTGGCGCTCGCCGACGGTGACTTCACGCTGTCGGCCGGCGCCAGCCACAGCAGAGGCGAATACGGCAGCGACATCACCACCGAGATCACCACCGTGCCGGTGACGGCGCGCTACGACACCGGTCGCTGGCGCCTGAACGCGAGCCTGCCTTGGCTCCGTGTGTCCGGCGATCCGAACGTGATCCCGGGCACCGGCCCCGTGCTCAACCTGAACCCCCTGGGTCGCGGCCGCATCGGCTTGTTGCTCGATGAGCCGGTGGAGGACTTCGGCAGTACCCGCGGAACCGCCTCGGGCGTGGGCGACCTGACCCTGCGCGTGGGCTATGCCCTCGCCTCGGACGGCCCCCTGCTGGCCGAACTCAGCGCCACGGCGAAAGTCGCGACGGGCGACGAGGACAAGGGCCTGGGCACCGGCGCCAACGACTATGGCGTGGCCTTGGATCTGGCACGCCCGTTCGGCGACGCCAATGTCTTCGGTGGCGTGAACTACACGCGGCTGGGCGATTCGGCCTTCATCGCCGCCTCGGACGTGCTCGGCGCCAACCTCGGCGCCAGCTGGCAGGCTGGCCGCGGTCAGTTGGGCCTGGCCTACGACTTCCGTCAGTCGGCCTCGGATACCTTCGACGACCGCAGCGAAGTCACCGGCTTTTACAGCGTGGACACCGCCCGCGGAAATCCCTTCCAGGTGTACGTGCTCGCCGGCCTCAGCGACGGCAGCCCGGACTGGGGCACCGGCGTGAGCTACGGCTGGAAGTTCTGACCCCCCTGCGGGGGCAGGCAGGGAACGGGGTCAGGTTCCGAACCTGACCCCGTTCCTGTTTCTGAATCCAGCAGTGTGAGGACGGGCGCGAAGGTCGATCTTCAGCGGGGCGTCGCCGGCGCTCATGTGGCGCTGGCTGGGCGGCACCAGGGCCTGCGCGACGTAGTCGGTGCCGGCCATCTGCTGCCAAGTCTTGTGCGTGAGTTTCTCGCCGCGGTAGCTGGCGCGGCTGCCGAAGCCGCCGGCGGGCTTGAAGAAAAGCTGCTTGCGGCGCCGCCAGAGGTCGTCGCGGTTGGCGTCGGTCATCACCTCGGTGCCCGGGATGCCTTCGGCCAGCCGGTCGATGTCGGCGGGGGCGATGCCGGCGGCCTGCAGCCAGCGGCGATCGCCGAGCAGCGCCAGGTTTCGCTTGTCGGCATAAAGCGCGTGGCTCCACGGATGCGGACTCAGCGCCACGGCGCGATCGAGGTAAGCGGCGCGCAGCGCGGCCGACGCGGGCCCGGCCAGGGCGAAATCGGTGCAGCGGTTGTAGACGAAACCGATGGCCTGGCCGTCGACGCGCAGCGCCCCATCGCGATAGTCCAGCTCCGCCGGATCACGGATCACCGCGTCGATGCCGCGCGCGCAGCCGGTCGCGGAACAGCACCTTGTCCAGCTGCGCGCGCAGCTCGGCCGGATCCACCGCCAGGCAGAAGCAGGCACGGTGCAGGTCGTCGGCGGACAGCGGCGCGGTGAAGCCGGTGCCGCAGATTCGGGAGAGCTCCTCGGCGGTGACGGGTGGATTCACGAAAGGAATGCGTCCACCCGCGCCTCAGCGATGCTGGTCGAGCAGTACGGGGTTGCCGTCGGGATCGACCAGCACGCAGTGGCCGCGGCCGCTGCCGCTTTCGTCGACTTCGGTGACCGGCGTGATGCCGCGGGCCTTGAGCTGGCGCTGGAGTTCGCGCACGTCGGTGAAGGGATCGACGTTCTGCCCGTTGTTGTCCCAGCCCGGGTTGAAGGTGAGCATGTTCCTCTCGAACATGCCCTGGAACAGGCCGATCACCGTGTCGCCGTTCTTCAGGATCATCCAGCCGTGCGCCGACTGGTCGTGGAAGGCCGTGAAGCCCAGCGCTTCGTAGAAGGCGCGCGAGGCCGCGAGGTCCTTCACCGCCAGGCTGACCGAGAAATTGCCGAGGTTCATGCGGGCTCCAGGGCCGATGCGCGGCCGGTGGTGATGAGGACGCCTGGCGCTTGCCGCCGGGATCGTCCAAAGGTGGCCGAATCCTACCGCAGCGGCGGATTCGCCACCGGCCCTGTCCGCCGGGACCGCGATGTCGCGTAACCCACAGGGCACGACCTGGAGACCCACGATGCGCAACTACCTTCCGCTGGCCCTTGGCCTTGTCCTTTCACCCCTCGCCGCCGCCCAGGCGCCCGCCAAGCCCGCCGCCCGGCCCGCCGCCGACACCGTCGACTGGGCGCTGTGCCTGAGCGGCGAGGGCTGCCACGTGTGCGAATCCTCGCTGACGCACGAACAAGCCGACCAGGCGCTGGGCGCGCTGGGCCTGATCAGCGACGCGCCGGGCCACACCGTCACCGTGATGCGCAAGAATGACGGCAGCTGGACCTGGTACTACGACACCCGCCGCCCCGCGCGCGAGCTGGACCGCTATTTCGGCGGCCCAGGCCGCGCCAAGCAGGGCACCTGCGCGAGGGTGCCCGGCGACCACCAGCCGCGGGACGGCCAGTGGGCCGTGGCCAACGGCAAGTCCACGCTGAAGGGCTGCCCGGCCGCCCTGGCCGGCCAGGTGCAGGCGATGCAGCTGTTCCGCTCCGGCCCGGTGACCTTCGCCAAGCCCTTCCGCGCCGCGGACGCGCTGCCGGGCAAGGAAGTGGCCTGGCTGCAGTCCGGCCCGAACCAGCACGTCGGCACGTTCGCGCCCGCCGGCAAGACCGGCATGCGCGCCCGCTACGAGCTGACGGTGGAAAGCCCCGAGCGCATGGCCGGCAAGCTGCAGGTGATCGTGCCCATCCCCGGCCAGCCCACCTGCGAAGTAGCGATGCCCTTCACCTACCGCCGCACCGGCAACTGACCCGACAGCGGGGTCTCCACAACGGGGTCCAAAACGGGGTCAGGTTCACTTCCTGGCCCGGGCCACGGCAGCCCGGCAACCAAACCAAACAGGGTCAGGAACTGAACCTGACCCCGTTCTTGGCGTTCTTCGGCGTATCAGCCCGGGCCTTGGCCCGGGTGCTTGCCGTCGATGACCCAAGCGCGCAGTTTCGCCAGCGCGGCGGATTCGGCTTCGGGCCCGAAGCGGCAGTGGCCGTTGCCCACGGGCGACAACTCGAAGACCTGGCCGCCGCGGCCCGCGTTGCGCGCCAGGTCGAGGTAGCGCGAGGACGTCTGCGACGGAATGACCTCGTCGGTCTCGTTGGCCATGAACACCACCGGCTTCGCGGTCGCGCCCGTCAGGCGCAGGCGGGCGTTGGCATAGGCCACGGCGGCCGCGTCGCCGGTGTAGCGGCGCACGCCGGCGTTCACCGCCGCGTCGTCGCCGAGGCCGCCGTAGGTCAACTTCGTGTTGTCCACCGGCACGCCGCCGGCGCGCTCGGCCAATTCGTGCAGCACGGCGAAGCGAAGCATCAGGCCGCCGGCCATGCCCTCGCGCGGGATGCCGAAGGCCTGGCCGAAGCGGGCGGCGAAGGCTTCATCGGACGCGAGCGCGGCTTCGATCTTCTGCGCGTCGGGCCAGCGCGGCACGCCGGCATCGAACAGCCCGCCCGGCGACAGCACGCCCGGATGCCGCTGCGCGAACACCGCCAGCGCGCCCAGCACCGGGCCGTTGAACAACTCCTCGGCGGGCGCGTTGGCGCCGCACAGCGCCAGGCCGCCGTCGTAGCCGGCGCCCTGCGTTTCCAGCGTGCCCAGCACGAGGTGCGCGCCCATCGAGTGCCCCATCGCCCAGGTGCGCTTGGGCTGGCCCAGCAGGCCCACCACGTGCTGGCGCATCGCCTCGCTGTCCACCAGCGCCTCGGCCACCGACCAGCCGCGCGCCGAGTAATCGGACTGCGCGATCGCGAAGCCCTGCTCCAGCAGCCAGCCTTCGTAGCCGTTGCGCGGCATCACCTCGGGGATTGGCTGCTCCTGCGGCGCGTAGCCGTGGAAATAGACCACCAGCTCGCCGTTCCACTGCTCGGGCACATCGAGACGCCACGGCGCGCCGGCGATGGTGCCGGTGTGCTCGCTGGGCTGCACGATGGCGGGCTTCGCCGCGGGCGCGGCGACCGCGGGCTCCGGCGGCGGCGAGGACGCGCAGGCCGTCAACAGGCAAAGCAATCCGAGGGACAGCAGGCGCATGCACGATCTCCGTTCTGGTTTCGCCGGAGTGTGCCAGCTTTGAACACTCCGGCGAAGGCACCGCCGCGCGCTCGCCGCAGGCGTTGGGCCGACTGCCGCGCGGGCGCGGAGGCGCCCACCGCCAGCCCTGGAAATTGTCGGCGTCGTGCGGCCCGGCTACGCTCGGCCCATGCGTCTTCTGAAGACCCTGGTGATCGTGGTGGCCGCCCTGGCCAGCGTGCCGCTGCTCAATGAGCTCGGCGGCGCGTTGGCCGTCGTGCTCGGCCTGCCGTCCGGCGGCAACGCGCGGTTGGCCTGGGACCTGGGCTGGCTGTTGGTGTCGGCGTTCGTGGCCGTCTGGCTGCCTGCGCGCTGGTCGCCGCGGTGGCCGCGCGGGCTGGCGGTCGGCCTGGCCAGCTTGTGGATCGGGGCAGCCGCCTGGGCCGCCTGGAACATGGGATCCGATTTCCCAGCGTGGTTTGTCGCGGCCGTGCTGATCGGGGTGCCGGTGGTCGCGGGCGCCGCCGCGTGGTTGGGCGCCAGCGGCCGAACGCGTTAAGCGGCTACGTCGACGTACTCGACCCGGACCGTCGGCGACGGAATCGTGTCGCCATCTTCGCGCATTCCCGCCAAGTGAAGTGCGATGGCTTCGCGAATCCGCTTCTGCACGACCTCCAACGACTTTCCGGTGGCGACACAACCCGGCAGATCCGGCACCCACGCGCCGTAACTGTTCCCGGAGTTCTCGATGACGATGGCGTATCGCATGGCGATCATTTCCGAAGTCCTGCCTGGCGAAGGATGCTCTTGTGAACATCGTGGAGCAAGTCGTCGCTGCGATGGCCATTGACGGTCACGCGCCCGGGTTTGGTTGGATGACGGAACTGGCGATGGCTCTCTTTCTGGCCGACCTGGACCCAGCCATCCCGCCTGAGCAACTCCAGGATGTCGCGGACCTTGGGTGGCATGGGGCGGCTCCGACCGGAACCGCCCCAGCGTGGGTTGTGACCATTCGCGCCGATATCGGCGTTCAGCGCGACCCAGCGTCGTACTTCACGCCGCGCGCAGCAGCGCCACCTTCGGGAAATCCACTGGCACGTCCAGCGCCAAGTTGATGTAGTTGGTGAAAAGGTTCAGCGCAATGTGCGCCAGCAGCTCGACGATGCCTTCGTCGTCGAAGCCGGCGTTGCGCAGGGCCTGCACATCATCGGCGCCGACCGCCGCGCGGTGTTCGACCACCTTCAGCGCGAACGCGAGCGCGGCGGCGGTCTGCGGGTCATCGCTGCGGCCGGACTGGGCGGCGGCCATCGCCTCGGCGCTGGCGCCCGCCTTGCGGCCGAGCGCGGTGTGCGCGGCCAGGCAGTACTCGCAGGCGTTGCGGTTGGCGATGGCCACCGCGACCTGCTCGCCCAGCTTCGCCGGCAGCGTGCCGCCGCCGAGCGCGCCGAAGGCGGACCACATTTGCTGCAGCGCGGCCGGCGAGTTGGCCACGGCGCGGAACATGTTCGGGGTGGCGCCGAACGCCCCCTGGACCTGGGCCAGCAGCGGCTGGCTGGCGGCGGGGGCAGTGGCGGCGGTGTGCAGGGGGACGCGGGACATGGGATGACTCCTGTTGGGGTAGCGCCGATTGCGCCAGCACAGGATCGGGCCTAGGCTCGGCGCCTTGGTGACGAATCGTCCCGATTACTTGATGGAGCGTCCGAAATGGCCGTCGACCGCCTCCAGGGCCTGCTGAGCCGCTTCTCGGTCAGCGCCCGCCTCTTCCACAGCGGTCCGCTGTGCGGCATCAACGATTTCGCCGAGAACGGCCAGGGGCAACTGCACCTGGTGCGGCGCGGGCCGCTCGAAGTGCACCACGCCGGCGAAGTCGTCCACATCTCCGAGCCCAGCCTGCTGTTCTACCCGCGTCCCCTGGCGCACCGCTTCGTCAGCGACGCCACCGTGGGCGCCGACATGGCCTGCGCCAACCTCGCCTTCGGTGGCGCGGTGTCGGCGAGCGTGGGCGGTGGCGCCACGCATCCGATCGCGCGCGCCCTGCCTCGCTTTGTCGGCCTGCCCCTCGCCGCCCTGCCCGGCGCCGCGCCGGTGCTCGAACTGCTGTTCGACGAGGCATTCGCGCAGCGCTGCGGACGGCAGATCGTGGTGGACCGCTTGTTCGACGCGGTGGTCATGCTGCTGCTGCGGCACCTGCTCGACAGCGGGCAACTCACCGATGGCCCGCTGGCAGGGCTGGGGCATCCGCAGCTGGCGAAAGCGCTGGTGGCGATGCACGACGATCCCGCTACAGCATGGACGCTGGAGACGCTGGCCGCGCACGCCGGGATGTCGCGCAGTCGGTTTGCTGAGGTTTTTTCTCAGGTGGTCGGCGAGACGCCTGCGGCGTACCTGGCGCAGTATCGGATTACGTTGGCGCAGCAGGCGTTGTTGCGAGGCCAGGCGCTTGAGCGGATCGCGCAAGAAGTGGGGTACGGAAGTGCTGCGGCGCTGTCACGTTCGTTCAGTGCGGTGTGTGGGGTGTCACCGAGGGCGTGGAGAGCGAATGGTGAATTACGTGCAAGAAGCTAGGATCAGCTCTCTCCTGACGCCGCTGCAGTATTTCTGCTTCCGGCCTATTCTGTTGAAAAACTCGGGTCGCGAGAAGTTGCCTCGGATTTGTGCCGGGCCGTGTTCGCGCCAGCGCGTTTCTGGGTCTGCAGATGCCTGCCAAGCGTGCAGAAATTATCTGTCGTGAGCGTCAGGCGGGTGGTCGTCCAAGCGAACCGAGTTTTTCAACAGAATAGACCCAAAGCGGACACCGGAAAAACCCAGTGGATTAGACTCAGATCCACTATGGCGAGTGTCGAATCTTAGATGAGGGTCCGCATGGATACCCTGCGCAAAGACCATCACTTCGTCCCGAAGCTCTATCTCAAGCAATGGGCACGGGACGGCATGATTTCTGCCTACGGGCTGCTGGTGCCCAATGAGCGGATCGCCCCATGGAAGCGCCGCTCCTTGAAAGGAATTGCCTACCGTGAGCACCTCTACACACAAATCGTTGGTGGCATCGAAAGCGATGAGTTTGAGCGTTGGCTCGACCGGAGCTTCGAGGCTCCTGCAGAGCGCGCGATCATGCGGGCCGTAACGGATCAGAGACTCCGACCTGAGGATTGGAGAGTGATCGTGCGATTCGCTTTCGCCCAAGATGTGAGAACCCCCAAAAGACTAAAGGATTTCCTGCAGCGTCAGGCTACTGATCTTCCCGAAATGCTCGAGTCTGTAGTCCAATCTGCGCTGCAGAAGCGACGTCCCCCCGCTTTCAGTAGCGGGGCCATTTAGAGTCCGGGGTTAGGGTAGC
>ERZ1066122.1901-NODE-1901-length-15145-cov-37.419218_pt1 | contig 15145 bp, 13 predicted proteins | sample MGYA00382769_ERZ1066122 | MGnify/ENA primary metagenome ERZ1066122 (study PRJEB33369, sample SAMEA5778352) | biofilm metagenome | biome: Industrial cooling water; feature: Water cooling tower basin; material: Biofilm | place: United Arab Emirates | collected...
GTAGCCGAGGGGCGGCTATCCTCGCAGCCGCTCCGCCGCCAGCTCCACGGCGTCGAGGATCTTGGTGTAGCCGGTACAGCGGCAGAGGTTGCCGGAGAGCGCTTCCTTGATCTGCTGGCGCGAGGGCGCGGGGTTCTCCTCCAGCAGCGCGGCGGCGCTCATCAGGATGCCGGGCGTGCAGAAGCCGCACTGCGCCGCGCCACAGAGGTCGAAGGCGTCCTGCAGCGGGTGCGGCACGCCGGGCGGCGTGCGCAGGCCCACCAGCCCCTCCACCGTGCGCACCTCGCGCTCCAGCGCCTCGTAGACGGGCGTGATGCAGGCGAGCGTGGGGCGGCCGTCCAGCCAGACGGTGCAGGCGCCGCAGTCGCCCTTGTCGCAGCCCTGCTTGCTGCCGGTCAGCCCGAGCACGTAGCGCAGCGCCTCCAGCAGCGTGTAGTGCGTGGGTACGGCGGCCTCGTACGGCTGGCCGTTGACGTGCAGAGCGAGCAGCTCCTTCATCGCGGTGCGCGGGTGATGGGGCGGTGAGGCGCGGGGGGAGCGCGGCGGAAGCGGGCGGCGCCGCCCGCTTCCGCCATGCTAGCCGGGCGAGCGGGAGGTGTCAACGCAGCCGATCCTTCCCAACACGGCACGGGCACGAAGTGTACTCGTCGAGGAGGCGAGCCGTGGCTCCCGTGCGGTGCCTCCACCCCCCAGCCCGGACCCCGACGAGCGATGCGACCCCGCACCCCCGCCTGCGCGCCCCCGCGGCTGCACGAGTGCCCGCTCAACGCGCCGGGCGAGATGCCGCGCCGGCTCAGCGAGGCGGAGCTGAGCGCCCACCTCGCGAGCGGCGGAGCGGCTGGAGCTCGGCGCCTCCGCCCGGGGCTATCGCTTCGCCACGCCGGCGCGGTGTCACATCGCCACCCGCCGACGCGTTCTCTTGCTGGCCAGCAGCGTACGCCCTGGCACGCCTTGAGCCCTCCGGAGCCGCCATGCGCACTCGCATGCCCGCCCTCGTCTTCCTCAGCGCCCTGCTCGCGCTCGGCGGCTGTCAGCAGGCGCCGCCGGGCGCCACCGCCTTCCGCGCCGACAAGCTGGTGGTGCGCAGCGGCACGTCGTTCGGCATGTGCGACGGCTACTGCGCCACCGAGCTGAGCGTCACCGCCGAGACGGTCACCTTCACCCGCACCAGCCGCGACCCGCAGCGCTACCCGGAGCAGACGCTGCGGCGCCCCACCCGCCTGCAGGAGTGGGAGGCGCTCCAGCGCCACGCCGGCTCCGACGCGTTCTTCCGGCTGGACAGCGTCTACGGCTGCCCGGACTGCGCCGACGGCGGCGCAGAGTGGATCGAGCTGGAGCGCGACGGCCGTCGCAAGCGGGTGAGCTTCGAGTACGGCGCGGCGGTGGAGCGGATCGAGGGGCTGCAGGCCGAGATGCGGGCGCTGCGAACGGGCTTCGCGCAGCAGTAGCAAGGCCGGCGGGGTGAGGAGGCGGGGGAGCGGGGCCGGGTCCGGTTCGGGCCCGGCCCCGAACGCAGCTGGGATAGTCCAGCGTGGCGGAGATCGGCGCGAGGCTCCCGCGGCCACCGGCAGCATCCATCCGACCGAACCATCAGGTAACCACAGGGGTCGGCCGCCGCGCGGGAAGCTTGAGCGGCTTTGTTTGTTCACAGGAAGTGGCGGGCGTTCACCGCCAGAACGGGATCACGAACGACCCGGATGGCGTGCCCTGCGGCCGGCCGTCCTGGTAGCGCGGCAGGCGCGCTACCGTGAGCAGGTTCCGGCCGCGCGGCAGGCCCTCGGTGGGCACGTAGGCGAGCAGGCCGCGCGCGCCGGTGCGGGGGTCCTGGTAGAAGTTGAAATCGAGGGTGAGCGGGCGGCCGTTGAGCGTCACCGGCTGCAGGCGCGTCAGGCAGGCGAGGAGCTGCCGCGCCACGGAGTCGGACGGCGCTGCGGAGAAGAGGCGCAGCGAGTTGCGATGCAGGGGCCGCACCCCGGGGCAGCGCGCGGCCATCGCGGCGTTGTGGCGCCCGGGCGCGTAGGGCAGGAAGAGCTTCAGGTACGGCCCGGCGACGACGTCGCTCTGGATGGAGGGGCTGACGCGGAAGACCTCGTCGGCGGGGCGCTGATCGCGGTAGAAGGCGTAATCGACGGTGTGCGCCGTCGGCGTGTCGGGCAGGTAGAAGGCGCTGTCGAGGCGAAGCTCGCCGTCGCGGGCCAGGTGCACCGCGAAGACGCCCAGCATCGGCAGCGCGAAGAGGCTCCAGAACCAGCGGCGGCGCACGTTGGTCAGCAGCGTCATCATGATGGGGCCGTAGAGCGGCATCGCCACCAGGGCGTTCATCCCCACGAAGAGGCGGCGCACCCAGGCACGGGGCCGGCCGCGGATGCGGTGCCCCAGGCGCCGGTCGAGTTGCGCGAGCGCGAAGTTCAGGACGGCGATCCCGAGGAGCAGCCCGGCGGCCAGCCGCTCATCCAGCGACCGGCCGAGCAGGCGCTGCGCGGCGAAGGGCAGCGCCAGCGTGGCGCTCACCAGCAGCAGCGCGGCGACGAAGATCACCACCAGCATGAAGGCGGTGGGGAAGATGACGCTGCAGAAGTCGTCCAGCCGGCGGATGAGGCTGGGCAGCGCCGGGACGCGCGCCTCGTACGCCTCGCGGCCGATCGGCCCGGTGGAGCGCGCGCGCTCCCAGCGGATGCCGTGCGGAAAGACGGAGTCCAGCCCGATCAGCCCCACCCAGTAGGCGCGCGCGCAGAGGTGCAGCAGGAAGGCGCCGATGAGCACGTAGAGCACCAGCGAGCCGTACACGTGGCCGTAGCGGAGCAGCATGCGGGCCTGGCCGGCGAGCAGCGGCTCGAAGCGGTCGAACGCGGCGTTCAGCGCCGCCGGCGCCTGCAGCAGCGCGAAAACCACGACGCCGGAGATCAGCAGCTCCATGTCCCAGGTGCGGCTGACGACGCCGTGCGCGAAGCGCTCGCCGGACTCGCCGGGCGCATCGCCGGCGGCTGCCGCCGCGGTCGCGGCCGGCGCGGCGCCTTCGGGAGCGGGGAAGACGGCGGGGACGGAGACCTCGGCTGCGGCGGCGGGCGTGGGCTCGGGCATGGCGGCCGCGAGGGAGCGGGGTGGAGGGGGCGGAACGAGCGGGGAAACGGAGGCCGGACGCAAGCTAACGGCCGGCGGGTGCCGCCCGCCAGGGAGGCGGCCCGGCGCGGCGGATCGCGGGTGATCGCGGCTGTGACCTCGGCGCGGCCCCGGTCGGTTGACCCATGCTCCCGCGCGTGGGGGCGCGTAAGCTGGTGCTGCGCGGCGACCAGACCTACACTCTGGAGCTGCGCGGCAGTCTGGTGACCGACGGCCGCTCCGCGCCGCTGGTCTCCACGCACACCGGCCGCTGGAGCCTGCGGGCGAGGGCACCCTGAAGCTGATGCCCACCAGCGGCACGGGGTTCACCATGGACCGGACGTGGTACTCGCTCACCCGACAGACGGCCAGCCCCAACCTGGCTGGGCAGCAGGTGCCGACCGTCTTCGTCTGGGTGCGGCAGTGACCGCTCCGTGCACGACCGGGGCGGTCCGTGGCCTGCACCCCTGGCCCCTTCTACCGGGGATCGGCACCCGCGAAACCCGCCTCCGCACGGGCGCGTAGCGAAGGGTGTCCCTCCCGTTCCCCGCCGCCCGAGGTGGCGCATGCGCTCGCAACCGCAGATCCGGCTCGCCGTCTCCACGCTGCTCTGGCTGCTGCTCTGCGCCGGAGGCGCCTTCGTGCCCACCGTCTCGCCCCGGACGGCACTGCTCTACGCCTTGCTGCTGGGGCTCGGCTTCTGGCTCCCCGCCCAGCGGCTGAACTCCCCGGCCGGGCTGCGTCGGCGCTGGCGCGCGCTCCTCGCCTGGAGCCTGGCGGCCACCTTCCTGTGGGACCTCGCGACGGTGCAGGGGCTGGGGCGCCGCGCGCTCTTCTCCGAGTGGCCGCTGGTCTACACCTCCGGCGCCGTCGTCCTGCTGCTGCTGCTCCTCGTGCATGCAGCCACCGTGCAGTGGCTGACGCGGCGGCTGCGGGTGCCGACGGCGCCCGCAGCCACCTGAGGCGACCCGGGCCGCCCGCACCATCTGAGCCGTAGACGAACGGCCCCGGCACTCCGCGATGGAGCGCCGGGGCCGCGTTGCCGGTTGCCGGTTGCCGGTAGCCGGTAGCCGGTAGCCGGTAGCTGCCGTCCTACGCCCGCACCAGCTTCTTGTACTTGAGGCGGTGCGGCTGGTCCGCCTCGGCGCCGAGGCGGCGGTGGCGGTCGGCCTCGTACTCCTGGTAGTTGCCCTCGAAGAAGACGACCTGGCTCTCGCCCTCGAACGCCAGGATGTGCGTGGCGATGCGGTCCAGGAACCAGCGGTCGTGGCTGATGACCACGGCGCAGCCGGCGAACTCCAGCAGCGCGTCCTCCAGCGCGCGCAGCGTGTCGACGTCCAGGTCGTTGCTGGGCTCGTCCAGCAGGATGAGGTTGCCGCCCTTCTGCAGCGTTTTGGCCATGTGCACGCGGTTGCGCTCGCCGCCGGAGAGCACCTTCACGGGCTTCTGCTGGTCGCTGCCCTTGAAGCCGAACCAGGAGCAGTAGGCGCGGGCGTTGACCTCGCCGCGGCCCAGCTTGATGCTGTCCTGCCCGCCGGAGATCTCGGCGTAGACGCTCTTCTCGCCGGCGAGCGCGTCGCGGCTCTGGTCCACGTAGGCGAGCTGCACCGTCGTGCCGATCTTCAGCTCGCCGGCGTCGGGCTGCTCCTGGGCGGTGAGGAGGCGGAAGAGCGTCGTCTTGCCCGCGCCGTTGGGGCCCACCACGCCGACGATGCCGCCGCGCGGCAGGCGGAAGGAGAGGTTCTCGAAGAGCAGCCGCTCGCCGTAGCCCTTGGCGACGCCCTCGGCGACGACCACCTCGTCGCCCAGGCGCGGGCCGTTGGGGATGACGATCTCCGCGCGGCTGAGCTTCTCGCGCGGGTCCTCGTTGAGCAGCTGCTCGTAGGCGTTGAGGCGCGCCTGGCCCTTGGCGTGCCGCGCGCGCGGCGCCATGCGCACCCACTCCAGCTCGCGCTCCAGCGTCTTCTGCCGCGCGCTCGCCTGCTTCTCCTCCTGGCGCAGCCGCTCCTGCTTCTGCTCCAGCCAACTGGTGTAGTTGCCCTTGTAGGGGAAGCCCTCGCCGCGGTCCAGCTCCAGGATCCACTCGGCGACGTTGTCCAGGAAGTAGCGGTCGTGCGTGATGGCCACGATGGTGCCCGGGAACTCCTTCAGGTGCTGCTCCAGCCAGGCCACGCTCTCGGCGTCCAGGTGGTTGGTCGGCTCATCCAGCAGCAGCATGTCGGGCTCTTCCAACAGCACCTTGCAGAGCGCCACGCGGCGCTTCTCGCCGCCGGAGAGCGTCTCCACCCGCGCATCGGGCGGCGGCAGGCGCAGCGCGTCCATGGCGACGTCGATCTTGCGGTCCAGCTCCCAGAGGTTGCCGGCGTCGATCTCGTCCTGCAGCTTCGCCTGCTCCTCCAGCAGCACGTCGAAGTCGGCGTCGGGCTCGGCGAAGGCGGCGTTGACCTCGTCGTAGCGGCGCAGCACCGCGCGCGCGTGCTGGACCGCCTCCTCCACGTTGCCGCGCACGTCCAGCGCCGGGTCCAGCTCCGGCTCCTGCGGCAGGTAGCCGACGCGGATGCCCTCCATCGGCCAGGCCTCGCCGTTGAAGTCCTGGTCCACGCCGGCCATGATCTTCAGCAGGCTGCTCTTGCCGCTGCCGTTGGCGCCCACCACGCCGATCTTGGCGCCGGGATAGAACGAGAGCCAGATCCCCTTCAAGATCACCCGGTTCGGCGGGACGACCTTGGTGAGGTCCTTCATCACGTAGATGAACTTGCTGGTGTCGAGCGCCATATCTCGTATCTGCGTGCGGTTAGCAATCTGGAACGGCGCCAATGTAACCCCGCCGCGCGCGATGGCCCAGCCCCGCGCCCGATGCCGGGCAGACGACCGCGCACACACCCATCTTGACGACGACGCCAGTGCGCTCTACTGTATTAGTGCTCTGGTACACTGATCCATCGGAGCCCCGATGCAGCTCTCCATCAACCCCGCCGACGCGCGACCGCTCTACGTCCAGATCATGGACGAGGTGCGGCGCGCGCGGGTGCTGGGTACGCTCCGGCCGGACGACGCGCTGCCGTCGGTGCGGCAGCTGGCGGCGGAGCTGCGGGTGAACCCGAACACGGTGGCGCAGGCGTACCGCGAGCTGGAGCGTGACGGCGTCGTCTACGTGCGGCGTGGGCAGGGCACCTTCATCGCCGAGGCGCAGGTGGACGGCACCGCGCGGGGGATACTGGCGCGGGGCGTGGCGGAGCGCGCGCTGCTGGACGCGCACCGGCATGGCCTCGGCGCCGGGGAGCTGATCGAGGCGATCCGGGCGCTGGCCCGGGAGCCGGCCACCTCCAACCCAGGAGAACCCTGATGGCGTCCGTACTCCCGCTGCGGCTGGACGAGAGCCCGTTCGTCGTGGCGGCGCACGGGCTGGAGAAGCGGTTCGGCCGGCAGCGCGCCCTGGCGGGGCTGGAGCTGCAGGTGCCCGAGGGTGCGGTGTACGTGCTGGTGGGGCCCAACGGCGCGGGCAAGACGACCGCGCTGAAGCTGCTGCTGGACCTGCTGCCGGCCGATGGTGGCCGCGCAGAGGTCTTCGGGCTGGACCCGTACCGGGCCGGGCCGGCGGTGCGCGCCCGCGTCGGCTACGTGCCGGAGCGGCACGACTGGGGCTACGGCTGGATGCGCGTCGGGCGGCTGCTGCGGCACCACGCCACCTACTTCCCCGCCTGGGACGCGGCGTACGCGGAGCGGCTGGCGCATGCCTTCGGCATCGACCCCGACCGACGCGTGGGTCAGCTCTCCAAGGGCCAGGCGCGGCGCGTCCACCTGCTGATGGCGATGGCGCACCGGCCGCCGCTGCTGCTGCTCGACGAGCCGACCGACGGGCTGGACCCGCTGGCGCGCGACGCGACGCTCGGCCTGCTCGCCGAGCACCTGGCCGACGCACCCACCACGGTGCTGATCTCCACGCACCTGGTGCACGAGGTGGAGCGGCTGGCGGACCACGTGGGCGTGCTGCGCGACGGGCGGCTGAGCGCGCAGCTCCCGCTCGCCATGCTGCACTGCGGGCTGCGCCGCTACCGCGCCGACGTGCCGGAGGACTGGGCCGGCGCGGCGGGCCTGAACGGCGCGGTGCTGCGCCGCGCGGGCCTGGGGCGCGAGATCCAGTGGAGCGTCTGGGGCGAGGAGGCGGAGGTCGTCCGCCAGCTCGCCGCCTCCGGCGCCACCGTCCGCGACGTCGCGCCGCTGCCGCTCGAGGACGCCGTCCTCGCCCTGCTCAGCCGAAAGGAGTGAGCCATGCCCTCCGACACCCTACCCCGCGTTCCGCCTCTCGCGCCCGCGCAGCCGCGGCTGCCGCGCCTCGGCGCCGTCGCCCGCGAGCAGCTGCGCGCCGCCGGGCTGGCGCTGCGCCCGGAGTTGATTGGGCTCGCGCTGCTGCTCCTCGGCTTCGGCGTGCTGCAGCTGCTGAGCGCCCTGGCGCCGGAGCCGCCGCTGTCGGGCCCGGGCGTCCACGCGAGGATGGAGAACTCGGGGCTGAACTTCAGCCCGGGCAGCGCGGGGCTGGGGGTCTGGCTCGCATTCCTGACGCCGGTCTTCCTCTGGCGTAACGAGGGGCCGACCCGCCGCGACTACTTCTGGTCGCTGCCGGTGGAGCAGAGCCGTCATGCGCTGCTGCGCCTCGGCGCCGGCTGGGCCTGGCAGATGGCGGTGATCGTCGCGCTGCTCCTCTTCGGGCTGGCACTGGCGGTGTTGACGGACGGCGAACTCGGGGTGATGACGAGAGGTGTGAGCTCCATGGGCACCAGCGGGCATCCGCCGTCGGCGGTCTATCGCTCCCTCTCCGTGCCGGTGCTCTCCTGGCAATGGGTGACGCCGTTCACCGCAGCGACGATCGCGTACCTGATCGGCTCGGTGGCGGCGCTGGCGAGTGATTACCCGCTGCGCTGGCTGCTCGGCGGCACGATCGCGCTCGTGCTCCTCCACACCGTGCTGGAGACGGTCAGCCCCCTGGACGTCGAAGGTCCGTTCGACCTGGTCTGGGCCGGTCGCTTCGGGCTGCGTGCGGCGATGAACGGCGAACGATGGGTGTGGGAGCGCCTGGCGGGCTCCGGCTGGTCGCTGGAGCGCACGATCGCGCAACCGGACGTCTCGCTGTGGCTGCCCGCGATGCTGCTGTGGCTGGGGGCAGGAGCGGCGGCGGCCTACCTGGCGGCGGGTTATCGGCCCGGAACGCTGGGGCGGCTGCGGCGCTGGGGATGGGAGAAGCGCGCCGGTTGACACCGGCTCGCGGCGCGGCGTAGACTGCGCTTCTCCACGGCCGACACTCCTGCCGGCCCGCCGTCCCACCCGCACTCCGGATCGCCATGCTCCCGAGCCGTACGCCGTCTGCCGTTGCGCCCCTCCGCCGCCTGGGCGCGCTGCTCGCCGCCGCGCTGCCGCTGCTCGGCGCCTGCGCCGACACCGACGACTCCACCAGCCCGCGCGGCGAGGCCGAGGTCACGGTGATGACGCGCAACATCTACCTGGGCGCCAACATCTTCCGCATCGCCGAGGCGCAGAGCTTCCAGCAGGTGCCGGTCGTCATCGGGCAGATGTTCGCCACCGTGCAGCAGACGAACTTCCCCGAGCGCGCCAAGGCGCTGGCCGCCGAGATCGCCGCGCACCGCCCGGCGCTGGTGGGGCTGCAGGAGGTCTCGCTCTACCGCACGCAGACGCCGGGCGACTTCCTCTCGAACCCGTTCGCCAACGCGCCGACCGTCGCCTACGACTTCGTGCAGAGCCTGCTCGTCGAGCTGCAGGCGCGCGGGCTGAGCTACCGCGTCGCGGCGAGCGTGCAGAACTCGGACGCGGAGATGCCGGCCCTCCTCAACCCCGCCACCCCGACTGCCCTCTCGGACGTGCGCTTCACGGAGTTCGGTGTCATCCTGGCGCGCAGCGACGTGCAGACCAGCGCGCCGCTGGCGCAGAACTACGGCATCAGCCAGCGCTTCGGCGTCGGCGGGCTGAGCGTCGCCTTCCAGCGCGGCTACACCAAGGTCGACGCGGAGGTCGACGGTGCGCGCTTCACCTTCGTGAACACGCACGTCGAGGGCAACCGCCCGGCGCACGACGCGCAGGCGCTGGAGTTCGTGCGGGTGGTCAACAGCTTCCGCGGCCCGCTGCTCGTCACCGGCGACTTCAACTCGCAGCCCGACGGCTCCACCACGCCGGGCTACGGCATCGTCACCGGCCAGGCGGGCCTCAAGGACGCCTGGGCGACGCTCTACCCCAGCCAGCCCGGCTTCACCTGCTGCTTCGGCGAGCGCGTCAACGACGCCAACAACGCGGCGCTCGACGAGCGCATCGACTACGTCTTCTTCCGCGGCCACGGCGTGCGCCCCGTCTCGGCCGAGGTCGTCGGCGACGAGCCCGTAGACCGCACGCCCTCCGGCCTCTGGCCCTCGGACCACGCCGGCGTGGTGGCGACGTTCCGCATCCCGAGGTCGTAGGGCTGGCTGGCTCTGGCTCCCTCCGTCTTTCCATCCCCCTGGCTGTCGGCTGTCGGCTGTCGGTCAACACCGAGCCCTCACCCCCCGGCCCCCTCTCCCAAGTCTGGGAGAGGGGGAGCACGGCAGGAGGCTGGCGCAGTTTTCCCTCTCCGAGCATTGGGAGAGCGGGTGGCGAACGAGGAACGAGCGGCCGGGGGTGAGGGCGCCGGTAGCTGGCAGCCGGTAGCTGGCAGCCGGTAGCCGGTAGCCGACAACCGACGTGACCTTGCGCATGCGCCGCGTACGCCGCTTCTTTCGGGCCGGCTCCGCGGCGTCCGTCTGCCGGAGGGCGGCGCGCGTGGTGCCTGTCACCCCTCCCGCCGTCGGGCCGTCTGCAGGTCCGCGATCGCGCGCATCATGTCGCCATCTTCTACCTGCGCCAGCCGGTGAGCCTGAACGTCCTCTGGGCTTCGCTCTGCATCCTGGGTGCGGTCCACTTCATGGTCCGCTCGTGACGCCCCGCGCCGATTCCGCCATGCCGCCGCGTTCCTCTGCCCGCTCCCGTGGCCCGCGCGCCGGCCACGCCGCGCTGCTCGCGCTGGCGCTACTGCTCGGCGCCTGCCAGGGCGACCGCCCCTCCGCCCAGCCCGCCGACGCCGAGCCGACGCCCGCCGACGGCGGCGGCCCCGGCGCACCGGGCACGCCCACCTACCGCGTCGAGGTCGTCCGCGAGTATCCGCACGACCGCGGCGCGTTCACGCAGGGGCTGGAGTTCCACGACGGCGTGCTCTACGAGAGCACCGGGCTGGAGGGCCAGTCCAGCCTGCGCAAGGTGGAGCTGGAGACGGGGCGCGTGCTGCAGCGGCAGGTGGTGCCGCCGCCGCACTTCGCGGAGGGGATCACCGTCCTGGACGGCAAGCTCTACCAGCTCACCTGGAAGTCCGGGCGCGGCTTCATCTACGACCCGCAGACGCTGGCGCTGCGCGACTCGTTCAGCTACGCCGGCGAGGGCTGGGGGCTGACCAACGACGGCACGCAGCTCATCCTGAGCGACGGCAGCAGCCGGCTGCGCTTCCTCGACCCCGCGGGCTTCCGCGTCACCCGCACTGTCGAGGTGACCGACGGCGGGTTGCCGGTCGCCAACCTCAACGAGCTGGAGTACATCGACGGCGAGGTCTGGGCGAACGTCTGGCAGACGGAGTGGATCGCGCGCATCGACCCGGCGACCGGCCGCGTCACCGGCTGGGTAGACGTGCGCGGCCTGCTGCTGCCCGCCGAGCGCAGCGGCACCGAGGACGTCTTCAACGGCATCGCCTACGACCGCGCGAACCAGCGGCTGGTGGTCACCGGCAAGTTCTGGCCGAAGCTCGTGGAGATCCGGGTGCGGGTCCCGGGCGGCTGAAGCCGCGGCAATGACTGCACGACGCCGCCCCGCGGCGGCTACTCTGTGCTCAAGAGCGGTTCAGCCCGCGCAACAGAGACTCCAGTCCCCCGGCGTTTCCTGCCCCTCGGCGCGTCTTCACTCCCCCGGCGACCCTGCCGATACTCGGGATGAATGCCGCGCCCAGGTCTCCCGTTGCGCGGCCGGCTCGGGTATGCCGCCCGTGGACTCGTTCTCCTCCAGCACTAACACCCCGCCGTTCCCGCTGCTGCTCGTGCGGCAGCGGGACCTACCCGACGCCGACGCCACGCGCCGCCGGCTGGCCGCCGCGCTGCTCGGCTACCTCGCCGCGCTGGTGCTGCTGCTGACGCTGGCACCGTTCCAGTTCGTGCGCCCCGATTCACCGCGCGTGCTGCTGCTGGGGCCGGCGTTCGACCAGGCGATGAACGTGCTGCTCTTCGTGCCGCTCGGGTTCCTCTACCTGCAGACGCGAAGGGCGGGCGGGCGCGGCGGCGTGCTGCACGCGCTGGGCGCAGGCGCGCTGGTCAGCCTCGGCATCGAGACGGTGCAGCTCTTCGAGCCGGAACGCTACAGCTCGGTCTCGGACGTGCTGGCGAACACGCTGGGCGCCGGGCTGGGCGCCAGTCTGCAGGTGCGGCTCTCCGCGCGGCTGCGGCTGGACGCCGCACGCGTGCGGCGCCTGGCGCTGGAGCTGCCGCTGATGGGCCTCGTCTATCTGCTGGTGCCGTTGCTCTGGCTGAACGCGGTCGGCGTCGCCGGCTCGGCCTGGGCGCTGCCGCAGTTGCTGCTGCTCGGCCTCTTCGGCGGCAGCCTGCTGGCGGCGGTGCAGCGCGAGCACTTTGGCCGCGTGGGACTGGTCACGCCGCGCGGCATGGCGCTGGCGTCCGGCGGCTGGTTCCTGCTCGGCGCCTTCCCGGCGCTGGCGCTGCGGCCGCTGGCGGTGAGCGCGGCGGCGCTGACGGTGGTGGGCTACGTGGGGGTGCGGGCTCGCTACGCCGGCGGGCCGGCCGGGGCGGAGCGGCGCTTCGAGGCGGATGCGCTGCGCCGCGCGGCGCCGTTCTTCGCCGCCTACCTGCTGCTGCTCGCGGTGCTGCCGCCGGAGCCGCTGAGCGCCGAATGGGTGGTGCACTGGGGGCTGCCGGGCCACAGCGGCGCCTCGAAGCTGGCGATGATCCGGCTGCTGGAAGCGGTGGCGGCGTTCACGCTGCTGGGCTACCTGCTCGCCGAGCTGCGCGGCCGGCGAGAGCTGCCCTACGCCGCCGTGGCCGGCCCCGTCGCGCTACGCGCCGCCGGCGCGGTGCTGCTGGTGGAGGGCCTGCGCGCCTTCCAGCCGGGCTACGGCGCCAGCATGCTGGGCGCGGCGCTGCTGCTGGGCGCGGCGCTCTATGGCGCCGCGCTCTACCACCTGCAGCGCGCGCACGTGCGCTGGCTGGTGATGCAGGAGCAGACGCGGCGCGAGCTGGCGGCGGAGGAGCGGCTGCCCGCGCTCGTCGGCTGGGCGCGCGGCGGAGGGGCGGCAGTAGGCGCCCCTCACCAGCGCCACTCCACCCCCAGCACGGGCAGCAGCGGCAGCGCGCCGATGGGCCGGGGGAAGGCGTCCTCGTCGGCGCGGTAGCGGTAGAAGAGCGCGTCGCGGCGGTCGAGCGCGTTGAGCACGCGCAGGTAGGGCGTCAGCTCGTGCGGCCGGCCGGCCCAGCGCGGCGCGAAGGTGCGCGCGACGGAGAGGTTCAGCCGCAGGTACGGCGCGCTGGCGGGGTTGGAGAGCGGCGGCGTCTCGCCCGCGCCGGTGAGCGAGCCGCTCTCGGTGCGGATCCCGTCGTTCGCCGGGCCCATCGAGAGCGGGATGGCGGTGTAGGGCAGGCCGGCGCCGTAGGCGAAGCCCGCGTCGAAGCGGCCGCTGCGCCCCAGCGGCGTGCCGACTCCGGCGCTGAGCAGTTGCCGCCCGGAGAAGCGCTCGCTGGTCGTTCCCACCTCGGGCAGCGACCAGACCCAGGCCAGCGAGTAGCCGACCCAGCCCGTCACGCGCCCGCTGCCACGCCGCACCCACAGGTCCATCCCGGAGGCGGCGGCGTCCGAGCCGCGCTCGGCCGGCACGCCGCTGAAGTGCTTGTAGAAGCCCTCCACGCCCATCCGCACGCCGCCGGCGAGCTCCTGGTCCAGCCCGGCGGAGAGGTGCGTGGCGCCGGCGACGGCGAGCGGCTCGCCCAGCGCGCGCCCGCGCGAGCCGCTGACGACGGAGGCCGCCCACACCGAGTCCGGCGCGCGTACCTGCTGGTGGTAGCGCCCGGCGGCCAGCGTCAGCGCGATGCGTTCGCCCGCGCGCCAGGTCGCGCTCAGCCGCGGCGCCAGCCGCAGGCCGGGCTGCAGCGAGTAGTGATCGGCCCGCAGCCCGCCGCGCAGCCGCAGCACCGGCGACGGCCGCCAGGCGGCATCGACGTAGGCGCCGAGGGTGTGGCCCGCGGCCCGCGCGCGCAGCACCGGCTCGGCGGACGCGCGCTCGAAGACCGTCGAGCGCAGCGTCGTCTGCTCCACGGAGAGGCCATAGCCGACGCGCAGCGGCCCCTCGTCGCGCACCAGCTCGGCGTGCAGGCGCGCACGGCTCGCGCCGCCGTCCGCGCGCCAGCCGCGCGTGCCGCCCAGCGGCAGGCGCGAGTCGTAGTCGCTGAGCGCGGCGGTCAGCTCCAGCTCGCCGAGCGGCAGCGGGCCGCGCAGCCGCAGCGAGGCGGCGGCGTTCTGCCAGTGCGCGTTGCTGTCCGGCAGCGCTAGGTCGCCGAAGCGGAAGCGCTCGCGGTTGCGGAAGCCGGTCAGCGCCAGCGCCCAGTCGCCGCCGAGGTCCGCGTCGGTGCGCAGCAGCGCGTCGGCGTAGCCGTAGGGCAGGCCGCCGTCTGCCCAGGCGCGCGTGCCCAGCCCGTGCACCGCGCGCCCCGCCGCCAGGTAGCGCACGCGCGAGCCGACCGGCCCCTCCACCAGCGCGCGCGAGGCGAGCAGGTCCACCGAGCCGCGCGACTGGAAGCCGCCCGGTTGCCCGCCGCGCGTGCGCAGGTCCAGCACGTAGGAGAGGCCGCCGTCGTAGCGTGCCGGCGCACCGCCCAGGTAGAGCGCCGCCGCGCCGAGCGCCTGCGGCTCGAAGGAGTCGATCAGCCCGCCGAAGTGGAAGGGCGCGTAGATCGGTGCGCCGTCCAGCAGCACCAGCTTCAGCTCGGCGGCGGAGCCGCGCACGTAGAGCACGTCCGCCGGGTCCACCGGCTCCTGGCCGGGCAGCCCGCGCAGCGCGTCGGTCAGGCCGACCTCGGCCAACGCGCCGGGCATGCCCTCCAGCGCGCGCAGGCCGGCAACGGCCAGCTCGGCGGCGGGCAGCGGCACGGTGTCGGCGCGCCAGGGCAGCGGCCGCGCCCGTGCGATCACCGGGCGCAGCGCCACCGGCCGCACGCGCAGCGCCAGCTCCAGCACCACCTCGCCGCCCGGCGGCACCAGCGCCTCCACCTCCAGCGGCAGGTACGCCGGGTGATAGGCGCGCAGCCGCAGCCGCCCCGCCTGTGCCAGCCGCAGCCGGTACTGCCCGAGGCTGTCGCTCAGCGTGGCCGCCCGTGCCGCCGGCGCCGCCTCCGGGAAGGCTTCCAGGCTGACGCCGCGCAGCGGCTCGCCCGTCCCCTCCGCGCGCACCTCGCCCCGCACGACGGCGGCGGGCTGCGCGGCGAGCGGCGTCGCCAGCAGCGTCAGCGCCAGCCAAGCCCAGGCCAGCGCCAGCAGCGCGGCGGCGGCGAGCGCCAGCGCCCACCAGCGCCCTGCCGCCTCGCGCGGGGCGGCGTTCACGGCCCCACCTCAAAGCGCACCTCGGCCGGCGCGCGGCCCGCGCGCGGCTCGTGTACCCGCAACTGCTCGCCGTCCTTGGAGACGTAGAGCCGCCCGTCCACCTCGACGCTGGCGCTCGCGGCGCGCCGCGGCAGCAGCACCTGCAGCTCGCCGCCGCGCGCGTCCAGCACCTCCACCACGCCGGCGGCGGTGCGGAAGCGCGCGTGCGCCGCCTCTCCGCTGGCCAGCACCTCGGCGCGCTCGCCGTCCACCAGCCGCGCGCGCACCACCAGCGCGGCGGCCGGCGAGCGCAGCAGCACGCGCACGCGCCCACCCGCCGGCACGATCGAGACGCCGGCCTCGGGCACCGGTGCCGGCGCCGCGGCGACCGCCGGCAGCGTCGTCGGCG
>ERZ1066122.1904-NODE-1904-length-15131-cov-5.892942_pt1 | contig 15131 bp, 11 predicted proteins | sample MGYA00382769_ERZ1066122 | MGnify/ENA primary metagenome ERZ1066122 (study PRJEB33369, sample SAMEA5778352) | biofilm metagenome | biome: Industrial cooling water; feature: Water cooling tower basin; material: Biofilm | place: United Arab Emirates | collected...
CCCCGGTGCTGGGCGCGGCGATGGCGGTGCACATGCTGCACGGGCGGGACCAAAAGCTGCCTCACCAATAAAGCCCCGCCCGCCCTGAGCCTGTCGAAGGGCCGTTCTTTTCTTGGCAAAGGAAGAAGAAAGGACAGTCCTTCGACAAGCTCAGGACGGACGGGGAAGAGTTAAAGACAAGCTTGCTTGATGTTTTGGACAGCCCACGCCGCCGCCTCCGCCACCACCGGATCCTCATCCCCGCACAGCTTTTCCAACGCAGGCAGCAACCCCGCATCGCCGCTGTTCCCCGCCGCAATCGCGGCATTGCGCACCATCCGCGCGCGCCCGATGCGCTTGATCGGTGAACCGGCAAACACTTGACGGAAGCCCGCATCATCCAGCGCCAGCAGGTCGGCCAGCGCCGGCGCGACGAGTGCAGCGCGCGGCAAAAAGGCCCGGTTCCGCGCCGCCGTATCGGCGAATTTGTTCCACGGGCACACGGCGAGGCAATCATCGCAGCCATAAACACGGTTGCCGATGCCGGACCGCAATTCCTCCGGAATCGGTCCCTTATGCTCGATGGTGAGATAGGAGATACAGCGCCGCGCATCGAGGCGGTAGGGCGCGGGAAAGGCATCGGTGGGGCAGGCGCGCTGGCATGCGTCGCACGACCCGCAGCGATCACGCCCCGGCAGCGACGGCGGCAGGTCGAGCGTGGTGTAAATCGCCCCCAGGAACAGCCAGCTGCCATGGTCGCGGCTGACCAGATTGCTATGCTTGCCCTGCCACCCCAGCCCCGCCGCTTCGGCCAGCGGCTTTTCCATCACCGGCGCGGTATCGACAAACACCTTGACCCCGGCCTCGGGCACCAGCGCGACCAGCTCGCGCGCCACCGCCTTCAGCGCGCGTTTGACCACATCATGATAATCGGCCCCCTGCGCATAGACCGAAATCCGCCCGCGCGACGGCTGGCCCGCCAGCGCCAGCGGGTCGGTGGCGGGGGCATAGCTCATCCCCAGCATGATCACCGAGGGCACCTCGGGCCATAGTCCCCCCGGGCAGCCGCGTTCACCGGCGCGGCTTTCCATCCACAGCATCTCGCCATGGCAACCGTCGGCGAGCCATTGGCGCAGCCGTTCGCGCGTGCGCGGCGCAGCGTCGGCGGCAGCGATGCCAAAGGCGACAAAGCCGTGCGCGCGCGCCGCGTCGGCCAGCCGCGCCGCCAGTGTGGCGGGGGTTGGCAAGGCAGGACGCATTAACTTCGCTGTCATTCCTGCCCTTTAGGCGATACGCCCCGATATTGGTCGTTTTTCTTTGCAACGGAAAATCATGCCGCAGGACATTGTTGTCGAGGCCGACAGCCTCATCAAAATCTATGGCGACCATGTCGCGGTGAACGGCGTCAGCCTGGCGGTCGCGCAGGGCAGCATTTATGGCGTGCTCGGCCCCAATGGCGCGGGCAAGACGACCACGCTGCGCATGCTGCTCGGCATCATCGACCCCGACGGCGGCACCCGCCGCCTGTTCGGCAACCCGCGCCCCGCCAGCGTGCGCGCGCGCATCGGCTATCTGCCCGAAGAGCGCGGGCTTTATCCGGGGATGAAAACCACCGAGGCGATCGCCTTCATGGGCGCGCTGCGCGGGCTCGACTGGGCCGAGGGGCGGCGGCGCGGCGCGGCGATGATGGAGGAACTGGGCCTCGCGCGCGTCATCGACAGCAAAATCCGCAAACTGTCCAAAGGCATGGCGCAGATGGTCCAGCTGATCGGCGCGATTGTCCACCAGCCCGAGCTGATCGTGCTCGACGAGCCCTTTTCGGGGCTAGATCCGGTCAATCAGGAGCGTCTGGAAGCGCTGGTCCACCGCGAACGCGCGCGCGGTGCGACCGTGCTCTTTTCCACCCATGTCATGGCGCACGCCGAGCGGCTGTGCGACCGGCTCGCGATCATCGCGCGGTCGGAGCGGCGCTTTGAAGGCACGGTTGATGATGCGCGCGCGCTGCTGCCCATGCAGGTGCGCTATACCCCGCGCGCGGGCGCCGATCCGGCGGCCGTAGCCGCAATGCTGCCCGCCGATGCGCAGCCGGTGCACGACCAATGGCGCTTTGCCATCGCCGCCGATGCGGTCGAACCCCTGCTCGTCCGGCTGACCGGCAGCGGGCTGGGCGTCGCGGGGCTCGCCATTGCGCGGCCCGCGCTGCACGACGCCTTTGTCCATATCGTGCGCCAGTGCGAGCCCGATTATGTCGGCGAAACCGATGACCCAGCCGCCGCGGAGGAAGCGGCATGAACGCCTTTCTGCGCACCATGTTCGTCATCGCGCGGCGCGATTTCCTGTCGATTGTCGCGACGCCGACCTTCCTGCTCTTCCTGCTCGCGCCGCTGTTCATGCTGGCGATGGGGCTGGTCGGCGGGGCCGGCGCAGCGGGGCTTGCCGACGCCAACCGCGCCACCGGGCGCATTGTCGTGCTGACGGCCGAGGACAATGTCGCCATATTGCGCGACACCGATGTGCAACTGCGCAGCGCCACGGGGCGTTTTGCCGCGCCCATGCTGGAAGTGCGCAGCGTCGCCGAAGCGCCCGATGCCGCCGCCATCCGCGCGGTATTTGCCGAAAGCGGCAGCGACACGCTGGCGGTGATGGCGGGCCCGCTGGGCAATCCGGCAATCTGGGAGCGTGAACGCGGCGCACTGCCCGGCCGCTATCTGGCGCTGCTCGCCCAGCAGGCGCTCACGGCGCGCGATCTGGGGGCCAATGCGCCGCGCAGTATCGCGACTTTCGCGCAGCTCGGCACCAGCGGGCCCAGCAATGCGCTGCGCCAGACGCTGGGCTTTGGCGCGGTGTTCGTGCTGTTTTTCCTGACGCTGCTGCTCGCCGGGCAAACGGTGAGCAGTCTGGCCGAGGAGAAGAGCAACAAGGTGATCGAAATCCTGGCCGCCGCCGCCCCGCTCGAGGCCGTGTTCATCGGCAAGCTGATCGGCTTTCTGGGCGTCGCGCTGTTGTTCATCAGCTTCTGGGTCGGGCTGGCCGCGGTCGCCGCGCTGGTCGCCGCGGGCACCATGGCCGGTCCGGCGGCGGCCAACGCCAATGCCGCCGCCGCATTGCTCGCCGCGGCGCCGGCCACCGGCTGGGGCTTTTTCATCGGCATCGGCTTTGCCTATTTCGTGCTCGCCTTTCTTCTGCTGGGCGCGATTTTCCTCGGCGTCGGGTCGCAAGCCGCCACCGTGCGCGAGATTCAGATGCTGTCGCTGCCCATCACCATTTTCCAGGTCGGCATGTTCGGCCTGGCCTCGGCGGCGTCGAGCACGCCGGGCAGCCCGCTCGCGCGCTTCGCCGAGGCCTTTCCCTTCTCCTCGCCCTTCGCCATGGCCGCGCGCGCCGCGACCGACCCCGACCGGACGATCCATTTCGCTGCGCTCGGCTGGCAGGCGCTGTGGTTGACGATTGTGGTGTGGCTGGCGGCACGCTTGTTCCGCTCGGGCGTGCTCAGCGGGCGCAACTGGTCGCTGTGGCGGCGGGCGCGGCGTTGACATCGCTGTAAATAGTGGCATTCTGCAACCGAATTTCCGCACCAACGGAAAATTGCGCAAGGAACTCCCGATCATGGCCACCCAGATTCGCTTGGCGCCCGAAATTCCGCACCCCAATGACGTGTCCCGCGCCGAAATCTGGGCCGAGGACCGCTGGCAGGAACCCTTCCGCCGCATGCGCGCCGAAGCGCCGATCAACTATTGCCCCGAATCCAAATTCGGCCCCTATTGGTCGGTCACCACCTACAAACCGATCCAGCATATCGAGGCGCTGCCCAAGATTTTTTCCTCCTCGTGGGAATATGGCGGAATTGTCGTTGCCGGCCAGCGGGTTGAGGATTTGCCCGAAGGCGCGATCCCGATGCCGATGTTCATCGCCATGGATCCGCCCCAACACACCGCGCAGCGCCGCACCGTCGCCCCCGCTTTTGGCCCCAGCGAAACCGAACGGCTGCGCGCCGACACCATCGCGCGCACCAGCAAAGTCATCGACAGCCTGCCCGTCGGCCAGCCCTTTGACTGGGTCGAAAAATTGTCGATCGAGCTGACCACCCAGATGCTCGCGATCCTGTTCGATTTTCCGTGGGAGGACCGCCACAAACTGACCTATTGGTCGGACGAGCTGGGCGATATCGAAAATGGCGATACGCTCGAACAGCGGCAGGCGCGGCTGGCCACCGCCTTTGAAATGGGCGCGGCGTTCAAACAATTGTGGGACCGCAAGGCCGCCAATCCCGGCCAGCACGACCTCATTTCGATCATGCTCCAGTCCGACGCGATGAAGGAAATGAGCGAGCAGGAATTTATGGGCAACCTCATCCTGCTGATCGTCGGCGGTAATGACACGACCCGCAATTCGATGTCGGCCTATGCCTATGGCCTGTCGCAATTCCCCGAAGAGCGCGCCAAGCTGGAAGCGAACCATGACCCCGAACTCGCGGTCAATGCGATGCACGAGATTATCCGCTGGCAAACCCCGCTCGCGCATATGCGCCGCACCGCCACCGAGGATGCCGAGGTCGAGGGCCAGCTGATCCGCAAGGGCGACAATGTCGTGCTGTGGTATGCCTCGGCCAATCGCGACGAAAGCGTCTTTCCCGACGGCGACCGCATCATCGTCGACCGCGCCAACGCACGCCGCCACTTGGCCTTCGGCTATGGCATCCACCGCTGCGTCGGCGCGCGCGTCGCCGAACTCCAGCTGACCGCGCTGATCTCCGAAATGCAGAAGCGCCGTTTGCGCGTGAATGTGCTCGAAGAACCCACGCGCGTGCCCGCCAGCTTCGTCCACGGCTATAAAAAGATGATGGTCGAGCTGGAACGTTATTGAACGGGTGAAACCAAAGGCCGTTTTGCCCCGTATATAGCGGCATGAACCGACGCACTTTCTTTTCCGCCGCGCTGCTCGCTGGATCGACCGCGCTCATCGCCCCGCGGCTGCTCGCCGCGCCGCGCCCCAAGGGGCAGAAGGGCTGGCAGCTGACCGATGCCGAATGGAAAAAGCGCCTGACGCCGCAGCAATATTATGTGCTGCGCCAGGCCGGGACCGAGCGCCCGTTCAGCCACCCGCTCGACCGCGAAAAGCGCAAGGGCATATTTGCGTGCGCGGGCTGCAAATTGCCGCTGTTCACCAGCAGCACCAAATTTGACAGCGGCACCGGCTGGCCCAGTTTCTATGCGCCGCTGGCGGGCGCCATCGGCACCATGACCGATTATGATATCGGCTATCCGCGCACCGAGGTGCATTGCAAACGCTGCGGCGGGCATTTGGGCCATGTTTTCGATGACGGGCCGAAGCCGACCGGCAAGCGTTACTGCATGAACGGTGCAGCGATGATGTTCATTCCGGGGTAACGCTTGCCGCCGGAAGCACGCGCAGGACTTTAAGGTCGCTGCCTGAAAAGCCCGGTTCCATTTCCAGCCACGTCGGCAACTGACCGCGCTTAATCCGTGCTGCCAGACCGTTAGGGTGGAGCTGGGCAAAGTTCCGGAACTCCGCAATGTTGATGCAAGCCACAACATGGGTGGCACCCGACTGACGCACGATTGCCTCTGCCTCAGCGGGCGGACTGATGAAGGCAGAAATAACCTGATGCATGATCTTGTGATTACGGTGGTGACCTGTTGCCACCACATTATGCGGCGTGCGCGACAAAATTTCTGATGCCATGTCCAGCCCGGCGAACAACGTCCCTTTGGGCAATTCAGCGAATCGTGCGGCGGCCTTAGGCGTTATACAGTCGGCGATATGCCCGCCCGGCTTGTCCGTGATGAACAACGTCAATATCGCATAGACGATGGCGATCGTGCCGATTGGGGAAGCGGCGACAATCGACGCCGTCGCTGGCACGCGCATGATCGGTGAAGACAAGGATCTCGCCCAGCGAAAAATTGCAATGGCCGGGATGATAAACCCTGGCAGAACATAGACATGCGTGACCGCCGTCGTGCGTAGCACAAGCAACGACAGCAGCACGCTGCCCGCAGCGGCCATGGTCAGGCGTCGCCACTCGGTGGCATAGGGCGTGTCTGCCTGTCTCTGCGCAGACCAGAGCACGCCCAGAAATCCGATCAGCGATGGCACCGCAAAGCTAACCATCGTTTTGGCCGACTGTTCCCACACCGGTCGTCCCTCACTGATGCCTTCGTACCAATATTCACGGACAAGCGGGCTGAGGTTGCCAAACGGTCCAGACAGACAGGCAGGGCCCGTTGCAACAAACGCAGCGGCTCCCGCAATCCCGGCCAGCGCCAATATAATCAGCCGGTTTGTCCGTTTTTGGTGCGCCCAAGCCGAGTTGGCGAGAACCAGAATCACAGCGCTAGCTACAGACGCGCCCAGCAGATAGGGTCGTGAAAAAGCGTCGCAATAATTCCCTGTAACGGCATCAACGCCGCGCATCGCGGTCGTCCATGCTGCGGGGATTATGATCAGGCCGGCTGCAAAGCCACGCAACCGCGTCGAGGTGCGTGGATCAATCCACCAGTCAAAAGCAAATATCGCGCCAAAAAATACCAGATAGGGCAGGCCCTCGAGCGAAATCTCAAGGTGGATACTGATGACCAACGCTGCCGCGAGGCCCCGCATAACCGTGGCGCGACCCAGCGCCAGCCATAGCATTGCCAACGACAGCAGCAGTTGCCAATTATGGTGGTCGATGCGTAGCGGGACAAAATAATGAAGGAAGGAAAAACTGGTAGCGGTCATCACCAGACCCGCCGCCACAAATATCGGATCGCCCAACTTGTCCAGCACGCGCCGCATCAAAGCAAGCAGCACTAGGATAAGGGTCAAAGGATACAGTGCCAGCCCCCAGCGCTCAGCCTCACCCGGGGACAGGAATAATCCAAAAAAGCTGATGATGGCGGCAATCTGGACATCAATGAAGCGCGACCAGTGCAACTCGCCCCCGCCACCCGCAGGATTGATCCGATATTGCGTCAGGTCATGCCATGGCTGGCCACCCAGCAAATCGCGGACCTGCACCAGGCGTAGCGCATCGTCGGGATCCGATTGTTCCAGAATGCCAATCTGCGGCCAATAAACATAGAGCATGGCCGCGACGACCAACAGCCACAGCAGCAGCACCAGATGATCGGCCTTGACCATGGTGGGAAACCAACGAACGGGCGGATTCAGCTGGGACAAGACAGAAGCTTTCATTGGGTTGCTCGCTGCACGCTGTAAACATTGAGCGCCGCATGGGAATAGGCAGGTTCAAGGCGCAGCCACGTCGGCGGCTGCCCAGCAAGCAATTGCGCCGCCAGCCCGCCGGGGTTCTGCTCTGCCAGATAGCTGATATCCACTGTGCCCGGGCATATCAGGACATGGGTTGCGCCGCTTGCCGTGATGAGCTTCTTGGCCGTCGCCACGTCGGCGGTGAAGGCCTTGAGCAGCCGGTCAATGGCGCGGTGATTGCGGTGATGTCCGGTCGTATAAACACGGTGGTGCGTCCTCGCCAAAATCTCCGGCGCCTTGTCTAGCGTCACAAAGAGCGTCGCGGGCGGCAAGGCGGACAGGCGGCCCATGGCATCGTCCGAAAGGCACACGCCACTGGGCTGCACCTGCTGCGACGGCAGTGGTGGCTTGGACAGCGGTGCAGCCGCCGCCATGGTGAAGATGGAAACGGGGAAAAATAGCAGCGCTGTCAACGTCGCTGGAACACGCGCCACCGCCCACGGCAAGTCGCGCGCCCAGCGGAGGAAGCCCGCTGCCCCATAGGCAAAGCCCGGGACCAGGATGATATGCGCCGTTGTGGTCGCGCGCAGGATCAGCAGCGAAAGCGCGAATATGAACGTTGCCGCGCAAAAAACTTTCCACCAGTCGGCCGCCTTCGCGCTGCCGATATATCTCAGCGCGGCCCACAGCAGCGCCATCAATCCAAGCAGCGACGTTGCAACCAGCGTGAAGGCAGTAGCAAGCGGACGTTCCCAGACCGGGCGGCCTTCGGCAATACCGACATACCACAGATCATGTGCCAGCGGGGTGAGGTTTCCAAACGGCCCGGCCAGGCACCCTGGCGCTGCAACCACAAACACCGCCGCTCCGCTGCCGGCTGACGCTACCGCAAGCAGCAGGCGACCCGTGACCGATCCGGCAGCAGGCAACCGAACGCAGCACAAAATGAGTATAGCCGCGACCGCCGCGCCCATGACATAGGGCATGGAAAGGGCATCGCAATATGTGCCAAGTGCGGTTTCCGGGCCACGCATTACGATGGTCCAGAACAGCGGTGCCGCCACCATGCCAGCACAAAACCCCTGGAGTCGAGCGGATTTGCCCGGATTTATAACCCATTCCAACACCGCGACGCTGCCGAACAGCAACAGATAGGGCAGCCCTTCCAGCGATATTTCCAGATGGACGCTGACGACCACGGCTGCAGCCAGACCGCGCCAGAAACTCGCCGTTCCAAGCATCAACCACACCAGCGCCAGCGACAGGATCAATTGCCAATTATGGTGGTCGATGCGCAGCGGCGCAAAAAAATGCAGAAAATGCAGGCCCGTCGCCGTCATTGCGAGTCCCAGCCACAGAAACAGCCGGTCATCGCGCAACTGCATCAAAATCTGCCGCATCAGCAGCAGCAGCGGCAGCACCAGCAGCGGCGGATAAAGCGCCAGCGCCCAGCGTTCTCCCGTGGACGGACCAATCAACGCCGAGAATAGGGTTATCATCCCTGCAATCTGAACATCGATGAAACGCGACCAATGCACATCGCCCCCGCCTGCGGCAGGATTAACACGATATTGGGTGAGATCGTGCCAGGACTGTCCGCCCAGCAAGTCGCGCACTTGGCTAAGACGCAACCAGTCGTCAGGATCGACCAAAGCTACCCGGCCAATATCGTCGCGGTAGAGCCAGACAAATAGTGCCGCGAGCGCCAACCACAACAAAAACACAGCGATAAGCTCAGCGCGCCGGTCGACTCCAATGGGCGCCAAGCGAGTCGGGGCGAATTGCGCCGCCATTGTCGTCAGCGCACGGCAAAAACGATGGTTTTGCGTAGCAGATAGGTGGTGACAAAGCTGACGCCGATGGCCACCAATTTGGCATAGCGCGGGTCGATGCCGGCCATTTCACCCAGCGTTACGATGGCCACCGTTACCGCCAGCCCGACAAAAGCGGACAGAAGAAACAGGAATTTCTGCCGCCAACGTTCGGCGCCTCGTGTTGCCGACCCGCTGGTGAACACAAGCCGCGACGAAACCAGCCAATGGGCCGCAATGCCAATGGTATAGCTGACGGCAGACGCAGCGGGGGCAAGCAATCCCCCGTTCAGCAACAGCAGGAACAAGCCCATGTCGGCGGCCAGCGCAAACCCGCTGGCCCCGACATAGCGCAGGAACAGGATCGACCGCAGCCGATTGTATATGATGCGCGGCATGAATGATGCTCCGTTGCCGCAGCTCAGGCCGCTTTGGCGATGCGTTTCGGCACCTCGCGCACCGATGCCAGCGCGGCCTGTTCGCCTTCGCTGCCGCTTTCATGATATTCGGCGTCTTCGTTGACGCCCCAAATGTCATAAACGCGGGCGCCCGCCTCGATATTGCGCGCGGTCAGCATCGCGGTCATCATCGCGTGGTCCTGATTGTTATAGCGGTGCATGCCGTTGCGGCCGACCAGGTGCAGCGTCGGATATTTTTCTTCCAGCTCGGTGCGCATCGTCTCGACATTGGCGGCATAATCATCGTCATAGACCGGATAGGCCTTTTCCTGACGGACCACCGCTCCGCCGACGACATGGTCGGGATTGCACAGGCCCAATATGGCCATTTCGCGCTTGGCAAGCTCGATCAGGGCCTCGTCGCTCGACGCCCACAGCCCGTCGCCTTCGAAGCAGAAATATTCCAGGCCGACACAGGCGATGTCGGGATCAGGCACCATTTCGGGCGACCAGCTGCGGAAATTCTGGACGCGGCCGACCTTCACCTTGCTGTCGTGGATGTAAATCCAGTTGTCGGGGAACAGGTCGGGCGACTTGATCATCAGCGCAACGGTCAGAAAGTCCCGGTATTTCAGCTGCGGCGCGGCGGTAAAGGCACAATCGGGCAGCGGATGGATTCGCGCCGCCAGCTCGCGCATCGGCGCCGAACTGATCACATGTTCAGCATCGATCACGATATCACCCTCGGCCCCGCTGGCGGTCAGCCGCCAGCGCCCCGTGGTCTGGTCCTGCGCCAATTGCTTGAAGCTATGGCCCATCAAAACCTGGTTGCCGCCCGCGATAACCTTGTCGCGCGCTGCATCCCACATCATCCCCGGCCCCTGCCGCGGATAGCGGAAGGTTTCGAGCAAGGTTTTGGTCTCCATCCCGTCATTGGGCTTTTTGTTAAGGCCCAGGCTGCGCTTCAGCCCGTCCAGCACCGCGGCGCCCAGGCTCAGCCCCTTGATGCGCTGCGCCGCCCAATCGGCCGACATGGTGTCACACGGCATGCCCCATACCTTCTCGGTATAGGTTTTGAAAAAGATGGAATAAAGTTTCCAACCAAACTGGTTGACCGTCCAATCCTCAAAGCTGCGGACATTTTTGTTCGGGAACGCCTTGGCCTTGACATAGCTGGCCATGCACAAAGTCGAACGGACGATGCCCAGATTGAACAGCGCCTCGAACGCGCGCAGCGGATAGCTGTAGAATTTGCCCTCATAATAGATGCGGCTCATCCGCGGCCGCTGGATGAAATCATCGGGCAGAATCTCGTTCCACAGGTCGACGACCTCCTGGCTTTTCGAGAAAAAGCGATGGCCGCCGATATCGAAGCGAAAACCTTCATGTTCGACCGTGCGGCTGATGCCGCCGACATAGACATTGTCTTTCTCGATCACGGTCACGCGCTTGCCCGCCTTGGTCAGCAGATAGGCGGCGGTCAGCCCCGCCGGTCCTGCCCCGATGATCGCCACATCCGCGCTGGTTGCCGATTTGGTCACGTTGATAACCCCTTGGTTTAATTGGTCCGTCATCTATTTTGCGCGCGCGGCGCACCGCTGCAGCTCCCTCTGTCAACCATCGTGGCTAATTAAAGGTTAACGCCGCAGCGTTTGTCGCACCGCTGCTGTCCCGTGGCGGGCCACGGGCGCTGGTATCATCGGTGGCCGGCGGATTACGCGCCCCGTCCGACGCCTCCGCCAGCGGCGGAGCGCGGCTCTGTAATGTCAGCGTGCCGAGCCGCGCACGCGGCTGGCTGGGTCCGGGTGTGGCCGTGACCGAAAATCCGGGATCAACCTGCACCGCCTGCGCCGAGGCAGGGGCGATGCGCACCGTATATCGGCCATATGCTACGCCTTCGAACAAGAAATAGCCGTCAAATTCGCTGAGCGTGGTCGCGCGGACATTGCCTTCGGCATCGACCAGCTCCAGCGCCACGCCTTCCAGCGCGGTACCGCTGCTGCGCACCAGCTTGCCATCGACATCGCCCGCCGCCACCAGCGGCAGTGCCACCAGCGTCGCCACGCCGGGCCGCGGCGTTACCACCTTGCCGGGCAGCGCGGGCTGGACATAGGGATCGGGCAGGCTGGCGGCATCAATGCCAATCAATACGGCACGGAACGGTTCGAGCCCGTCGATCATCGCGCGCCCGCCTTTGTCGGTGGCGGCGTCGGCAAAATGGCTACCCGCGGTCAGTTCGACCCCCGGCACCACCGGTTCATCATCCTGGCGCACGCCATCGGCGTTGCGGTCCTGCCACACCAATGCCTCGACCTGCCCGCCGGTCGCAAGCCGCTTGCTCGAAGCGCGCACGCCGCCGCCGGGCTTCGGCCCCAGGCTGAAGGCAAGCGCCAGCGAAGCCGCCAGCGATCCATCGCTGGCCACTTCGCCGCCGGCGGTCACCTCAAAGGCCTTGAAACGCCGGGTATAGCCCAGCCCGGCGCGGGCGCGGTCCAGCCCGCCATCATAACCCAGCTCGGCGCGCCATTCGGCGTTTTTGCCCGCCGCCCATTCGCCAATCATGCCAAAACGCGTGTCGGACTGTTCGCCCGACAACGCGAATTGCGCCTCACCGCGCAAGCGGAGGCGCCCGATACTGGCATTGGCGAGCAGACGCGCGGTCACCCGATCGGGCGGATCGGGCCCGAACGGCGAATTGCTGCGCGACCAGTCGATCTGGCCGGTCAGGTTGATACGGCGAAAGCCGACCGACGCGCGCGCAGTCGCCTCGACACTGTCCACGCCCGAGGCGCGGGTGACATGGCGCAGATCGAAATGCAGCGGCAAAATGGTTTGCCCCAGCCGCACCGACTGATCGACCCCAATTGAATAACTGCCACTTATGCCTTTGATCAGGCGGTCGGACACAAAGCCGCCAAAACCGCGCTGCGCCTCGGCCCGAACATAGGTATCGCCGAAAGCCGCCAGCCAGTTGGCACGCAGCGCGCTGCCGCCGCGCGAGGACAAGGCGCCGGACAGCTCGAGCAGGGTTGGCCCCAGCGCGCGGCGCACGGCAACTTCGCCATAATGGCGCCGGACATTTTCAATCAGCAGGCTGTGGCCATAGGCGGCAAGCGAGGTGCGCGTATCAATGCCGCGCTCGATCCCCAGCGTGCCGCGCCAGCCACGGCGGAACGGGCCGCGCTGGTTGCCAAGGTTGATAAGGTCGGTGTCTTCCTCGGCAATCCCCGCCCAATACCAGGTCTGGCGCGGCGGGATGGAATCCATGCCGACCTGCAATTGCTTGATTTCGCGGCGAACCTGTCCCTGCGGCCCGTAAAGGACGATTTCGAACCGGTTGCTGCCATAGAGCAACTGGACATCCAGAAATTCATAGCGCCCCGCCGCATTGGGCGTGGCAAAGGCCAACAGCTGGCCGTTGCGATAGAGCTCGGCATCCCAGCCGGCGGGCAGGTCGCCGCGAAAATCGGTGCGGTCAAAGCTCTCGGGGCGCTCGATCGGCCGGTTGGTGACCACCGCGCCGCGCCCGACGCTGCTTTGCGACACCAGCCCCGTGGCGAGCAGCGCCACATCGCCCAGCGCATAATGGGTCGCGTGCATCGGCCCCAACAGCTGCCCCGTCGGATCGGACCGATAGGCGCGCAGCCGCAGGCTTTCGGGCAGCCCATTTTCATCCGATGAAAGCCGCGCATCAAAACTGTGGCGCAGTAGCTCGCCCGACCCGAAAATCTCGTAGCGCGCCGCCAGATTGCTGCCGCCGCGCTTGTCGTTCACCCACGCCAGACTGGCGGCGACATCAACCGATGGCAATTGCCACATTTGATAGGGGCGCGTCGCGCTGGGTAGCTTGGCAAGGTCAAAGCTTTGCGCCGGACGGATGCCCGCGGCCCGCGCGCGCCGCTCGGCTGCGAGCTGAAAGGGCAGCTTTTCCTTGGTGTCGAGGCGCAGCACCGCGTTGGACTGGTCCACCACCAGCGGCACTTCCAGCCAGGCCGACAGGCTGCTGAGCTGGACGCACCAGCCCTCGGGTGTGTCGCGGATCGTCGTCGCGCCCAGCGCCATGCTGCGGCTGCCGATACGCACCGTCCCGGCATCGCGGTCGATGGTCAGCGTGCGGCGCTCGTCGAACAGCCAGCCCGTTGCGCGGCGCAACTTTTTGTCGACGCGCACCGCCAGGTCGAGCCCGATGATCATGTCGGCCAGATCGACGCACATCCCCTCGGGCGTCTGATAGCCGCGCACGCCCTCGCCCAGCCGATATTGGCCCGAACGCAGGTCGAACAGCCATTGGTCGTCCTGATTGGCCTGCCAGTCGTCATGCCCTGGCGGCGCAGGCTTCGCCGCCGCCTCAACCGCCTGCGCGCCGACCGGGCGAATGCCGATCAGCGCGATCGCAGCGAAGCCGGTAAAACGGCCCCAGTTCAAGAGGTTGGGTTCAGCCATGGGCGCGCGGCCTGGCCGGTGTCGGGCCTGCTCCTATTCCACCGTCAGGCTGGCTTCGGCAATCGTGCCGCCGCCCAGTTCGCGGTCCTCGGTATAGCGGATGCGGACCGGACCCTTGAGGGCAGCCGCGACCGCAGGCGGCACCGGAATGGCCACGCGCCGGTCGGTCACTTCGGGATAAACGGCGATGCCGCGCGCCAGGAACAGGGGATCCTTCACCCCCGGGCGCGTCACTTCGATATCACCATAGACCGAACGGTTGCCGCTGCGCGCCAGATCGAAGGTAAAGTGCGGCTGGCCATCTTCATCGCCGATCCATGCCCTGCCGATCCTGGCCGTTGCCGACAGCTCGCCGACGCGGACGATGACGGGGATGGTGATGCCGTAAATCGGGGTCAGCGCGATATTGACGCCCCCGCTGCTGCCGCTCGCTGGCGCGGTCGCTGCTACCGTGTCAGGAATGGCGCGGAACAGCATGTGCGCGCGATATTCGCCCGGCGCGATCCCTTCGGGTAGGCGCACACCAACCCGGATCACCTGCGGCTGGTTCGGTGGCAGGGTGACGCGGCGCGGCGAAAAGCTGATCATGTCGAGCGCGGCGCGCTCGGCGGCGTTGACCTCCGTTTCGTCTATTTCCAGCAGGCCGCCCTCGCCGGTCATGCGCTTGACCTCAAGGCTGATGCGGTAAGTCGCGGGCGCGCTGCCGATATTGTTGAGCACCACTTCGGTGCCGCGCGACCCGTCGAGCACGACGCGCGTCGGCGCGACGAGCAGGTCGCCTGCGGCATGGCCGGGCGCGCTGGGCAGCAGCAACGCCAGCGCGGCGATCATCGGGGCAAACAGGCGGCGGTCCATTATCATTCTCCGGCAAGGACGCCGGGGGCCTTTGTCTGCCCCCGCGCATTACCGCACGGATTGCCGCCTTATGGTTGATATTTTGCTAAGCATATTTGCAGAGGGGCCGGTTAACCCAAAAGCAAGGGGAGCCACCGGCGCGCGCCGATGACTCCCCTTTGATGCGTTGATTTGCGCTCGCCGCCCCGAAAGGCCGCTCAGCACAACGACTTACTGATAGTCGGCGGTGACGTTGAAGGTGCCGACATAGTCGCCCGACGTCTGGTTCGCGCCCACGCTCAGCGTGCCGCCAACCTGGAAGCTCCCGCCGACGGTGCCCGGGCCCGCGGTCAGCGTGACCGAGTTGGTCGAATAATCGAGCGTCGCGGTCATCGTGCCGCCCAGCGAACCGTTCAGCGTCACCGACGCGTCGCCACCGGCCAGAACCACGGCA
>ERZ1066122.1905-NODE-1905-length-15126-cov-13.189636_pt1 | contig 15126 bp, 12 predicted proteins | sample MGYA00382769_ERZ1066122 | MGnify/ENA primary metagenome ERZ1066122 (study PRJEB33369, sample SAMEA5778352) | biofilm metagenome | biome: Industrial cooling water; feature: Water cooling tower basin; material: Biofilm | place: United Arab Emirates | collected...
TCGGCGATCGGCTTCCCGACCACGATGTTCACCGCGCTCTTCGCGCTGGCCCGCACCGTGGGCTGGGTGGCGCAGTGGAATGAGATGATTTCCGATCCCGGCCAGAAGATCGGCCGTCCGCGCCAGCTCTATACCGGCCCGACGCAGCGCGATTACGTGCCGCTGGACGACCGCTGAACCGGGACGAGCGGCAAGCCATCGCGATGATCAAGCTTGCCCTCACCTTCCTTGGCGGCCTGCTGGTGGCCTTCGGCGCCCTGTGGGCGCTGCAAGGTCTCGGCATTATCGCTTGGCCACCGCAAAGCGCCATGCTCGCCCAGCGCGAGTGGGCGCTTTACGGCGCCATTGCAGCCACTATCGGGTTGGTGATCCTGTGGTTGGCGAGCCGGATCGGCCGCACCCGGTAATCAGTCCGCGCGCGGCAATTCGAGCATGAACGAGGCGCCTTCGCCCTCGCGGCTGATCACTGACAGATCGCCGCCCATCGCATGGGCAAGCAAGCGGGCGATGTAGAGCCCGAGGCCCGATCCCTTGTCGCTGCCGCCGGCGCTGTCGCGGCCGAGCCGTTCGAACTTCTCGAAGATCCTGAGCACTCGCTCGGCGCTGATCCCCGGCCCTTCATCCCGCACGATAACGGCAACCCGCTCGTTCTCGGTCGTCACAGCGCTGATCCACACCGCGCTGCCTTCGGGCGAATAGGCAATGGCATTGCTGACAAGATTGATGAGGATTTGCAGCACCCGGCGGAACTCGGCCCGCGCCAGCACTGTGCCATCCGCGCCGGCCACATGCAGCGCGATGCGCCGATCACGGGCTCGCACGCCAAGAATGCCGACCGCCTTGCGCGCCGCATCGACCAGATCGACCTCTTCGGCGAGCGTTGTGAACCCCGGCGCTTCGACCACTTCGAGATCGGCGAGATCATCCAGCAGGCCCGCGAGGTGCTGCGCGGCATTCGCGATTGTCGCAGCGTAATGGCAATAATCCTGATGGAGCGGCCCGGCGAGGCGTGCACGGATTGTCTCGGCATTGGCAGCAATGCGCGTCAGCGGCTGGCGCAAGGCCGGGGTGAGCGTGCGGGCAAAGAGACGGCTGTCCTCGCGCGTTGCGGGCGCAGGCAGCGCTGCCTCTTCCGCCAGCGGTTCGTCAGCAATCAATAGCAACTCGAAGCCAAGCGGTTCGCGCCCGCCGCCATATTCGGCAATCGGCATCAAGCGCGCGCGCCAGTTGCGCGCCGAACCCGGCACTTCGCACGCGGCGCCATCAAGCAGCCGCCAATGCAGCGGGCGGCGGTGGGCAATATCGGGCAGCGCGATCAGATCGCTCCACAAGGCACCCGGCTGCGCGGCCAGCGCGTCGGCGAGGCCTGCACCATCCGCGCTCAGCACACCAATGGTCTGGACATGCTGGCGTGCATCAAGCCGCAGCGTGATCTCGGCGCTCGCACGGTCGATGGCATCGAGATAATGGGCCAACGCATGGCTGCTGGCGAAAGCGGCCGGGCTGCGCTGCCAGCTTTCAACGAGCAATTCGCAGCCGCCCCCGGCCTCGATCCCGCGCGGATTGATCCGCACAAAGCCGCTAATCATGTCCTCGCCATCGAAGGCCGAGAATGCCCGCGCAATCCGCAGCCCGATGGCGCGGGCGTGCTGCACCTGTTCGAGCAATTCGGGAATGGCGAGCGTGCCCGGCAGCGATCCGCCACAGCGCTCCTGCAACAGGGCCAGCGGCGTATCCGCAATCAGCAGCCGATCCCGCTCATCGGTCAGGCCGCGAGCGGCGACGAAGCTTTCGGCCTGCTCCATCACCTAGCCACGCTCCAGCGCGATCGCATCAAGCTCGCCAAGACGCGCGCGGGCCTGCTGCGGCGTGATCTCAGCGATGTCCGCCAGCCACCCGCCCGGTGCCGCGATCAGCAGCATCTGGCGTTCGATACCCGCGAGATCGAGCCCCGCAGCGCGCAGGCCCAGCGCCAGTCTCGGCGATTGTTGTTCGTGGCAGGCGTGAATGGCACCGGCGCGCTCCATGCCGGCCAGCGCGGCGAGCCCTTGGGCAAAGAGTGCAAGGCCCGCCCGGTCAAAAGCGAGGCACGCCACCACCGCACGGCGCATCGCGACGACGAGGCGTTCGAGCAACGCCAGACGGGTCGCCGCCTCGTCATAGCTTGCCATCAGCGCGGCCAGGCCTGCTGGGCTGCCGGGCTGGTCGCGGTTCGCGCCGATCTGCAACGCTGTCCGGAACAGATCGGCGGGCAGTTCCGCAAGCGGCAATTCCATGCGCCGTTGGCTTTGCATGAACCGCGTCTGCGCCGCGAGCACGTTCATCGCGAGTTCCGCCACGGCCTGATCATCCGATGCGATCAGCTCTTGCAGCAGCGGGCTCAGCACCGGATCGAGCGAGAGCCGCTGTTCGAAACGCTCCGCCAACTGGCTCTCGAGCGCCAGCGTGTGAATATGCGCCAGCAACGCCTCATGCACCCCGAGCTGCACCACCAGCGCATCGATCTCGGGCGCCGCGTGTTCACTCACCGCGGCCAGGCCGCGGCCACCGGCATGAAGCTGTGTCGCCAGATCGCGCAGCATCCCGCGCACCCGCGCGACGACCGCTTCGCTCACCAGCGAGGGCCCATCGCTGGCCAGCAAATGGCGCAGCACCGGCAAGGTCGCAACCGCCGCACGCTGGCTACGGGCAAGCTCCGCCGCGAGCAAATGCCCGGGACGAAGTTGCGCGGCGTGATCGGCAGAAAAGGTGCCCATAGGATCGCTTATAGGCCGTGATCGTTAATTCCGCCCCAAGAGATTCAAATTCAGTCTCATTACGGGAAGGGTCTTTCAGCTTTCGTGAACAAACACTGCGCCAGCGCACCCAGCGCCAGCAGCGCGGTGGCCTCTGCCAGAACGCCAAACCCGGCGGCGAGCGCGAGCACAGCAAGCTGCGCTGTGCGATCCCGCCAACAGGCTTTCACGCCGGGTGGCGCCGCCTGTTCGGCCAGACGAATCGTGCCAACCGCCAGCAGGCCAAGCGCTGCGATCGGCCCCAGCCCCAGCGTCGCTGCCAACACAGTAGCGGCGAGGACATCGCGTCCCGGCTCCCGCAGGTGGGAGAATGCCGCAGGCAGCTCCCGATCCAGCAGGCTTTGCCGGATCCGGGCAAGGTTCCCCGCCATATCGAAAGCAAGGCTGCCCAGCCCCGCGGCAATCACGGCGGCAAGCGGCCAGCCCCACACCGCGCAGCCAAGCGCGATCAGCAAAAGCGCAAGACCGCCGATAGTGGCGCCCGGCGCGGCAATTTGCAGCCGCAGCACACCCATCCGCGCCGCCAGCACCGCCGCAAGCGCAAGCCCCGGTGCGTTCCACACTGCGGGCTGGCGGTGCTGCGCGATCAAGGCGTGTTCGTGGGCCGTGATCGCTGCGCCATCGCGCGCCCAGAACCAATCGCACAGCGCGCGCTCGGACGGCGACAGGACATGGCACGGGGTCCCGGCTTGCAGCGCCATGCGCAGCAGCAGCGAGATCGCATTGCTATCGGGCGCAAAGGCATCGAGGTTCTGCGCCGGAGCCGCGCGCATCACCGCAACCCCCGCCCAGCACCGCGCGGCATCAATGCGCTCGCAATCGGCGGGAAAGGCCGTCGCTTGCGGATCATCATCGGGCAGACAAAGCACGATCTTGCGCAGCGGCTTGGCAGTCCCTTGTGGGGCCAGCAGCGGGGTCAGCAGCGCGCGATCGGGCACCAGCCCATCGCCCAGCATCAGCAATTCATCTTCGGCATGGAGCACCGCGGCCAGATCGGCAAAGCGAGCAAGCCGCTGGAAGGCGAGCCCCTTGGCTTTGCAGGCCTCTTCGAGAGCGACAACCGCCGCGCTCTTGCGCGCGGCCAGCACGATAATCCGCTGGCAGCCCAAGGCCTCGGCAACACCGGCCTGCCACGCCAGCACGCTGCGTTCCGCCAGAATGAGATCGGCGCGCAGGGCACCTTCATCGGTCGTCAGAATGGCAGACAGCAAACCCGTGCGCATCAAATTCCCTTTGCCCGCCAAACCACTCCGCCGGGGTCAGAGCCTGTCGCATGACTATGCCACAGCACGGCTGGCGGGCAAGCCTGCGCATGCCGCAAGGGGTGTTAGCGGAATGGGGCTGAAAAGGCTGCTCAGCGGGTGAAGCGGGCGAGAATGGCTTCGATCTGGCGGATCACCGCCGGTTCGCCCGGCGCGCTTGTCAGGGCGTTTTCCGCCGCAGCCATCAATTCATCCGCGTTGAAACTGGCTGCAAGGCCTTTCAACCGCATCGCAGCGACAGTCCAGTTGCCGTCGCATCTTGCACGGGTCAACAGATCGAGTTGGCGCCGCGCGCTTTCGACAAAGGCCGCGCGCAATTCATGCAGCAGGGCCGCATCGTCCCCGGCTGCTGCCGCGATTGTCGCATCGAGTGCACCATTGTCAAAAGCCATGGCCCGCTTGTGCGAGAGTTTGGGTTAAAGAAGGGTTTATCCGTGCCCTTGGTGTGGTAGGATGGCGCATGGCAGAGAGGCACAGATTTCGCGCGTTGGACACCACCGCAGGTGGGGCCACGGATGGTCGGCAGGATGACACATCGTTGCTGCTTGATGAAGCCAGCATGCTGGCCGAGCCGGACATGATGGCGACCGCGCAGGATGATCCCGAAGCAGAAATGCGCGCCAGCACCCGCCTTGGGCCGCTGGTTCTGGCGATCCTGGCTGTCGCGGGCTGGAGCGGATTTTATCTTTGGGCGGTGCGCGGCGCCCTGCCCGTTACCCCGCGTGTTGGCGCTGGTCTGATCGCCGAATGGGCGATCCCGGTGCTGCTGATCGGCATCGTGTGGCTGATCGGCATGCGCCATTCGCGCGCCGAAGCGGGCCGCTTTGCCGACAGCGCGGCTTTGCTGCGCCGTGAAAGCGCCTTGCTGGAAGAGCGGCTTACCATCGTCAACCGTGAGCTTAGCCTCGCACGCGAATTCCTCGGCACCCAATCGCGCGAACTCGAATCGCTGGGTCGTATCGCGGCCGAACGGATTTCCCAGCACGCGGCCGAGCTGCAAAGCCTGATCCGCCACAACGGCGCCGAAGTGAGCGCGATTGCCACCACCTCGGAAAGCGCGCTCAGCAATATGAACTTGCTGCGCGACAATCTGCCGGTGGTGACCAATTCCGCGCGCGATGCCACCAACCAGATAGGCAATGCCGGGCGCACCGCGCAGGAACAGGTTGATCGGCTGATCGCCGCATTCGAGCGGTTGAACCAGTTTGGCACCGCCACCACTGCACAGGTCAAAACCCTTGAAGGACGGATCGGCACCACGCTTGGCACGTTCGAGGAACAGGTCGGCCGGATCGAAACGCTGGTGTCCGATCGCTTTGCCGCGCTGCAAAGCCAGGTGACGAGCAGCCGCACCGAGATTGCGACACTCGAAGCCGAAGCGCTGGCCGCGCTCGAAGCGCGCCTTGCCGAATTGCAAAGCGCCGCGGCACACTATGATGCCGCGCTCGCCCAGCGTGCAGGGGCGTTTGAAGAACAGATTGAACAGCGTCAGGCCGCGTTTGAAACGCGCGAGGCACAGGCCAGCGAAGTGCTCGCCCAACGGCTTGCCGAACTTGATGATGCGCTCGCACAGCGGCGCGAAGCCCAGCTTGCCGAAACCGGGAAGCTGGTCAGCCACGGTGCCGAGTTGTCGGCCCAGCTTGATGCGCTCAACGCCATGATCGGCCGTATCCAGCAGGCGAGCATCACCGCCCGCGACGAGTTGGGGCTTGGCCTTGGTGCCTTTGGCGAGCAATTGGCGGCCAAACAGGCGACGGTGGACGAGACCCGCAGCGCACTCGCCGGTTTGACCGAAGCCAGCATCCGCATGCTCGAAATCATCCAGTCAGGCGCGCGCTTTGTCCGCGAGGATCTGGCCGGCAGCATTGCCGAAGCTTCCGGCAATATCGCCGAAGCCAGCACCAAGGCGTCGGCAACGCAGGGGCTGATGCTGCAAAGCGCCGCCGAGGGCGCAAGGCTGTCTGAGTATCTCGTGACGACCCGGAGCGAAGTCGCGGCCACCGATGCCGCCATCCGCGAACTCGAAGCGGGCTTTGCCGCGCTCAATGATGATTCGCTGGCGCGCTTGCAAGGCCTGCGCGCCGGCTTCGCCCGCCTCGCCGAGGAAAGCGGGGCGTTGACGCAAGAGAGCCAGGACGCGCTGCGCAAGGCGCTGGGCGACATCGAAGCCACGCTGGCACAAAGCCTTGCCAAGCTTGACGAGGCGGCGCGCAGCCAACTTCCCGCGCTGGCAGAGACGATGGCAAGCGATACGGTCGCCGCGCTCGAACGCAGCCTGCGCCATGAAGCCGCCGCGACAATCGGCAAGCTCGAACAATCCGCCGCCCATGCATCGGGCGTCGGGCGCGAAGCCGTGGTGCAGCTGCGCGATCAGCTTGCGCTGGTGAACGAATTGACGGGCAATCTTGAACAGCGGGTCGCGCGCGCGCGCGAGATGGCCGAAGAACAGGTCAATAATGATTTCGCCCGGCGCATGGCGCTGATCACCGATAGCCTCAACTCCGCTGCCATCGACATTACCGGCGCCCTTTCCACCGAAGTCTCCGACACCGCATGGGAAGCCTATCTCAAGGGGGATCGCGGCATCTTCACGCGCCGCGCCGTGCGCCTGATCGACAGCGGAACTTCACGCGAGATTGTCGATCTCTACCAGCGGGATGAGGCATTCCGCGCCCATGTCAGCCGCTACATCCATGATTTCGAAGCGATGCTGCGCACGCTGCTATCCGCACGCGGCGGCAACGTGATGAGCGTGACGATGCTGGGATCGGATATGGGCAAGCTTTACGTGGCGCTGGCGCAGGCGATCCAGCGGCTGCGCGCCTAGTCGCTGAGGGCGGAGGGCGGCTTGGGCAGGAAATCAAGATCCGCCATCGTCACCCAGCCCTGCTCATAATTGACGACGAACAGCGTGGTCAGCACGGCGGCGACCACAGTCGCGCGCGCGGCGAGACGGCGCGGGTTGAAATTGACCGGCGCGGATTCGGCCTGCCCCGGCACCAGCGGCTCACCCGCCTCTTCAGCGGTGCGCACGCCGAAAGGCAGCATCAGAAAAGCGCTGAACACCCAGAACAGGAAGTAGATCGCGAGGATCGAGGTGATCTGCATCAGGCGGTGACCCCATGCGCTTGCGGCATCAGCACGCGCACCTGCGGGCGCTTGCCCGACCAGCGCTGCGCCGCGCGCCGCGTGGCGAGGCGGGCGGCTTCGTGCACCGCGGCGGGATCGCGCGCTGCTGCGCCCTTCAATTGCTGGAGCGCGACGAGAATATCGCTCTGCGCTTCGGCGATGAAATCGGGCATGTCTTCATCGAGCGGCAGGCCAATCGCTTCGATCAGCGGCGGCGCGCCCTTGGTCAGCACAACCACGATCACCCCTTCCCCGGCGATGCGGCGGCGCATGGTGATCGCCTCGCCATTGGCCGGAGCGATGATATCGCCATCAAGCACCAGACGGCCGGCGCGCACCTGCGCAAGCACGCCCGGTTCCCCGGGCGCAAGCCGCACCAGATCGCCATTGGCCTGCACCACCGATTTCGGAATGCCGCATTCTTTGCCCACCCGTGCCTGTTCGCGCATGTGCCGCATCTCGCCATGCACCGGCACGAGGATTTCAGGGCGCAGCCAGCCATAAAGCGCTTCGAGCTCGGGCCGGCCCGGATGGCCTGAAACATGGATGAAGGCTTGCCGGTCGGTCACCATCGTGATCCCGCGCGCGGCGAGCTGGTTCTGGATCCGGCCAATCGCAATTTCATTGCCGGGGATCTGGCGCGAGGAAAACAGCACCACATCGCCCGCGACCAGTTCGATCGGGTGGTTCTTTTCCGCAATGCGGGCCAGCGCCGCGCGCGGTTCGCCCTGCCCGCCGGTGGCGATGATCAGAACCTCGCCGCGCGGCAGCCGCATCGCGGTGTCAAAATCCACCGGCTGCGGGAAATCGGCGAGATAGCCATTATCCTGCGCCACATCGATGATCCGATCGAGCGAACGGCCTGCGACACAGATCTGGCGCCCGGTCTCGCGCGCGATATCGCCCAAGGTCTGGAGCCGCGCGACATTGCTGGCAAAGGTGGTGATGACCACCCGCTTGCCGGTGTGACGCGCGATCTCCTCCATCATCGCGCGATAGACCGCACCTTCGGAGCCCGAGGGTTTGGGATTGAACACATTGGTGGAATCGCACACCAGCGCGAGCACGCCTTCATCGCCGATGGCGCGCAGGTCTTCTTCGGTGGTCGGCTCCCCGATGATCGGTTCTTCATCGAGCTTCCAATCGCCGGTGTGGAAGATCCGCCCGTATGGCGTGTCAATCAGCAACGCATTGCCTTCGGCGATGGAGTGGGCCAGCGGGAGGTAGGTCACGGTAAAGGGGCCAAGCGCAATCTGGCCGTGATCCTCTTCGATGATGTTGAGTTCAACCTTGCCGAGCAGCCCGGCTTCCTCAAGCTTGCGCGCCACCAGATCAGCGGTGAACGGCGTCGCATAGAGCGGCACGCCCAGTTCGCCCGCGAAGTATGGCACCGCTCCGATGTGATCTTCGTGCGCGTGGGTCAGCACAATCCCGATCAGATCGTCCGCGCGTTCTTCGATGAAATCGAGATCGGCAAACACCAGATCGACGCCGGGATATTCATTGCCCGAAAAGGTCATGCCCAGATCGACCATCAGCCATTTGCCCTGACAGCCATAGAGATTGACATTCATCCCAATCTCGCCCGAGCCGCCGAGTGCCAGAAACAGCAATTCGTCTTCGGGGGTGAAGTCTTTTTTCAATTCGGTTCCCGTTCGTAAATCCGGATCAGGCCAAAGCCTGCCGCGCCAGAATGGCGAGCCCATCAAGGGTCAAGTCTGCATCGACATGGTCGAAGATTTCGGTGGCATCATCAAACAGGATCGCCAAACCGCCGGTCGCCACCACCTTGGCGGGACGGCCGATTTCCGCCTGCATCCGTGCGATCAATCCTTCCATCATCGCGACATAGCCCCAGAACACCCCGATCAGCATCTGATCTTCGGTGTTGCGCCCGATCACGCTGCGGCTTTCGGGCGCGCGGATCGCAATGCGGGGAAGCTTGGCCGTCTTGCCCACCAACGCATCGAGCGACAGGTTGATCCCCGGCGCGATCGATCCGCCTTTGTATGCGCCGGTGAAGTCGACCATTTCGAACTTGGTGGCGGTGCCGAAATCGACCACGATCAGATCACCGCCATATTTGTGATGCGCGGCAAGGATGTTGAGCGCGCGGTCGGCGCCGAGCGACGAGGGCTGATCGACATCAAGCGCGAAGGGCCAGGCCGCCTTGCCCTGTCCGGCAAAGACCGGGGTGATGCCGAAATATTTCTGGCACAGCACGGTCAGGTTATGATCGGCCCGCGGCACCACCGAAGCGACAATCACATGCTCGATCTCGCTGCGATCCACGCCTTCGATCTTGAGCAGCTGGAGCAGCCATACCGCGTATTCATCCCCCGTCCGGCGCGGATCGGTGGCGATGCGCCAGCGCGCCCGCGTGGTGTGGGTGCCGTCCGGGTTCAGATCGAACAGCGCGAAGACCACATTGGTGTTTCCGACATCAGCGCCGAGCAACATGGGGTTAGCCTTTCTTCAAACCAGATCGCCTGCGCGAATGACACGTTCTGTCCCGTCAGCCAAGCGCAGCCGCAAGGCGCCATCGGATTCTTCGAGCCCGGCGAAGGTGCCTGACAGTCTGACGCCTTCCGCATCATGGACTGTCAGCGCCGATCCCTGGCTGTGGATCGAGGCGTTGAGAAAGGCGCGCAAAGTGGCCGCAAGACCGAAGCTGCGCCAATCGGCGAGCCGTGTCGCAAAATGGCGGGCGAGGCTGGCGGCAAAGGTGGCAAGCTGCGGCTCCACGCCATGATCGGCAAGAGCTGCCGTCTTGCGGTCGGGCAATTGCGGCGCGCGGGAAAGGTTCACCCCGATGCCCACCACCACATGGCCGCGCACCATTTCAAGCAGGATGCCCGAAAGCTTGCCCCCGTCGAGCAGCACATCATTGGGCCATTTGAGCGCGAGCGCCTCGTCGCTGCCCAAAGCCTCGGCAGCCGCGTCGCGCACAGCGAGCGCGGCAACAAAGCTGAGCGAGGCCGGTGGCGGCGCAAGATCGGAGAGCTGCACCGCGCATGATCCCATGAAATTGCCCGCGCCATCAAACCAGGTGCGGCCTTGCCTGCCGCGCCCCGCGGTCTGGCGCCGAGCGACCAGCCACTCGCCCTCGCGCACCGGCTCTCCCGCGCGCAAGGCGGCCGCGAGATCGGCGTTGGTCGAGCCGGTCTCCTCGATCAGCCGGAAAGCCCCCGAGGCGATGGTCACACCGCGAGGAACAGCGCGCCGGCTGCCTTTGCGGCAAGATCGGTCAGCGACGGCGTCAGCAGATAGCCGAGCGGCGAGATGATCAGCGCAGTGAGCGCCAGCAGCGCCCAATGCGCCGCGCCGCTCTTACCGGTCACAACACCGGCAGGCTCATCAAAGAACATCACCTTGACGAACTTGATGTAGTAGAAGGCGCCGATCACACTGGCAGCAATGGCAATCGCGCCAAAGGCCACCAATCCGGCCTCAACCGTCGCCTGGAAGATCACGAACTTGCTGTAGAAGCCGAGCAGCGGCGGAATCCCGGCAAGGCTGAACATGAACAGCAAGAGCGCCCAGGCAATCGCCGGCTGTGTCAGCGAAAGCCCGCGAATATCCGCGAAGGTTTCAAACAGCGCGCCATCCTCGCCGCGCAGCATCAGCAGGGCAACAAAGCTGCCGATGCTCATCGCGACATAGATGAACAGGTAGACGAGCATTGCTGCGGCGCCTGCCTCGTTTGCGACTGCAAGGCCGAGCAGGATGAAGCCGATATTGTTGATCGAGGAATAGGCCAGCAGGCGCTTCAGGTTTTCCTGCCCGATCGCGCCGAGCGCGCCGAACACGATCGAGGCCAGCGCCGCGAACATCACAATCTGCTGCCAGGCGAGAACTTGCCCGCCGAACACCTCGAAAACCACCCGCGCGGTGAGTGCAACGCCAGCGACCTTGGGCGCGGTGGCGAAGAACGCCGTCACCGGGGTCGGCGCACCTTCATAGACATCGGGCGTCCACATATGGAACGGCACCGCCGAAATCTTGAAGGCAAGCCCCGCCATCACAAAGATGAGCCCGAACATCGCGCCCAGTTCCAGCTCGCCTTCGAGCCCGGCGCGCACGCCGGTGAAGCTGGTGCTGCCGGTAAAGCCGTAAAGCAGGCTCATCCCGTAAAGGATGATCCCCGAAGCCAGCGCGCCCAGCACGAAATACTTCAGCCCCGCTTCGCCCGAACGCAAATCGCGGCGCAGGATCGCGGCGAGCACATAGGCGGTGAGGCTGTTGAGTTCGAGCCCGAGATAAAGGCTCATGAAATCGCTCGCCGAAACCATGACGCTCATACCGACACAGGCGAACACCACCAGGATCGGATATTCGGCGCGCAGGCCCCGCTCGGTCCCGGCCGCCGCGCTGTTGAAGAAGGCCGGCGCAATGATCAGGGCCGCAATCGCGGCAAGATAGATCAGCGCCTTGGCGAACAGCGCAAAGCTGTCGATCCGCAGCAGGCCGCCAAAGGCAAGGGTTTCCGGCCCGTCGGTGCCGAAATGCAGCCCCGGCACCAGCATGAACCCGGCCGCAAACAGCGCGGCGACCGCAAGAATGCTGACAAGCCGCGCGGCCTTGTCGCCGCTGAAAGCCGCCACCATCAACAGCGCAAGGCCCGCGCCCGTCAGCAGCAATTCAGGCGCGATCAGCGCAAAGGAATGGGCGAAGTCCATTAGTGTGCGCCCTCCTCATGAGACGCGGTATGCTCAAGGGCGTTGGCGGCGTGTTCGCGCGGCGTGCCCATCATAGGGTTGCTGTCGCTTGCCGGGGCGGCGGTTGCGATACGCGCATCAAGCGCGGCGATATCGGCGCGCATCGGCGCAAGAAAGCTTTCGGGATAGACGCCCATCCACAGAACCACCGCGGCGATCGGCACCATCATGGCCCATTCGCGCGGGCTGATATCTTTCATCGCAGCAGCATCGGCGTTCTTCTGATCGCCGAAAGCAGCGCGGCGATAGAGGTAAAGCATGTAGGCCGCACCCAGAATGATCCCGGTGGTCGACACCAGCGCCACCAGCGTCGAGGTCTGATAAATGCCCGCAAGCGAGAGGAACTCACCGACAAAGCCGCTCGTCCCTGGCAGGCCAATGCTCGCCATAGTGAAGAGCAGGAAGAACAGCGCGTAATAGGGCATGTTGATGGCAAGGCCGCCGTAGCGGGCGATTTCGCGGGTGTGGAGGCGATCATAGATAACGCCCACGCACAGGAACAACGCACCCGAAACGAGGCCGTGGCTGAGCATGACGATCATCGCGCCCTCAAGCCCCTGCACATTGAAGGCAAACAGGCCGACGGTGACAATCGCCATGTGCGCGACAGAGGAATAAGCGATCAGCTTCTTCATATCGGCCTGCACCAGCGCGACCAGCGAGGTGTAGACCACGGCAATCATCGACAGCGTGAAGACCAGCCATGCAAACTGCGCCGATGCTTCGGGGAACATCGGGAGGCTGAAGCGGATGAAGCCATAGCCGCCCAGCTTCAGCAACACGCCCGCGAGGATCACGGAGCCCGCCGTCGGCGCCTGCACGTGGGCATCGGGCAGCCAGGTGTGGAGCGGCCACATCGGCACCTTCACCGCGAAGCTGGCGAAGAACGCGAGCCACAGCCATGTCTGCGCGGCAGGCGGGAATTCATACTGCATCAGCGTAGGAATGTCGGAGGTGCCGGCCTCGGCCACCATCCAGAACATCGCGATCAGCATGAGCACCGAGCCGATCAGGGTGTAGAGGAAGAATTTGTAGCTCGCATAGATGCGATTATCGCCGCCCCAAACCCCGATGATCAGATACATCGGGATCAGGCCCGCTTCGAAAAAGACGTAAAACAGGAAAATGTCCTGCGCGGCGAAGGTGCCGATCATCAGCACTTCCATGAACAGGAAGGCCGCCATGTATTCGCCCACGCGCTTGGTGATCGCTTCCCAGCTTGCAAGGATGCAGATCGGCATCAGGAACACGCTCAGCATGATCAGCAGCAGCGCAATGCCATCAATCCCGAGCGCATAGCTGAAGCCCGCGAACAGCTCGGCGCGTTCGGTGAACTGCCACTGCGCACCGCCAATGTCGTAATTCGACCACAGCACCAGCCCGAGCGCGAAGGTAACCAGCGTCGCACCCAAAGCCGTCCACCGCGCCAGCGCAGCAGGAGAAAACAGGCAGATGGCCGCGCCTGCCATGGGCACGAGCATCATAGTTGAAAGAATGGGAAGGCCTTCCATTACGAAGCGCGCTCCTAGAACAGGACAAAGGTGACGGCGGCGATCAGGCCAAGCAGCATGATCAGCGCGTAGGTGTTGAGATAGCCGGTCTGCATCCGCTTGGCCGCGACCGAGCCGCGCGCCACTGCATCCGCCACCCCGTTGGGGCCAAAGCGATCAATGATGCCGACATCGCCCGCCTGCCAGAACAGCTTGCCCAGCGCAAAAGCGGGCTTGACGAAGATCGCGTCATAGAGCTCGTCGAAGTACCACTTGCGGTAAACGAACTGGTGCAGCGCGCCGAAGGTGGCGACAAACTTCGCCGGAAGATCAGGCTTGGCGATGTAGGCGAGATAGGCACCCGCAAAACCCAGCACCATCACGACAAAGGCCGAATACTTCACCCAGTAAGGCACGGCATGCATCGCGTGGATCAGCGGCTCGTTGTAGAAGATCGAGCCTGCCCAGAACGCCGCGCTGTCGAGGAAGCTGGGGGCGAACACCTGCCCTGCGGCCACCGCGCCGATGGTCAGCACCCCGAGCGGGATCAGCATCGACACCGGGCTTTCATGCGGGTGATAGCCGCCGGTGGTATCCTCGCCTGCTTGCTCGGGCGTCTTGTGCACGGAATGCTGGATGTGCTCGCTCTCGATCCAACGCGGCTTGCCCCAGAAGGTCAGGAACATCAGACGCCACGAATAGAAGCTGGTGAGCAGCGCCGCGATCACGCCAAGCCAGAAGGACATGACCGAGATCTGCGTGCCGCGCGCAAAGGCGACTTCGAGCACGGCATCCTTCGACCAGAAGCCTGCAAAACCGACCCCGAGGTGATACACGCCGAGGCCCGTGATCGCGAGCGTGCCCGCCAGCATCGCGTAAAAGGTGAGCGGGATGTGCTTACGCAGGCCGCCGTAATAGCGCATGTCCTGTTCATGATGCATCGCATGGATCACCGAACCGGCGCCCAGGAACAGCAGCGCCTTGAAGAAGGCGTGCGTGAACAGGTGGAACATCGCCACGCCATAGGCGCCGACGCCCGCGGCGAAGAACATGTAGCCAAGCTGCGAGCAGGTCGAATAGGCGATCACCCGCTTGATGTCCCACTGGGTGGTGCCGATGGTCGCGGCGAAGAAGCAGGTCGCAGCGCCCACCACTGTCACGATCGCCAGCGCCGTCGGCGCGGCTTCGAACATCGGCGAAAGCCGGCACAGCATGAACACGCCCGCGGTCACCATGGTGGCCGCGTGGATCAGCGCGGACACCGGCGTCGGCCCTTCCATCGCGTCGGGCAGCCAGGTGTGCAGGCCGAGCTGTGCGCTCTTCCCCATCGCGCCGATGAACAGCAGGATGCACAGGATATCCATGGTATAGAGCCGCATGCCAACAAAGGTGATGGTCGAGCCGCTCATCCCCGGAGCCGCAGCAAGGATTTCCGGGATCGACACCGTGCCGAACACCAGAAATGTCCCGAAAATGCCGAGCATGAAGCCAAGATCGCCCACGCGGTTGACGACGAAAGCCTTGATCGCGGCCGCGCCTGCGGAGGGCTTCCTGAACCAGAACCCGATCAGCAGATAGGAGGCCAGCCCCACCCCTTCCCAGCCAAAGAACATCTGGACAAGGTTATCGGCCGTCACCAGCATCAGCATCGCGAAGGTGAACAGCGAGAGATAGGCAAAGAAGCGCGGCTGATCCGGGTCTTCCTCCATGTACCCCCACGAATAGAGGTGCA
>ERZ1066122.1907-NODE-1907-length-15120-cov-9.446200_pt1 | contig 15120 bp, 17 predicted proteins | sample MGYA00382769_ERZ1066122 | MGnify/ENA primary metagenome ERZ1066122 (study PRJEB33369, sample SAMEA5778352) | biofilm metagenome | biome: Industrial cooling water; feature: Water cooling tower basin; material: Biofilm | place: United Arab Emirates | collected...
TCACTATATCGATGGCGCAGCCGACGACGAGATAACAAAGCAGCGAAATAGCGCCGCCTTTGCCGATTGCGACCTTGTGCCCAATGTGCTCGTCGATACATCCGACATAGACATGCGCGTGACGGTGATGGGGCGCGAGATTGCGATGCCGCTGATGCTATCGCCGACCGCGCTGCAGCGGCTGTTTCACTGGCAGGGCGAACGCGCCGTTGCGGCAGTGGCGGAGCGGTTCAACACATGGTTCGGCATCTCCAGCCTTGCGACGGTCAGCATCGAGGAGATCGGCTGCATCACCACGCCCAAATTGTTCCAATTCTATGTTCACAGGGATCGAGACCTGAACGTATCGATGATCGAACGGTGCAAGGCTGCCAAGTTCGACGCTATCGCGCTGACGGTCGATGTCGCAGTGTCGGGCAATCGCGAACGCTGCCTGCGGTCGGGATTCACCTCGCCGCCGCGCTTCACGCCAGCCTCGGCCTTGAGCTATGCAGCGCATCCCGCATGGGTGGCAAACTATCTGTTTCGCGAAAAATTCTCGCTGCCGAACCTCTCCACCCATGTCGATGAAGGCACCAATGTCGCGCTGTCGGTCGCTGATTATTTCAACACCATGCTTGAACCCTCGCTCGACTGGACAATGGCCGAAGCGATCCGCAAAAGTTGGGGCGGACAGTTTGCCTTGAAAGGCATCATGTCGGTCGCCGATGCCCGCCGCGCGGTCAATATTGGCGCGACGGCAATCTATGTGTCCAACCATGGCGGGCGGCAACTCGACGGTTCGCGCAGTCCTTTCGACCAGATCGCCGAAATCGCCGATGCCGTAGGCGGCCAAGTAGACATCATCTGCGACGGCGGCGTGCGGAGGGGCAGTCATGTGCTGAAAGCATTGGCTGCAGGGGCAACGGCCTGTTCGGGCGGGCGGCTCTATCTCTATGCGCTGGCCGCTGCCGGAGAAGCTGGTGTGCAGCGCATCGTCGGCAAGCTGCGCGATGAAATCGAACGCGATATGAAGCTGATGGGCGTGCGGTCGGTTGCGGAACTCGACCGGTCGATGCTGCGTTACCGCTGATGCCGCGATTTTCTATTCTCGACCTTGTGCCTGTTGTTGAAGGCGGCAGCATTGCCGAGGCTCTGGCCAACGCCGCTGATCTCGCCGCCCATGCAGAACGACTTGGCTTCACCCGCTATTGGGTTGCCGAACATCACGGCATGCGCGGGATCGCCAGCGCTGCGACCTCGGTCGTTATCGGCCACATCGCCGCCGCGACCAGAAGCATACGAGTCGGCGCGGGCGGGATCATGCTGCCCAACCATGCGCCGCTGGTGATTGCCGAGCAGTTCGGCACGCTCGATGCTCTCTATCCGGGCCGGATCGACCTGGGGCTTGGCCGTGCACCGGGAAGCGATATGCGTGTCGCGCAGGCGATCCGACGCACACTCGACAGTGACCCGAACGCATTCGTGCGCGACGTAATGGAGTTGCAAAGCTATTTCGCCGATGACGGCCAGACCGGGATCAGCGCTACCCCGGGCGCGGGTGCGAATGTGCCGCTCTACATATTGGGGAGCAGCCTCTATGGCGCACAGGTCGCCGCGCATCTCGGCCTGCCCTTTGCCTTCGCCAGCCATTTTGCGCCTGCCATGCTCGATGAAGCGCTGCATATCTATCGCAGCAATTTCAAGGCCAACGCGGCGCGGCGCCAGCCCTATGCAATGGCAGCAATGAACATTATCGCTGCCGAAACCGACGCGGAGGCGGAATATCTTGCCAGCTCGCTACAGCAAAGCTTCGTCGCGCTCCGCACCGGCAATCCGCGCCAGATGCCTCCGCCGGTCGAGGGCTATCTCGCCACCCTGCCCCCGGGTGCAGTTGCCGTATTGCAGGATGTGCTCTCGTGCAGCGCCATCGGCTCGGCAGAAACAGTACGCGCGGACGTTGCGAATTTTGTTGAGCGGACGAATGCGGACGAAATCATCGTCGCCTGCTCGGTATACGATCATAAAAAACGGAAACGCAGTCTGGAGATGACAGCCTATATCTTCCGGCACCGCGCAGACTAACCGGCCTTATTGATAGCCACCCTCATTTTCGCGTTTTTCAGCGGCGTCCTCCTGAGCCTCCTCCATCGCTTCGGTTTCCTCGTCCTCGCTCTCATCAAGCGGCTTGCCGCCCGGATGTTCAGGCGTAACTTCGGTATAGTCCCCGGAAACCTTGCGATCCAGCGTCGCACTCAAATTGCGCGCCGAGCCTTTGGGTTGATGTTCGGTAGAGAGGTTGGGGCGGTCGATCATAGCTGCTTCCTTCAAACGATGCGTATCACCAACCAACGCATCCACCGTTTTCAGGTTCCGTCGCCAACAGCATTGACTATTATACCAAAATTTGGTATTGACCGAGCATGGCTGGCAAGAACACTTCAATTACGCTAGGCGAACGATGGATGGATTATACGCGCGCGCGCGTCGAGGCGGGCGAATATGAAACCACAAGCGAAGTCATCCGCGACGCGCTGAGGCTGCATGAAGAGCGCGCGATGTTCAAATCGAAACTGCTTGAGGCAATCGATGCTGGATTGGCAAGCCCGGTAGATGAAGATTTCGATATCGATCAATGGTATGAAGAAGAATTCCCGTCCAAGTGATGAGGATCAAGTTTCGTACGAAAGCCTCGGCCGACATGCGGCGGATCGCGCATGAAACCCGCAGCGCTTGGGGAGATACCCAAGCGGCAAAATATACCGCCAAGCTCTGCGACGACATCAAATCACTCGGCGAGTTCCCGTTACGCTTTCCCGAATACGAACCCCGCCCTGGCCTGCGGCGGATGAACAGCGGACGGCACGCGGTATTCTATTTGGTGTTCGAGGACCGGATCGAGATTGTCGCGGTCATTCATGTGGCGAGCGATTTTGAGCGGTGGTTGTGAGATTGGTGCACTGTCTTCGGCGGTCCCGAATTCTAGACTGAAAGTCCAAAGTTAGAGTAATGTGATTTCGATCACGCTCCATCTCAGCAGCATAAGATACGATCTCGGCAGCCTGGGAGGAAGCAATGGTAGATACGCTTTACGCCGATAATCTGGTCGACGTTCTGGAAGAGAAAAAACCTGATCTTGCCGCTGCAGGTGACTCAAAGGCGGTCAAAAAGGTGATTCAAGACGTAAAGAAGGAAGCAGCGGAGCGCACACCTCGTCCGTTCGAGACCGATAAATGGATATATAGAGGGACTGTCGCGGTACTAGGAGCGGCTGTACTATATGTCGCATATGCGCAGCTACAAATTGTGATGACAGAACCACTGCCAGGCGGCAACATCCGGGAAATCCCAGATGGCCTTATCGCTCTCGGCTCGGCTGCGATTGGTGCACTGGCAGGTTTGCTAGCCCCCACTCCCAGTCGCTAGATCACGATCAATAAACCCTGGCCTTCGGCGCAATATACTCCACCTCGTCGGTCAGCGTATAATCGTGCACAGGCCGATAGTCCAAGCGCACTGCGCCGCCCTTGCCGCCCCATCCGTCAAACCAGCTCACCGTATGCTTCATCCAGTTGACGTCGTCGCGCTCGGGGAAATCCTCGTGCGCGTGGGCGCCGCGGCTCTCCTTGCGGGCGTTGGCGCTTTCAATTGTGCACACGGCCTGCGCCATCAGATTGTCGAGCTCCAGCGTCTCAATAAGATCGGTGTTCCAGATCAGCGACCGGTCGCTGACATGCACATCGGCAAGCCGCTTGTTGGCCGCCTGCATCAGCGTCACGCCTTCCGCCAGCAATGCGGTGTCGCGGAAGACGGCGGCATGTTTCTGCATCGTGCGCTGCATTTCGAGGCGCACCTGTGCCGTTGGCGAGCCGCCCTTGGCGTTGCGGAAATGGTCGAGGCGGGTCAGAGCCAGGTCGGCGCTGTCGGCAGGAAAAGTCTTGTGCGGCGCGCCGGGTTTCAGCACCTCTTTCAACCGCAGTCCGGTCGCGCGGCCAAAGACCACAAGATCGATCAGAGAGTTGGAACCGAGCCGGTTCGCGCCATGCACCGAAACGCAGGCTGCCTCGCCCACGGCATAAAGGCCGGGTACAACCACTTCGGGATCATCGCCAACCTTGGTGACGACCTCGCCGTGGAAATTGCACGGAATCCCGCCCATATTATAATGCACGGTAGGGGTAACCGGCAGAGGCTGCCGCGTCAGATCGACGCCCGCAAACACTTTCCCGCTTTCGGTAATGCCCGGCAGACGCTCTGCCAGCACCTTGGGGTCGATATGGTCGAGATGGAGATAGATATGGTCCTTTTCCGGCCCGACGCCGCGCCCTTCGCGCATTTCCAATGCCATTGAGCGGGAGACGACGTCGCGCGAGGCCAGATCCTTGGCCGACGGCGCATAACGCTCCATAAAGCGTTCGCCCTCGCTGTTGGTCAGGTACCCGCCCTCGCCCCGCGCACCTTCGGTAATGAGCACGCCAGCGCCGTATATGCCGGTCGGGTGGAACTGGACAAACTCCATATCCTGCAGCGGCAGGCCCGCACGCAGCACCATCGCGCCGCCATCGCCGGTGCAGGTATGCGCCGAGGTCGCGGTGAAATAGGCGCGGCCATAGCCACCGGTCGCCAGCACCACAGCCTGGCTTTTGAAGCGGTGGATACTGCCATCCTCCATGCACATGGCGATCACGCCGCGGCATTCCTTGCCGTTGGGGCCGTCTTCCATGATCAGGTCGAGCGCGAAATATTCGATGAAGAAATCGGCGTCATATTTCAGACTCTGCTGATACAGCGAATGCAGCATCGCATGACCTGTGCGGTCGGCAGCAGCGGCGGTGCGCTGCACCGGCGGGCCAGCGCCCATATTCTGCATATGCCCGCCAAAGGGCCGCTGGTAGATGGTGCCATCATCGTTGCGGCTAAACGGCACGCCTGCATGTTCAAGCTCATAGACCGCCGCGGGTGCCTCGCGCACCATATATTCGATCGCGTCCTGATCACCCAACCAGTCGGAACCTTTGACGGTATCGTACATGTGCCACGTCCAGTGGTCTGGGCTGTTATTGCCGAGCGAGGCAGCAATGCCGCCCTGCGCCGCTACGGTGTGCGAACGCGTCGGAAACACCTTGGTGATGCAGGCGGTTTTCAGACCCGCCTCGGCGCTGCCCATCGTGGCACGCAGGCCTGAACCGCCCGCACCGACAACCACCGTGTCATATGTGTGATCGATAATCTTGTACGCTTCGGGCATCAGGCGGGAGCTCCTGTAAATGCATGTTTGGCAATCATGAAAATGCCGAATGAGGCAGCGCCAATGACATAGAAATTGAGCACGATCAGTGCGGCAAATTTGCTGCCCTCATCATGGATATAATCCTCGATCAGAACCTGCAGCCCGAGGCGCGCATGCGTGAATATGCTGACCAGCATCAGCATCATCGGCACAGCAACCAGCGGCTGCGCGAGCCATGCGGCCAGCGCCTCATGCTCAAAATTTGGAAGCAGGATCAGCGAGATGACAAGCCAGCTGGTCAGCAGCAGGTTGCTGACCGCCGTCAGCCTTTGGTTCATCCAGTGCTTGCTGCCATGTTTGGCAGAGCCAAGTCCACGTACGCGGCCAAGTCCGGTTCCGGTTCCCATGTCTCAATTCCCCAGATAGCGCGACGCGACAAGCAGAGCGACAAGCGCCGTTGCCGTTGTCGATGTGATGAAGACGATCAGGGCAGAGGTGCGGTTTGCCTTCAGCTCGAAATTGGCCCCCAGGTCCATCAGCAAATGGCGCAGACCAGAGCTGACATGCTGGAAAAAGCTCCACACAACGGCAAGGCACACCAACCTGAACAGCCAGTTGGTTGCCGTCTGCAGCGCGGTCGCCTCTGCACCTGCATCGATAATATAGGCCTGGAATGTGGCATATGCCTCAGGCCCCGTCGCGATGGCATAAAGCCACCAGAGCAGCGTCATCATTCCTGCTGTCGCCAGCGTAAAGCCGGTTGCACGGTGGAAGATCGATGCCGCCATATGCGGCCCCCAGCGATAGACCTCCAGATGCGGAGAAAGCGGCCGGTTCGGATTTTGCGCCATCTGACGATATGTCCCTGATAAAATTTGGGCGTATAGCCGGCCCGCTCTTTACCGCTTTGCCGCCCCCACGCAAGGGGCCAAGTCTTTCGTTTTTTGCGTCGATGGATAACGCAGCGTTAACCAATTCCCGTCAGAACAGCAGATGTAAAAACTGCGCACAGACCGCGCTGCCCCTGCGAGGATAAAAATGACCGGTACCGTAACAGCCCATGGCACCCAGGACAGTGAAGAACTGATCAACATTGTAAAGGCGTTCGATCCCGACAATCGCCTGTCCGAAGGCACGCGCAAGCTGGCCGATTTCATGGGTGACGATTTCGTTGCGTCAGCGCGGGCCTATTGGTCCTATTGGCGCAATCTGGGCAAATATCCCGAGCTTGAGGATAAGGCTGCCTTCGAAGCGACTGCCAGCAAAACCGCTGCCTTCATCGCTGGCAAGATGCGCAACTACAGCTCGGCCGAATGGATCGGCCGGTTCAAGGGGCTTATCGCAGACAGCTGCGCTCGCGACGTCGGTTTGCAAAATCTGCTGGCGGCGTCTGCAACAGGCAACAGGCACATGCTGCAAACGGTGCTAGCCGCGACCGATATGGACGCGGAAGACCGGGCAGCTTTGGCCGACACATTGTTCATGGTGTGCTCGATGGAACTGGCCATCGTCGCAATGATCCACTGGCGGTATGAAAAGTCCATGTCCGAACAGCGGCGTACCGAATCGGTCAGCAAGTTCGAACAGGATATTGGCGCGACCGCTGTCGATATTTCCGAACAGTCGCAATTGCTGCGCCAACAGGCAGCAAGCAGCACACTGGTCGCGCAAGGCATGCTGAGCAAGGCGTCGGAAGTCGCCACTGCGTCCGAGCAATCGGCGGTAGCAATGCGCGAGGCAGCGCAGACGGCTGCCGGGCTGATCCGTGCGATCGAGGATACGCGCAGCGAAGTCGAACTCGCCGCTGACGTTTCCAACCGGGCAACGGAACGCGCGCAGGAGGCTGTCGAAGCCACCGACACGCTGTCCGAACAATCCAAGTCGATCGAATCGATCCTGGGCCTGATCCGTGACATCGCAGGGCAGACCAATCTGCTTGCACTCAACGCCACAATCGAGGCGGCCCGCGCAGGCGATGCAGGGCGCGGCTTTGCCGTGGTCGCGCAAGAGGTCAAAAGTCTTGCCAACCAGACCGCCAAGGCCACCGATGAAATCGCCGAGAAAATCGCAGCGATCCAGTCGGCCACCAAGGCATCGGTCGAATCGAACGTCTCGATCCGCGCCACGGTGGAGGATGTGCAACAAAGCGCCAACCGCATCCGCCGCGCGATGGAGGAACAGGCGCAGACAGTGACGATGATCACCGCCTCGGTCGATGAGACCGCTCTCGCCGCCGATCTTATGTCCAACACCATTTCGGCCATCCGCGTCGATACCGAAAATGTCGTGTCCGAAATTAGCCTGCTCGAACAGGGCTTTGGCGATGTCGAAAACAAGATTTCCGCACTGCAGGCTAATGCCGGGCGGTTTGTCGGCAATTTGATGCGGTAAGTTACTAACGGTCAACGCTGCACCCGCTTTCCCGAGCGAAGTCGAGGGACTTGGTCGAGCTAAGCCGAGACCATTGAGGTTTGAATCCTCGGCTACGCTCGGATTAGTCCCTCGACTTCGCTCGGGAAAGTCGGAAGAGGGGTTCAAAATATCAGGGGGGCAAGCTAAGCCGCCTCCATGACCCACTCCCCCAACATCCTCATAACAGGCGCAAGCCGAGGCATTGGCAAGGCCATCCACGAAACATTGGAAGCACGCGGCGCGCGCGTTGTCGGCCTGTCGAGCAAGGATGGCGATCTTGCCGATCCCACCGTGCCCTCCACGTTATGGGCGGAGGCGCTGGATCGGCTTGATGGCCGTGTCGATGCACTCATAAATAATGCCGGGATATTCGAGGCCAATCCCATTGAAGCGGGCGAGTCGCAATGGCTGGACGGCTGGGAACGCACGATCGAAATCAACCTGACCGCCACCGCGCAATTCTGCCGCCATGCCGTGCTGCACATGCAGGGCACAGGCGGTGGCCGTATCCTCAACATCGCGAGCCGTGCAGGCCACAGGGGCGACAGCCCCGCGCACTGGCATTATGCCGCGTCAAAGGGCGGGATGCTCGCGCTCACCAAAACAATCGCCCGTGCCTACGCCGCGCAAGGCATCTACGCTTTCGCAATCGCTCCCGGCTTCACCATGACCGGCATGGCGGAGGATTATCTCGAAAGCCGCGGCGGCGACAAATTGCTCGCTGACATCCCGCTGGGCCGCGTTGCCATGCCCGAAGAAGTTGCCGCCATGGCCGCATTTTGTGTGCTGGATGCCCCACCCTCGATGACCGGTGCGACGCTGGATGTGAATGGAGCGAGTTATGTTCGCTAAAACCGTAGCGCTCGGCATTATTCTGATGTCTGCCACAAGCTCTGCTTCAACCGTTGAGCCGGTTACCATGAATCGGTGGGACAACATCAAGACTGAGTGCGGCGATCGTAATGATTGGAGCGACCCTGCCCCTCCAGTGCCAGTGTTCGCTAATGTCTATATGGTAGGCACTTGCGGCATCACCGCGCTGTTGATTACGACACCAAAGGGCCACATCCTGATCGACGGCGCCACAAATGAGGCGGCGGAGGGTATTGCCGATAACATCCGGAAGCTTGGTGTCGATCCGAGAGATATTCGCTTTATTCTGGTGACGCATGAGCATCTTGACCACGCTGGCGGCATTGCGAAACTAAAGCAAATTACAGGCGCTAAATTGGCCATTCGCGAACCGGCGAGGGTGGCTATGGAGACCGGCTTGCCAACCGGGGACGACCCGCAGCACGGCATTCATCCGGCCTTCCCGGGCGTTAAAGCAGACCTTATCATCCAAGATGGGAAAAAGCTGCGTGTTGGCAATCAAACGATCACTATCATCGCCACTCCAGGACATTCTCCTGGCGGAACAAGCTACACATGGAAGGCGTGTGAGGGCACGATCTGCCGCCAAATCGTCTACGCCGACAGCTTGAATGCTGTTTCAGCTGACAGCTACCACTTTAGTGACCATCCGGCCTATGTCGCCACATTACGCAGCTCGATGGCAAAGATTGAAAGTATCAAAAATTGCGACATCATGATCAGCCCGCATCCAGCGCAAAGCAATTTCTTTGCGCGGCTGGCAGGTGAAGCGCCGCTCGTCGATCCCGATGTGTGCAAATCCTATGTCGCCGCCGCACGCAAAAGGCTGGATGACCGGCTGGCCGAAGAGGCAGAAAGCCCGAAGGCAAACAATTGAATTGGCTCGTCACCCTGCCTTGCACACGCGCGGAGGCGGAAAGCCTGCATGAGGATGACGAGTGGATCTCGCTGCTCGACCCTATGCCTACCATTGTTGCCGAGGAGGTTGAGGCGTTCAACGATGCCAGATGGCAGGTGAAGGCCTATTTTGCCGAGGAACCGCCACCCGCGCTTGTCGCACAGCTTCAAGCCCGCTTGCAGAGCGCGGCGAAGTTCGAGCCGTCTGTCGAGAAGCTGCCCGTCGAGGACTGGCTGACGATGAGCCAGCAGGGGCTGCAGCCGGTCCATGCGGGGCGTTTTTATGTCCATACATCGACCAACAAAGGTGCGCTTCCGGCGGGGGCCGTCCCCTTCAAAATAGAGGCAAGTCAGGCCTTCGGCACCGGCGGGCATGAAACGACCAGCGGCTGCCTTGCCATGCTGGACGCGATGCGGCGCGAGGGGCAGCGCTTCGACCATGTCATCGACATTGGCACCGGCACTGGCTTGCTTGCCTTTGCCGCGCGCCACCTGTGGCCCCGCGCTTATGTGACGGCGTCCGATATCGATCCTGTCAGCATAGAGGTGACTGCTGGCAATGCCGCCGACAATGGCGTTCCGCTTGGCCAGTCGATGGGGCGGATCGCGCTCTGCGCCGCGACCGGCACAGACCATGAAATGATCCAGCGCCGCGCGCCCTATGACCTCATCATCGCCAATATATTGGCAGGCCCGCTGATCGAACTCGCCTTGTCCTTCGCCGAAATCGCGCGTGAGGGAAGCGCGCTGATACTTGCCGGATTGCTGGACACGCAGGCCGACGTTGTTCGTTCCGCCTACCGCAAAGCCGGCTACCGCCTCCATCGCCGCGTTGACCAGGGCGACTGGCCCTGCCTATGGCTGGTCAAGCGCCGCCGTTACAGCTGGCAACGTCCTTCCCGCGCCAGCGGCCGGACGAGCCAGCCACCGGGCGATTTCGGGACTTGGTAAACCCCTTGCCCGTCACGCCCGAACGCGCCATATCGGCGCACAATGTCCGCCAGCGATAACAGCAGCAGCCTCGACGATGCGCGCCGCGCGCGGCTTACAGAGGCGTTGGTGCGGACCGGCCAGGGGGATCGTTCGGCATTCGAAACACTCTATCGTGCGACATCGGCGAAACTTTTTGGCGTATGCCTCCGTATCTTTCCCGAAAGGAGCGAAGCTGAAGAAGCCTTGCAGGACGCCTATCTCACCATCTGGAATCGTGCCGCCGGCTTTCAGGCGGGGCGGGCGAGCCCGATTAGCTGGCTGGTTGCCGTGACGCGCAACCGCGCCATCGATCGGCTGCGCGCTGGCGGCAAAGCACGTTATGTGCCTGTCGAGGAAGCTGTCGACATCGCCGATCCCGCGCCACGCGCCGATGCGCAATTGTTCGCGGCGAGCGAGGATCGCGTGCTGCATGGCTGTATTGAGGGGCTGGAGCCTCGCGATGCGCATTTCATTCGCTCGGCCTTTATCGGCGGGGCAACCTATGCGCAGCTTGCCGATATCGAAGGTGCGCCGCTGGCTACCGTTAAGAGCCGCATCCGCCGCGCGCTGATGAGGCTGAGGGCATGTATGGAGGGGCAGATATGAGCGTCCTTTCCGAAGACGATATCGCGCTTGCGGGGGAATATGTGCTGGGATTGCTCGACCCTGCCGAGGCGGCGACGGCGCAGGCGCGCGCGGCAACCGACGCGGCCTTTGCTGCCGAGGTGGAGGCGTGGCGCGAGCGCTTACAATCGATGGTGGCCGGTTCTGATGAGGAAGCGCCGGAGCATGTGTGGGCCGGAATTGCGGCGACTTTGCCTGTCTCGACGGGGCAGGACAAGGGTAGCGGCGCTGTCCGGCTGTGGCAGGGATTGACGGCGGCCAGCCTGGCGCTTGCCGCATGGCTCGGCTTCCAGAACTGGCAGCAGGAGCAGGCTGCGCCGCCCGAAGCGCCCGCTCCGATGATCGCGGCGCTGGGCAATGAAAGCGGCAATGCGGCAATTACTGCGCGCTATGACGCGGCGAGCGGCGAGTTGCTGCTGACCCCGGTTTCGCTCGATACGGGCAAGCTCTACCCCGAATTGTGGATCATCCCTGCCGATGGCGTTGCGCGCTCGCTGGGCATGATGAAGGTTGATGGGCCGACTTTGGTCACCGTGCGCACCGACCTACGGCCGCATATGGCGCAGGATTCGCTGCTGGCAATCACGCCTGAACCACAGGGCGGCGCTCCCGGCGGGAAAGCGACTGGTCCTGTTATTGCCAGTGGGAAAATGACGACGATCTGAATTTTTTTGATGGGCTCTGCATCCGCCGAAGGATCGTCTCCGTATCTCCACCCGACACGCCAAACCCCCGGCGTGTTGCAATAATAAAGGAGATGCACCCCATGACAAAATTATTGAACCGTCCGCTGCTCGCTGCCTCGCTTGCGGCCCTCGCGCTCACCGGCAGCGCCAGCTTTGCGCATAATCACAGCCATCACAAAATGAGCAACCCGACGGTCGGCGGGGCTGCGATGATGCCCGCCAAGAATATCGTCGAAAACGCCTCTGCCGCGCCCAATCTGACCACGCTGGTCGCCGCCGTGAAGGCCGCTGGCCTGGTCGATACGCTGTCCAGCCCCGGCCCCTTCACCGTCTTCGCGCCGACCAACACCGCCTTTGACAAGCTGCCCGACGGCACTGTCGGCACGCTGGTAAAGCCCGAGAATAAGGGCACGCTGACCAAGATCCTGACCTATCATGTGGTATCCGGCAAACTGACTGCCAAGGATGTCAGCGCCGCAATCAAGGCAGGCGGTGGCAAGGCCAGCCTGACGACTGTTGCAGGCGAAAAGCTGACTGCGCGGCTTTCGGGCAACAGCATCGTCATCACCGATGCCAAGGGCGGCCAGTCTGCGGTCACCACTGCTGACGTGATGCAGTCCAACGGCGTCGTCCATGTGATCGATTCGGTGCTGCTGCCCTGAACCCGAGTTCCACCCCTGAACCGGGCTCAAGGAAACCGATCCCCCGATCGACCCGGTTCCGCCTAGCCCCTCCCCCTGACCAAGGGAGGGGCGCTTTGTTTTCAGGCTTTGCCCAGTGCGTAGCTTTGGGTGCCGCGTGTGATGACATCATCCTCCGGCAATATGTCGGCAATGGCAATGTCGGGCAATTGCTCAAGCTTCGCATAAAGCGGCGCGAAATCGGTCTCAACGGTCACCTTCAGCAAATGGTCGAGTGACGGGATGACGAAGTAATTCTGCTGATAATCGTCGATCCGATATTCGGTGCGCATCACGCGCAACAGGTCGAAGCCGATGCGGTTCGGGCTGGGATCATCGAGCGCGAATATGCTCTCGCCATAGCTTGATACAATGCCCGCGCCATAGATGCGCAATCCCCCGCCCTCCCTGATCAGCCCGAATTCAACCGTGTACCAGTATAGCCGCGCCAATTTGTGCAGCGCGCCAAAGCCCAGACTGCGTAAACCCCCACGCCCATAGGCCGCCATATAATCGGCAAAGACCGGATCGGCGAGCATTGGCACATGGCCGAAGACATCGTGGAACACATCGGGTTCCTGCAGATATTCGAGCTGCTCCGGCGTGCGGATGAAATTGCCTGCCGGAAAGCGGCGGTTGGCAAGATGGTCAAAAAACACATCGTCAGGGACAAGGCCCGGCACCGCGACCACCTGCCAACCCGTCGCTGCCATCAGCCGCGCATTGAGATCGGCATAATCGGGAATACCCGGCTTTTCGAGCTTGAGAACGTCAATGCCGCGCAGGAACGCATCGGCTGCGCGGCCCGGCAGCATATCGGATTGCCGCGCGAACAGCCGGTCCCACATTGCATGCTCGTCCGCACTGAACGCATCCCAATTTTGCGGAATCGTCCAATCGGCATTTGCACCCTCGGGCGGTGCATCATAGACATGCTGGAAATCGGCCATGGGAAGGATGGTTACGCTTGAAACTATTCCGGATCAATAGTGTGGGCAGCGCGTTGCGGGCTTTGTTGGCTTGGCCGATGCTGGTGCTGGGGCTGTATATGCTGGCGGCGGTGGTGGGGAGTGTGATCCCCGTAAATGCGGATTGGGAGCCGCCTGAGCAGGGAACCACTGTCTACATCTACGACAATGGTGTGCACACAAGCCTGATTTTCCGGCGCGACTTTGACGGCTATGATCTGGGATTGATGGTTGCCGATCCGCCAGTCCAGGTTCAGCGTGCCATGGACAGCCCCACCGACACGCGCATCGTCTGGCCGGAGGGATTGCCCGACGAGCGGTTTCCGGGAAAGATCGAGGATTATCCTTTCCTCATGATTGGCTGGGGTGACGCGCGTTTTTATCGTGAAACGCCAACATGGGCCGATGTCCGGCCCGGCACAGCGTTGGCTGCGCTGTTTGGCTCGGGCGAGGCGATGATGCATGTCGACCGCCTGCGTCACATTCCCTATCGCAACGTCAGAAAACTGGTTTTGCGCGATGACGAGTTTGTCGACCTAATCCTTTTCGTCCAATCGCATTTTCCCAATAATTTTGAAACTACAGTAGTGGCGGAAGCTGGCTATGGCATTGACGACCGGTTCTACCCCATTAGCCCTGTTTCCTATACGCAGAATACGCCCGACCTGCGCTACTCCGCCCTGTTCACCTGCAACAATTGGGTCAGTTATGCTCTGGCGCAGGCAGGTGTCAAAACTGGCAAGTGGACGCCCCTGCCCTTTGGGGTGATGTGGTGGCATAAGGATGCGTCTTTGGATACTCTACGCTCGAAATCACGGCCATCACCCCAGAACACAACTCCGTCACCCCGCACCTGATGCGGGGTTGGGCTCTTTCGCGCAACGGTTGGAAAAAAGCCCAGGCCCGCATCAAGTGCGGGCCGACGAAAATAGAGATAAAATAATCCGACTAGGCGAAGATTGACCGCCCTGCATAAATCGCACTGGCACCCAACTCTTCTTCGATGCGGATCAGCTGGTTATATTTCGCCAACCGGTCAGAGCGCGCCAAACTGCCGGTCTTGATCTGTCCGCAATTGGTCGCAACCGCCAGATCGGCAATCGTCGCATCCTCCGTCTCACCCGAACGGTGCGACATCACGGCGGTGTAAGATGCACGCTGCGCCATCGACACAGCCGCCAGCGTTTCGGACAAGGTACCGATCTGGTTGACCTTGACCAACAGCGAGTTTGCCAGCCCCTTTTCGATCCCCATCGACAGACGCTTTGGATTGGTCACAAACAGGTCGTCGCCAACCAATTGCACCTTATTGCCGATCAGATCAGTGACAGCCTTCCAGCCCTCCAGATCATCCTCGCCCATGCCATCTTCAATCGACAGAATCGGATAATCCGCACACAGATCGGCGAGATATTGCGCCATGGTCTGCGGGTCGAGCGACAGGCCCTCGCCAGAAATCTCATATTTGCCATCGCGGAAAAATTCGGTCGCGGCGCAATCGAGCGCAAGCACAACATCGTCGCCTGCCTTGAAGCCCGCCATTTCAATCGAGGCCATAATAAAATCGAGCGCCGCACGCGTCGACGACAGGTTGGGCGCAAAGCCGCCCTCATCGCCTACTGCCGTCGCCAAACCCTTTTCCGCCAAGCCTTTTTTCAACGTATGGAAAATCTCCGAGCCCCAGCGCACTGCCTCTGCCAGGCTGTCCGCGCCGACCGGCATCACCATGAATTCCTGAAAATCGATGGGGTTGTCGGCATGTTCGCCGCCATTGATGATGTTCATCATCGGCACCGGCA
>ERZ1066122.1908-NODE-1908-length-15115-cov-8.817862_pt1 | contig 15115 bp, 12 predicted proteins | sample MGYA00382769_ERZ1066122 | MGnify/ENA primary metagenome ERZ1066122 (study PRJEB33369, sample SAMEA5778352) | biofilm metagenome | biome: Industrial cooling water; feature: Water cooling tower basin; material: Biofilm | place: United Arab Emirates | collected...
ACTCCAAAACCCGCGCATCCCGGCACTACTGCCGGCGAGTGCGTAAGTCCTAACTTGATAACTTCCACTTTCATCAACACCTCCGTCTTAGGCCATTTCTGGGCGTCCACGGGCGTGTCGGCAATGTTCTTCACCACGTCCAGCCCGCGCGTCACTTCGCCGAATACGGTGTAGCCGGGGTCGAGGTCGGGGGCGCCGCCGAGGGTTTTATATACGCGGCGCTGCTCGGGGGAGTATGTGTAGAGGTGTTTTGCTTCGAGCGCATCCAGCTCGGCATCGGTGAAGGTTTTGCCTTGTACGATGTAAAAGTCGTGGTTGGAGGAAGCTTTTGTGGGGTTTTCGGCGTCGCCGAAGCGGGCCATTGCGAGGGCGCCGCGTTTGTGGAAGTGGCCGGGGAGCCGTTCGGCGGGGATTTTATAGGCACCGAGCGTCATCTGGCGGTCGTCGTCGTCGCCGCCCTGAATCATAAAATCCTTGATGATGCGGTAAAAGCCGCCTTCGTCGAAGAATTTTTTGCGCGCCAGCAGCAGAAAATTGGCCCGATGTAGCGGGGTGTCGTCGTAGAGGCGCAGGCCGATGTCGCCCATCGTCGTGTGCAAGACAACTTCGGAGCCGGGGTGTTGGCGGCCGTAGGCGGTCAGGAGCGCCACTGCGTTTTGGGGATTCAGCGAGTCGAGGGCCGGGCCGGGGATGGTGGGCGCGGCCGTTGTGGCGGCTTCGTCGGCTTTTGACGGGCGCTGGTTACAAGCTGAGAAGCACAGCGAGAGGGCGAGCAGGAAGAGAGGGAAGCGCATCGTTTGAGATACGTGCTGGTTGAGGGAACGGTGTGGCGAAGGTCATATTGCTGCTGTGAAGGCCGCGGGTTTGAGAATGCTCGCATTCGGTGATGGCGGTTGGGCAACGTAACGCGGCGCTCCTGCTCCGCAGTCATTGCTGGCTCAGTCTGACGCCGGAGCGGGAACTCCGCGTTACGTTGCCCGGCCGCCGTCGCTTATATGCGTCGCCCAGGCGCCGTCGCCGAGTGATACTCGGCACTACAGCTCAGCCGCGTTGCTTAGCCGCGTTGCCCACCCGCCGTGGTCGCCCTACCCCCAGCCCCATTTCTGGGGACCCTACCCCAATCCCCAGCCGGGGAGGGGAGCTTTTTAGTTACCGGCAGCCACATTTCCGCATCTAACTTCCGAATACTTGCTTCCCCCTCACTCCCCCGACGGATTTCCCTCCGTCCCCGAGTTGTCATCCCCGGCGGTGCGCTTGGTTTTGTCTTTTTTCTTTTTGCCTTTGTTGCCCTTTTCTTCGGTCGGCGTCACACCGTCGTCGAAGGCGGATTTGGGGGCTTCGGCGGGTTTGGTTTCTTCGGCTTCCTGGCCCGGTTTCACGGGTTTAGGGGCTTCGGCGGGCTTGGCGAGGGCCAGCAGGCGGCCTTCGGGCACGAGCTTGAAGTCTTTGCGGAGCTTCATATCCTTCGCCAGCTCGGCTTTTTCCTCTTTCGGAAATTCGTCGCTTACCATTTTTTGCAGATTCGGCTTGCCGGCCGCTTCCCACGCCGAATACCAGAGCATCGCGGTGCCTTCGGCCGATGATTTCAGGCGCGCGGCCATAATGCCGCCGACTCGCTCGAAATATGCATCCGCGAATTTGTCGGAATACGCGCGCGTGGCCTTGCCGAGGCGGTAGGTGTACGCGTATTTATCCTTCGGCGAAAAATCTTTGAAAACGTCGGCTTCCAAATCCCACACGGGGTCGGCGAGCTGGTACGACTCCTTCACCACCGTCCAGACGAGCGGCCCCGCCAGCTCGGGCTTCAGGCTTTTGGCCTCGCCGTCGTAGAGGCGGAATTTGTCGAGATTTTTTTCAATCAATTTGCCCTCGAGCAAGCCCGTGAGCGAGCCGGGGTCGGTGGAGTAGCGCTCGTTGGTGTGCAGGGGCACGTGCAGGTCGCCGAGGTAGTTGGCAACTTCAATCGAGTATTTGAGCACGTTGTCCGGCGAGCCTTCCTTGAAGGCGTCGATCAGGTGCTCGTAAGCTACCAGTGTGGCCCACGGCCCGATGCCGACTTTGTAGAGCGAGTCGGCCGAATATTTCCCGGCGGCGGCTTCCCACTCCATCGGCATACTCATAAACACGGGTAGCGTGAGGCGCTCGATGTCGATGTGGTGCCGGGCGGCCTCGTGCGGGTCTTTGCCGATGCGCTGGTCGGGCTCGAGGGCACGGTCAACCAACTCCTGCCGGAAGTGGTAGTAGAACGGGCGCATCCCGTCGGGCAACCCATACACGGCCAATTGGTTGACGGCCTTTTGCGCGACCGGCCCCCACGCCGCCGCCCGCTGGGGCAGGAGCGAGGCGAGGAGGAAGAGGAGGACAAGTGGGCGAATCATTTGTTTGATGTGGGGATGTGAAGGTGTGAAGGTGTGGGGATGTGGGGATGTGAGGACGTGGAGATGTAAGGCCCAGAAGTAACAGTGCATCCTCACATCATTTTAAATATCTTGCCAACCAGTCGAAGAAAACGCGGTTCCAGAGCACCGAGTTTTGGGGTTTCAGTATCCAGTGGCCTTCTTCGGGAAAGTAGAGGAAGCGACTCGGGATGCCGCGTAGTTGCGCCACCCCAAAGGCTTCCATCCCTTGCTCGACGGGCACCCGAAAATCCTTCTGCCCGTGGATGACCAGAATCGGCGTGTCCCAGTTCTGTACGTAGCGGCTCGGCGAAAACTGCTCGTAGGTTTTGGCGGCCGAGGCCTCGTAATACGGCCCCGTGAGGTCGTGCCGGGCGAAAAACAGCTCTTCGGTGGTGGGGTACCAGCTCTGGAAATCGAACAGCCCGGCGTGGGCGACAAACGTCTTGAAACGCTTTTGGTGGTTGCCGGCGAGGTAATACACCGAAAAACCCCCGTACGAGGCGCCCACCGCGCCGAGGCGGTTTTTATCGACGTAGGGCAGCGTGGCGGCATCGTCGATGGCGGCGAGGTAGTCGCGGATGGGCTGGCCACCCCAGTCGCCGGAGATGGCGTCGTTCCATTCGCGGCCGAAGCCGGGCAGACCGCGCCGGTTGGGCGCCACCACCACGTAACCGTTGGCGGCCATCAGCTGAAAATTCCAGCGGTACGAAAACGCCTGCGTAATAGGGCTTTGCGGGCCGCCCTGACAGTAAAGCAGCGCCGGATACTTCTTGGCGGGGTCGAAATCGGGCGGCCGGATAATCCAGACCTGCATCTGCTTGCCGTCGGAGGTTTTGACGGTGCGCTCCTCCACCTCGCCGAGCTTGGTTTGAGCCAGTTGCGCCTGGTTGACGGTAGTGAGCGGCGTTTCCTTGCCGTCTTTGCGGGCCACGCGCACCAGCTCGGCGGGTTGGCTCATCGTGGTTTTGGTGCAGACGAAGGCGTCCGGCCCGGCGAGGGCCAGCGTGGAGTAGTTGTGTTGGCCTGTGGTGAGCGGGCGGATTTTCTGCGTTTTCAGCATCAGCTCGAAAATCTGCTCCGTGCCGCGCGTCACGCCCAGAAAATAGATGGTGGCGCCGTCGGCCGACCACACGGGCGCGTCGGCCGACACTTCTTCGGTGGGCGTAAGGTCGGTGCGTTGCTTCGTGGTGAAGTCGTAGAGCATCAGCCGGTTGCGGTCCGACTCGAAGCCCGCCGTCGCCATCGAGAGCCACACCACCCGCTTGCCGTCGGGCGAGAACACGGGCGATTGATCATAGCCCGGCAGCCCGTCGGAGAGGTTCTGCGTGGCCGCCGTGCGGATGTTGTAGAGGTAGATATCGGAGTTGGTGCTCTCGGCGGCAGCCTTGCCCGTAAGTTTCAGCGACGTGTACGCCACGGAGTAGCCATCCGGCGAAAAAGCCAGATGGTCGGCGCCGCCGTGCGGCATCAGCGGCGTGTCGTACGGCTCGGTGGGCAGCAGGTCTTTGGCGTAGCCGCCGTCGAGGCCGGTGGTGGGAGAGTAAGGTTGGTAGAAGGCGTGGGAAGACTGGTAGTCGTTCCAGTCGGTCCAGTGGCGGTAGAGCAGGTCGTCGTAGAGCAGGGCGTCGGCCTTGGGCAGGTCGGGGTAGAGGTCGTGGACGTCCTTGCCCGTCTTGACGCGCCGCGTGAACAGCACCCGCTGGCCGGTGGGGTCGTAGCGGAAATTGTCGATGTCCGACTCGGCCTTGCTGAGCGGCGCGCGGCCGGTGCCGTCGGGGTTCATCTCGTACGCCTGCATCGAGCCGGACTCGGCGCTCAAAAAGGCGATTTTCTTGCCGTCGGGCCGCCACACCGGACTCACCTCGCTCTTGGGCGTGGTGGTGAGGCGCCGGGCCGGGCCGCCCGCCGTGGGCACCAGCCACAGGTCGGCGTTGCCGCGATTGTCGGCCAGGTCGTAAGTGGTCACGGTGTAGAGCACCTGCTTGCCGTCGGGCGAGACGACCGGGCTGCCCACTCGCCCGAATTTCCAGAGGGCTTCGGGCGTGAGAAGCTGTTTGGCGGGTGCTTGTCCGAAGGTCGGGGCGGTGGTGGCCAGCGCCAGCAACGCCGGCCCGGCAAGTCGAAAAAATGAACGCATCGGCAAAAGGCGAGGTCGGTCCCCACGGCGGGGCCGCGCCGGGGCAAGTTACGGTGCGATGCAGTGCCGTTCGGCTGGTCGCGCTACCTTCACTCCGTCATAATCCCACCTTCCCGATGCGCCAGATCGGCCAGATTCCGCACCCCGACGCCACCATCACCCTCTTTGCCTGGAACAGCAAAGTGCTCGTGAAGCTCGAGCGCGGGCCTTACGAGCAAACCTATAAAATCGCCGAAATGGACTTGCCGCCCGGCGCGCCCGACGAGTTGGTGCGCCGCCTCGTCGATGCGCCGTTCGTGGCCGAGGCCGTGGCGCGCTTCACCGAGATGCACACCTCGTGGCAGGGTGCCATCGAGCGGCTCGAAGGCGCCGCGTAGGCGGCGGATAGCCGTTGGCGTTTGCACCGGCACGTAACGCCGCGCGGCGTTTCTGCGTCAAGGGGCGCGGCGCTGCTTTCGCGCCCGTGCCATCCTGATGTATCGCCCCCCTGGGCCGCCGCCCGACCCCGCTCTCGTACAGTCGCTCACCGCCGAGCAGAACGCCCTGCGCGAGCGCATCCGCACTGAGCCGCTGCCGCCGTTGGCGTCGCTGCGGCTCGTGGCCGGGTGCGATTCTTCGTTTCCGACGCCCGAGACCATCCTGTCGGTCATCGTCGTGCTGGGCTGGCCCGATTTGGACCCGCGCGCCGTAGCGTGGCACTACGGGCCGGTGCCGCTGCCCTACATCCCCGGTTTTCTGGCGTTCCGCGAGGCACCCAACCTCGTGGCGGCGTATGGGCACCTGCCGCCCGACCTCGTGCCCGACGTGCTGGTCGTGGACGGCCACGGCTCGGCGCATCCGCGCCGCCTCGGCATCGCCGCCCAGCTCGGCGTGTTGCTCGATAGGCCCGCGCTCGGCATCGGCAAAAGCCGCCTCACGGGCGTGTACGACGACCCCGGCCCCGCCCCCGGCGACACCGCGCCGCTGCTGGCCCGGCGCGGCAGCACTGAGGTCATCGGCGAGGTGCTGCGGACGCGGCCGGGGGTGTTGCCGGTGTTCGTCTCGCCGGGCCACCGCTGCGACCAGGCCTCCGCCACGGCGCTGGCCCGCGCCTGCCTGCGCGGCCTCAAGCTGCCCGAACCCACCCGCCAGGCCGATGCGTGGGCCGCCCGCCTCCGGCCCGACCCCGGCCCGTTCGGCACGGGTGGCCTGCTACGGGCGTAACGGCGTGGGCGTCAATGCGTGTTGTTTGCCGACGAATTTCGGTGATTCGGCGAGCCGTAGCCGGTGTTCGCCCGTATAAAGTTGCGAATTAGCACACCGGTGTAGTACCTATGTAGCACAAAGTACACTTCGCCTCGGCAGCGTACTTGGCACTCTTCCCCTCCTTCCTGCCTCCTGTTACCTGTCTCGTGTGCATTTGAATGTCAGACTTTTCCACGCCACCTGCCACTGTCACTGCCGCGGCCGACGCGGAACTGCTGCGCCGGGCTAAGCTCCTCGGAAACGCCACCACTCCGACGCACCGCCTGAGCGGCCTGTTTCGCGTCGAGAAACACGATTCGCCTCCCGAGGCCGCGCCCGTAGCGGCCGACGCGGCCGTACCTGATACGGCCGTTCAGAGCGTCGTACGCTAGATCAACCCGCCCGCTCAATCGTCTCCTCAACGCCCGAACCGCTTACGGTTCGGGCGTTTTTGCTTTCCGAAGTCAACATCGGCGCGTTGCCGCACGTACCTTCGGCGCGCCGACATTTCATTTTTTAGCCTGAACGTCCAGCCAATGTGCCAGTTTACCATCGCTCACTCCACCACCCCCGACGCGCTCTACGCCCGCGCCCAGAAAGCCATCGGCGGAATGGGCGGCACCGTCAGCGGCTCGCCCGCCGCCGGGGAGTTTCGGTTGAGCGTATTCGGCGCCGCCATTGTGGGCAGCTACACGGCCACCGATACGGCGATTCACATCGAAATCACCGAGAAGCCGTTTCTGGTGGGGTGCGGCGTAATTCAGGCGCAACTGGAAAAGGCGCTCGGTGAAGGTGGTGGTGCCGTGGCGTGAGCTTCTACCCCAGCCAGCGCACTAACTCGTCAAGCGCCAGCTTCTCCGACGCCCCTTCGTGTGGTGTAGCAATGGTGGCGCAATAATACGTGGCGCGCCGAAACACATCATCCGGCTTATAGACGGCAAGCTGCGCCACTCGTTCAACGAGTTCTGAGGCTGAATCGACGGCGTCGATCAGGCCGTGCCGCACGTAGCCGTAATAATCGTCGGTCAGGCCGCGGCTGTGGCCGAATCGGAAGTACAGACTTACCAGATTGAGGAGCGTGGCTTCCAGATGCGTACTGGTGTCGGCCGCGATCAACGCGTCGTGGCGGTGCAGGAAGGCGAATACATTTTCCGACCGCGCATCCGAATAGGCCAGGCCGGGGTGGCGCTTGCCGAAGAGTGCCCTGAAATCGCGGGGATCACTCGGGTGCGGCCGGAACGTGAAATGCAATTCCGGCAATGCCGGTAGCAACACATCGAGCGCGGCCAGCAGGGCGTCGGTCGGGTCGAGCAGGCTGGCGGCAATCGCCACGCGCCGTACGCGCGGCTCGGTGTTGCGGCGCCGAATGAACGCATCGGCCTTCGGCATACCGACCAGCGACACGTGCCCCGCCACGGGGCCGCACGAGCGGTACGTGTCGAGGGCGTGCCGTCCTTCGAGCAGACTCAGGTCGAAGCCAAGCGGCGGAAACCACCGACTGACGCTCGCGTGCTGAATGTAGGCGGTCGGAATCTGCTCGGCCCGGCACGCCAGCAACAGCGCGCGCGCGTCGTCGTTGTGGTCGTTGGCGAATACAACGGCTCGCGGCCGGTAGCGCCGCAGTTCGCAGCGGTATTCTTCATAATAGCCGACGGCCGCGAAAATCAGATCGAAAAACCGCCAGGCGGCCGGGCCTTCCGAAGCTCGCAAGGCGCGCCACACTGCCTGAAGCTGACCGTAATGGGTCAGCTTCCGGCGTAGCGACAGCCGATTCACCGTGTTGGCGTACTGCGCCAGGCGTTTGCCCTGCCCGGCCACGAAAACGGCATCGGGCAGTCCTTCCCGCACGAAGCGCAGCGCGTCCACATTGTTCGGACTGACCACGTACAGCCACGTGGCGCCCGCCAGGCGGTTGGGGTTCGTTATCGACCGCACGGCGTTGCCCAGCAGCCGCACCCCGGCATAGCCCACTAATTTCAGCAGGCGCTTTAGGGGGTTGTGCGGCGAGATTCGTTCGAGCGCGGACGCGGGCAGCCCCTGAAACAAGGGCGTAAACCGAATCTGGAGGATGTCGCGGAGCCGGGCGGCGGCCGTTGCCGGCACGGCCGCCGGATCGTCCGACGACTCGTTTACAGCGCCTCCCACGTCAGCGGCGTACCGGCCCGCATCGCCTGGCGGGCCGTTTTTCCGAGCACCTGGTCGAAGTAGCGCGGCGGCAAACCGTCGCCGGGACGAATGACGCGCACGTTTTCGGCCGTAAACGGCTCGCCCGGCGCGATGTCCTGCGCCACATACAGCGAGCGCTTGAACAGACGGCTTTTCGCTTCGGCCCGCTGTACGCCGTATTGAATGTTGCCCAGCGACTGCCACGCGCGCTCGGTCTCGATCACCAGATCGCGCAACTCTTCGGGTTCGAGCGAGAAGGCCGAATCGACGCCGCCGTCGGCACGGCGGAGCGTGACGTGTTTCTCCACGACGCTGGCGCCCAATGCCACCGCCGCCACGGCGGCGCCGTGGCCGGCGGTATGGTCCGACAGCCCTACGAGGCAATCAGGGAAGAGCTGCGCCAGGTGCGGAATCGTCCGCAGATTGGTGTTTTCGGGGGTTGCCGGGTACGTGCTGGTGCATTTCAGCAGCGTCAGTTCGCGGCAACCGGCTGCCCGCAGCACCTCGACCGCGTCGGCCACCTCGGCCAGCGTACTGGCGCCGGTACTCATAATGACGGGCTTGCCGGTGGCGGCCACCCGCCGCAGCAACGGCCAATCGGTGTTTTCGAAAGAAGCGATTTTATAGACCGGCACGTCGAGCGTTTCCAGAAAATCCACCGCCGATTCGTCGAAGGGCGACGAAAACGCGAGCATCCCCCGCTCTTTGGCGCGCGCGAACAAGGGCGTGTGCCACTCCCACGGCGTATAGGCTTCCTGATACAGCTCATACAACTCGCGGCCGTACCACAGCGAATTGGGGTCTTCGATGCGGTGCGCGCCGCGCAACGTCATTGTATCGGCCGTGTAGGTCTGTAGTTTGATGGCGTGGGCGCCCGCGTCGGCCACGGCATCGACGATGGCCAGCGCCCGCTCGAGCGAGCCGTTGTGGTTGCCGCTCAACTCCGCGATGACGAACGGCGGGCAATCGGGGCCGATGGCCCGGCCACCGATGGAGAAAGGAGATTTCACTTCTGGTTTCAATGTTTAGGCGTGAATCGGCCCGCCGTGCGTGGCAGGCCGATATTCAAAACTGACCGAGCTGGCCGGAGTATCCGGGCGATGCACTTCCCGGAAGCCCGAGCGGCGAAAGGCAGCCAGAGAAGCCGCGTTGGCGAGCAAGACGTGGCCGACGACACCCTGCAGCGTCGGCCACTGCGCCACGGCGCGCGCCGCACCGGCGCGCAGCAGCGGCGCACTCAGCCCCAACCCTCTGCACTCGGGCGCGATGGCAAAACTCAGCAGGGCCGCGCCATCGGCATCCAGCGCAAACCGGATGGTGCCCGCCGGAGTTTCACCCACCGACGCGATCAGCAGCAGGTGCGCGGGGTCGGATAAGCGAGCCGTCAACCATTTTTCGTGGTTGGCGCGCTCGATTGGCGCCGGAGAATACGAAAACTGCCGTGTCACGGGGTCGTTGGCCCAGTCAAACAAGTGGCCTGAGTCGGCGGCTTCCACCGGGCGCAGCGACAGGCGGCTTTGTGCGCTCAGGCGGAGCAGCAGGCGTTGCAGGCGGGCGGGGGCCGCGCCGTCGAACCATTGTCGCTGCGTCCGGCGCATTGCGGTTTGCAGGTGCTCCCGCTTCGGGCTGCCCAGCAGGCGGACGGCATCGGCGGCTGATGCGGCCAGTTGCTCGCGCAGCAGGAAGTCGTGAATCCGTTGCTGATTATCAGCCGTCTGCACTGCCAGCAGCAGCCCGCCCAGGCTCGCGTATTCGTAGCTCACCGTCGAGGCCGACGTAACGGCCGTGCCACAGCGGGCCAACAGCTCGGCAAACGAGTCGGCTGCCAGTGCGCGATGCACGGAGAGCTTGGATGCCCGGCGCGTGTCGGCCCAGGCCGTCAGTGCTTCCCAATGCTGATACGCCCCGCCAACCACCACGTGCAGGTGGCCCAGTCCCTCGGCGCTCAGCAGCTCGGCTGCCCAGCGCTGCGTGTGGTTGGCCGGGTCGGCGCCTCCCAGACAAAGCACCACGTCGCCGGCCGGAGCCGCTTGCCGCTCCTGCCCAGCCGCCACCCGAAACGGTCGCCGCAACGGCGCCCAGGTGGGGCCGGTCAGCAAGCGGGCGCCGGGTTGCCGAAGGTCGTACTCGACCGCGTCAACGCCGCCGGCCGGGTTGAGTACCACGTCGGCGGCCTGCGGAAAAGCAGCCAGGTCGTCGATGTACAGCAACGCGCCACAGGCTGCCCGAATGGCCTGCTGATAGGCGTAATCGAACTGATAGCCGTCCAGAACCACGACATCGGTCGGGCGGAGCAGGTGCGTTGCGAGCCAGTCGGCTTCACGAGCAGCGGAAGCGGCGTTCGGCACTTCCAGCAACTCGATGCCCGTGGCGGTCAACTCCGCGATGGTAGTGGGAGGCAGGCCGGGACGCGCCACGAACAGGCACCCGAAATCAGTCGCTGCTATCTCCGCCAGTGCCTGACACCGCATTACGTGCCCTAGTCCTACCTGCGGATTGCCGTCGGCGCGTAAGATCAGGCGAGGCTTCATACGGTATGCTGCTGATTGGTAGCGTTGATGGCCGCCAGCCAGGGATGGCGCGCCAGTAGGTCCAGTATATCCGAGAGCGAAAAATCCGGCCCGAGCGTGGTGTACAGCACCTGCTGTAGGGCGTAATCGCTGGCGTAGTCCACGGTCATTCGCAGACCGGCGGCTTGCGGGGTTGCCGTCGCCAGCGCCACCGTCTGGAGGCGAAACCGGTCGGGGCGCGCCCGCAGCCACGACGTGACGTGCTCGCGGTCGGCCGGGGCGGTGGCTTCGGCGTGGGCGGCGTCGAGGGCCGCGCGCCCGATCACCTCGATGTTCATTCCCAGCGGCAGGCCGGTGCTGATGGTATAGTCGGCGGCGGCGGCGCGGTGTGCGCCGATGGCTTCATCGACGAAAGCCGGATCGAGCGCGGGGTTGTCGCCGGTGAGGCGCACAATGACGTCGAGCTGATGCAGAGCGGCCGCCACCGCAAATCGGGCCAAAACGTCTTCTTCGGAGCCGCGAAAAACCGCCACACCGCGTTGCTGCGCTATCGCCGCCAGAGCATCATCGGCCGGCGAATCCGGTAAGGCGGCCACCACGACGGCCACGCTGGTAGCCCGGCCGGCCCGCCGCAAAATCTGCTCGAACAACGTTACGGCCCCGCCCAGCGGCAGCGGCAGCAACGTCTTGCCGGGCAGCCGCGAGCTGCCCACCCGTGCCTGCAGCAGCGCCCCTACTCGAGGCGCCGCCGAAGAGGCAGCAGTGGAAGATGCTAAGTGGTTAACCAAAAGCTTTATGGGTTTCGATCTGCTGCTAAGTAGTCAGTCTTAAGTTATAAGCCGCAAGCTGCAAGCCTTGCTGTTGTTAGTCAGCGCTTTATCCAGTATCGTTTGCTCGGTTACTTTCTACGCCGTACTTAACGCCTCCAAATCAAGTCATTGGCTTGGAGCTTACAGCTTATAGCTTGTAGCTGGCCATCTACGTGGTTTTCGGCCACGTATAGGGAAGCGTGAAAGTGTCGTCTGATTCGGCCAACGCGACGAGGGCGGGCCGGACTTCCAGTGCGGCGTTCCAGTGCTCGGCGGCGCGCAGGTTGTCGTGGAGGTTTCCCACCGAATCGACGCCGATCACCACCCGCGCTACGCCGGGAGTTTGCAGCGTAAACAACAACAGCAGCGCCGGCAGCGGAATGCCCGCTTCGGTGGCCAGTGTACGCACTCGGCGCAGCTTCGGCGCCAACGGGGCGAAGAACGGCGGCAGCGTTTCAGGCTCGCGCAACAGCAAGCCCTGCAAAAAAGCCGATCGGATATGCACCTCAACTCCCTGAGCCGCCAGCGTGGGCAGCAACGGAATCCACGCCTGATCCAGCACGTTCAGCGGCACCTGTAGGAGCGTCGGGCGCTGCCCGGTGCTTGCTGAGTTGAAATCGCCGCTCAGCAGATGCGCCGGCCGGTAGGTGGATATCCCGATTCGCTGAGCGAGGCCCGTGGTGTGCGCCGTACGCAATGCTTGCCAGTCCGGCGCGGCGCTGTCGAAGGAAAACGCGCTGTGGAATAAGACGCCCGCCACCGAATCGCGCCGGAGCCGCCGGAGCGACGACGCAACTTCCGTCGCTACCGTCGCCGCGTCGCCGCCGCGTACTTTGGTGATGACCTCGAACGGCTGGGTCAACTCGCCGAGCTGACCCAGCCGCGCCTCGGCATCACCGTACACGGCCGCCGTATCGAGGACCCGCACCCCGGCATCGTCCGCCTCGCGCAGGATGGCCGCGACGGCGTCCAGCGACGGCTGCCCCCCGACGTTGTTGATGCCGTAGGCCAGCCCAAACTGCACTGTGCCGAGCGCCAGCCGCCCGGCCAGCTCACGGCTGCTGAGCGGCGACAAGCTCATCGGCTCAAAAACTCCGCAATGGAAGCCACCACGTAGTCCTGCTCCTCATCCGAGAGCGTCGGGTAGAGCGGCAAACTCAGGCATTCGGCGTAGTACGCCTCGGCGTGTGGGAAATCGCCGGCCTTCCAGCCCAGCCCCTCGTAGTACGGCATCCGGTGAACCGGAATGTAGTGTACCTGAGCGAAGATGTTGCGGGTACGCAGGAAATCGTACAGCCCGCGCCGGTCGGCCACCCTGATGATGTACAGGTGATAGGCGTGGCCGGGGTGGGAGGGAAGGAACGACAGTGCCTCGTTCGTCTCCGTCCGCAACCGGCTGAACGCTACGTCGTACTGCGCCGCCAGCTCGCGCCGCCGCACCATTCCTTCGTCGGCGCGCTGGAGCTGGCTCAGACCCAGGGCGCAGTTCAGGTCGGGCAGGCGGTAGTTGTAGCCCAGCGTCTGCATTTCCATATACCAGCCGCCTTCGTCGGGGTGGTGGAGCCTGGCCGGGTCGCGGGTGATGCCGTGCGTACGGAGCATCAGCAGGGCGTCGTAGAGGTCGCGCCGGGCCGTCGTGATCATCCCGCCCTCGCCGGTGGCGATGTGCTTGACCGGATGGAACGAGAAGATGGCCAGATCGGCGAGCGAGCCGTCGCCACACTGGCGGCGCTGCCCGGCCGCGTCGCTGAACTCGCCGCCGGGGGCGTGGCAGGCGTCTTCGATGATCCAGAGACCAAACTCGTCGGCCAGTGCCCGGAATGCCGTCATATCGACCGGCCGACCGGCAAAATCCACCGGCACCAACCCCGTGAAGTAGCCGCGCGGATGGCTTTCGAGCAGCGCCCGCACGTTGGCGATGTCGAGCAGCGCCGTGGCTGGGTCGATGTCGGCAAACCACACTTCGCCGCCGCAATACCGTACGCAGTTGGCCGAGGCCGCGAACGTAATAGGCGTGGTGATGACCCGCTGCCCCGGTTGCACGTTCAGCGCCAGGCAGCAGAGGTGCAGGGCGGCGGTGCCGTTGGCTACCGCCACGGCGTAGGGCGCGCCGACATACTCGGCAAACGCGCGCTCAAACTCGGCCACGCGCGGGCCTTGCGTCAAAAAATCGGAATGCAGGGCCTCCACCACGGCCGCCACGTCGGCATCGGTGATGTGCTGGCGGCCGTAGGGAATCGGCGTCGTCTGAACCACGAAAGGAAGCGTTGACTACTGAATCGGTCTGTTCGCGGCCGAAGCCGCAGGATACACCACGCGCGGCGGCTGCTAGGCTACCGCAAACGTGGGGTCCACGTGCTGGCGAATCTGCTCGCGCAGCTCCTCGGCCGTCAGCCACTGGTCGTTGGCGCCGGACGAATAGCGGAAGCCGGCCGCCACGGCCTTGCCACCCGTGGCGGCGGCGTACTCTTCCAGCGTGAAGCGCGGGGTGGTGGGCAGAATCACGTAGTAGCGATCCAGCTCGACCGTGCTCAGGGCGTCGGTCTCCGTGATCATCTCCTCGTGCAGCTTCTCGCCCGGCCGGATGCCGACCACCTTCTGCTCGCAGTTCGGGCCGATGGCACGGGCCACTTCAGTAATCTTGTACGACGGAATCTTCGGAACGTAGATTTCGCCGCCCCACGCGTGTTCCAGGGCATACATCACCAGATCAACGCCGTCTTCCAGTGAGATGTTGAAGCGCGTCATATCGGGGTGCGTGAGCGGTAGCGTCCCCGTTTTGCGCTGTTGCAGGAAGAACGGCACCACCGAGCCGCGCGAGCCGATCACGTTGCCATACCGCACCACCGAGAAGCGCAGATCGCGCGAGCCTTTCAGGTTGTTGGCCGCCACGAACAGCTTATCGGAGCACAGCTTGGTGGCTCCGTAGAGGTTGATGGGCGCGGCGGCTTTGTCGGTCGAAAGCGCCACCACGCGCTTCACGCCGCAGTCCATCGCGGCGTTGATCACGTTCTCCGCACCAAAGATGTTCGTCTTGATGCATTCCATCGGGTTGTATTCAGCGGCCGGCACTTGCTTGAGAGCAGCGGCGTGAATGATGACGTCGATCCCTTCGCAAGCCCGCCGCATCCGCTCGCCGTCGCGCACGTCGCCGATGAAATAGCGAAGTGCTTTATACTTCTGTGGCGAGAACTGTTGCGCCATCTCGAACTGCTTGAGTTCGTCGCGCGAGTACACAACCAATCGCTTCACGTTCGGATAGCGGTCAAGGATGGTGCGGACGAATTGCTTGCCGAACGAGCCGGTGCCACCCGTAATCAGAATGGATTGGTTATTGAGGTCTAGGGCCATTTTTAAAGAACTGACAGCGCTTTAGCTGAGCCGCGAAGGTACGACCCACCGGGGGATGTGCAAGTTTCCCTCCCCTGATGGGGGGGCGTACGTCCCGCAGGAGCCGCGGCTGAGGGCTACTTACGCCGCCACGCGCCGCACCACTTCCCACAGCACGATGCCTGCCGCCACGCTCACGTTGAGCGAGTGCTTGGTGCCGGCTTGCGGAATTTCGACGGCCGCCGCGCACACGGCCAACGCCTCGTTGCTCACGCCGAACACTTCGTGGCCGAGCACGAAAGCCAGCTTCTCGGCCGAATCGAACCGGAAGCGGTGGAGTGGCTCGGCGCCTTCGGCCAGTTCCACGGCCACGCACCGGTAGCCGTCGGCGGTGAGGCGCCGGAGCAGGGCCGCCGTGTCGGGGGCGTATTCCCACGCTACGGTGTCGGTGGCGCCGAGGGCGGTTTTGAGCAGCTCCTTGTGCGGCGGTGTGCCGGTGATGCCGCACAGCCACAGCTTTTCGATGGCGAACGCATCGGC
>ERZ1066122.1920-NODE-1920-length-15076-cov-28.467279_pt1 | contig 15076 bp, 17 predicted proteins | sample MGYA00382769_ERZ1066122 | MGnify/ENA primary metagenome ERZ1066122 (study PRJEB33369, sample SAMEA5778352) | biofilm metagenome | biome: Industrial cooling water; feature: Water cooling tower basin; material: Biofilm | place: United Arab Emirates | collected...
GGCAAAAGAAAGCACAGCCCATCGTCGCGCCCGGCGCTGCGCGCCGGGTCCGCAGCCTCGCGGAGGTTTTTCGAAGGGCCGTCCATGGCCCATCGAAAAACGCACGACATCCTGTCGTGCGCCCTGCGGGCCTGAACCGCGAGGCTCGCCGCTCCGAAGGGCGGTTGAAGGTCAAGATCAAGATCAATATCCACTGCAACTGCAACTGCAAGATCGACTTCGACTTCGGCTGCGACACCAAAGCCAACGGCCAGAATCAAAAAGCGAACGTCAAAAGCGCCGGGCGTCGCGCCTGCCGCGCTCGACCCGGGTTACGGGGACTCACCACCCGCAGACCCGGCAGTGGGCGACCCAGCGCCCCCTTGGTCCGGCCCGGTGGGTGCCGCCGGCGGCGGCTGCCGCAACCCGAACCCGAACACCCCCTCGCTCTGCGTCGACACGATCATCCGCACCATCCCCGAAGGCACCATCAACTCCACCGCCATCGGCTTGCCCTCTCGGGTCGTGCCCTGCAGCGTCATCTCGACGAAGGCGCCGCCCGTGTCGATCTCGACACAGGCGATGTGCAGGCCGGCCGGGCCGTCGAGGAGGAACGGCTTGATCGCCTCGCCCAGCGCCTCGATCGCCTGCGGGAAGAAATAGACGGCATAGCCCTGTGGTTCGTTCATTCGGGATGGTCTCCGTGGTGACGTGGGGGCGCCGGGTGGAGTGCCGCGACACCCGGAAGCAGAAATGGGGGGACACATCGAGGGCCGGATGCGCCCCCATCGGATGGCACGGCGCGAGCGCCGCGCTCACTCGCGCAGTTCGATCTTCAGCGCCTGTGCGGACTCGCGGGCGAGTGCGCGGGCCCGGTCGACGGTGTCGGCGGTCGCGAGCGTCACGCCGACGCGGCGCTGGCCTTCTACTCTTGGCTTGCCGAACAGCCGCAGCGCGGTGCCCGGTGCGCGCAGGGCGTCGGCGACACCGTCGAAGACCGGGACACCATGGCCTTCGGCCAGCACCGCGCACGAGGCGGCGGTGCGGTGCGCCACCCAGCCGTCGGCATCGGCATGGACCGGCAGGCCGAGAATGGCACGGGCGTGCAGCGCGAATTCGCTCAGCTCCTGGGATGCCAGGGTGACCAGGCCGGTGTCGTGCGGGCGGGGCGAGACTTCGGAGAACCACACATCATCGCCCTTCACGAACAGCTCCACGCCGAACAGGCCCCAGCCGCCGAGATCATCGACGACGGCGCGCGCGATGCGCTGGGCCTCGGCGAGTGCACGCGGCGACATCAGTTGCGGCTGCCAGCTTTCGCGGTAGTCGCCGTCGCGCTGCAGGTGGCCGATGGGCGCGCAGAACGCGATGCCGCCGGCGTGACGCACGGTCAGCAGGGTGATCTCGTAATCGAAATCGACGAAGCCTTCCACGATGACCCGGCCGGCGCCCGCCCGGCCACCGGTCTGGGCGTACTCCCAGGCGGCGTCGCTGTCGGCGGCATCGCGGACCGTGCTCTGGCCCTTGCCGGAGGACGACATCACCGGCTTCACCACGCAGGGCAGGCCGATGGCCGCGACCGCGGCGCGGTAGTCCTCCAGGGTGTCGACGAACCGGTAGGGCGAGGTGGGCAGGCCGAGGGTTTCCGCGGCGAGACGGCGGATGCCTTCGCGGTCCATGGTGAGCCGCGCGGCGCGCGCGGTCGGCACCACACGGGTGTGGGTGCCGCGTCCGGCGAACTCCCGCTCCAGCGCGACCAGGGTGTCGGTGTGGATGGCCTCGATCTCGGGCACGATCAGCGCCGGGCGCTCCATCGCGATCAGCGTGCGCAGGGCATCGCCGTCGAGCATGTGCAGCACATGGCTGCGGTGCGCCACCTGCATCGCCGGCGCGTCGGCGTAGCGGTCGGCCACCACCACCTCGCAGCCGAAACGCTGCAGCTCGATCGCCACCTCCTTGCCCAGTTCTCCGCCGCCCAGCAGCAGCACGCGCAGGGCGGAGGGCGACAGCGGCGTTCCGAATTCGAGCGGGCTGGGCGAGGTCATGCAGTGGGGCTCCGCGGTCAAGGCGATGCCACAGTGTAGAGCCTGCGCCGCGGTGGCCGCCCGCGCACACCGGCCGCACACCCGGCATCCACCGCAACGCGGGCGCTTTCCGGCTGTCGCGGACGCATGCGATCCTCGGGCCTGCTTTCGCTTCCGTTCGATCCCATGCGACATCCGGCACCACACTCTCAGGCCGTTCGGCATCAGGCTTCGCACCGTCCGGCTCCACACCCACAGGCCTCACCTCCGTCGACACCGCGAACGGCCGTGTCGCGCACTGCGCCCACCGCTCCGCACGGACGCACTGGGCACGGCCGCCTGCTCCCCGGCGGCGCCTTCGTCCTGGCCGCGCTGCTGGCGGCCTGCGCACATGCCCCGCCGGTGGCGTGGGATGTCGTGGATCCGACACTGGACGAGCTCAGCGGCCTGGCGGCGTCGCACCGGCACGCCGGCCTGCTGTGGGGGCTGGAGGACGGCGGCAACCCGGCCGAACTGGTCGCGCTCGACGCCGCCGGCCGGCGCCGTGCGGCGCTGCAGGTCTCCGGCGTGGAGAACGTGGACTGGGAGGACCTGGCGCGCTTCGACTGGAACGGGCAGCCGCACCTGCTGATCGCGGATGTGGGCGACAACGACGCCGTGCGCCCGGAGGTGCGGCTGCTTGCGGTCGCCGAGCCGCGCACGCTGACCGATGCGACGGTGACGCCGGTGTGGGATCGCCGCCTGGTGTGGTCCGACGGCCCGCGCGACTGCGAATCGGTGGCGGTGGACGCCGCCCGCGGCGAGATCCTGCTGGTGACCAAGCGCACCCTGCCGCCGCGGCTGTACGTGGCGCCGCTTCCGTCGGCGCCACCGGGCCGGACGGGCAGCGCAGACGCCATGGCCGATGCGGCGCAGGGCGCGCCGCTGCGCGCGGAGTTCGTGGCGACGCTGGCCGGCGTCCCGGTGACGCCCGAGGCGGACATCCGCGCCGACGTCCGCGCCGCCTGGCGGCACCAGACCACCGGCGCCGCGCTGTCGCCCGACGGGCGCCGCCTCGCCGTGCTGACCTACACCGAGGTATTGCTCTACGAGCGTCAGGGCGACGAGACCTGGGGCGCCGCGGTCTCGCGCCCCGCCCGACTCCTGCCGCTGCCCGCCATGCCCCAGGCCGAGGCCATCACCTGGTCGGCCGACGGACGGGCACTGCTGGTGACCGGCGAGCGGCCGCCGACCCGGATCCACCGGCTGGCCGTACCTCGACGCTGAGCGGAGCGCCGCGCCGGACCGCACCCGCAACGCCCACCGCGCAGCCACGTCGGGCTGCGCGTGCGACCTCCAGACCATGCCGGACCACCGGATGCGCGCCCCGTATCGGGCCGCCCACGCGACCGTCCCGACGCAGGCGCACGCCGCAGTGCGGCCGCAACCCTGCCTCCGGCGCCGGCATGGAGGGGATGGCGCGGCTCGCCAGCCCCTCACCGTTCGTCGGCCATCGCTTGTGCAATCTGATATCAATTTGATATCACATAAACATCCCAGCCACACCATGCGAGGCCCGCCATGAAAGCCGCGACGATGAAAGCCGCCACGATGAAAGAGAACCCCCGCCATTCCCTGCCCGGCATCCCGATGCTGGTGTTCTGGCTGCTGCTGATGCTGGCCGGCGTGTTCTGCGTGGTCGCCGGTGCCGGCACCGACAACGACGGTGTGCGCAGCCTGGGCCTGATGGTGTTCGGCGTGGCGATGGTCGCCACCGGCATGTTCTGCATGGCCGGCCTGTACATGGTCGAGCCCAACCAGGCCGCCGTGCTCAACCTGTTCGGCAAGTACGTGGGCACGGTCAAGGACAACGGCCTGCGCTGGAACAACCCCTTCTTCGCCAAGAAAAAGGTCTCGCTGCGCGTGCGCAACTTCGAGAGCGGCAAGCTCAAGGTGAACGAGCTGGACGGCAGCCCGATCGAAATCGCCGCGGTCATCGTCTGGCAGGTGATGGACAGCGCCGAGGCGGTCTACAACGTCGACGACTACGAGAGCTTCGTGCACATCCAGTCCGAGGCCGCGCTGCGCGCGATGGCCACCAGCTATCCCTACGACCAGCACGAGGACGGCCAGATCTCGCTGCGCAGCCATCCGGTCGAAATCAGCGACCGGCTCAAGGAGCAGCTGGACGAGCGTCTGACCCAGGCCGGCGTGGACGTGATCGAGGCGCGCATCAGCCATCTGGCCTACGCGCCGGAAATCGCCCAGGCCATGCTGCAGCGCCAGCAGGCCAACGCGATCATCGCCGCGCGCACCCGCATCGTGGCCGGCGCGGTGGGCATGGTCGAAATGGCCCTGGCCGAGCTGCAGAAGAACGGCGTGGTGCATCTGGACGAGGAGCGCAAGGCGGCGATGGTGAGCAACCTGCTGGTGGTGCTGTGCGGCGAGCGCGCCACGCAGCCCATCGTCAACGCCGGCTCGCTGTACTGACCCCGACTCCGAGGAGACTCCGCATGTCCCCCTCCAGCTTTTCTCCCGATGCCGGCGCCGCCGTCCTGGTGGCACTGCTTCCGGCCGCCGTGCTGCTCAATGTCGTCCTGCACCGCCGCCGCCTGGCCGGCCGCCTGCCGGCCGCTCCCGTCGCCGCGGCGGTGACCGGCTCCGCCGCCGCGCTGGCGGCCGGCCTGCTCGTCCACCTGATCTGATCTGCCGATCATGAGCGACAAGAAGGCCTACCCGCTGCGCATCAACGCCGAGATCCTCGCGGCCACGCAGCGCTGGGCGGACGACGAGCTGCGCAGCCTCAACGCGCAGATCGAGTACGTGCTGCGCGACGCGCTGCGCAAGGCGGGACGGCTGTCCGCACCGCCTGCCGCATCGACGTCATCGGCCGACGACGCCGACTGAAGCCACACGCGCGGCGGTCACATCCGCCGCGCGTGTGCGTCCTGGCTCCGAGACGCCGATCCGGCGGGCTCTTGCCGCGCCGCCTCCCCCTTTCGTACAGGAACGCCTGCATGTCCACCCGAATTCTCCGCCCCGCGCTCACGCTCGCCCTCGCGCTCGCCGCCGCGCTCGCCAGTCCGTTTTCCGTCGCCCAGACACCCGCGCCAGCTCCGAACACCGCGTCCGCATCCGCGCACAGCCCCCTGCTGTGGAAGGTCTCCGACGCCGACGGCAACGCGGATACCGTGTTGTACCTGCTCGGTTCGATCCATGTGCTGAAGCCGAGCGACTACCCGCTGTCCACGGACATCGATGCCGCGCTGGACGACGCCGAACACGTGATGTTCGAGATCGACCTGCCGAGCATGGCGGTGCCCGCCAACGTGGCGAAGATGCAGCAGGCGATGATGGCCAGCGACGGCAGGCGCCTCAGCGCACGGCTCTCGCCGGAGGCGCGCGCGCAGCTGGAAACGCTGCTGGGCGCCGGCGGCGGGTCGCTGGAGCAGGTCGAGGCGCTCGACCCCTGGGCGATGAACCTGAGCATGGCGCTGGGCGTCATGCAGGCGATGGGCTTCCAGGCCGACGCCGGCGTGGACGTGCACATCGATGCCCGCGCGCGCGCCGCCGGCAAGTCGCTGGGCGCCCTGGAGACCATCGAGGACCAGTTCGCCGCGCTCGATGCCGCACCGATGGGCGAGCAGGTCGCGGGCCTGGAGGATTTCCTCTCCGACCCGAAGAAGACCGTCGCCCAGCTGGACCTGCTGCACCGGGCCTGGCTGAGCGGCGACATCGACACGCTGGACAAGACCCTGCGCGCCGAGTTCGAAAGCGAATCGCCGGAGACCTACCGTCTCATCAACGTCGCGCGCAACGACCGCTGGCTGCCGCTGCTGGAAACCCGCCTGAAGCGGCAGGACGGCGACGACACCCTGGCGGTGGTCGGTGCCATGCATCTGCTGGGCAGCGACGGCGTGATCGAGAAGCTCCGTTCACGCGGCTACCGCGTGGAGCGCGTGTGCACCGCCTGCGGGACGGGCGCGACGCACTGACCCGGCCTCCCCGCGCCCCCATCCACCTCACGGACGCCCACGCCATGCCGCGCACCTACACCGTCACGCCTCCCACCACCGCGCTGGTCTGGCTGCTGCCGGCGTTCGCCCTGCTGCTGGCACTCATCGGGCTGGCCGTCATGATCCCGCAGACCCCGTCGGCAGCCTGGGGCATGCTGCCGGTCGCCCTGGCCGGTGTGCTGCTCGCTGCCGGCATCCGTCGGCGTCATGTGGAGCTGGATGCGGGTGAACTGCGCATCGCCGCCGGCATTCTCCGTCGCCGGGTGCAGCGCTCGACGCTGCGCCTGGATGCGGCCGCGGTGGTGGACCTGTCGGAACGCACCGAGCTGCGCCCGGCCTGGCGCAGCTTCGGCATCGGCCTGCCCGGCTATCGCGCCGGCCACTACCGGCTGCGCAACGGCACCAGGGCCTTCGTGCTGGTCACCGACACGCGCCGCGTGCTGGTGCTGCCGGAACAGGACGGTCGCATGCTGCTGCTCAGCCTGGAGCAACCCCAGGCGCTGCTGGACGCCCTGCGCAGCGGTCGCTGAGGCGACGGGCGTTGGGGCGACGGAGGTGCCGCGCCGCAGGCCCCGGCGGCGCCCGCGCATCGGGGTGCAAAACGGCCGCGCAGGCACTACCCTGCCGCGATGCGTGAGCCTCCCCGCCTGCTGCTGAACACCGACGCGATCGAAGTCTGGCCCGCAGCGCTGCTGCGCGCGCGCGCCAATCGCGACGCGCGCCTGATCGCGCGTGCCCTGCATGTGCTGCGACGCAAGCGCGACGGCCGCTATCTCGCCGCTGTCGGCCCGGAGGGTGTCACCGGGCTGCTGCCCGGCTGGGAGCGCACGCCCGGTCTCGCCGAGGCGCTGCACACCGTGACCGCCGCAGGCACGGCGTCCTGTGTGTCCGCACGCACGCCACCGGCGCTGCCGCTCGCCCGCCTGCACGAACGCCTCGACGCACTGGGCCTGGACGCCGCCGCCTACGCCGCCGCCACCGGGCTGCCGTTGGTGCCCGAACCGGCCTGGCTGGCCTTCGCCGGGTTCGACCGCTACCGCCGCCCGCTGTGGCTCGCCCCCGCCGCCGCCCGCGCCTGGGCACGGATGCGCGCGCACGCCGCGCGCGAGGGCGTGGTGCTGGAGGCGGTATCCGGCTACCGCAGCCACGATTACCAGTTGGGCATCTTCGAACGCAAGCGCGCGCGCGGGCTGGCAGTGGACGACATCCTCACCGTCAACGCCGCCCCGGGCTTCAGCGAACACCACGACGGCCGCGCGCTCGACATCGGCACGCCGGGCGAGCCGCCGGCCGAGGAGAGCTTCGAGCGCACCGATGCCTTCGCCTGGCTGCAGCAGCACGCCAGCGGCCACGGCTTCCGCATGAGCTACCCGCGCGACAACCCGCACGGCATCGTCTACGAGCCGTGGCACTGGCGCCACCACGAGGCGGCATGAGTCTTTCCGCGGAGCACCGCCCTACCCTCGCCGCCTCCTGGGAGGCAGGCCGCAACAACTTCCATCTGATGCGTCTGGTCGCCGCCTGGCTGGTGATCTGGAGCCATGCCTGGCCGATCACCGGCACCGCGCGCGGCGACTGGCTCAACCAGACGCTGGGCCGAAGCGCGGGCGCGTTCGCGGTGGATCTGTTCTTCCTGATCAGCGGCTTCCTGGTGGCGGCCAGCGTGCAGCGCCATCGCTGGCGCGATTTCCTGCTGGCGCGCGCGCTGCGCCTGTACCCGGCGCTGATCGTCTGCGTGGCGCTGACCGCGTTCGTGCTGGGGCCGCTGCTGACCACCGCGGCCGACTACTGGAGCGACGGCCGGGTGTGGCGCTATGTCTGGTCCACCGCCAGCCTGTGGCGCGCGGAGTTCTGGCTGCCCGGGGTGTTCGAGACCTTGCCACACACCTCGGTGAACGGTTCGCTGTGGACCCTGCCGATCGAGGGCCGGCTGTATCTGCTGCTGTTCGCCGCCGGGGCGCTGGGCATGCTGCGGCCCTGGCGCTATCTGCCGGCCTGGGCGCTGGCGATGGCCGGCGCGGCTGCGTTCGCCTGGATCAAGGCGCCGCTGCCGCAGCACCTGTCGTATCTATGCTGGACGGTGGCCTTCTTCATCACCGGCACCCTGCTGTGGCTGTGGCGGGAGCGCATCCGCCTCGACGGCCGCTGGGTGGTCCCGCTGATCGTCGCGGCCTGTCTCGCCCGCGACACCCTCGCCTTCGTGCCGGCGTACATGGCCGCCGTGATCTACGGCGCGCTGTGGCTGGCCTTCGTGCCGCGGCTGCCGCACATCCGCCGCAACGACCTGTCCTACGGCCTGTATCTCTACGGCTGGCCGATGCAGCAGATCGCCTTCCTGCTCGGCGCCACCGGCGTGCTGACCAACACCCTGCTGTCGAGCGTGCTGGCCCTGGCCTGCGCGGCGCTGTCGTGGTTCCTGATCGAACGCCCCGCATTGGCGCTGAAGCCGCGTCGGCGCCCGCCCGAATCCGCCCCCACAGGCGACGTGAGTGCCGCGGCGCCGTCGGTTGCGGGCGAATCGGAATCCCCGGCCCGGCGCTGAAGCCGCAGGCCGCCGTCAGTCCTGCGAGCGCTTGGTGGCCTTCGTCGTGGACGTGGGCTTGCCCGCCGCGGCGGGCGCATTCGCCAGGTCCGCGATCCGCCACAGGTACAGGCTGGCATAGGTCCGGTACGGGCCCCAGCGTTCGCCGCGCTCGGCCAGGGCCTTCGGCGCGGGCATGGCCTCGGCCTTGTCCACCGCCTGCGCGCCCTTGCGGATGCCGAGGTCGTCGATCGGCAGCACGTCCGGCCGGCCCAGGCGGAACATCAGCATCATCTCCACGGTCCAGCGGCCGATGCCGCGGATCGGCACCAGCGCCTCCACGATGGCGTCCTCGTCCATGGTCGACATCCGCCGCAGGTCGGGAATCTCCCCGCGGGCCTCGCGTGCGGCCAGGTCGCGCAGCGCCAGCAGCTTGTTGCCGGACACGCCGCAGGCGCGCAGCGCCGCGTCGTCGCAGCGGCCGAGGGTGTCGTGGTGCAGGCGGTCGCTGCCGATCGCGGCCTCCACCCGGCCGACGATGGTGGCCGCGGCCTTGCCGCTGAGCTGCTGATAGAGGATCGCGCGGGCGAGCGCGTCCACCGGGTCGAAGGACTTGCGCCAGCGTGGGTCCGGCGCGATCGGGCCGAGCCTGCGCATCCACGCCCCCAGCCTGCGATCCCGGCGCTGGAGGTGCTCCCAGGCGGCCTCGGTGTCGAAACCACGGGCATGGCGGGGCATCAGGAGTCCTCCTGCGTCGCGCGCGGGCGCAGCGCATCGATGGCATACAGCAGCCAGCCGCCGATCATCAGCAGGCCACCGGCCGGCGCCGGGCGCGTGGACCAGCCGGCGAAATGCCCGCCCAGCAGCGCCCCCGCGAACACCAGCGTGCCCAGCAGCAGCGCGACCAGCGCCACGCGGCCCAGCGCACCATGCGCACGTCGGCCGAGCGCGGCCAGGGCGACGCCGTGCACCAGCGCCATCAGCGCCGCGGACTGCAGACGCGCGGCGCCGTCCGCATGCGCGGCATAGGCCGAGAGGGCCACGCCGACAACGGCCAACAGCGCACCGGCCCCGACCAGCAGCGCGGCCCGGTCCCGCGACAGGCTCATCGCACCCCCTCCAAGACACGCTCGGAGTGGCTCGGGGCCAAGGTGCCGGGCAGGAGGCATCCGGGCCGGACCGCAGACACGCGAAACGCCGCACGAGGCGGCGTTTCAGCGGTTCCCGGCGCGAGCCGGAGATGGACGGTGCGGGTCATGCTCGGAAAAATCATGCCCGGAGAACTCATGGCCGGGACGGTCATGGCCGGCACACCGGGCCCTGACGGCCGCGGTCTTACTTCACCGGCCAGTAGACCTTGAACTCGGCGTCCGAGAACGAATCGTCGATCGGGCTCTTCCACTCTTCGTAGGCACGGTCGGTCGGCTCCAGGCCGCGCACCGCACCCCAGGCGCGCAGCGCGTTGCGCACGCCTTCGAGCTGCAGGAAGAAGCCCTGGAAATCGGCGGTGATCGCACGGTGGGCCGGCATGCGCTCGTACTTCACCACCTCGGGCAGGTTCAGGCCTTCGAGCGGAGCGTCGACGGCGGCATCGGCCGGCGCATCGGCGCGGCGGACCGGCAGCACGACGTTGAAGGTGTAGTTCTCGCGACCTTGCTCGTCGGTGACGATGCGCATCGGACCGGCGGCGACCAGATTGTTCGAGGCCAGCGCGCGGTTGATCCATTCCATGTTGTCCTTCATGGACTTGGCGAGCGGCTCTTCCTTCAGCTCGATGGTGCCCGAGGACACCATCAGCACGTGGGCCGCGGGGACCTGCGTGACCGAGATCTCGCCCAGCTTGTCGCCGTAGACGTTGTAGTCGACGTTCGGGATCGAGGCGAGCAGGGTGGCCAGCTTGCCGAGGCTGAACTGCATGTCGTCGCCGACGTGGCTACGGACATACAGGCCGGCGTAGCGGCCGACCAGGTCCCACCCGTAATCGACCTTGTAGGTCTGGGTGATCTCGACGTTGCGGTCGTTGCTGCCGGTCGGCTTGAGCATGAACTGCACACGCTTGTCGGTGCCCATCGCGTCGTTGTCGACGTCGATCACGATCTTCTCGTTGGGCACGGACTCGACGATCTTCCAGCTGCCCTTGCCGACCTGGGACTGCTTGGAATCGAAGCTGAAGGTGGCGCCCACGCCCGACTCCGGCCCGGAGAGGCTCATCGGCATGGTGGGGTCGCGCAGAGCGATGGCGTTCCAGTCCTTGAAGCGCTTGAAGCTGTTGAGCGTGTCGTAAACGATGCCGATCTTGCGGTTGGTCTCGACTTTCTCGGAGATGAAACGACTCGACGGCAGGAACACGCCCACCACGAGAAACAACACGAAGACGATGGCGAGGGAAATCAGGATCTCGATGAGACGAGTCATTCAGGAGCTCTCCAGGGACCGGTGCCGGACTGAGGCCGGGCTAATACAGCCCCGAATCGTAGCAGGGTTGGATGCGACGGAGCGAGCGCCCAGCCGCTGCCAGCCAGGGAGGCGGGCGCCTCCGGTGGTCGGCGAGGCCGACCACCGCGTCGCGCCGGCGCACACGGCCTGCGCATGCACGTCGGCCGCGCACCGGGTTTCACCCGAAAAAATCCATTGATATCAATTGCTTGAGCGGCGCGCGAAGGCCGCATCTGCAGCGAACGCCGGCGCGGGCGCCTTTCGCACCCCCTGAATGCGGTCATGCAGACCGCTCCGGGGCAACCTGCCCGCCACCCACTGCGTGCCACCGGCGTGCACCAGCGCGGAACGGAGCAGAGGCCCGGCTCGTTCAACAGGCCCGCCCCGCTGTCGTTCGGATCGACTGCAGCTCGCAGGCCTTCAGCACCGCCCGCGTACGGTCGCGGACGCCGAGCTTGGAGAGGGTGAGCGCCGCCCGCTTGCACGCCACCGGCGTGCGGCGGCGCGAACGCCCGGCGCGCTGCGCCGGGCGGGCCATCCTGTCCTTCAGATCAACTGCAACTCGAAGGCCTTCAGCACTGCCCGTGTGCGGTCGCGGACGCCGAGCTTGGAAAGGATGTTCGAGACGTGGTTCTTGATTGTGCCCTCGGCCACGCCCAGTGAATTGGCGATCTCCTTGTTGGAGAAGCCCGAGGCCATCAGCCGCAGGATTTCGGTCTCGCGGTCGGTCAGCGGGTCGGGCCTGTCCAGGCTGACGAAATCGTTGCGCATGTGCTCCAGGCCCGAGAGCAGGCGCTGGGTGACCGCCGGCTGCACCAGCGAGCCGCCGGCGGCGACGGTCTGGATCGCGCCCACCAACTGTTCCAGCGACACGTCCTTGAGCAGGTAGCCCTTGGCACCGGCCTTCATGCCGGCCAGCACCAGCTGGTCGTCGTCGAAGGTGGTCAGGATGATGGTCGGCGGCAGCTGCCCGGCCTGCGACAGCGCACGCAGCGCATCCAGCCCGGACATCACCGGCATGCGCATGTCCATCAGCACCACATCGGGCGCGATCTGCGGGATCAGTTCGACCGCCTGCTTGCCGTCGGCGGCCTCGGCGACCACTTCGATGTCTTCGGCGAGCGCCAGCAGCGAACGGATGCCCTGCCGCACGAGGGTCTGATCGTCGACCAGACAGATTCGGATCATGTCGCTATCTCCATGGAAACGCGCCGAAGAACGGCGGATGGCTCGGCAGACGACTCGGCTGACGAATGGATGGGGTGACCGGATCGCCCGGCCATGGATCACGGGTCAAGCCCGGCTCAGGACAGGCGGCCGCCTCACGCGGCCCGCGCATCCTGGGCCGGTGCGCCGCCCAGGGGCAGATGGATGTCGAGCCGGAAACCCGCCCCCGGCTGGGTCTCCCAGGACAGCGTCCCCTCGTAATCCTGCAGACGTTCGCGCATGCCGCGCAGGCCGTTGCCAGCGGCGATGGCCTCCGCGCCGCGGCCGTCGTCGATCGCGACCATCCGCACCCCGCCCCGCTCCCAGCGATAGCTCAGGCGCAGACGCTCGGCCTGGGCGTGGCGCACCACGTTGGTCACGATCTCCTGGGTGCAGCGCAGCAGCACGTGGGCGCGCTCGGCATCGTCCAGCACGAACGGGTCGGGCAGCTCCATCTCCACACGCAGGCCGGGCACGTTCTCGGCCAGCGGGCGCAGGATCAGCGCCATGTCGATGGTGTCGCTGTCGCGGATCCGGCTGACCGCCTCGCGCACATCGCTGAGCAGCAGCTTGGCCAGGGTACGCGCCTGGGCGACATGGTCCTGGGCCTTGCCTTCCACCAGGTGATGGGCCACTTCCAGATTCAGGCTGAGCGCAGTGAGATGGTGACCCAGAAGATCGTGCAGCTCGCGCGAAATCCGGGTGCGCTCGTTGACGCGCACGCTCTCGGCCAGCAGCGCGCGGGTGGCGCGCAGTTCGGCGTTGAGGCGACGCTGCTCCTCGCGCTCCTGCGCCTGCTGGCGGGCCACCAGGCTGGTCACGAACACGAACCCCGAGAACCCCGCGTACAGCAGCGACAGCATCAGCGCTTCCAGCCAGCCGAACTCCAGCCACTGCATGAACACAGGCAGCAGCAGCAGCTGACTGGCGACCAGCCAGGCCACGCCGACCGCCATCGGCAGCAGCCACGGCAGCAGGCAGGCGGATACCACCAGCAGCATGCTGCCCAGGCCGCTGTCGTTGAACACGCCCACGCCGACCGCGCACAGGGTCAGCAGCATCAACACGCCGTGATCGAACACGGTCACCCTGCGGCTGCCCAGCGAGCGCGTGAGCCAGGCGTAGCACAGCCCGAACAGCAGCCAGGCGCCCCAGCCGGGCAGCGACAGCGGCGCTGCCGCCTCGTCGCCCACCTCAAGCGCTTCCAGCGAGAGCAGCAGCAGCGGCAGGCCGAGCATGGCCCAGGTGAACAGGCCCGCGTAGCGCAGCAGTCGGATATGGTTCAGGCGGGCGAGCATGGCCCAGTGTAGGCCTCGCCGCTCGCGCGGGAACCCCACGGAAGTCATGGAGTCCGGCGCGCTGAAGCCGTGCCGGGGAGCGCGCTGCTGGCGACGCGGATCGGGGCCGGCCCCTCTTTCCCGCCCCGCGGGCTGATCGCGCCCTCCATCCGCCCCGTGCGATACTAGAGGCCATTCGTTCGCGGCCCGTGCCGGCCGCCTGTCCTTTCCGGAGCCCCAGGAATGTCGATCCTCATCCGCGACGTGCGCGAGCACGAGCTGGATTCGGTACTTGCCCTGAACAACGCCGCTGCGCCGAGCATCCTTCCCATCGAGCCTGGTCGCCTTCGTTATTTCTTCGACCAGGCCGAATATTTCCGCGTCGCCGAACGCGACGGCACCATCGCCGGCTTCATGGTCGGGTTCGGCTCGCATGCCGACCACGACAGCAGCAACTTCCGCTGGTTCGGCGAGCGCCACCCGCATTTCTTCTACATCGACCGCATCGTGGTGGCCAGCCGCCGCCGCGGCGGCGGTGTCGGCCGTGCGTTCTACGCCGACGCCCAGAGCTATGCCGAACTGCGCTACCCGCAGTTGGCCTGCGAAGTGTTCCTGGACGCCGACGAACAGCCCGGCCGGCCCGACCCGGCCCTGCTGTTCCACGGCAGCTTCGGCTTCCGCGAGATCGGCCAGCACGTCATGCCCGAAAAGGGCCTGCGCGCCTCGATGCTGATGAAACCCCTGTGCAGCTACGAGTGGGTCCAGGCGACCTACGGCGAAGCGCTGCCGCACCAGCCCTGGCTGACCCAGCCGCGCGTGCGGCCGGCGCAGACCTCGCGCACGGCAGTCGGCGCCGCATGAGCCGCGGTGCCCCCGCGGTCGACTTCGCGCTTGCCGGCGATCTGAAGATCGGTCAGGTCGGCATCGCCAACCTGCGCGTGCGCACGCTCGACATCGCCCGCCTGGGCGCAGAGATGCGCGACCGGGTGCAGCGTGCGCCCAACCTGTTCGCGCGGGGCGCGGTGATCGTCGACTTCGGCGGCCTGGCCGAGCTGCCGGACGCCGCCACCGCCCATGCCCTGCTCGATGCCCTGCGCGCGGCCGGCAGCATTCCGGTGGCCCTGGCCTGGGGCAGCAGCGCCAACGAGGCCCTGGCGGTCGAGCTGGGCCTGCCGCTGCTGTCCAAATTCCGTGCGCAGTACGAACCCGCGCCCGGCGATGCCGCACCCGCCGCCATGGCGGCCCCGCCGGCACCGCCCGCAGCCGCGCAGGCGGAGCCTCCGCGCGCATCGCCCGCGCCTGCACGCGGCGCCTCGACACAGCCCGGCATGATCCAGACGGCGCCGATCCGCTCCGGTCAGCAGATCTATGCCGAGCACCGCGACCTGACCGTGCTCTCCACGGTCGGCGCGGGCGCGGAAGTCATCGCCGACGGCAGCATCCACATCTACGGTGCGCTGCGCGGACGCGCGCTGGCCGGTGCCCGCGACAACCCGCAGGCCCGCATTTTCTGCCGCGAGTTCCACGCCGAACTCGTCGCCATCGCTGGACACTACAAGGTCATGGAAGACATTCCCGCCGACCTGCGCGGCAAGGCCGTGCAGGTGTGGCTGGACGACGATCAACTCAACATCGCGG
>ERZ1066122.1921-NODE-1921-length-15075-cov-8.701065_pt1 | contig 15075 bp, 11 predicted proteins | sample MGYA00382769_ERZ1066122 | MGnify/ENA primary metagenome ERZ1066122 (study PRJEB33369, sample SAMEA5778352) | biofilm metagenome | biome: Industrial cooling water; feature: Water cooling tower basin; material: Biofilm | place: United Arab Emirates | collected...
GTGAGGTGTGAGGTGTGAGGTGTGAGGTGTGAGGTGTGAGGTGTGAGGTGTGAGGGAATATCACAATACATCGACTGTCATCCTGAGCGGAGCGAAGGACCTTCCCGCCAAAAAGCACCGCCGCCCCACTTTGGCCCGACCGTTTGAGAAACACCCGACGCGGTGGCGAACGCGCGCAGGGGCATTTGGTCTGCACAGAAGGTGCTTTCCGTTCAGGATGAAAATTTTGAGGGGGGATGTTTTTGCAGGCAGACGGGCCAAAGCGGGGCGGCGGGCTAAGCTAGCGGGCAAGGTCCTTCGCTCCGCTCCGGATGACAAGTATATGTATTCAAATATTAAATAACTACCAACACCCAACACCCAACACCTAACCCCCCTGCACCGGCCGGGCGACACCCACCACCTCACCAACCGCCCCGTACCTTCGGGCGGTCGTTTGCCACTCACCCGCGTGAATCCCGTTTCGTTGTCTGCTCTGTGCGCCGGCATTCAGCTCGCCCTTGAAGAATCGTTGCCCGACGTGTATTGGGTGGTGGCCGAAATCTCGGAGCTGACTGCCCACCGCAACGGCCATTGCTACCTGCAGCTCATCGAGAAGGGCTTGCGCGGCGAGCCGGTGGCGCAGGTGCGCGCCACCATCTGGGCCAAACGCTGGGAGGCGATTCGGTATCAGTTCGAGGCCGCCACCGGCCAGCGACTGGCTCCCGGAATGCGCTGCCTGCTGGCGGCCGCGGTGTCGTTTCATCCGCGCTACGGGCTGGCGCTCGACGTGCGCGCCGTCGATACCTCGTTTGCGCTCGGCGAGCTGGCGCGCGCCCGCCAAGCCGCCCTCGAGCGCCTCGAGCGCCTCGGCCACCTCGACCGCAACAAGCAGCACACGCTGCCCACCGTGGTGCAGCGAGTGGCGGTGATTTCGAGCGCCACGGCGGCGGGGTTTCAGGATTTCGAGCACCAGCTTGCCGCCTCGGGCTACCGGTTTGCGCTCACGCTGTTTCCGGCCGCGATGCAGGGCGCCGACGCTCCGGCCGCCGTGCGCGCGGCGTTGCGCGCCGTGACCGCCCGACCGGGCGAGTTCGATGCGGTGGTGGTCATCCGCGGCGGCGGCGCCAAAACCGATCTGGTGGCGTTCGATGATTACGCGCTGGCCCGCGCGCTGGCGCGCGCGCCGCTGCCGGTGCTCACGGGCATCGGGCACGAGCGCGACGAGTCGCTCGCCGACCTCGTGGCGCACACCTGCCTCAAAACCCCCACCGCCGTGGCGGCTTTCCTCATCGAGTTGGCCCAGCAGGCCGACGGCCGCCTGGCCTACGCCGCCCGGCGCCTCCGCGAAGCCGCCTACGCGCGGCTGGCCGCCGAGCGGCGGCGCTTCGACGTGCCCGCCCAACGCCTGCCGCTGCTGGTGCGCGCCGCCCTCACCAAGCAGCACAACCGGTTGGCGCTGGCGCAAGCCCGCATCCACGCCCTCGACCCCGCCCGCCTGCTGGCGCGCGGCTACACCCGCACCACCTACGCCGACGGCCGGCCCGTGCGCTCGGCGCTGGAGGTAAAGGCAGGGCAACAGTTGCTGACGCATTTCGCCGATGGCAGTGTCCAAAGCACCGTCTGATCCGCTGAAAACGACGAATGATCAATCTGATGGAACGGCTGAAACGCCGGTTTCTACAGCGGTTTTCGGGTCTATTGATGTCATCGTAGAGACGCATCTTTGCGTCTGCGGCGGTATCGTAGAGACGCATCGTTGCGTCTGCGGCGGTTAAGTCTGCGGCGGTTAGGCCAAGCAGCGGCGCCGGGCGGCGAAGACGCAAGGATGCGTCTCTACCCCGTCCACTGACCCTGAATCCGCTCTATCAATTATGGAGTTGCTGCTAAGCGCGTCCTGTGCCATCCGGGTAACTGCCACCGCGATGCGTACGCCCGGCGCGTGTTGCCCAGGGTAGCAATCCCCTCGGGATAGCAACCCTGGGCTGTGGAGCACAACCCCTTCGGGGTAGCCGACCAAGCGAGAACCCGTCTCCAACTCCGTGGCATTCGCACCGCGTCTAATTTTGATTCCTTGATTCCTCGTTCTCCATTCCTCATTCCTCATTCCTCAATGACCTACGCTACACTTACCGCCGAACTTGACGCTCTGCTCCACGAGCTGGAGCACACCCCCGATCTGCCCCTCGACGAACTGACCCACAAAGTGCAACGCGCCTACGCCCTCATCGGCGAAGGCCGCCAGCACCTCCACGCCGCCGAAGAAGCCGTGACGCGCGTAATCGACGATTTCGGAACAGCCGATGACGACGATGACGACGACGACGACGCGAGCGAATCAGCCGCCGAACCCGACGATGACGAGTAACGGGTAGGCTCCCCACATCCCTTCACCATCTCCATCCCCGTCCGTGACTCCTCTGGAAATTGAGCTGGCGCTCCCGCCCGAAACCGCCTTCGACCCCGCCGCCTGCGCGGCCGCGCTGCTGGCGCACGCAGGTGCCGCGCCCGGCGGGCCGGAGTGCGCGCACATCCTGCGGCGCTCGCTCGATGCGCGCGGCGGACGGGTGCGGGTGCAGGTGCGGGCCGTGGTGTACCCCGGCGCGCTGCCGCCCGGCGTGGCCTACGCGCCGGTGGCGTTTCCGGCGGTGGCGGCGGGGGCGCGGCGCGTGGTCATCGTGGGGGCGGGGCCGGCGGGGCTGTTTGCGGCGCTGCGGTGCCTGGAGCTGGGCGCCAAGCCCATCGTGCTGGAGCGCGGCAAGGACGTGCGCGCCCGCCGCCGCGACCTCGCCGCGCTCACTAAAGCGCACATCGTTGATGCCGACTCCAATTATTGTTTCGGCGAGGGCGGCGCGGGTACGTACTCCGACGGCAAGCTCTACACCCGTTCGACCAAGCGCGGCGACGTAGTGCGGGTGCTGCGCCTGCTGGTGCAGCACGGCGCGCCGTCCGACATTCTCATCGATGCCCACCCGCACATCGGCACCAACAAGCTGCCGCCGCTGATTGCCGCCATTCGCCAGACCATTCTCGACCACGGCGGCGAAGTGCATTTCGGCGAGCGCGTGACCGAGCTGGTGCGCGCCGCCGCCGATTCGCGCCGGTTGGCGGCCGTCCGCACCGCTACCGGCGCCGAGTACGCGGCCGATGCCATCATCCTCGCCACCGGCCATTCGGCGCGCGATGTGTACGAGTTGCTCGCCGACTCGGGCATTGCCGTCGAGGCCAAGCCGTTCGCGCTGGGCGTACGCGCCGAGCACCCGCAGGCCCTCATCGACGCGCAACAGTACTCGGGGCGCCCGCGCGGCGAGTGGCTCCCGGCGGCTTCCTACGCGCTCGTCCACCAGACGCATCAGGACGGGCGACAGCGGGGCGTGTTTTCGTTTTGTATGTGCCCCGGCGGCTACATCGTGCCCGCCGCCACGGCGCCCGGCGAGGTGGTGGTGAACGGGATGAGTCCGTCGCGCCGAGATTCGCGCTTCGCCAACTCGGGCATCGTGGTGGCCGTGGAGCCCGACGACGTGCCCGCCAACCTGCGCCGCCAACACGGCCCGCTGGCGGGCCTGCGCTGGCAGCAGCTCATCGAGCAAGCCGCGTGTCGGGCGGCGGGCGGCACCCAAACGGCGCCCGCGCAACTCTTGCCCGATTTTCTGCGGCAGCGCGTTTCACGCGCGCTGACCGACACTTCCTACCAACCCGGCCTGGCCTCGGTTGACCTCAATGCCGTGCTGCCGCCCGAACTGGCCGCGCGTCTGCGCGAGGGCTTCGCGGCGTTTGGGCGTAAGATTCGCGGCTACGACGGCCCCACGGCGCAGCTCGTGGGGGTCGAGAGCCGCACGTCGGCGCCCGTCCGCATCCCGCGCGACCGCGATACGCTCCGCCATCCGCAAATCGATAATTTGTTTCCGTGCGGCGAAGGCGCCGGGTACGCGGGCGGCATCGTGTCGGCAGCGATGGATGGCGAGCGGTGCGCCGAGGCGGCGGTTGGCTAATTGAGTGACGCTGAGAAACGTAACGCCAAGCTCGAGCCTGGCACTACGCGAGTACGATGTAGCTGTGCGCGAGTAGGCCAAGCCAGAGCCTGACGTTACGTTACATACCGATGCACCACAAAACTCACTGCATTGTAAGCGGTCAACCTAATGGTTTGCCGGGTTTCGATTGGTTGTGAATGATTCTGCATCAGATAGTTAGCTTGCAGCTTGCAGCTTGTGGCTACCCGCTTATATGATTGACATCGCCCGCAACATCCAGTATTTCGCCGAGCGCCTCGCCGGCTCCGATTGCCGCCTGGTAGTCGTCAGCAAAACCTACCCCGTGGCCACCGTGCGGCAAGCCTACGACGCGGGTGCCCGCATTTTCGGCGAAAACCGCGCGCAGGAGTTGGCCGAAAAAGCCGCCGCTCTGCCGCCCGACATCGAATGGCACCTTATCGGGCAGCTTCAGACCAATAAAGTGAAGCTGGTGGCGCCGTGGGTTCACGTCGTCGAGTCCGTGGATTCGCTACGGCTGCTGCTGGCGCTGGAACGCCACGCCGCGCAGCACCACCGCCGCATTGCGGGGCTGCTACAGTTCCGCATTGCCGACGAAGACACCAAAACCGGCCTCACGTGGGAAGAGGCCGTCGCCATCCTGGAAAGTCCCGAGTTCAGCCTCTTGCAGCACGTCCGCCTGACGGGCGTGATGGGCATCGCCACCCACACCGACGACCAGACGCAGATTCAGGCCGAGTTCGCGCAGCTTCACGAGTATTTTCTGGAGTTGAAAGCCGCTTACTTCGCCGAAGACGATTCGTTTTGCGAAATCTCGATGGGAATGAGTCAGGATTGGCCGCTCGCCGTGGCCGCCGGCTCGACGCTGATTCGCGTCGGGTCGGCGATTTTTGGGGCGAGAAGCTACAGGTAGAGACGCATCTTTGCGTCTCCGCCGCACGGCCGGGCTGCACCGGGCACCCAACCGCCGTCGCCCAACCGCATTGCCCAACCGCCGTCGCCGAGTAATACTCGGCGTTACGTGGCCCAGCCGCCGGAGACGCAAGGATGCGTCTCTACGAAATAGAACCCTGACACTTGCTTCCAGCAATGCAACACAGCACAACCACGCTTCGACTTGCCGCGCTGCTGGGTGCTTGCGGCGTAGCCCTCGGCGCCTTCGGCGCCCACGGGCTGGCGGCCCGGCTGGCTGCTACCGGCCACGCCACTACGTGGGAAACCGCCGCCCGCTACCACCTGCTGCACGTCGTGGCGCTGTTGGCGGTGGGCATCTGGCAGCAGCGGCAACCGGCCAACGGGTGGCTGGGGCGCGCGGCAACCTGTTTTGTAATGGGCGTGGCGCTGTTCAGCGGCTCGCTCTACGGCCTGAGCCTGACGGGCGCGCGGTGGCTCGGCCCGGTTACGCCGCTCGGCGGCGTGGCCTTCATCGCGGGGTGGCTGCTGCTGGCTCGGGCTGCCCGTGAAGCACGGCCCGATGCCGCCTGACCACGAAACTGCCGCGCCCGGCCGCGCGGCGGCGCGCGTGGGCACGGCCACCGTCAGTAAGAGCACCAGAATGACGAGCGCTAACAACAAAAGACCCATCAGGCGGCGGGAGGGCGGCGCAGAACTGAAATAACGCCGCATCGGCTCAACTGAACTTAGGGGTGCGGCCGACGCCGAAACCAGTTGCAAAAGTGGCCGATTGGCGTACCGTCGGCAATCGCATATGGATGTGATGGACGCCCACAGGGCGACGGCACCGCCCAAAAAAACACCGCCCCCGAACGGCCTGAGCACATTCGGGGGCGGTGACGGGTGAGGCAAGCGGCGGCAGCGCCGCCCCAGCCTTACGCACATCCTTACTTCTTGACGCGAGCCTCGCCTTCGGCGATTTTCACTTTCTCTTTCTTGCCGTCGGACTTGGCTTTCAGCTTGGCTTTCTTTACCGGGGCGGCTTCGGCCGTGGTGGACGGCGCCGGGGCTACGGCTGCGGCGGCCGACGGGTCGGCGATGGTGCCGGCCAGGGTCAGTTGCACGTCGCCGTTGGCGTTGTTGGAGCTGACGGTCAGTACTTTATTTTGCTGACCCATTTTGCCGGCCGTGTTGAAGCGGGCCGTGATTTTGCCGGCTTTGCCGGGCAGCACCGGGTCTTTGGTGTACTCCGGGGTGGTGCAGCCGCAGCTTACGCCCACGTTGGAGATGACCAGCGGCTCGGAGCCGGTGTTGCGGAACGTGAAGGTGTGCTCGACGATGTCGTTCTGCTTGACGGTGCCGAACTCGTACTTCGTTTCGTCGGGCGACAGCACGGCGCCGCCTTTCTTTTCAGCAGCCGGAGCAGCCAGTGCCTGGGCCATCGTCACGGCCGGAGCAGCGAGCACCAGCGCCAGCGCAAGAGCAAAAACTTTCTTCATTGGGTGGGTTGGACGGAAAAAAACGTGCGAAAAAAGGTGGGGCGAACCTTCAACAAAAGTACGCCGCGCGGCGCCAGACAACAAACAGGCCAGATGAAGCCAACGTGAGCGCGATGCGGCAATCCTGCGGTCCAGACGCAAACCGGCGCTGGAGCGGTGCCGCCGCGCTCGGAAAATGCCGTACAATTCAGGAAAGCAAAAAGCTCCGTACCCGGTTGAGAGGCACGGAGCTGGATAAAGGCTGGAGCGCGGGTCTCCGGCCCGCGAGCGCAAAGCGCTTTCTCTCTTGCCTGATGCGAAGGGGCTATGCTTCGCGGGTCGGGGACCCGCGCCCCATTCGTGCCTACAGCTTCGGCAGCGTCAACTCCTGGCCGGGGTGAATCATATCGGGGTTGTTGCCGATGAGGGCCTTGTTGGCCTCGTACACTTGCTTCCACTTCATCGCGTCGCCGTAGTGGGCTTTGGCGATTTTGGAAAGCGAGTCACCGCTTTTGACGGTGTAGGTGTCGCCGGCGGGCTTGGCGGGTTGGGCCGCCGTAGAGTCGGCGGGCTGGCCGGTTTTGAGGAAATCCGGGGTGGTGCCGGCCGGTTGGGCGGGCTTGGCGGCGGGCTTCTGCTCGCCTTTCTGGAAGAAATCAAAAAGTCCCATTGCGGTAGTCGGGGTAGGGGGTGGAGAAAACAGACGCGCCAAACGAGAAGCGGCGTGATGAGGATGAAGGCGGGAGGTCGGACGCTCCCGGCGAAGGTACGTGTTCGCCCGGAAGTGGTTGTGGCCCGGCAAAGCAACCAGCGGGCGCGCGTGTCGTTCTGACAGATTGCGCGGCGCCCAACCCGATGCGCCCGGTTGTTGTTGCTTTGTAGTTCCGATGCTGCCTTTTCTGCTCACTGCGCTCATTTTTTACTTGGCCGTGCGCTACGGCCTGCCTTTGCTGCTGCGCTGGGTGCTGGGCCGCGTGGTGCGGCAGGCGACCGGCGGCGCGTTCGGCGGCCAGTTTGGCGGGCGCCCAACGGGCGGCGGGAGCAGCGGCGGCGGTACGGCCGGCCGTGGTCCGCGCCCGGCGTCGGCGCCCGACGGCCGGGTGCGCGTGGCCTACGCCCCGCCCAGAACCAAGCGCCAACCGCGCCCCGGCGGCTACGGCGGCGGCGAATACGTGGAGTTTGAGGAAGTGAAGGCGGCCGGGCGCTAGGTTTGCCCGATGATGCCGCTTCGCCCGCCCTTCGCCGAGTTTCCGGTTCTGACCACCGCCCGCCTGCGGCTGCGCGCCATCACGCCCGCCGACGTGCCCGCGCTGCTGCCGATTTCGTTTTTTCAGGGGAAGCAAGCGCAAACCCTGGAAGAGGCGCACGAGATGCACGTCAGCATCCGGCAGCTCTACGAAATGGGCGATCTGGTGCAGTGGGGTTTCGAGCTGGCCGACGACAACCCCGCGATACCCTGGGAGCACCGGGCTCCAGCCCGGCGCCGGTATGGTTCAGCCCGTGCCGACCACCCGGCTGCGCCGCTCGTCGGCACGGGCGGTTTTTTCAGGGGCTTCCCCCACGATGTCGGCGAAGTAGGCTACGTGTTGCAGCCCGCTTTTCGGGGGCAGGGCTTCGCCACGGAGGCCACCCGCGCAATGTGCGAGTTTGGCCTGACGCGGATGGGCCTACGCTACGTATCGGCCTACACGGCGCCCACCAACGAGGCGTCGGTGGCGGTGCTGCGCCGCGCGGGCTTTCTGGAAGTGCCGTTCCCGAAGGGCGAGCGGCCGGATGAGTCGCGCAAGTTCGTGCTCAGCGGAAAAATGTAACACCGAGTATCACTCGGTGACGGCGGTTGGGCAACGTAACGCGGAGCTACAGCTCTGCAGTACTGACTGGCTCAGTCTGACGCCGGAGCAGGAGCTCCGCGTTACGTTGCCCGGCCACCGTGGCCCCACCGCCCTCACCGAGTGATAGTCGGCGCTACGTTGCAGGCAGTACGCAGCCCGGCCGCCGCTTTTGTGCTGACCTTTGCCGCCGTATGACCCCCACCACGACGACTTCCTCGCCCCTGACGCCCGCCCCGGCGTCGTTTTCGTTTCGGCACCACGTGCTGCCGCATCTGCTGGCCGTGCTGGGCCTGCTGCTGCTGGTGGTGGTGTATTTCTCGCCCATTTTCTTCGACCATAAGACGCTGGTCGCGGGCGATACGCTCCAGTTTCAGGGCGGCGCGCGCGAGATTCTCACCTGGGAAAAACAAACCGGCCACGCCCCGCTCTGGACGAACACGATGTTCGGCGGAATGCCGTCGTACCTGATTCTGATGCGGACGCCGGGCGACGTGTCGCAGTACTTGATTTCGCTCTTCACGCTCGGGCTGCCCACGGCGGCGGCCAACGTGTTTTGCGCCTTGCTGTGCGGCTACCTGCTGTTCGTGAGCCTCGGGCTGCGGTGGTGGCTGGCGGTGGGCGGCGCAGTGGCGCTCGCGTTTTCGTCGTACAACCTGCTGATTCTGGAAGCGGGCCACAACACCAAATCATTTGCGATTGCCTACGCGCCGCTCGTCATCGCGGGGGTGGTGGTGGCGTATCGGCGCAACCGCTGGCTCGGGGTGGCGCTGCTGGCGCTGGGCCTGACGATGAACATCCGCTCGAACCACCTCCAGATTTCGTTTTATCTGGCGCTGCTGGTGCTGATTTTTGGGGTGATTGAGCTGGTGGGCGCCGTGCGCGAAAAGCGCCTCGGCGCATTCCTGGGCACCACGGCCCTGCTCGGCGCGGCGGCGCTGGTGGCGGTGGGCGTGAGCTTCGGGCGCCTCTACGCCACGGCGGCGTACACCAAGTATTCCATCCGGGGCAAAAGCGAGCTGACCAGCCCCGCGCCCGGTGCCGACAAGCAGGCCGCGCCCGCGCCGGAAACCGGCTCCGGCCTCGACCGCGACTATGCCTTCGGCTGGAGCTACGGCGTCGGCGAAACCGTTACGCTGCTGGTGCCCGATTTCTATGGCGGCGCTTCCACTCACGCCCTGCCGAAAAACAGCGCCACGGCGCAGCTCATCGGGCCGGAGCAGGCGCAAAACCTGCCCGTCTATTGGGGCGACCAGCCGTTTACGGGCGGGCCGGTGTACATCGGGGCCGTGGTGTGCTTTCTGTTTATTCTGGGCTTGTTTGTGGTGGAGCGGCGGCTAGCGCTGTGGCTCCTGCTGGGCAGTGTGCTGGGGATGATGCTGGCGTGGGGGAAGAATTTTGAGACGCTCAACTATTTCCTCTTCGAGTATTTCCCCGGCTACAACAAGTTCCGGGCGGTGTCGATGGCGCTGGTCATTCCGCAGCTTGCGATGCCGGTGCTGGCCTTACTGGCGGCGTGGCGGCTGCTGGCGCCCGGCCTGACGCCCGCGCCCACCCGCCTGCCGCACGAGCCGGTGCCCGCCGAAGCGCCCTTCCACGGCCTGCTGCCCGCCGCCGGACGGATGCAGGCGCTGCTGCGCGCCGGGTACGTCACGGGTGGCCTGCTCGGGCTGGCGTTTTTGGCGGCGCTGATGGCCGATACGTCGGCGACGGCCGATAACTCTATTCTGAATCAGGCGCAGGACGCGGCCGGGCGGCAGCAGATGCAAGCCATCGTCAATGCTCTCCGCGACGACCGCGGCGCCCTCGCCCGCGCCGATGTGCTGCGGTCGCTGCTTTTCGCGCTGGCGGCGGCGGCCGTGCTGCGGGCGGCCCTCACAAACAAGCTCACGGCCACGGTGGCGGGCCTGAGCCTGAGCGGCTTGCTGCTGCTCGATTTGTGGCTCGTGGACACGCGCTACGTCAACGATACCGACTTCCGCGCCAACGTGGCGCAGGAAACCTTCCAACCCAGCCCCGCCGACCAGCAGATTTTGCAGGACAAGGACTACTACCGCGTCCTGAATATGCAAAACCCCTTCAATGACGCCCACACCAGCTACTTCCACTACTCCATCGGCGGCTACCACGGCGCCAAGCTGCGGCGCTACCAGGATGTGGTGGAGCGCCAGTTTTCGGGCCAAAACTTCGGGCGCCTGATCGGGATGCTCAACGCACGTTACGTCATCCAGAATCCGCAGCAACCCGCCCAGCGCAACCCCGCCGCCCTCGGCAATGCGTGGCTGGTGAAGGAAGTGAAGACGGTGCGTAACCCGGACGAAGAAATCGCCGCCCTCGCCACCCTCGACCCCGCCACCACGGCCGTGGTCGATGCCTCCAGATTCGCCGACGTGCCGGCGGGCGCCACCGACCCCGGCGCCGGGGCCATCAGCCTCACGAAATACGAGCCGGAGAAGCTGACCTACGCCGCCAACCTCACGCAGCCGGCCACGGCCGTGTTTTCGGAAATCTACTACGCCGACGGCTGGAACGCCTACCTCGACGGCAAGCCCGCGCCGTACTTCCGCGCCAACTACCTGCTCCGCGCAATGCGCCTGCCCGCCGGGCAGCACACCGTAGAGTTCCGCTTCGAGCCGACGGCCGTGGCGCTGGGCAATACCGTGTCGCTGATCTCGTCGGTGGCGCTGGTGCTGCTGCTCGGCGGGGCCGGGTGGCTGGCGTGGCGGCAGCGGGGGCAGGTGGCGAGTGTCGCCGTGCCCCCGCTGCCGCTTACCTGAGGCCGGGCTGTAGCGCGGACTTCAGTCCGCCGTTGGCGAGCCGCTACACGGCGGACTGAAGTCCGCGCCACAACCAGCCGCCCCGCCGCTCACGGCACCACTACCTGCACCCAGCCCTTGCGGCGGCGGCCGTCGGCGGGGCGGGTGAAGAGGTAGAAGTAGGTGCCGGGCGCCGCGTTCTGGCCCTGCCACTCGCCGCTGCGGTAGGCGCCGGGGGCCGACTGCCAGCGGCGGCGCCCCCAGCGGTCGAAGATTTCGAGCGTCCAGGCGCCCGGCCAGTCGAGCGGCAGGCCGTCGTTGCGTCCGTCGTGGTTGGGCGTGATGACGTTGGGCGGCGCCTGATCGCAGGCGCGGGCGGCGAGGGTGAGCGAATCGTGGGCGGGCGGGCAGGCGCCCAGGCGCGCACTGAGCACGTAGGTGCCCGGCCGGGTGGCCGTGAAGGTGGTCAGCGTGTCGGCGGGCGTGGTGGCAGGGCCGCGCCAGCGCAGGCGGGCGGCGGCGGGCAGGTCGGGGCGGGCGCGCAGCACCAGGGCAGCGCCGGGTGCGCCGGGCGGCTCGTCGGCGCACAGGGCCGAGTCGGGGGCGGGCAGCAGCAGCGGCGCGGCGAGCAGCGGGGCCGGCGTCACGCGGGTTTGCAGCGTATCCTGGCCGCAGGGGCCGTAGTGGTAGGTGGCCGTGGCCGTCCAGGGGCCGCCGCTGAGCGGGTAGGTGTGCTGCACCACGAACCCGGCCTGCGGGGGCGAGCCGTCGCCGAAATCCCACCGCACCGAGTCGATGGCGCCCGGCTGGCTCACGCGCAGCGTGACGGGCCGGCCGGGGCAGGCCGTCACGTTGGGCAGCCCGCCGGGCAACTCCAGACGCGGGCGGATGTTGGTGAAGGGCAGGGGGAGGGGGTGATCAATAAACTCGCCTCTATATAGTGTCGGTGGCGAAGGAATGATGTGAGTGCGATAGCCTACGGCGGGTGCAGGCTGGTCAGGACACTCGATCATATCAAGACGCGCCGGGTGTGGAGGCTGTATTGGTAAGGTGTCGTCACGTAGGCAATAGAGGCGCCCATCGGGGCCGGGAAACAGGTTAAAGGCCGTTGGGTAGAGGGCCGGAACCTGCGGGGAGCCGGGTGGGAAGATGGTGGGCGCGTCGTATACGAGGCGGGCTGAGCGGCGGAAGGTAGCCGAATCTGGCGCAAGCAGGTCGTATTGCCATAATCGGTCGTGGGTTTGTACCGGGAAAGACCAGCCGGCGCGCGGTTCGTGCGTGAGGCGGGTGCGGTAGTAGTATCGCCCGCCCGGCGAGACGGCCGCCGGAAACAGATACGTTTCAGGAGCATCAGGAGTGGCGGGCGGGAGGGCTGGTGGAGCGAGCACCAGCGGCCGGCTGACTTGGCCGGTGGCTGGGTCGAAGGTGAAACGTTCGAGGCCGTAGTACGATTGGAACACCAGCGTCCGCTGGTCGGCCGAGTGCAGCAGCCTACTGTAGCCTACCGGTGGTGGCAGCACACGCCCCGGCAGCGGCTGCGTGTGCCGGCCGACGGTGCTCACCACGGCATAGGTGGTGTCGAGGCCCTGGCGCGAGAAGCGAATGGCGCGGAAGCCCTCCGGGGCGCGCACGAACAGCAGCCACAGGTCGTGGCCGTTGGCGTGGCGCAGGATAGCGAACTCGGTCACCTGCACATCATAGGGTCGGCTGGGGTAGGGGTAGTGTTGGTCGAGCAGCCGAACTTCCGTCTGGTAGCGCGGAATCCGGCTGCGGCCGGTCTGCGGGTCGCGTTCGATGATGGTGTACGTCGTCAGGCGCGGCGTCGGGGCGGGCGGAAACAGCATGGTCCAGTTGAGCAGCAACGTCCGGTCGGGGCGGCTGGGCCAGGGAATAAGCGTGAACGCCAAGCGATTAGGCAACAGGTTGTCGTTGAGCGGTGGCTGTAATTGCGCGTCGGCGATCTGGTAGGGCTGTGTCGGATGGTATCTAGCGGCTGTGTAGCGTAACGCGCCCAACGAATCGTTAAGAATGCTGTGGACGAATTGTTTTCGTGGTATCTGTACCCAGCTAGGCGAGGCGCGCGTTGTAGAGAACGTTAGTGCCCAATTGAAGGTAGATCGGGGTAATACGTTCAACGTATGATAGGCCCGGTTGACTGCTTGGCACTCGCCCAGTCGTGGACAGGAAACGGCTATGAGCAAGCCTATAACGAACACACCCCACCACCGCCGAGTGCGGGGCGCAAAAAACCGCGTCTTCATCGGTAACACACGGAAAAGCGCAGCCACGCCCCTCCCGCCGCCACATACGCAGCAACCGGAGTGGCGTGGCAACGCAAATGGGTTACTGAATGACGACGGGCTTGGTGACGCAGCGGCGCGCGGTGAGCACCCGCAGCGCGGTGGCCCCGCTACCGGCGCGCGGAAGCGGCGCGTCGAGCGGCAGCTCCAGCGTCGTGGCGTTGGGCGTAGCGGGCTGCCAAGTGTGCAGCACCCGGCCCGAGCGCAGCTCGAGCAGCTCGACGCGCACCAGCGGCTCGGCGGCGCGCACGTGCAGCGGTTCGGCGCCGCCCGGCGCGTAGGGCACCGGCCAGACAGCCACTTCCGGCCCGGCCAAGGCTTGGGGCCGCAGGGGGCTGCTGGAATAGTCCGTCAGCTTGGTGCGGATGTGTTTGGCCGTCAGGTCGGCCCACGAGAAGATGACGTTGGTGCCGGCCAACCCGCGCCCGCAGGCGCTCACGGCCCGCTGCTGCGCTGTAGTGGGCGCGTCCGCGTCGTTGACCTGATCGATGTTGCCTGTCGAGCTGCCGTCGAGCTGCATATAGCGGCTCAGTATCTCGGTCGAGCCGTTCATCGCCGTGGGCAGCGAGTCGTAACTGAGGCAGCCGGTACCCTTGTGCGTCCAGGCCACGCGGATGCCGTCGCCGACGTAGGCCACGGCGGGGCGGCGATTTTCGCAGGCGCTGCCGTAGAGCACGATGTCGGACGAGACCGCGTTGGCGGGGTCAGCCAGATATTGGCGGGTGAAGGCGCGGATGAACCAGCGCGTGGGCTGCGTAGTGGTGGCCGGCTGCTCCTGCTCGACGGCCACGCAGAAGTCGCGCTGGATGGGGGTCAGGGAGCCGGCAATGATGGGGTAAGGGGCGGCGATGCGCGGGGCGCGCGGGTTGGTCATCGGCCGATTGAACACCTGCACGATGGCGCCGGGAGGGAGGGTGTTGTTGCGGGGGATTTGCGGCCACTCGAGCTGGCGTACCCGCACGTTGCTGGTGGGAGGGCTACCGAGCGTCTGCCCCACCATCGTCACCGAAATCCAGCAAGCCAGGTTCTTTTTATCGAAAATGGCCACGTCGGGCTGGGTGTACTCCTGCGTACTGCCGGCCTGAGCGACGGTGCGGCGGCTGGCAGTCGGCGAGTGCAAGTTGGTAAAAGGGGAGTTGAGGTCTTCGACCACGTGCAGGTACACGCTCGACCACCCCGTCGTCAGGCTGGTCTGCTGATACGTGATGGCGGCCCGGCTGTGATAAACCGGAGGCGTTTGGGTGAAATCTTCAAACAGCGCCGCATCCACATTGGGGTTGGCGGCATCGCCGAAGCCGGTGGTGGCCGAGAGCTGCTGGGGGAAGCCGCTGACGGCCGTAAGCGCAGCAGGGGCGGCGGGGTCGAAGAGCAACTCGTGAGCCATCACGGCCGAGGAGCCGGTGGCGCGCTTCTCGACGTACACCACCAGCAGGCGCCAGAGGCCGGTATCGATCGGCACCTGATCGATCACCACGTCGGGGTCGAGCAGGGTGCCGCCAGCAGGCGGCGCGATTGTCTGGGTAAAGAACGGCGTGGCGCCGCCGGCCGTCTGGAAGCGCCACCCCAGCCCGATGGTGCCGTCGGTGGCGTCCCAGACGTGGGCTTCGAGGCGGGTGGCGGCGTTGTTGGTGGCGCGGGCCACGTCGCAGCCGGTGTTGGCGGCGCCGCCGACGTTGGCGCTGACCAGCTCGTCGGGGGTGGTGGGGCGCAGCACCTGCTGCCCGGCTGCCGGGCGCGGTGCGAAGGCGAGCAGCAGGGCGGTAGCCATTAGCAGCAGCCCGTTATGCGCGGTTGCGCGGTTGCGCGGTTGCGCGGTTGCGCGGTTGCGCGGTTGCGCGGTTGCGCGG
>ERZ1066122.1922-NODE-1922-length-15071-cov-7.935202_pt1 | contig 15071 bp, 10 predicted proteins | sample MGYA00382769_ERZ1066122 | MGnify/ENA primary metagenome ERZ1066122 (study PRJEB33369, sample SAMEA5778352) | biofilm metagenome | biome: Industrial cooling water; feature: Water cooling tower basin; material: Biofilm | place: United Arab Emirates | collected...
TGCCAACTTAAAAACAGAAAAACTCCTGAAAATCAACCAATAGCAACTCTAATGTTAAACAAAACGAAAGAAAGGATGATCGGACCGCTAAGGCGGAGAAAGGCGAGGGAAAAGCGCATAATTCAAAAAGGAAGATTCTACCAGTAGGTAGTTTTCGGCTTACGAGGAATAACCACGTAGCGCAGGTGTTCGGGTACTATTGACGCTCCAAATGTAGGCGCCGCCGCTGAATCGTGGGCTATAATACGCTGCCATATTACACGGTCCGCAATCACGTAGTCAAGGCCATAGTCATTAGTTAGGCGCTGTATCACTAGGTGTGGCGTGAGTGGTAGCATCACGAGGTAAGGAGAGGCCATAGCGGTCGAAATACACGAGGGCCGTATTGGGCGGATTCTGCTCGAGCACCAGCACGGTGGCCGTGCGCGGCACCCCCGCGCGGGCCAGCTCGGCGGCTCCGCCGCGCAGCCATTGATAGTCGTAGTAGGCGCTGAACGGTAAATACGTATCGCTTTGCCGGGAGCGGTGATGCGGCCACGCGCGCACCAGCAACACCACGACCAGCGCACTCCACCCAGCCACCTGTATCCACCTGCCCCACGGCGGCAACCGACTCAGCGCCAGCGCCACCTGCTCGATGGCCAAGCCGACGAACAGCGTCAGGCCGGGCCAGAGGGGCGCCAACACGTAGTAGTCGTGGTCGATGAGCTGTAAGCCGAGCAGCTTTACGAAGGCCACGCCGCCTGCCGCCGCCAGCAGCAAGTGCAGCACCACCAGCAAGCGACGGCGCAACACCCACCAGCTACTCACCGCCAACACGATGCAACTGACTTTCAGCATATCGTATTGAATAGCCAGAAAATACTCGACTTGCCACACCTCCCGTATTCGTTGCTGCACGTAGGCCCATTGCGCGGCCGTTTCGATGGGTTTGGCAGCGGCCAAGAAGAGGTCGGACTGAAACGCGGAATTGAGCCAACGATTGAAGACGACGTAGCCTCCTACGCTCACCACCGTGCCGGCCGCCACGGCCAGCAGACCCAGCTTTTGCGCCCGACTCAGCGCCAGCGGCTCCACCACGTACGACCATAGCCCCGTCAGCAGCAGCGCCGCGCCGAGGTAGGCTCCGGCGGTGGTCTTGACGAGGGTGGCCGTCAGCAGCAGCAGCACACCCACCACCAGATGCACGTAGCGCCGCTCGGCGGGTTCGGCGGGTTCGTGGTAGCGCAGATAGTAGCAATAGCCGATCAGAACCAGCGACATACTGAACGCATCGGGCTGGAAATTGCTGCTGTAGTATGCCGCCACCGGCGAGGCAAACAGAAACGCCCCCGGCACCAGCGAAGCCGCCCACTGCCGCGACCGCTCGTACGTGTGGCGGGCCAGATGCGCGGCGGCCAGCACGAGCGCGGCGGCCGTCAGACACCGAAACAAAGCCGGAATGGCCGCCCGCCCGAGCACCTTGCCGGCCGCCGCCGCCAGCCACGCCTGTAGCGGAAACTCCACGCCCACCACGCCGCCCACCGACGAGAGGTTGAGCGTTCGCGGGCGCGAGAGGTCAAGGCCGTGGTCGTAGAAAGCCAGCGCAAGGGCCAGCCGGTCGGCCTGTGCCCACGAGTGGATGCCCTCGGGCAAATGCGTCAGGACCGGCCCCACCAGCAGTGCCGCAAGCGCGGCAAATCCGCTCAGCGCGATCCAGAACCACCGCCGGGGCGTAAGCGTCGGGCTGCCGGAGCGTAGAAAATCAGAAAAAGAAATCCGTCGCAAGAAAGGAAGAGAACTACGTGAAATCGTTAGCGCAGAGAGGTTGCCCTCCGAATCGTCACTCCATACCAAATCAAGTCTCTAATCGCTCGTCACTCGTCGCCGCTCCACCGGTCTTGCGGCCGGTTGGGGTAGCGCTGCTCGTGGACCTGCCGTACGCGCGTACCCACGGCGAGCCGGAGCTGATCGATGTTGATGCCCGCCGTGGCCGACACGAACACGGCCGGCGCGTGGAGCCGCGCCACGTAGGTTTCGCGCAGCTCGTCGAGGCTCAGGCGCTCCTGGCCGTTCTCGATTTCGTCGGCGCCGTATTGGTCGATCTTGTTGAAGATGAGGAGCGCGGGCTTGTCGGCGGCGCCGATGTCGGCGAGCGTCTCGTTCACGACGCGGATGTGCTCGTCGTAGCTCGGGTGACTCAGGTCCACGACGTGGATCAGCAGATCGGCTTCGCGGATTTCGTCGAGGGTGCTTTTGAAGCTCTCGATGAGGCGCGTGGGCAGCTTGCGGATAAACCCAACCGTATCGCTCAGCAGAAACGGAATGCCGTCGAGCACCACTTTGCGCGTGGTGGCATCGACGGTGGCGAAGAGCTTGTTTTCGGCGAACACGTCGGCGCCCTTCGCCAGCAGGTTCATCAGCGTCGATTTGCCTACGTTGGTGTAGCCCACCAATGCCACGCGCACCACGCCGTGGCGGGTTTTGCGTTGGGTGGCGGCCTGCTTCTCAAACTCTTCGAGCTTTTCCTTGAGCAGCGAAATCTTGTCGCGCACGATGCGGCGGTCGGTTTCGATTTCGGTTTCGCCCGGCCCTTTGGTGCCCACGCCGCCGCGCTGCTTGTCGAGGTGGGTCCAGAGGCCCGTGAGGCGCGGCAAAAAGTATTGATACTGCGCCAGCTCGACCTGCGCGCGCGCCGTGGCCGACTTGGCCCGCAAGGCGAAGATGTCGAGAATGAGGAGCGTACGGTCGAGAATCTTCACCCGTAGCTCTTCCTCCAGATTGCGCTGCTGCGAGGGTTTGAGGTCGTCGTCGAAAATGACCATATCGACGTCCTGCGCCTTCACCCACGCCTTGATTTCCTCGAGCTTGCCCTTGCCGACGTACGTGCGGATGTCGGGTTGGTCGAGGCGCTGGACGAAGCGCTTTTGGGTGGTCACGCCGGCGGTTTCGGCCAGAAAGGCCAGCTCGTCGAGGTATTCGGTGGTTTGGGCTTCCGCCTGCGATTTGGGCGGCACCGCTACCAGTACGGCCGTCTCGCGGCGGATGGCGGTGGAGTGAAATTTCTTTTTTTCAAGCATAGATGGAGATTGGGCAGAGATGTAAGGATGTGAAGAATGAGAAAGAGGTGAGGGTGTGAAAGATGTGAGGAAGTGAAGGATGTGAGGGCTGATTATCCTGGCGTAGGGGCAGGCCTTGTGCCCGCCCGCGCACCATACCTGCCGCGTTGCGGGCGGGCACGAGGCCCGTCCCTACGGTTTTTTGTGCCGCCGCGCCACCGTGGCCGAATCAGCTTTGAAGAGCGTGAGCGAGTGCCGCGCCACCGCTCCGATTTGCTCGGGCGTGAGGCGCGGGTAGAAGGCCGGCATCCGGCCGCGTCCCTGGCTGATGAGGGCGATGCGCGCGTCGAGGGTCATCGTGCTTTGCTGGAGGTTGCGGGCACCGTAGAGGCACATATCGCCGTTGCGGCCGTGGCAGCGGATACAGTTCTGCTTATATGTCAGTTTGCCGATGAGGCCGCCCGTGACGAACGTGTCGGTGCTCGCGACAGGCGTCAGCAGTCGGCCGTGGCCGGGGTTGGTGGGCGTGGTGGGCGTTTCGGTGGCGCGGCCCGAGAGGTCGAGCGAGCGCGTGTAGCCCACCGCGTACACGTACCCGAAGAGCGCCAGCGAGAGAGCGGCCAACGCTTTGCGGCCGCGCCGCAGCGCCACGAACACCAGCGGCAGCCCGGCGAGCACCAACCCGAGCTTCACCGTCAGCCACCACGGCCACGCCCCGGCGTAGGTCAGGGCCAGATAGCCGCCGGTGCCCAGCACGGCCGCGCCGAGCACACCGTCGAGCCATGGCGCGCGGGCGCGCAGGTGGTTGAGCAAATCGGTCCGGCCGGCCAGCAACAGGCCGATTTTGTAGGCATACAGGAGCAAAAACGCCCCCACGACGAGGTGGTGAAATGCGGTCATCGGCCCGAAGGTACCGCTGGGGGGCGGCTATCTTCGCGGCCGGAAGCAGTGATTGGTGCCCCCCACTTGTCATCCCGAGCGAAGTGAAGGAACTTCCCGCCTACTGGGTCTGCCGCCCCGCTCTGGCCCGACTCTCTGAAAAAAACGCCCACGCACTTGTCTCGCCGCGTGCTCTCTACACAGGTGCTACCGCGTTGGGGGTTTCTCAGACGGTCGGGCCAGAGCGGGGCGGCAGACCCAGTAGGCGGGAAGGTCCCTCGCTTCGCTCGGGATGACAAGTGGGGGAGCAGCCTCTCATCATTAAGTCCTTCGTCATTCATCACTCGTCACTCGTCATTAGTCACTCGAAATGCGCGTCGCCCTCGTCATCAACACATCCTGGAATATCTACAACTTCCGAATGTCGTTGGTGAAGGCACTGCAGGCGGCGGGGTACGAGGTGCTCGCCATTGCGCCGCCCGACGACTATTCGGCCCGCCTCGAAGCCGCCGGCTGCCGGTTCATCGCCCTGCCGATGGCCAACAAGGGCACCCGGCCCGACCAGGACTTCGGCCTGATGCGGCGCCTGACGAAGATTTACCGCCGCGAACGCCCCGACGCGGTGCTCCATTACACCATCAAGCCCAACATCTACGGTACGCTGGCGGCGCGGCAGGCCGGGGTGCCCGCCATCAACAACGTGAGCGGATTGGGCACGGTGTTCATCCGGCGCAATCTGGTGTCGCGGATTGCGCTGGCACTTTACCGACTGGCGTTTCGCTACCCCGCCACGGTGTTTTTTCAGAACCCCGACGACCGCGACCTTTTCCTTGAGCACCGGCTCCTGCGCTCCGACATCTGCCGCCTGCTGCCCGGCTCGGGTGTCGATACCGAGCGGTTTCGGCCGGCGCCCGAGTGGCGGCGCGGCCACCCGTTCACGGTGCTGATGATTGCGCGGGTGCTCTACGAAAAAGGCATCGTGGAATACTTCGAAGCCGCCCGCGCTCTCAAAGCCGCTTACGGCGACGCCGTGCGGTGCCAACTCCTGGGCGGCCTCGACGAGCAGGGCGGCATCGGCGTACCGCGCGCCACGTTCGAGGAGTGGCTCGGCGAAGGCACCGTCGAGTGGCTCGGCACGTCCGACGACGTGCCCGCCGTCATTGCCGGGGCCGACGTGGTGGCGCTTCCCTCCTACCGCGAGGGCACTCCCAGAACCCTGCTCGAAGCCGCCGCGATGGGCAAACCCCTCGTCACGACCGACGCACCCGGCTGCCGCGAAGTGGTGGTTCAGGGCCACAACGGATTCTTCTGCCCCGCCCGCGACGGCGGCGCCCTCGCCGCCGCCCTGCGCCGCGTCATCGACCTGCCCGACGAGGAGCTACGCCGGATGGGCGCCGCCAGCCGCGAGCTGGCCGTGACGCGCTTCGATCAGCAGTTCGTGATCGATCAGTATCTCGACGCCATCCACCACGCCACTCAACGCCGCTGAGGTGCAACACTCCGCTCGTCCTCTCCTTCCCGGCCTCCACCAGTTCACGCCGCATCGATTTGCCGATGCGCGCGGCTACCTTGCCGAAACCTACAGCGCGCGCGTTCTGGCGGCGGTCGGCATCACCGACGTGTTCGTGCAGGACAACCATTCGCTGTCGGCGCGCAGGGTGTTACGGGGGCTGCATTTCCAGAAGCCGCCGTACGCGCAAGCCAAGCTGGTGCGCGTCGTGACGGGCCGCGCCCTCGACGTGGCCGTTGACCTGCGCGCCCATTCGCCGACGTTCGGGCAGCACTCGGCGGTGGTGCTCGACGCGGCAATCGGCAACACGCTCTACATTCCTGCCGGTTTCGCGCACGGTTTTCTGGCCCTGGAAGATGCCACGACGCTCTTCTACAAGTGCTCCGACTATTACCACCCCGAAGCTGAAGGCGCCCTGCGCTGGAACGACCCTGAGCTGAACATCGACTGGGGCGGCGTAGTGGAGCCACTCGTGTCAGAAAAAGACGCCGCTGCCCCGCTGCTGCGCGACTTCGTGACGCCGTTTTAAGCGGTTAGCCGCAAGCTGCAAGCTAACAGCCTGATTTTAAAGCATTGACAGCCAGCCGAGAACCGTATAACTTCTGGTTGACCACTTAAGCTGCCGGCCACACGTTTTGCGGCAATCTGCTGCCACTCGTCCGACCACTGGAAGTGGTCGGACGAGTGGCAGCGCCCCGGTCGTCGGAACACTCCCAGTGGTCCGACGACTATCGAAATAATCAGGCAACTACCACAGACCTTCCGGCTGACCGCTTAACCGTTTAATTTCCGGCTACTCCCCTAGCGGCCCCACTTACTCGATTATCACCCGCTGCGTCAGCCGCTGCCCGTTGGCATCGAGCCGCAACACGTACACGCCCGGCGTCAGGCCGCGCGTGTGCAGCGCCGCGCGGTGCGCGCCGGCCGCACGGTAGCCCGGCGGCACCGGCCACGCCACGGGGCGGCCCAGCACGTCAGCCAGCGTGAGCGCCACGGAGCCACCAGCCGGCAACGTGAACTCCACCACTGCCCCCGCCGCGCCGACGGGGTTGGGCGCCACGGCCGCCAGCAGCGGCCCGGTGGCGTGGTCGGGCGCCACGGCCGTCACTACGGTCGGCGTGAAGCTGAACGCCGCTGACCAATACCCCGGCTCGGTGCCGAGCACGGCGCGCGCGCGCCAATAGGCCCGTTGGTTGAGGGTCAGCGGCGTGGACACGTCCCATTGCGGGGTGGCCAGTCCGGTTTGCTGCGCCACGATTTGCGCGGGCAGAAAGCGCGCCCCGCGCGACACTTGCACCTCGTAAGTGGTAGCGGCGGCCACGGGCGCCCACGTCAGCGTGGGCGTGGTGGAGATGCCGGTAGCCGCGTTGTTGGCGGGGGTTTGCAGCACGGGCGCGGCCACCCCCGTGCGGAAGCGCCACCGCCCCGCCCACCCGCTCGCGGAGCCACCGTTGTTGGCCCGCACGCGCCAGAAGTACGTAGTGGCGGGCGGCAGCGCGGCGAGCGTAAGGGAAGAATCGCGTTGGCTGAGCACCACGTCGGCAATCAGGTTGGTGGCGAACGTGCTGTCGGTACTCGCCTGCACGTCGTACAGCATCGCGTCTGGTGCCGCCCGCCAGCGGAGCACGGGCGTTTCGGGCTGACCACCGGCGCGGTCGGCGGGCGCCAGCAGCACGGGCGCGGTGGCAGCCGTGTCGTTGGAGCGCACGTAGCGCACGAACATCTCGATTTTCTGGAGCGGATTGTCGTTGACGTCGCGCGGGGCGCTCACGATTTGGTCCACCACGGCCATTCCGCCGCGCACCCGGCCGTAGGCCGAGTACTGACCGTTGAGGTGCCGCGCCGCCGCCACGCAAATGAAAAACTGCGAATTGGCCGAATTGGGATTGGCATCGCGCGCGGCCGACAGAATGCCCCGCTCGTGCGAGACGGCCGAAAACTCGGCTGGTACGTTCGGCTGCCCCGGCTGCCCGTAGCCCCACGTACTGCGCGGCCCGCGGCGCGAGTTGGGGTCGCCGCCCTGAATCATAAACCCCGGAATGACGCGGTGAAACGCCGTGGTATCGAAAAACCGCGCCGCCGTGAGCGAATCCCAGTTCCAGGTGTGCCGGGGCGCGATTGCCGGAAACAACTCCACCGAAATGGTGCCGAGCACCACGCCCGCCCGGCGGGCCTCGATACTGTACACCGGCTTGCCCGTGAAGCTACCCTGCGCTTGCGCGGTTGGCCCGGCCGCCACCAAGGCTGAGGCTATGATGAATGCCGCCACCCACCCACGGGTGCGCGGCCGAGTGCCGAGATGTTGCATACCTGACGATGGGCCGCTGATGCGGCCGAGCCGTAAGTTACACTCTGCCACCCAGCCGCGCTCTACGCGGCGGCGGTTACTCCACTACCACGGCCTGCGTGGTGGCGCCCACGCGAGCCACGTAGCGGCCGGGGCGCAGACCCGCCACATCGAGCGTAGTGTCGGAAGCGGGTGCCAAAACCGCCGTGCGGACGAGGCGCCCGGTGCCATCGTACAGATGCAGCCGGTCGGCGGCGGCGGCGGGCGCGTCGGTGGCGGCGGTGCCGGCCCAGCGCACCGTCAGGCGCCCCTGAGCCGGGTTGGGCCAGCACGTCAGGGTGGGTGTATCGCCTGTAGGAGCGCCTACGCGCACCGTCACCACTTCCGAGTAGGCCACGGTGCCGTCGGTGTCTTCCTGCCGTAGGCGGTAATAGACCGTGCCGCCGGGCGCGCGCCCGTCGAGCAGCTCGTAGCGGCGGGGAGTGGTACTGGTGCCGGCCGCCGCCACGGGGTCGCCGATGGCCACGAAACCGCCTGCGCCACGCGGGTCGGTGGCGCGCTCCACCACGAAGGCGGCGCTGTTTTTCTCGGAGGCCGTAGCCCAACTCAGGCGCACGGTGGCCGTGCTCACCGCCCGCGCCTCGAAGCTGGTGAGCGTTACGGGCAGCACCAAGCCGGGGCTGGGCGCGCCGAATGCGTAGTACACCTGCACCGTGTTGGCCACGGTCAGCAACCCACCCACGGCTAGCTCGACATACTCGAACGGCTGCGTGGACACGAAGCCGATGGAGTAACGGTTGCCGGTGAGTAGGTTGAGCTGGATCAGGGAGGCGCCGGCCGCAGTTTCGCGCAGCACCGGGTTGCCGTTGGCGTCGCGGCCGTAGGTACGAATGGTCAGCGTCGAGAGCAGCGACACATCGATCAGCGAGCCGGTGCTGATGACCAACCCCGCCACCGACCCCGCCGGCGCCTCGCCTTCAAGGCGCAGCCGCAGCCGGGTGTCGCCCAGCGCGCCGACGGTAGTCTGAATGGTGGCGTAGTTGTTCTCGGCCAGATTCTCGTCGGCGGCGCGCGAGGGCTGCGTCACGTCGCACAGTACGCAAATGCCCGTGCTGTACTCCGCGTAGTCCGTCCCCGCCACCGGCGCCGCGAACGTGGACGTAAATGCCGGCCCAATCGGCGTACTGCCTATCGGCACCCCGTAGGCATAATGGACATCGAGCGTCGAGAGCGCATCGGTGAGCGCGCCCAAGCTGATTTGTACCTGATTGAAATCGAAGGCGGCGCCGGCGGTTGTCCGAAACTCGATTACGTACACATTGGCGCCGATGAGCTTCAACTCGACGGCGTTGATGTTGTTGCGGCTCTCGATGAGCGTAGGGTTGTTGCCGGTGCCGCGATACGTCCGCAGCCGCACCCGACTCAGCGATACCAGATCGAGCGGGCGGTTGCTGCCCACCACCACGCCCGCCACCGAGCCGCCCGGCACCGTAGCCGTGAGCCGCAGCCGCAGGTTGAGATAATTGGTGCCTACGGCCAACGGAACGCTCAGCGTGGCGGCGGTGGTGGCCGACATATCCGCCGCCCGCTCTGGGTTCTGCACCTGGCAACCAGTACAGTTGCCGTTGGTGGTTGCGCGGTACTCGCCGGGGGTGGTTGGTGAGGGGTACATCGAATAGGCCGATTGGCCAACTGCCGATTGCCCCGCGCCGCTGACGCCCAGCAGCAAGGCCATCGTCCTCATCCAAACCGGACGTACAAGCACTGCCGCAGCCCGCTTCGCGCGGGCCAGTAAAGTCGTCTTCATACCGTCTTCGATAGAAAAAGTGAACAGTCGTTTTCTCAGCAAGCCGACCGGCGATGCGAGTGCAGTGCTGAAATCATAATCGGGCCACGAGAATCTTCTCTCAATAATCGTCTAATTATCAGCCATATTGCGCACTGAATACCCGAGTAGTCGTCTCAAAATGGTTCGTTAAATTCCCAAAATGGGAATAACGAAAGATTTTGCGTCTATTGCGTACTAATTTTTTAGCTAATTACTTTGCCGCTTCGCTGTTTAGCTACTCTGAAATTAGATGCCCATTGGCCTGATTGCATCTGACTGAAAGGTAATTGCACCCGTCGCTGAAACAGCAACGCAGCACTCGTTAATCGTTCAACCGTTGGTCGCTGTACTCAACGCCTCATCCCTAAAATTGAACTATGAAAAGATTTTCTTTACACCTCTGCCCACACGATTCCTATGGAAGCTGCCATTCCGTTGCCGGTATATGTCGTAGCTGATTCTGCCGCGCGGGCCGCCGGCATCACCAACCTGCTCTCGCACGATGAGCGGTTCGTAAGCCGGGCATTCACGTCCGCCACGGCCTGTCGTCAGGCGCTGCGCGAGGCGCTGCCACTGCTTGTCGTCATTGCGGCTGATTTCGCGGCTGCTCCCCCGCTGATTCGCGCCCTGCACGAGGCGCCGCACGGGACGATGGTGTTGGTGGTGATTCCGCCGTGTGCCATTGCCGACGTAGAGCCGGCAGAGCTGTTCGAGGCGGGCGCCACCGCGCTCTTGCCGGCCAGCGCCCAAGTGCCCGATTACGTGCTCCGGGCCGCCGAGCGCCTGGCAAGCGAGCGACAGGCGGCCCGCCCTGCTCGTGTCGGCTCACTCAGCGCCCCCACTGCCCCGGCTCTCGTGCTACCACATTTGTGGGGCGAAAGCGAGGCGATGCATTCCGTATTCAAGCTGATTCGGAAGGCGGCGGCAGCCTCGATTCTGGTATCAATCCGGGGAGAAACCGGCACCGGGAAGGAAGAAGTCGCGCGCGCCATTCACGCCGGGTCGGCGAGCGCGCAAGCCCCTTTCGTCGGCCTCAATATGGCCGCCATTCCGCGCGAGCTGCTCGAGAGCGAATTGTTCGGGCACGAAAAGGGCGCGTTTACGGGCGCGTTGGTCTCTCGGGTAGGGTATTTCGAGCTGGTCGGGCGCGGGACGCTGTTTCTGGACGAAATCGCCGACCTCGACCTCAACCTGCAAGCCAAGCTGCTGCGGGTGTTGCAGGAACGCACCTTTACGCGCGTGGGCGGTACGCAGCCGCGCCCGCTCACGGCGCGCCTCATCGTGGCCACGTACGCCGACCTGCTCCGGTGCGTGCGGGCGGGTACCTTCCGCGAAGACCTGTATTATCGGCTCGTCGGGCTGCCGATTCTGCTGCCGCCGCTGCGCGAGCGCGGCACCGACATTCTGCTACTCGCCAACCGCTTTCTGGCGCAGTTTTGCCCACCCGGCGCGGGCGGCCCGTGCCGGTTCAGCGCGGCGGCGCAAGCGCGGCTGCTGCGCCACCACTACCCCGGCAACGTCCGCGAGCTGCGCGCCGTGGTGGAGCTGGCGGCCGTACTGGCCGACGGCGACGAGATACAGGCCGATGATATCACGTTTCCGTCCGGGAATCGCCCGGACGGTGCGCCGTCATCGGATGTGCTGACTACCCATCTCACGCTACGCCAGCATATGGCCGGTATCGTGCAGCACTACCTCGACCATTACCACGGCAACGTCGTGACCACAGCGAGCCACCTCGGCGTAGGCAAATCGACGCTCTACCGGATGATTCAGAGCGGTGAGGTGCGGGTGCATCCCTGATTGTGAGTCGCCCATCTAAAAATCCGCGTTTTTCAAATCCGCGTTCATCCGCGTAGCCAATCACCACGACGGAACGCGGATGAACGCGGATGTGCCAACGCGGATTAAACCGGATTTTTTAGGCTACTCGGCCCCCTCCAGAAACGCAATCGTGCCGCCGACCCACGTCTTGTCTTTGTTGAATTTGACGCCGATCATCTCGCCCTTGCTCAGGCGCGCGAGGTTGATGCAGAGCGTCGGGGCCGCATCCGGCTCGGGCCAGAGCAACAGCATCCGCAGCTCGGCTTTCACGAGGTCGCCGTCGGGCGTGCGCAGGGCCGGCTCGTAGCGCACTTTGCGTTGCAGCATCCAATGGCCGCGCTCGGCGGCGGGCACTGCATCCACATCGGCCCGCTCGACGTGGAACCTGACGCCCGCGCCCGAAAACGAATAGAGCGGCTTGAGCACGTAGTTTTCGAGGTCAGCGGGCACGTCGCGCAGCTCGCTCAGCAACGTCGATTGCGGCACGAACGCCGAGCGCAGGTGCGGCATCAGGTATTTCGAGAGGCGGAAAAACCAGTTGGGGTGCCCGGCCCACTTCACGTCGAGGTCGGCATCCTGAAACCGGAACTGCATTTTCTCGAGTACGTCGGGGCGCTGCTGTAGCTCGTCGAAAATGACGCGGTTGTAGATGCGCCGGATGCGCGTACGTACGCCGTCGCGCTGGTAATAGAGGTGGCGGCCGTCTCGCTCGACTTCCGTCACGTCCACCGTCCGTACGCCGAGCAGGAGCTCGGTCATCGCAAAATCCACGGCCGTGCCCTGTTGCCAGGGTTCCACTTCGAGCAGCACCACCGATTCGGGCGCCTCGTCGGCCACCACGGTTCGGCGGAGCAGGTCGAGGTAGCTCGCGCGGTCGTAGCCGTTGAAATACGGCGTGAGGTGGTCGGGAATGGGGAAATGGCGCCGGAAGGTCTCCGACAACACCACTTCGTAGGCGAACAACGACGGAAACCCCTGCAGCTCGATGAGCTGCGGCGTCAGCGTGCCGTTCTCGTCCTTACAGACGGCAAAATCAATCGCCAGAAACTGCGTGTGGGCATCCTGGTGCGGCACCACCAACTCGGGCGGAATGGCATCCTGCGTGAGCCGCGCCAACTCCGGCCCCGTAATGACGGCCACGATGTCGGCCACGGCCTGCTTGAGCCGCGCCGTGAGCGCGGCGGGCACGAATACGGGCGTTTCCGCCACCCGAAACACGATGGTGCGGCCCTCGCCGAACTGCTCGTTCAGGTCGGCCAGAAAAGCCTGGTATTTCTCTTCGGTGAATGCGGCGTTGTACGCGGCCCGGACGTCACGAATCATAGCCGCGAAGGTAGGTGGTGGGGTGGTGAGGTGATAGCAGTCCCGCGACTGGCGCGAGTGTTCGGCCGTGGGCCGATCACTCGCGCCAGTGCCAAGTGTGCCAGCGCCAAGCGCGCCACCACTCCACCCCAAACGTAGGGGCGGGCCTTGTGCCCGCCCGCTCAACACGCCGATGCGCGCCGCGCGGGCGGGCACAAGGCCCGCCCCTACGTTGGATGTAGTCGGCTAGGCCGCCTGCAGCATCAGGCTCTGAATGCCCATCTCCAGGAATGTCGGGATGATGGTATCCTGCGTGAGCGGGATCTTGTCTTCGTCGTCCAGCGCGTCGAGCATCGACAGGTATTTCTGCTCGCCGTGGACGGCGATGACGGCCTGCCGCTTTTCGGGTTGCGAGAAGTACGTCATCATCCCCGTGGCTTCGGCTTCGGGGTGAAATTGGGTACCGAAAATTTCGTCGGAGAACCGAATCGCCATCAGCGCGCGCTCGTAGGGCACGTGGTCGCGGATTTTTTCGAGCGCCAGAATTTCGGCGCCCAGCGCGGTCAGCCGCGCGTCGTTGGGCTGCACGACTTGCCAATCGCGCGAATCGACGACGTGGAACGGGTCGGGCAGGCACTCGAGCACCAGGTCGTGGCGGCCGGCGGCCGTCAGGTGGCACGGCATCACGCCGAACGACGTGGATTTGCGCTTCGTCACCTCACCCACGCCAAAGTGGCGGCAGGCCATCTGGAACGAGTGGCAAATCAGGAACAAAAATTTGCGCGGCGCGCCCGTGCGGCGAGCCTGCTCGTTGTGGTCCCAAATGGCCTGCACCAGGCCGAACCAGCGGCGATCCCATTCGCCGTCGCCGTCGTAGGGCGAGCCGGGGCCACCGGTACTGATGTAGATGTCGAACGCGAGCGGGTCGGCGGGAAGCTGGTTTTTGCCGCGCACGTCGAATACGGCCCAGTCGAGGCGGGTCGGGAAAGCATCGAGGATTTCCTGGATGTTACGCATCCCCTGATTGGGATGACCGTCGTACATATCCAGAATGGCGACTCTGGGAAGCGGATTTCGCACGAGAAGCAGGCAGAGGGTGAAAGAAACAGCGCCCCGAACAGGCTAAGCCATTGGGTGTGAGGCGCCGCAAAGGTCGGAAAGCGGCCGAATACCACGCGGTTGGCGCGCGGTCAACCAACCGGCAGCGGCGGGTACATTCGACGAATCATACGAAAGTAACCACCAACCCGTTTGGTTTCCCGACGAACGCGCCGACCGCCGCGCGCCGCCCTTTCGGGAAGGCGCGCGGCGGTCTGGCTTAGGGTATATTCCGACATCCGATAGTGCAACCGCGCGGCATTCAGGCCACGCCCAACGCCGTCTCGCGCACGATGAAATCCATCAGCCCTTTCAGGTCGCCACCGTTGCGCTTGAACTCGGCGCGCTGGCGGTCGGCGCCGGTGCCCATCCGCAAAATCTCGTGGATATACTCCACTTCCTTGCGCGAACCCAGCTCGTCCACGACATCATTGATGAACTCGAGCAGCTCGAGAATCAACTCGCGGGTGGGCACTTCCTGCTTCTTGCCGAAGTCGATGAGCTTGCCCTCGATGCCGTAGCGCGATGCGCGCCACTTGTTTTCGGAGATGAGCGCCCGGCGGTACGTGCGGAAGCTCAGATTGCTCTGCATCAGCTTGTAGAGCTTGGCTACGAGTGCCTGCATTACGGCCGCGAGCGCGATGGTTTCATCGACGCGCATCGGCACGTCGCACACCCGAAACTCGATGGTGTCGAAGTTGGGGTGGAGGCGCAAATCCCACCAGATTTTCTTGCCGTTGTCGATGCAACCCGTTTTGACGAGCAAATCGATGTAGGCATCGTATTCCGCCGCCGACCCGAACGACTCCGGGATGCCCGTGCGCGGAAACTTGTCGAACACTTTGGTGCGGTAGCCCCGGTAGCCGGTATCGCGGCCTTCCCAGAACGGCGAGTTGGTGCTCAGCGCGAAGATGTGCGGCAGGAAATAGCGCACGATGTTGGAAATCTGGAGGCCCGTCTCGCGGTCGGGAATGCCGACGTGGACGTGCAGCCCGAAGATGAGGTTGCCGCGCGCGGCGTCCTGCAACTCGTCCACGATTTCGCGGTAGCGCGGCGCGTCGGTGATGCGCGCATCGGCCCAGCGGGCGAAGGGGTGCGTACCGGCGGCGGCAATCAGCAGCCCCTCTTTGGCGGCCTGCTCGAAGATGGCTTTCCGCAGCTTCGTGACTTCGCGGCGGGCGTCGGCGATGTCTTCGCACACGTTGGTGGCCACTTCCACCACGGCCGTGTGCATCTCGTTTTTGACCTGCTCGAGCAGGAAGGTTTTTCCCTCGTCGATGATCTGGTGAATGTGCGAGGTGAGGT
>ERZ1066122.1923-NODE-1923-length-15069-cov-7.520381_pt1 | contig 15069 bp, 12 predicted proteins | sample MGYA00382769_ERZ1066122 | MGnify/ENA primary metagenome ERZ1066122 (study PRJEB33369, sample SAMEA5778352) | biofilm metagenome | biome: Industrial cooling water; feature: Water cooling tower basin; material: Biofilm | place: United Arab Emirates | collected...
GTGACGACGATGCCATAGTCGGACAGGTGCGCGCCGCTGGTCCACACCTTTTGCCCGTTGATGATCCAGTCATCACCCTGTTTTTCCGCGCGGGTGCGGATACCGGCGAGGTCGGAGCCGGCGGCGGGCTCGCTGAACAGCTGGCACCACACCTCGCGCCCCTCCATCGCCGCAGGCACGTAGCGCGCGGCAATGTCGGGGCTGAGCGCATGGGTGAACACCGTCGGGATGCACATGCCAAGGCCGATGGCATAAAGCCCCGTGGGCGCGCCAACCTTGGCCTCTTCCTGGTTGAAGATGATCTGTTGCATCGCATTGCCGCCGCGGCCGCCAACGGCTTTGGGCCAGGTAATGCCGACATAGCCCGCCGCATATTTGCGCGCCTGCCACGCCTTGGCGGCGGCGACGCCGGTTTCGCCCGTCAGCGCGTCGGCATTGGCGGCAAGCCACGCCCGCACCTCGGCACGGTAGGCAGCTTCTTCGGGGGTGTCATTGAAATCCATGATCTAACTCCTCTCGAAATCTTCCCCGCCCGCGCGGAGCGGGGGTGGGGAGGGGGACCGCCGCGAAGCGGTGGTGGTGGGCGTGGTGCGGCTTGTCCCGCCCTTGCCCCTCCGACCCCTTCGGGCCCACCTCCCCATGTCTGCTGCGCAATCACAGGGAGGATTTGAAACTAAGCCGCCAGCGCCGAATTACGCTGTTCCAGCGCGCGCACGAGGCGATCGGACCAGATAGCTTTACCGCCGAGCGCCAGCGTCAGCGTGCGGGCGCGGCGGTAGAAGAACTGGCAGTCGCTTTCCCACGTAAAGCCGATGCCGCCGTGCAACTGGACATTTTCCTCGGCAGCAAATTGATAGGCGTCGATCGCGGCCAGCCGTGCGCCCGCCGCCGCCTGCGCCAGTTCGGCCGCGTCCGTGCTGAGCGCCCACGCGCCATAATATGCATGGCTGCGCGCGAGCTGGTTTTTGATATACATGTCGGCCAGCCGGTGCTTCACCGCCTGATATCCCGCGATCTTGCGGCCGAAAGCGACGCGCTGCTGCGTATAGGCAAGCGCCATCTCCATCGCCGCGTCCGCCCCGCCCAGCCCTTCGAACGCGAGGAGGATGGCCGCACTGTGCTGAAAACGCTCCATCGCCAGCGAGCCGCCCGCCATGGGCTCCACCGCGCTGGTCAGGGTGACGCTGCTGCTGCGGCGTACCAGGTCGATGGTGTCGACGGGTTGGGCGGTGCAGGATGCGGTTTCGACGAGCGCCAGCCCGTCGGGCCGTGCGTAGATGATGAAATCTGCTACCGCCGCGTCGTGCACGGGCGCAAGCCGATCTCCGGTTACCGGCTTGGCGGTCAGCGCTACGGTCCCGACAGCGCTGCCGTCCGCCAGCCGGGGGACCCATTTCGCCTGCTGATCAGGGGTGCCCGCAATCAGCAAGGCCTCCGTCGCGAGCAGGACCGAGCTGGTAAAGGGCACCGGAGCCAGCGCCCGGCCAACCTCCTCCGCCAGCACGCAAAGGTCGAGGACCGACAGGCCAAGCCCGCCATGCTCCTCCGGGATCCGCAGCGCGGGCCAGCCCAATGCCACGATTTCGGCCCACAGAGCGGCGTCGTGACTGGTCCCGCTCTCCATCACGGCGCGTGCCTTGCTGCGGTCGGCACGTTCGGCCAGAAATTTGCGCGCCTGGTCGCGCAGCGCTTCGGCCTCGTCAGAAAACTGGAAATTCATACCTGCATCCTCTTTTCCCTTTACGTGAACGTAAGGGTCGATGGCGTGCAGTCAATGGGGAAGTGGGGTCACCACTCGCCGCCAGCATCCTTGATCGCCTTGAGCAGCGCTCGCTTGCTCGGTGTGCGGTTGGCACCGCTGTTGCGGGGGAGGTCAGGTTCGCCGAGTTCGGCCTTACGTTTGGCGATCCGCGCGCCGAGTTCGGCCATATCGATGACCGCTTCAGTTTCAGCCTTGGACGTCCGCAACGCCATAGTCGCCTCCGCTTTCCGCCCTGACGCGCCTTTCCAGATACTCTAAATCGGCGTCGGGGTGAAGCTGAAGTAGCAAGCGTGCTTGATCGATTCTATCGCGCGCGGTTCCAGAAGAATATTGTCCCATGCGGTCAGCAATAAGGTCTTCAACCGAAATCACGCGAAATAGTGCCGATTCCCCGATAGGTTGAACAAGCCTTATATGAGCATTATCGATACTGCCATCCATCGGGGCGTCAGCAACCACTTCAAAGCCTAGTCGCAATTGTGGATGGATCCAGCCCTTGAGCAGTGCTCCTGTGCCTGACGGGCGGACAAATCCAAACGCCCGCAACTCCGATTCCAACTCCGCCTGATATGGCGTGCACAAATCGAAATCTCCGGTCGTTAAGGCGCTTGTTGAATAAAGTTCTGCTGCAGCACCGCCGACCAAAATAGGACGGGGTAAATCCCGCTGATGCATCGCCTCGCTTACGCGCGCGAACAGGCGCAGAGCGGCCTCGAATTCCGGGCGATAGGCGCTCACCCCGTCTGCGCTGCCAGCATCGGCGCGAGATATTGGCCGGTAAAGCTTTCGGGGGTCTTGGCGACTTTCTCCGGCGTCCCTTCGGCTACGATACGGCCGCCCTTGACCCCGCCTTCCGGCCCCATGTCGATGATCCAGTCGGCGGTTTTGATGACGTCCAGATTATGTTCGATCACGACTACGCTATTGCCCTGTTCGACCAGGGCGTGGAGGACGTCCAGCAATTTGCGGACATCCTCGAAATGCAGGCCGGTGGTGGGTTCGTCGAGGATGTAAAGCGTCTTGCCGGTCGAACGGCGCGACAATTCCTTGGCGAGTTTCACCCGCTGCGCCTCACCGCCGGACAGGGTCGTGGCCTGTTGCCCGACCTTGATATAACCAAGGCCCACTTCGCACAGCATTGCCATCTTGTCGCGGATCGAGGGCACGGCCTTGAAGAAGTCGGCGGCGTCCTCGACCGTCATGTCGAGCACGTCGGCGATGCTGTGGCCCTTGAACTTCACCTCCAGCGTTTCGCGGTTGTAGCGTTTGCCGTGGCATGTCTCGCACGTCACATAGACATCGGGCAGGAAGTGCATTTCAATCTTGATCAGCCCGTCACCGGAACAGGTTTCGCAGCGCCCGCCCTTGACGTTGAAGCTGAACCGGCCCGGTTTATACCCGCGTGCCTGCGCCTCGGGCAGCCCGGCGAACCAGTCGCGGATGGTGGTAAAGGCGCCGGTGTAGGTCGCGGGGTTCGATCGCGGGGTGCGGCCGATCGGCGACTGGTCGATGTCGATGATCTTGTCACAATGTTCGAGCCCGGTGAGGCTGTCGTGCGCCCCGGCGACGATGCGGGCACCGTTGAGCGTGCGCGCCGCGGCGGCATAGAGCGTGTCGATCACCAGCGATGATTTCCCGCTGCCCGACAGACCGGTCACGCAGGTGAAGGTGCCGAGCGGGATACGCGCATCGACATTCAGCAGATTGTTGGCGCGCGCACCCTTCAGCATCAGGTTCAGGCCATTGCCCTTGCGGCGCTTTTTCGGCACCGCGATTGCCCGCGTGCCGTTGAGATAATCGGCAGTCAGGCTTTTCTTGCTTTTCAGCAGCGCCTTGAGCGTGCCCTCCGCCACGATTTCACCGCCGTGCACGCCCGCGCCCGGCCCCATGTCGACAACATAATCGGCGCTGCGGATCGCGTCTTCGTCATGCTCGACGACGATGACGGTATTGCCCAGATCGCGCAGACGCCGCAACGTCGCGAGCAACCGGTCATTGTCGCGCTGGTGCAGCCCGATGCTGGGTTCGTCGAGCACATAGAGGACGCCCGACAGGCCGCTGCCGATCTGGCTGGCGAGGCGGATGCGCTGACTCTCCCCGCCGCTCAATGTGCCGCTGGTGCGGTTGAGGTTGAGATAGTCGAGCCCGACATTGTTGAGGAAGCCGAGCCGCTCGTTGATTTCTTTCAGGATCGCCTTAGCAATCTGCCGCTGCGTATCGGTCAGCTTGTCCTCAAGACCCGTGAACCACGCCAGCGCGTCGCCGACGCTGCGCTGCGCCGCCATGCTGATATGTTCGCCCGCGATCTTGACGGCCAGCGGTTCGGGACGCAACCGCGCGCCGTGGCAGGTCTCGCACGGCTGGGCGGTCTGAAACTTGCCCAACTCCTCGCGCATCCAGGCGCTCTCGGTTTGCAGCATGCGGCGATTGAGGTTGCCGATAACGCCCTCGAACGGCTTTTTCGTAGTAAAGGTACGCCGCCCGTCGATGAAGGTCAACTCGACCGGCTTGCCGCCGCTGCCGTACAGGATGACCAGCTGCTGCTCACCCGACAGCTTGGCCCATGGCGTCTCCAGACCAAAGCCATAGGCTTTGGCAAGGCTGGCCAGCACCTGCATATAATAAGGGCTGGGCGGGTTTGATTTGGCCCAGGGCACCACTGCGCCCTGCTTGATCGACAGCGCATGATTGGGGACGACCAGCTCGGGGTCGAACTCCAGCCGTTCACCCAGCCCGTCGCACGCGGGGCAAGCCCCTTGCGGCGCGTTGAAGCTGAACAGGCGTGGTTCGATTTCGGCGATGGTGAAGCCGGAGACCGGGCAGGCGAATTTCTCGCTGAACACGATGCGGTTGGGGGGCAGTCCGGCACCTTTCAGCTTTTGCTCGACCATCCCCTTTTCACCGTTCGCCTCGAGCGAAGTCGAGAGGCCTGCCGCGGCAGGCGCATGGTCGATGGGTGTCTCGACTTCGCTCGACCCGAACGGAGTTCGAGTTTGAAGCTCAGCCACGGTGCCATCCGCCAGATCGACATAGGCCAGCCCCTCGGACAGTTTCAGCGCGGTTTCGAAACTGTCGGCCAGCCGCGATTCGAGCCCCTCGCGCACCGCGATGCGATCGACCACGACTTCGATGTCATGCTTATATTTCTTGTCGAGCGCCGGAGCGTCGGCGATGTCGTAAAACTCCCCGTTCACCCGGACGCGGGTAAAGCCGTCCTTTTGCCACTGCGCCAGTTCCCTGCGATATTCGCCCTTGCGCCCGCGCACGACGGGGGCGAGCAGATAGGCGCGCGTGCCTTCGGGCAGCGCCATGACGCGGTCGACCATTTGCGACACATTTTGCGCGGTAATCGGCAGCCCGGTTTCGGGCGAATAAGGGACGCCGACGCGCGCCCACAGCAGGCGCATATAGTCATAGATTTCGGTGACGGTGGCGACGGTCGAGCGCGGGTTGCGGCTGGTGGTTTTCTGTTCGATGCTGATCGCGGGCGACAGGCCGTCGATATGCTCGACATCCGGTTTCTGCATCATTTCCAGAAACTGGCGGGCATAGGCCGACAAGCTCTCGACATAGCGCCGCTGCCCCTCGGCATAGATGGTGTCGAAAGCCAGGCTCGATTTGCCGCTGCCCGACAGACCAGTAATGACGATCAGCGCATCGCGGGGAAGGTCAACGTCGACGCCCTTGAGGTTATGCTCGCGCGCGCCGCGCACCTTGATATGGGTGAGACTCATAGCTCGTCTGTTCCAGATTTGTTCGCGGGACGCAAGCGCGCCAAACTCCACGCCTGCAAAGCGATGCGCTTGGCCTGTCTGTCAAGCGATATGCACGTGCATCGTTCTGACGCTTTGGCCGCTCGTCGATGCTCAATGGGGCTTTGTCGGTCAATCGACACGCGTACAGATGTAGTCGAAGTGGTGATGCAGCGGGATAAGACACCAGCTATTCCAAAGACTGCGGGGTTCGAAGGATGCTGATGCTTCCCCGGTCGCAGCACTTTCGGGCTCCGCAGCCTCCAACCCGTCATCTTGGCCGCAGACCGTGAGTAATAAAGGCGCGGCCGGGATGCCTGAAAGCAAAGGTTCTCCCCCATGACCCGCAAGATTTTTTCCCCGATTTTGGCCGCTGCCGTCGTGCTGACGATGACCGCCCCCGCGGCGGCACAGGATGCCTCAACCGAACCCACGCAGCGGATTGTGCGCTATGACGACCTGAACCTTGCCAGCGCCAACGGCCGGGCCCGGCTGGAAACACGGCTGCGCATGGCCGCGAACGCCGCCTGCGGCATGAGCAGCGCGCGTGAAATGATAGAGCGCACCCATGCGCGGCAGTGCCGTGACGCCGCGCTTGAGCAGGTGCGGCCCCGAATGGAACAAGCGCTGCGCGAGGCAGGACAGCAGTTGGCAGGGCGCAGCGAATAAGGTTGGGCCGATATCCGGCTGCCACTTTCGTTCACGTCAAACCCTTAGACCGGCTGGCTATCCAGCCGGTCGTATCGTTCGCCTGGACGGTATTTCTTGGGCCAGGTCAGATCCGCACCTACCCTTGCTGCATGATCGCCTTGACGTCGTGCAGATAGGTGCGCCCGATGCGGTGCATCCCGGCTTCGCCCAAATCGATGCTCCACGCGCCGTCGCCGTGGTGTTTCAGCGCGCGCACACGGTCGCGCCTGACCATTTTTGAACGGTGGATGCGCAGAAAGGCGGCAGGATCCAGCCGGACTTCCAGTTCCTTGATCGTCTGGTGAATCAACCAGCTGCGCGCTCCGACATGCAGACGCATATAGTCGCGCTCCGCCTCGATCCAATCGACCGTCGCGGCATCGATACGCAGCATTTCGCCGCGATGCTGAACCCAGAATTCCGTGATCCAGCTACCCCGGCGTGTGTTGTGGTCGCCCTGACGCAGCTCGCGAACGCGCTGGATCGCGCGGCTCAGCCGCTCCGGGGAGACGGGTTTGAGCAGATAATCGACCGCTGCGACGTCGAAGGCGGCGACGGCAAACCGGTCAAATGCCGTCACGAAAATAACCGATGGCGGCGCTTCCATCCGGCCAAGTGCATTGGCGACGCCAAGCCCATCGAGACCGGGCATGGCGATGTCGCACAGGATAAGGTCGGGAGCCAGCGCCTCGACCATGCGCAGGGCCGAAGCGCCGTCACTGGCCGTGCCGACCAGCAGGACGCCATCCTGCTGCCCCGTCAATATCTGTAGCCGCTCGATCGCCAGCGGCTCGTCATCAACGATCAAGGTACGAAGCGCGCGGTCCATCTCAGTGGCTATAGTGCCCGGTCAGCCAATGGCAGCCACAATGTAACGGTAAATCCGCCTGCTTCGTCGGGACCCCACTCGCAGCCAGCACCGCCGCCATACCGCGTCATCAGACGGTCGCGAACATTGTTGAGCCCAACGCCCGTTCCGGGTGCCGGACGGGGCGCATGGGGGTCGATGTCATTGCGGATGCTGATGACCAGCTGGCCGAACTCTGCCGACACATCCATCCTGATGCCAATTGGTCCGCGGGCGGGGGAAACGCCATATTTGATGGCGTTTTCGATGATCGGTTGCAGGATCAGCACGGGAACCAGTGCATTTTCAAGCTCCGCCGGGACATTGTCATCGACGCGCAGGCGATCGGGAAAGCGCGCCTGTTCAATGGCAAGATAAAGCCGTTGCAGCGCGATTTCATCGGCGAGCGTTACCAGCGTTTCCGGATCGGCGGTCAAGTTGGTGCGGAGAAATGCAGAGAGGTTCATGATCATCGCCTCGGCATCAGTCTTGCGTTCGGCCAGGACGAGCGATGACAGCGAATTGAGGGTGTTGAACAGGAAGTGCGGATTGACCTGATAATGCAGCGCGCGCAGCTGCGCCGTCTTGGCCTCCAGCCGGTAGTTGTTGGCGCGCCGTTCGAGCGCTCGCATCTCGTTGGCATAACCCAGCGCGACATAGAGAGCCGCCCACACGGCAAAAAAGAAATACCAGCGCACGACGCTGTCGAGCACCAGCACCACTTCCCAGGCCGCCGGAAATCGCATTTGTACCTCGGCAATGATCTTGCCGCTTTCCGCCGTCGGGAACCATACGAAAAAGGCGAGAAGGTTGACGACCGCATAGAGCAGCGTCAGCGGCACCGCGGCACCGAATGCGACGCCCAGCCTGGCTCCGAACGAGCGCGGCTGCACGCGCACGAGCAGCAGATACAGCAGGAAGGTGCACGTCGCCCCGACCAGCACCACAAGCGCGCGGCGTCCCATCAGGCCGACCTGGTCCGGCGCGCCGGTCAGTGCGGCCAGCCCGGTCGTCGTCAGGAAATAAATCGCCCACATGGCGATGATCGACCCGATCGCCACCCGCCGGTCGACGCGCGAATCATCGGCCGCCCATTCCGGCGGAGCCGCCAGCAGCCGCGCGCGCTGGTCGGCGATAAATCGTGCAGGGGAAATGGGTCTGTTCACAACCCTTGCATAGCGCTGCTGCCTTTGCGGTCCAGCCCGCGTGCGGCAATCGGTCGAAACGGCGAGCGGGTTCGTCGAAGCTTTGTCCTGAAACAGGGGCCAAATGCCCGCTCTCTAGCTGCCAGCCGCTCGATACCGAAACCTCAGCGAGCGGCAAGAGCGCGCAGCCGCCGCTCGACGTCTGCTCTTAAATTGCTCCAGAACAGCGGGATGTCGTAAACATGATAGTTGTTGCCCGGCAGGACGTAACGGCCCATGTCGACGGGCTGTCCGATCAGCAGCAGGCCGCTGTTTTCCTCGCAGCGTGCCGGAACCTGACCAACGACCAGTTCCGCTTCCTTGAAATCATTGTCGGGTTTCAACGTGCCGAGATTGGCCGCCGCTTCTGCCGCCGCATCCTGTGTGCCCGTCAGCGGATTGACGCACAGCATCCGGGTGCCCCGGCGCGGGCGACCGTCAAAACCGACACTGGCGTCATAGGCGGTCATGACAAAGGCGGGGTCGGCGGGTTCGGCGAAACTGACCCATGACAGGACGCAGCCCGGCTGGTCGGGTGCCGTGCAGGCTGGCAGGCCGAGGGCCGCAAGGTCAGTATCGACACTGACCGGCCAGCCGACGACATAGGCGGCGGCAATGCGCCTCGCGAGCGGTTTGCCCGCGGCACGTTCCTTGAGCAGGCGGGTCAGGTGAAGTGAGCCCTGGCTGTGACCCGCCAGCACGATCGGTTGGTCGGCGGGTATTTCCTTCAGCATCTGGTCAAAGGCCAGCACGACGTCCTGATAGGCCGCATCGATGGCTTTCCCTGCCGTTACCCGATCATCGGCCAGAAAAGCGCCGAGTGTGGCCTGACGGTAACGGGGTGCCCACATGGTGCCCGCGCTGTTGAAAGCGCTTGCCAGCCCGCGCAGATAGATGTTCGTGCGGTGATTGGCATCGCGGTCATCCAGCGGCGCGTTCCATCGCGCGCGATTCATATAGCTGGTCGGGTGAACGAAAAAGACGGCGGCTTCCGGCAATGGAGGCGGAGGAGCGGCATCAGCGGGAGCGTCGGCTGCCCGCGCGGCAATCGGCCCAGCCGATGCAGCAGGTTGAGGCGGCGCACCGGGGCGCAGCGATGCCGGCAGCCAAGCGGCGGCGTTGTCGGCCAGACCCGGGCGCACGAACCACATGGCGGTTTCGGCATAGGCATTGGGGGCCGCCAGCGCCTGTTCTTCAAATTGCGCACTGGGGACAAAAGCGGTTTTGCTCAGTTGCATCGGATAAAGCCGAAGCGCGAACATCGCACCGATGACCAGAACAATGCATATTGCGACGAAATACAGAAATTTGCGGGCCAAAGGGGGCTCCCAAGCTAAACAGGGGTAATGCAGGGCAAACTGGCGAACCGCCACCCTGGACCTGTTTCATGGCTCGTGACGCAAGCATATGGTTCTGCGCCTTTGGTCCCGAAACAAGGTCAGCATGGCGTTATGGTTGCGCATGGCGCCGTGCACTACGCCAACGCTTTGGCTTGCCTTTTGTTGCGGCGCAATGGCAGTTAGCGCGATGACCGATCCATCCGCCGCAGCCGCATCTCCCCTATCGTCGCGTATGGACCATATGGATCCCCCCTGGCGGGTCCGGCCGCTCATCATGGCGGTGCTGTGTGCAGTGGCTGGTGTTGTCTTCTATCATCTGGTGGACGATGACCGGGGAAGGGACGCGCTTGCCGCCTTTGTTGCGGTTGCCACGATTCTGTTTGTAGTGACCGTGGAGCAGCGACGGCTTGTCTGGGCCGCGGTTTTTGCCTTGGTGTGGGGCGGGGTGATCGCCCTGATTGTCCAGAACAACCGCACGTATAACGTCGACGCTTCGCCGTTTGAATGGCCGTTCTGGTCGGCTTTGCTGGCCGTGGTGGTTGCCGCGCCGCTGTTTCAGACCTGGCGCGATGTGGCGAACGGCGCGCGCGAGTGGCAATGGTGGCGGCTGCCTTATGGACGGTTGCACCTTCACGCCTGGACCGACGCCGTCATCGGTGCGGCGGCGCTGGCCTTCGTCGGAATCAGCATGGGTCTGGCGTTCCTGATCGCGGCGATGTTCAGCCTGATCGGCATCGACGCGCTTCGCGAGCTGCTGCAGAAAGGCTGGTTCGTCATGGGCCTCGCCGGAGCGGCCTTTGGCGGGGCCGTCGGCCTGCTGCGTGAACGCGACCGGCTGGTTGGCAATCTGCAACGGCTGGTGATGGTGGTGCTCAGCGTGCTGGCGCCGATCTTGGCCGTTGCGGTTGCGTTGTTCCTCGTGTCGCTGCTCGGCACGGGGCTGGGTAAATTATGGGCCTCCGGATTTTCGACAACGGCTCTGATGCTGGGCGCGTCGGCGTTCGCTGTGTTGCTGGCCAATGCGGTCATCGGCAACGGGCAGGAGGACCGCGTCAGCAATCCGCTGCTGCGCTGGGCCGCGCCAGTCTTGGCGGTGGCAGTGCTGCCGCTGGCGGCGATTGCGCTATGGTCCCTCTTGCTCAGGATCGGCCAATATGGCTGGACGCCCGAACGCCTGTGGGGAATGGTCGCGGTGCTGATCGCGCTCGCCTATGGCGCGGCGGGTGCATGGGCGCTGGCCCGCGGACGGGCGGGCTTCGATGACGTGCTGCGCCCGATGCAACAGAAACTGGCCATCGGCCTGATGCTGCTTGCCACCTTCCTTGCACTGCCGATCCTTGATTTCGGGGCGATTTCGACGCGGGATCAACTGGCGCGGTTACAGTCGGGCACTGTAAAGCCACAGCAGTTCGACTGGGCCGCGCTGGCATTTGATTTCGGCGGAGACGGCCGCGCCGCGCTCGACCAGCTCGCCAAATCGAAAGTTACTGCGATCAGCGAAGAGGCGAAGCTCGCGCTTCGGGCGAAGTCGCGCTGGGAGATTGACGAGCCCTATGGTCCGGCCAGAACCCGCGAACCGATGCGGCCGGTAGAACAGCGGGTGCGCGTCATTCCGGCTGATCGCCCGCTTGATCGTTCGGCATATGCGGCGATTGAGGGCATCCGCGTCTGTGATCGTGTTCGATGCATTGCCCGCTGGACCTCTGGCAACACAATTGCGATCATATCGCGTTACAGCGCCGACGCCCCGCTCACTGTGCAGTGGATCCGCTATGATGCACAGGATCGCCAGTGGTCATCCTATATCCCTGATATGGCTCGCCAAGCTCCGGATGAAAGAAAGCTGGACATGAACCGCGCCGACGTGACGGTGCGTCCTGTTTCTATGGAACAGCTGGTCGTGGACGGCGTTCCGATCGGTGATGTGTTTGTACCGGGCGGCGGAGACACGCGTCCGCGCCCTTGATGCCCGCCAACCGGGATGCTAGCGCCCCTAGCAATTCTGACGGGGTATGAAGCGGTATGACGATTGATCAGGCGACTGTGCGCAAGATCGCCAGCCTGGCCCGCATCGCGATCAGCGATGCCGAGGCGGCGGCGATGGAAGGCGAGCTGAACGGCATTCTGGGCTGGGTCGAGCAACTTGGGGAAGTTGACGTGACGGGGGTTGAGCCGATGACGGCGGTCATCCCCAACGCGCTGCGCCTGCGTGACGACATGGTCGATGCCGATCCCTTGACGGGTGGGGGCGTCCGCGACGCCGTGCTTGCCAACGCTCCCGCGGCTCAGCACGGCTTTTTCGGCGTGCCCAAAGTCATCGAGTGACCCTTTCGCCACTTGCCCTCAACGTGCCGCAGGGCCGTTTTTTCTTTCATGGTCCGAGAAGAGAAGGTGCTTCCTTCGACAAGCTCAGGACAAACGGGTGTCCAGAATCATCATGGTGGAATTGACCGACCTTACCGTAGCGCAGATCCGCGATGGCCATCGCAACGGCGATTTCACCGCCGTGGAGGTCGCGGCGGCGTTCAGCGCCAATGTCGCGGCGGCGAGCGCGCTTAACGCCTTCATCGTTGAAACGCCCGAACATGCACTGGCAGCCGCCGAGCGAGCAGATGCCGACCGCGCGGCGGGCGCGCTGAAACCCCTGTCGGGCGTGCCCATTGGCATGAAGGATCTGTTCGCGACCAAGGGCGTCCAGACGACGGCGGCCAGCCACATGCTGGAAGGGTTCGTGCCGCAATATGAATCGACCGTGTCGCAGAAGCTGTGGGACGCGGGCGCGGGGATGCTGGGCAAGCTGAACCTCGATCAGTTTGCCATGGGGTCGTCGAACGAAACCAGCTATTTCGGCAATGTCATCTCCCCCTGGCGGCGCAGCGACGGGAGCAATGCGGCGCTGGCCCCTGGCGGTTCATCCGGCGGTTCGTCGAGCGCGATTGCCGCGCGGCTTTGCCCTGCCGCGACCGGCACCGACACCGGCGGCTCGATCCGCCAGCCCGCGGCCTTTACCGGGATCAGCGGGATCAAGCCGACCTATGGCCGCTGTTCGCGCTGGGGCATTGTCGCCTTTGCCAGCTCGCTCGACCAGGCCGGGCCGATGGCGCGCGACGTGCGCGATTGTGCCATCATGCTGGAGGCGATGGCCGGGTTCGACCTCAAGGACGCAACCTCGCTCGATCTGCCAGTCCCGCAGTGGGAAGCCGCTTTGTCGAGCGATCTTGTGGGCAAGCGCGTCGGTATTCCCCGCGAATATCGTCTCGACGGCATCGACGACGACATCGCCGCCATGTGGGATGCGGGCATCGCGATGTTGAAGGACGCAGGCGCCGAAGTCGTCGACATCAGCCTGCCGCACACCAAATATGCGCTACCCGCTTATTATATCATTGCCCCGGCCGAGGCGTCATCCAACCTCGCGCGCTATGACGGGGTGCGTTACGGGCTGCGCGACCTGCCCGACGGGGCGGGGTTGCAGGATATGTATGCCGCGACCCGTGCCGCCGGTTTTGGCGCAGAGGTGAAGCGCCGCATTCTGATCGGCACCTATGTGCTGTCGGCCGGTTTCTATGATGCCTATTATACCCAGGCGCAAAAGGTCCGCGCGCTGATCGCCCGCGACTTTGATGCGGCATGGGCGAACTGTGACCTGATCCTCGCGCCGACCGCGCCAAGCGCGGCCTTTGCGCTGGGCGAAAAAATGGCTGATCCGCTGGCCATGTATCTGAACGATGTGTTCGCGGTTCCCGCCTCGCTGGCTGGCTTGCCCGCCATGTCGGTCCCCGGCGCGTTGAGCCGTGACGGCCTGCCGCTGGGGCTTCAGATCATCGGCCGTGCCTTCGATGAACAGGGCGTGCTCAACGCCGGCCTCGCAATCGAGGAACGCGCAGGCTTTACCGCGCGGGCGGAGCGCTGGTGGTGACAGCGGCGCGGGGCGATCGGCTCGCGGTCAACGCGCTGATCAGCCTGCCGCTGACGGGGGGCGGGCCGGGCTATACCTGCGAACGCATATTGGCGGAGATGGTCGACGGGGCGACCAGCACCGCGCTTTATACCCCGGCCGACCGGCGACCGCGCGTCGAAACCGGCATCACCGTCCATGCTGCCGTGCCGCGCTGGGCTCGCTCGCTCCCGTTCCGCTCCTTGAGCGCGATCAGTGCGCCGCTGGCCGAGCGCATGTTCGCCGCCGACTGCGCTGCCGATCGCGATGCCGCCGCATTTCTCTGGGGTGATGTGTCACCGCGCCTGATCGGCTGGTTGCGGGACAGCGGCACGTTCATCGTGCGGGAAAAATATAATTGCGGCAAAGCGGTGTCGAAGGACATCATGGCGCGGGCCTATGCCGGGCTTGATGCGATGGATGCCTATCCCGCGCATCAGTACAGCGCCGAACTGATCGCGGCGGAACATGACAGTTTCGGCGCCTCCGACATGATCTTCTGTCCCTCACCCATGGTCGCCTGGTCGCTGCGCGAGGTCGGGATTGCAGAGGAAAAGCTTGTCGCCACCAGCTATGGTTTCGATCCACTACGCTTTCAGGGCGACAGCCGTGCGCTGAGCGAGATCGACGGACCGACCTTTGTCTTTGCGGGCTATATCTGCGTGCGCAAGGGCGCGCACATCCTGCTGGAGGCGTGGAAACAAGCCGGTGTGCGCGGACGGCTGGTGCTCGTCGGCCAGATCGAGCCATTGATCGCCGAACGCTACGCCGACGTGCTTGCGCGCGATGATGTCGAATATCACGCTTTTGCCAGCGACATTGGCGCCTTCTATCGCTCCGCCGACTATTTCATCTTCCCAACGCTGGAGGAAGGCGGACCGCAGGTGACGTATGAAGCCGCTTATTGCCATCTGCCTTCCATCGTGTCGCAAATGGGCGCGGGCGCGATCCTGCGTGACGGGGTCGAGGGGCATATCGTGGGCAGCGATGCGATCGCCGACTGGGCCGAGGCGCTCGACGCCGCCGAGCGCGAGCGCGGCACCGAAGCCTATCGCACACTGGCAACTGCCGCGCGGGCGCGGGCCGAAAACTTCACCTGGGACCGTGTGGGCAAGCAGCGGCGCGAGGCATTGCTGGAAAAGCGTGACGCACTGCTACCGCGCTGATTACGCGGCGTAGCGCAGTTTCGCCACCTCGCGTTGCCGCTGCTTGAGTTGACGGTAAAGCCGCCACACCCGATAATCCGCCGCCAGTCCAATGGCCTCACCATAGCGCCCGCCGCGCACGGCCGCACGTAGCCGGTTGAGACGGTCGCCGGTACGAAATGATTGCTCGCTTTGTGCCATTGCGGTGCGCACTTCGGGGGCGGCATCGGTTGCGACGCCGCGCAGCCCGGCGATGCCATCGGCAATGGCGGTAAAGTCGGGAAGCGATTGCGACGCCGTGTTTCGTGCGCCTGACACGTCGCCTTGCCGCGTCGTATAGATATAATATCCCTGACCAAGCTTCACTGCCCGAGCGCCCGCAGACATCAGCGCCCCATAGAGAATCATATCC
>ERZ1066122.1925-NODE-1925-length-15050-cov-9.973591_pt1 | contig 15050 bp, 15 predicted proteins | sample MGYA00382769_ERZ1066122 | MGnify/ENA primary metagenome ERZ1066122 (study PRJEB33369, sample SAMEA5778352) | biofilm metagenome | biome: Industrial cooling water; feature: Water cooling tower basin; material: Biofilm | place: United Arab Emirates | collected...
GGCACGCTGGGCGCGCGGGAGGCGTTCGTGGCGGCCGCCCTGCTCTCGGTGCTGGGCAGCGCGCTCTTGATGGCCAGCCTCGGCCTGTCGATGGCGCTGGGTGCCTTTGTCGCCGGGGTGATGCTGGCCGAATCGCCCTATCGCCACGCGCTCGAAACCGACATCGAGCCGTTTCGCGGGCTGATGCTCGGCCTGTTTTTCATCGCCATCGGCATGAGCCTCGATCTCAGCGTGGTGGCGCGCAACTGGGGGCTGATCCTGGCGCTGGTGGCGGGCGTGATGGCGGTGAAGACGGCGGTGATCGCCGCGCTGGCCCGGGCCTTCGGCAGCGACTGGCGCCGCGCCGCGCAGATGGGCCTGCTGCTCGCGCAAGGCGGCGAGTTCGGCTTCGTGCTGTTCGGCGAGGCGGAGCGCGGCCTGCTGATCACCCATGGCGCGGCGCAATTGTTCGGCGCGGTCGTCACCATCTCGATGGCACTGACGCCCCTGCTCTTCCGCCTTTCCGCCCGGCTGTTCGAACGCGAGGAGGAAGCCGGCAGCCGCGATGGCCCGGAAACCGCCGGAGACGACAGCCATGGCGGCCATGTCGTGCTGGTCGGCAGCGGACGCATGGGCCAGGTGATCGCCCAGATGCTGCGGGCGCGCGGCGTGGCGCTCACCGCCATCGATCTCGATGCCGAGCTCATCGATGTCACCGCGCGCTTCGGCAACCAGGTGTTCTGGGGCGACGGCACCAGGCTCGACATCCTGCGCACTGCCGGCATCGACAGTGCATCGGCGCTGGTGTTCGCCATCGACGGCCAGTGGGACCCGAAGGGCGTCATCGATCCCATCCGCATGGAATGGCCCGATCTGCCGATCATCGCCCGCGCCTATGATCGCACCCACAGCATCGCCCTGCGCCAGGCGGGCGTGGAACAGGTGATCCGCGAGACCTGGGAAAGCGCCATCCAGATGGGCCGCGAGGTGCTGACCACCCTGGGCACGCCAGACACCATCATTGATGCCATCGAAGCCGAATATCGCCGCCGCGACCTCGAACGGCTGGACCTGCAGATCTGCAGCGGCGACATGATGACGGGCGCAGAGAACATCATCCGCAGCGCGATCGACCTCAACGCCGCGCCCGACCCGGCGTCGCTCGGCGAAATTCCGCCAGCCTAGATGCCGGCATACCATTCATAGCCGCGATCCGGCCAGTAACCGCCCTTGCCGCTGCCGAACGGGGTGAGGCTGTCGGCCACCACGATCTGCATCAGATATTTGGCCTGCTTGTAGCCCAGCTGGCGCTCGACGCGCAGGCGCAGGGGTGCGCCGTGGCCGGCGTCGAGTGCGGTGCCGTTGAGGCTGTGGGCCAGGATGGTCTGGGGGTGGAAGGCGTCGGCAAGGTCGATGCTTTCATAATAGCGGCTGGTGGATTGCAGGCCGCCTTTCGAGGCCTCGCCGCCATAATCATCGGCGCACAGGAAGACGATGTAGCGGGCGCCATCGCGCAGGCCGGCGGCCTTGAGGACATGGGCAAGCTGCGGCCCGGTCCACTGGCCGATGGCGCTCCACCCCTCCACGCAGTCGTGCCGGGTGATCTGAGTGCGCTGGGGCAGGCGCTGCAGTTCGGCAAGGCTGAGCGAGAGTTCGCGGGTGACCAGCCCCGTCACCTTCAGCCGCCAGTCCGCAAAGCCGACCGCCTCCAGCGCCTGCCACTCGGGGTTGGTCGGCCGCCTGGTGCCGTTCACCTTGAAGACGGGTGACAGATCGGCGGCGCTGAACTCGCGCGCCAGCCCGTCGCGGCCAACCAGGCGCTGCCAGCGATAGGTCGCCTGTTCGCCCGATTGCACGATGGCCTTCAGCGTATCGTTCTTCGTCAGCGCGTCGCAGCCCGACAGCATCAGGCCGGCGGGCAGGGCACTGAGCAACTGGCGGCGAACGATCATGTCCCGCCCCCGATGGTCATGCGCCCGGTGATCATCGCGCCGATCTGCCGGATCGGGCCAGACAGCAGCACCAGCGCCAGGTGCAGCGCGAGGAAACCGGCGATGCCGCTCATGGCGAGGAAATGCAGCGAGCGCGCCGATTGCCGCCCGCCCCACAGCGCGTCGAGCCACGGGAAGGCGGCGTTGAGGCCGGGAGACATCGCCATGCCGGTGAGGATGAGAATCGGGATCAGCAGCAGTGTCACCCCGGCATAGGCGAGGCGCTGCAGCACTTCATAGGAGAGCGCCGCCTCGCCTTTGGGGAAGTTGAGCTTCGCGTGCTCCACGATGTCGTGCCACAGATACGCCGGGCGCAGGTGCGCGCGGCTGGGCAGGATTTCGCGGAACAGGCGCCCGGTCACCACGCCGTGCCCGAGCCAGACGAGGCCATTGAGGATCAGCACCCAGGCAAAGAAGAAATGCCAGGTCCGCGCCGTGGCGAGATCGCGCATCGAAGGCAGGGTGGCCCAGTGCGGGAAGGCAACGATGTTGGGGGCGCCCTTCGGCCCGGTGGAGGCGCCGAGCAGGCCCGAGGTATCGAAACGCCTGTCACTCACCTCCAGCCAGCCCTGCGGCGCCGCCACCGTGCCGGACACGCCGATGCGCAGCCATTGCCGCTCCACCTCGTCCACCGAGCCGGCGTTGCCCCAGTAGAGCCGCGGGTGGGCGCCGAAGATGTTGAGGCCGGTCATGATGAGCAGGATGATCGCCAGCGCGTTGAGCCAGTGCGTCACGCGCACGATCGCGCGGTGCCGCAGCACGCGCCGTGATTGCGGAGCGAGGGGCGGTTGTGGCGCGGCCGGCGCCGGCACTGGTGGGGCAAGACTTGCCATGGCCAATCATCCCCTGTTCGCCGGCCAGCGCCAAGGGGTTACATCGGCGCGGCAAATTCGCCATCATCGCCGCCATGCTCCGCCTGTTCACTGCCAGCGGCAACCGCATCCTCGGCTCTGGCGAGGCGCTGCCGGCTGATGTCGTGTGGATCGATCTGATGAACCCCAGCGAGGCCGAGGAGGCGCTGGTCGAGGCGCTGCTCGGCATCGACATCCCCACCGCCGAGGACATGGCAGAGATCGAGACCTCCAGCCGGCTCTATCTCGACAATGGCGTGACCGTGATGACGGCGACGCTGGCTACCGGCATCATCACCGAAACGCCGGAAACGGTGCCGGTGAGCTTCGTGCTCGGCCCGCGCCACCTGGTGACGGTGCGCTATGCCGAGATCCGCAGCTTCGACCGCTATGCCGCCCAGCTCGACAAGCTGCCCGCGCAGTGCGGTTCGGCACCGGGCGCCCTGATGGGGCTGATCGATGCCATTGTCGATCGACTGGCCGACGGGCTGGAGCATGTCGGCCGCGAGGTGGACCAGATCAGCCGCGCTGCCTTCCGCCGTGCCGATGCCAGGAGCCGTCAGCAGCGCCGCTCCAATCTGGCCCTGCAGGCGCTGCTCAGCCGGCTGGGCGCAGCGCAGGATGCGCTGTCAAAGGCGCGCGAATCGGCGGTGTCGCTCAGTCGGGCGCTGTCGTTCCTGCAGTTCGCCGCGCCGAAGGACGCCGGCCTGTCGGCGCAGATCAAGACGCAGCTCAGGGATCTGGCCAGCCTCACCGATCAGGCCAGCTTCATCGGCAGCAACCTGACCTTCCTGCTCGATGCCACGCTGGGGCTGATTTCCATCGAGCAGACGGCGGTGCAGAAGATCTTTTCTGTGGCCAGCCTGGTGTTCCTGCCACCCACGCTCGTGGCCGGCATCTATGGCATGAACTTCGCGCACATGCCGGAACTGGAATGGCTGTGGGGCTATCCGATGGCGCTGGTGGTGATGCTGCTGGCCGCCGTGCTGCCCTATGCCGTGTTCCGCTGGCGCGGGTGGCTTTAGGGCGGGTCCAGCGTGCAGCCATATTCGGGATCGAAGCGGGCGGTGCGCTTCGCCAGCAAGGGCACCTTCGCCGTGATCGTTCGCCTGGCGCTGTCCTCGCTCACGTCCACCACCTCAGTGCCGGGCTCGCGATCGGTATCGCAACTTGCCATATCGCGACCGCCAACAAAGCGGCACGAACAGGTGACATGGGCGATATAGCCGGCTGCCAGCTGCGCCTGCCGGCCGGTGGCGGAATAGCGCAGGCCCAGCCAGGCGCCGGCGGCAAGGCACAGGATCAGCACCGGCGCCCAGATCAGCCAGCGGCGCCTGGAGGGGCCGGGTAGCGGCGGCTGGGCCGGGGGTGGGTCAAGCGTCTCACTTGCCAGCATGGGGGCAGGGCCTTTAGCAGGGTGGATGATGCAAGGGTGGCGGAAGAGAGTGGCGCTCGCAAGCCTGTTGCCGGCCATGGTGCCGGTGGTGGCAGCGTGCGCGCAACCGGCAACGGCGACTTCCTCGGTCCCGGCGCGCATCCCCGCCGCCGCGCCAGCCTCCGCGCTGCCGGCGGCCGATGCCTTCTTCACCGATCCGGCGCTCGCTGAAACCCGCGCGCTCATCGTGCTGCAGGATGGCAAGCGCATCTATGAACGCTATGCCCCCGGCTATGGCCCCGGCACGCGGCTGATCAGCTGGTCGATGGCCAAGTCCATCACGTCGACGCTGATCGGCGAGCTGGTGGGCGATGGCCGGCTGGAGCTGGACACGCCAGCCCCGGTGCCGGAATGGAAGGGCGATGCGCGCGGCAAGACCACGCTCAGGCAGCTGCTGCACATGGCTTCGGGCGTTCGCCACCTGGAAGCTGGGCCGGAGCCGGAGAAGTCCGATACCAACCGGGCCCTGTTCGCGGATACGTCGGCCGATATCTACCGGGCAGCGGTGGCCGAACCGGCCGAAGTGCCGCCCGGCACGCGTTTCCAGTACAACACGCTGACCACGCACATAGTGGCGCGAATCGTCTCGGACGCGGTGGCCGGCCCCAAGGCGACGCCCGATGCGCGCCGCCGGGCGGTGCGCGCCTTCATCAACGAGCGGCTCGCCCAGCCCGCCGGCATGGCCAGCCTGCTGTGCGAGTTTGATCCGGCCGGCAATCTTTATGGCGGCTCGCTCTGCCACGCCACCGCGCGGGACTGGGCGGCTTTCGGGCAGATGTACCTGGATGGCGGCGTGGTGGCCGGCGTGCAGGTGGTGCGGCCGGATTGGGTGACCTTCGTGCGGACGCCCTCGCCGGCCAATCCGGGCTATGGCGGGCAGTTCTGGCTGAACCGCAAGCCGGCGAACGGCAAGGACGAGGCGCTGTTCTGGCGCAAGGGTCCGCCGGATGCCTATGCCGCGATCGGCCATCTTGGCCAGTATGTGATCGTGGTGCCCTCGAAGCGGCTGGTTGTGGTGCGGCTGGGCAAGACCCAGGATGACGTGCTGCAGCCGGTGCGCGACGGGCTGGCGAAGCTGGTCAATGCCATTCCAGCGGTGACGCCATGAGCGCCGATTACCGCCTGATCGACATAAAGCTGGATGAGCGCACCATCCTGTGGCGCAATGCCGATATCGAGCAGGAGCGCCGTGTCGCCATCTTCGACCTGCTCGAAGGCAATGAATTCAAGCCGATCGCCGCCGCCGAGGCCGGCCATCACGGCCCCTACAAGTTGCTGCTCGGTGTCGAGGATGGCAGGCTCGACGTGACGGTGAGCAATGGTGACGACGTGCAGGTGGACACTTTCCAGCTGGCGCTCAGCCCGTTCCGCCGCACCATCCGCGAGTATTTCGCCATCTGCGACAGCTATTACCAGGCCATCCGCCAGGCCAGTCCGCAGCAGATCGAGACCATCGACATGGCGCGCCGCGGCATCCACAACGATGCCGCCGAACTGTTGAAGGAACGGCTTGAGCCGCGTGCACTGGTCGATTTCGACACCGCGCGCCGGCTGTTCACCCTCATCTGCGTCCTCCACATCAAGGGGCATTAATGTCGATCTTGTCCGACCGCTGGATCCGCGAGCAGGCCGTCACCACCGGCATGATCGAGCCCTTCGTGGAGCGCCAGACGCGCGATGGCTGCATTTCCTATGGCCTGTCCTCCTATGGCTATGACGCGCGGGTGGCAGACGAGTTCAAGATCTTCACCAACGTCGATTCGGCGGTGGTGGACCCCAAGGATTTCAGCGCCAACAGCTTCGTCGATCGCAAGACGGACGTGTGCGTGATCCCACCGAACAGCTTCGCGCTGGCCCGCACGGTCGAATATTTCCGCGTGCCCAGGGATGTGCTGGTGATCTGCCTCGGCAAGTCCACCTATGCCCGCTGTGGCATCATCGTGAACGTCACCCCGCTGGAGCCGGGCTGGGAAGGCCATGTCACGCTGGAGTTTTCCAACACCACGCCGCTGCCGGCGAAAATCTATGCCAACGAAGGCGCCTGCCAGTTCCTGTTCCTGAAGGGCAATGAGCCCTGCGAGGTGAGCTATGCCGATCGCGCTGGCAAATATATGGGCCAGAAGGGCGTGACGTTGCCCAGACTGTAGGGCTGCCATAACCGCACAGGGGCTGGCGCCGCAGACCCGCCCGGTCTAACGCCGCGCCATGAACGCACCAGCCACCTCGCTGCGCGACGGCCTGATCGCCGCCTTCGGGGCCTATGTGATCTGGGGGCTGATGCCGCTCTATCTGCGGCTGCTCACTGGTGTGCCGGCCGGCGATGTGCTGGCGCACCGTATCGGCTGGTCGCTCTTGGTGCTGGCCATCGTGCTGGCCGCCACCGGGGCGTGGCGGCGGTTGCCGGGGATCGTGGCGGATCGGCGCCTGTTGCTGCTGATGCTGGCCTCGGCGGTGGCGATCGGGATCAACTGGCTGGTCTATACCTGGGCGATCCTGGCCGGGCATGTGCTCGATACCTCGCTGGGCTATTTCATCAATCCGCTGCTCAACGTGCTGTTCGGCGTGGCGCTGCTCGGAGAGCGGCTGACGCGCGTGCAGTGGGCGGCGGTGGGCCTCGCCGCGCTGGGCGTGGCGGTACAGACCGTGGCGCTCGGCAAGCTGCCCTGGGTCAGCCTCGTGCTGGCGGTGTCGTTCGGCCTTTATGGCCTCATTCGCAAGAAGGCCGGCATCGATGGGCTTTCAGGGCTGGTGATCGAAACCCTGCTGCTGGCACCGATCGCCTTCCTCTGGCTGGCCACCCGCTCTCATGCCCTCACCGATCTGCCCGGCTGGCAGCTTGTTGTGCTGGCGGCCAGCGGCATCATCACCGCCACCCCGCTGCTGCTGTTCGGCCGGGCGGCGCGCATCCTGCCGCTCACCACGCTGGGGCTGATCCAGTATCTGTCCCCCACGCTGGTGTTCCTCCAGGCCGTGTTCCTGTTTGGCGAGCCGCTGGTGCCGGCGCGGCTGGCGGCCTTCGCCTGCATCTGGGCCGGCCTGGCGCTTTACACATGGTCGCTGCGGCCAGTGGCGCCGGCTGCCGCAACGCGCTAAAGCCCAGCCATGGACAGGATCGTCATCCGCGGAGGCCAGCCGCTCAAGGGCCGCATCCAGATTTCCGGCGCCAAGAACGCCGCGCTGACGCTGATGCCCTGCGCGCTCTTGACCGACGAGCCGCTCACCGTGCGCAACCTGCCGCGGCTGGCCGATATCGACACGTTCGGCCACCTGCTCAACAACCACGGGCTTTCAACCACCATCGAAGGCACCAAGCCCGAAGAGTTCGGCCGCATCATGACCGTGCGCGCCAACCGGATCACTTCCACCGTGGCGCCGTTCGATATCGTCCGCAAGATCCGCGCCTCGTTTCTCGTGCTTGGGCCGCTGCTCGCCCGCGCCGGCGAGGCGACCGTGTGGCTGCCCGGCGGCGATGCCATCGGCGGCCGGCCGATCGACCTGCACCTGAAGGCGCTGGAGGCGCTGGGGGCCAGCATCGAGGTCGCGGCCGGTTACATCAAGGCAACGGCAAGGGGCGGGTTGACGGGCGGGCGTTACCTTTTCCCGATCGTCAGTGTCGGCGCGACCGAAAATGCGCTGATGGCCGCCGCGCTGGCCCGCGGGTCTTCGCTTCTGGAAAACGCCGCCCGCGAGCCTGAGATCATCGATCTGTGCAAATGCCTTGTCGCCATGGGCGCGCGGATTGACGGGATCGGCACCGATCGCCTGGAGATCGAAGGCGTGCCCAATCTTCACGGTGCCACCTACACGGTGATGCCTGACCGTATCGAGGCCGGCTCCTATGCCTGCGCTGCCGCCATCACCGGCGGTTCCGTCGAACTGGTGGGCGCGGCTGTGGATGACATGGGCGCCACGATCGACGCGCTGCGCGCCGCCGGGGTGACTGTCACCCCAACCGCCGATGGCCTTGCCGTCGCCGCCAGCGATGGCCTGTCGGGCATCGATATCGAAACCGCGCCTTTTCCCGGCCTGGCCACCGACATGCAGGCGCAGCTGATGGCGATGCTGCTGCTGGCCCGCGGCCGCTCGCGGGTGACCGAGACGATCTTTGAAAACCGCTTCCGCCACGTGCCCGAACTGGTGCGCATGGGTGCCGATATTGTCGTGAACGGGCGGTCGGCGCTGGTCACCGGTGTTGCCGCCTTGCGCGGTGCGCCGGTGGTCGCCACCGATCTGCGCGCCTCGATGAGCCTGATCCTCGCCGGGTTGGCCGCATCCGGGGAAACGGTGGTGAGCCGCATCGATCACCTCGATCGCGGTTATGAGCGGCTGGAGGAAAAGCTGCAGGCCGTGGGCGCCGATATCCAGCGTATCGGTGATGACTAGGCGCCTGGCGCTCCTCGGGCAGGAGCCAGACGACATCGCGACCTTTTCGGCGCTGCTGCAGGATGCGACGCTGCGGCTGGCCGATATCGGCTATGACCGCAAGGCGCGCCGGCTGGCCTGTCTCGTCAACCGCTATCGCCGCGAGGCTGATGCAGAGTCCCTTGGCCCCAGCCGCATCCGCGCAGCCTTCCGCATTGAGGCCGTGGACGCCGTGCAGCGCGCCGGCTGGCCCGCCGACCCGCAGGCTGTTACCGCCATCCTGTCCCTCGCCATGGATGGCGACTGGCTGGTAATCACCTGCGCCGGGGGCATCGCCCTGCGCGCGAAGCTGGAGGTGATCGAGCTGGTGCTGGAGGATATCGGCGACGCGTGGAGCACCATGAGGGTGCCTGACCACGGCTGATCTGGCGCGATCAGTTCCCGGCCGAAACGCTGCCCGTCTTCTTCATTGCGCCGGCGACTTCCGGCGGCATGTAGCTTTCATCATGCTTGGCCAGGATGGTGTCCGCCCTGAAGGTGCCGGTGGCTGGATCGAGCTTGCCTTCGGCGATCACGCCCTGGCCTTCGCGAAACAGATCGGGGAGGATGCCGGTGTAGGTGACCGGCACGGTCTGCGCCATGTCGGTGACGACGAAGCGGATGGTGGCCCCGTCGCGCACGATGGAGCCTTCCTGCACCATGCCGCCCAGCCGGATCGCCTCGGTCGGCTTCGGCCCCTTGGCGAGATCGGCGGGGGCATAGAAATAGGTCGCCTTCTCACCCAGCGTCGAGAAGGCCAGCGCACCGGCGCCGCCGAGCGCGCCCAGCGCGCCCAGAACCAGCCACAGCCGTTGATGCTTTGCTTTCACCTTTGGGCTTTCATTTGCGCTTCACCTCGTCGGCGCGCTTCTCGGCGCTGCGCATGCTCATGTAGGCCCACGCCAGCAGGCCAACAAGGCCGACCAGCGTGATGGCATAGGCCGGCCAGATGAAACTGGCCCACAGATCGGGGCGGGTGACGACACCATTCATCAGGCAAGCGCCTCCGCCAGGCGCCGGCTGCGCGCCTCGAGGCGCTGCTGCGCCAGCATGGCGCGCATCCGCATCAGCACGATTGCCGCGAACAGGAAGGAGAAGCCGGCCACCGACAGCATCAGCGGCGTCAGCAGTTCCGGCGCAATCTTGGAGGAGGCATTGACCACCGAAATCGAGCTGCCCTGGTGGAGCGTGTTCCACCATTCGACGCTGTACTTGATGATCGGCAGGTTGATGACGCCGACCAGCGCCAGGATGGCCGCGGCCCGGCCCTCGCCGCCCTTTTCCGCCTCGCTGGCCGAGAGCGCCAGATAGCCGAGATAGAGGAACAGCAGCACCAGCATGGAGGTCAGCCGCGCATCCCACACCCAGTAGGTGCCCCACGTCGGCTTGCCCCACAGCGCGCCGGAGACAAGGCAGATGGCGGTGAAGGCGGCACCGGCCGGGGCGATGGCGCGTGCGGCAATGGTGGCGAGCGGGTGCCGCCAGATCAGCGCGGTGGCCGATGCGATGGCGAGACTGAGATAGGCACCGGCGCCCAGCCATGCCGCCGGCACATGCACATACATGATGCGCACGCTTTCACCCTGCTGATAATCGGGCGGGCTGGCGAACAGGCCGATCCACAGGCCGGCGGCAGTGAGCGCCAGGCCAAGCAGCGCCACGATCGGCGTGGCAACACGGGCGATCTTCAGGAATCGCAGCGGATTCGCATAACGGTGCACGCGCCCCCTCTAGCAGATGACGCCCGGCAGGGAAGGGGGCGAAGCGTCGCCCGTTCACCATCCTTCGATGCGGGTGCTCCAGCCATCGCCGGTGTAGATGCGCGTCACCTTGCCGTCCTTTTCCTCGAAGCGGACGATTTCGCCAACCGGGCCGCCGCCGTCCGGAGCCGCGAGGCGGAAGCGATCGTTGCCGATGGGCTCCAGCTTTTCACGCACGTCGATGGAGCGGGCGTTGCCCGACAGCAGCACCAGTTGCTGATTGAGCAGCACCACTTGCAGGATGCCATCGCTGTAGTTGCTGCGATAGCGGCCGGCAAAGCGCGCCCAGGCCGGATCCCATTGCGGCGCGGCCTTCGGCTTGGCGGCCTTGGCCACGGCGTCGCCCACGGTGGCCATCAACTGGTTGGCGATGTCGCCGGGACTGGAATCGGTGGTGTTGGTCAACACGATCACGCCCACCTTCTCGTCGATCTGCGCCATCGTCATGGTGGTGTTGCCGGGATAGCCGCCGCCGTGGCCAGCATAGGTCTTGCCCTTGTAGCGTTCGATGTCGAAGCCGAGGCCCGAGCCCGATTCCCAGTCTTCCTCCACGCTGCGCACCCTGAGCGCCTCGCGCCACGATCCTGCCGACAGCACATTGTTGCCGCCGGCCTTCGGGGCGCGGCGGAACCAGGCCGAGATGAACCTGGCCAGATCATTCACATTGCTGCTCATGCCGGTGGCGGACGCCATGCCCTTCGCGTCCACGAACGGCTGCACGCGGCGCGTGCCATCGGGCGTGCGGCTGGCATAGGGGGTGGCGAGGCCAGGATCGGGCGTGTCGATGCTGCTGGCATTCATGTCGAGCGGCTTCAATATGTTGGCGCGCACATACTCGGCCCAGCGCTGGCCGCTGACCTGTTCGACGATGAGCCCGGCGATGCCGAAGGCCAGGTTGGAATATTTCCAGCGCGTCTGCGGCGGGAGGGCTGCCTCGCGGCTGGCCATCAGCGCCTTCAATTCGGCTTCGCTGGGGAAGTTGAAGCTCGACCAATGGTCGCCCGCCTCGCGCTGCAGGCCGCTGGAATGGGACAGCAATTGCTCGATGGTGATCGGGCCATCGTCCGGCCCGGCTGGCTTCATGGTAAACCAGGGCAGATGCCTTTCCACCGGATCATCGAGGCGCAACTTGCCGGCCTCGCGCAGCTGCAGGATGGCGATGGCGGCAAAGATCTTGGAGTTGGACGCGATGCGGAAGCGCGTGTCGGCGGTCATCGGCTTTTTCGCGGCGATATCGGCGTATCCGAAGCCTTTCGACCACACCAGCTGCTGATCCTGCACCACACCCACCGCCACGCCAGGCAGGCCGCGATAGGCGATCTGGCCTTCCAGCCAGGCGCTGAACAATCGCTCCTGCGCCTGCACGTCGGGATTGTCGGCGATGGCGGCTGTGGGTGCAGCTGCCGTTTGTGCAGCAGCAGGGGCGGCAAGCAGCAGGGCCAGCGCGATGGTGCGGTGAAGCATGTGAAGTTTCCCCCTTGGATGGGCGACAGCCTAACAGGCTGGCGTCTCACGCCAAGGGGGCGCGTCTCAGCCCAGCCGCGCCAGCGCCGCCGCCAACCGCTCGGCCTCGGCCGCACGCGCGGCGTGATCCTCGCGGGCCTTTTCCACCGCTTCGGGCTTGGCCTTTTCGGTGAAGCCGGGGTTGGAGAGGCGCCCGGCCAGCGCGTCGCGTTCCTTCACGGCGGCAGCCAGCGCCTTGTCCAGGCGGGCCTTTTCGGCGGCAAGATCGATCACGTCGCCGATCGGGATCAGGATGGTCGCCTCGCCATGCACAACGGCCAGCCGGCCGCCGGCGCCGGCATCGCCCGGCACGATGCGGGCCAGCCGTTCGATCGCGGCAGCGTTCGCGGCCAGGCGGGCCTGCGTTTCGGGGGAGGCGCCCTCCACGGCAAAGGCCAGCTTCGCCGACGGCGGCACGTTCACCTCGGTGCGGGCCGAGCGGACTTCGGAAATGAGGCCGATCAGCCAGTCGATATCGGCACTCGCTGCCGCATCTTCGGGCAGGGCGTCGGTGGCGACCCAGCGGGCGAGGATCAGGTCATCGCGGGCCGCCAGCTGGTGCCACAATTCCTCGGTGAGGAACGGCATCACCGGGTGCAGCATCACCAGAATCTGATCGAGCGCCCAGCCGGCGACGGCGCGCGTTTCGGCGGCGGTGGCTTCGTCTGCCCCTTCGGCCAGCAGCGGCTTGATCAGTTCCAGATACCAGTCGCAGAAGCGGCTCCACACCAGCCTGTAGATGGCGTCGGCATAGGCATCGAAGCGGAAATCGGCGATGGCCTGTTCCAGCGCGCGCGCCGTGGCCTTCACCTCGCCGATGATCCAGCGGTTGACCGGCTGGTTGGCGGCCGGCGGCAGGATATCGGGATGGCCGGCGATGCCGTTCATCTGGGCAAAGCGCGCCGCGTTCCACAGCTTGGTGGCGAAGTTGCGATAGCCTTCGATGCGGCTTTCGCTGAGCTTGATGTCGCGCCCCTGCGTTTCCATCGCGGTCAAGGTGAAGCGCAGCGCGTCGGCGCCATATTTTTCAATGAGTCCAAGCGGATCAACCGTGTTGCCCTTGGACTTGGACATCTTCTGGCCCTTGGCGTCGCGCACCAGGCCATGGCAATAGACGGTGCGGAACGGCACATCCTCCATGAAATGCAGGCCCTGCATCATCATGCGGGCCACCCAGAAGAAGATGATGTCGAAGCCGGTGACGAGGACGTCACCGGGATAATGGCGCGCCAGATCGGGCGTGGCATCCGGCCAGCCCAGCGTGCCGAACGGCCACAGGGCGGAGGAGAACCAGGTGTCGAGCACGTCGGGGTCGCGGAAGATTGTGAATTTTGAGTCTCGGGAACTCCAGCCACCTTCAGGGACTTCGTGAGCTACTTTCACGTCATCAATGCTGCAACCGTAGTGGTCCGCAAACCGCTTACGTGCGTCGTCCTCAGTTTCAGCGACTTCATAATGACCGAGGTTAAAGGCAAAAAGCGGTCCAGCCTTGTTAGAGCCTTCTTCACCCCGCCCGATTAAATCGGCTGTTTCCTTGGAAACACCATACCACGCCGGGATGCGGTGGCCCCACCACAATTGGCGGGAGACGCACCAGGGCTGGATATTCTCCATCCAGTTGAAATAGGTCTTTTCCCACGTCGCCGGCACGAAGCGCGTGCGGCCATCGTGAACGGCGGCCAGCGCGTCTTTCGCCAGTTCGCCGGCGTTCACATACCATTGGTCGGTCAGCCACGGCTCGATCACCACGCCGCTGCGGTCGCCATAGGGCATCTGGATCGTTTTCTGTTCGATCCGCTCGATCAGGCCGAGGGCTTCGAGATCGGCGACGACCTTCTTCCGCGCGTCCTCGCGGGTAAGCCCCACATAGTCCGCCGGCACGCCGCTGGCTTCGCAGATGCGCGCCTCGGCATCGAGGATGTTGATCCAGCCGATTTCCTTGTGCCGTTCATACACCTGCCAGTCGTTGAAATCATGGGCCGGCGTGATCTTCACCGCGCCCGAGCCCAGTTCCGGATCGGCCCAATCATCGGCGATGATCGGGATCTGCCGCCCGGTGATCGGATGGGCGATCATCTTGCCCACCATCGCGGTGTAGCGTTCATCCTCGGGATGCACGGCCACCGCGGTATCGCCCAGCATGGTTTCGGGCCGGGTGGTGGCCACGATCACATGGCCCGAACCGTCCACCAGCGGATAGCGGATGTGGGTGAAGCTGCCGGCCACCTCGCGGGTTTCCACTTCCAGGTCGGAAATGGCGGTCTTCAGCTTCGGGTCCCAGTTCACCAGGCGCTTGTCGCGATAGAGCAGGCCCTGCCGGTAGAGTTCGACGAACACCTTCAGCACGGCGCGGTTGAAGCCGTCGTCCATGGTGAAACGCTCGTTGTCCCAATCGCACGATGCGCCCAGCCGGCGCAGCTGGCGGGTGATGGTGCCGCCGCTCTCCGCCTTCCAGGCCCACACCTTCTGCTCGAACGCCGCGCGGCCCATGGCGGTGCGGCCGGGCTGCTGGGTTTCGGCGAGCTGGCGTTCCACCACCATCTGCGTCGCGATGCCGGCATGATCGGTGCCGACGATCCAGCGCGCATCCCGGCCATTCAGCCGGTGCCAGCGGATCAGCAGGTCCTGCAGCGTGTTGTCGAGCGCGTGGCCGATGTGCAAGGACCCCGTCACATTGGGCGGCGGGATGACGATGGTGAAGGGCCTGGCATCCGGGCGGCCTGGGCGGAAGGCGCCGCTATGCTCCCAATGCGCATACCAGCGCTGCTCAAAGGCTTCGGGGTCGAAAATCCGGTCGATCATGGGGCAGCCGCATAGCCGCTGCCGGGCGGGCGGGAAAGCCCAACAGGTCAGAGCTTGCCAGTAAGCCGCCTGATTTCCTCGCGCGCCAGCTTCTCGACAATCTCCGGCATGTGCGTGTCGAGCCAGCCCTGGATATGGGTGGCGAGCAGCGAGCGAATCAGCTGGTCGAGCGTCATGCTGGCGGCGCCGGGCGTCACCTCCACCTCATCGAACGGGATGGGCGGCGGGGCCGGTGCGGGCGCGACAAGTTCCTCCACTTCGCCCTCATCGCCAGGCGACATCACGCGCGCGCGGATCGATGCAAGAATGGCATCAAGGGAGGCTGGAT
>ERZ1066122.1926-NODE-1926-length-15050-cov-5.893164_pt1 | contig 15050 bp, 13 predicted proteins | sample MGYA00382769_ERZ1066122 | MGnify/ENA primary metagenome ERZ1066122 (study PRJEB33369, sample SAMEA5778352) | biofilm metagenome | biome: Industrial cooling water; feature: Water cooling tower basin; material: Biofilm | place: United Arab Emirates | collected...
TCGAGCTGACGCAAAGCACCGCGTCTGGCGGAGCGAGGTCGAGCAGGCCTTCGCCGCGGCCATGGCCCTCGCGGATGGCGGCGGCGGTCGACAGGCGTTCGCCAAAGTGTTCGCGCAAGGCGCCGATGACCCCTTCCAGCGCCGCCTGATCGGCGCGGGGCACCACGGGCAGGGCGTGGAGATCGCTCACGCCGCCGCTCCGCGCGGATCGAGCTTGCGGAGCACCCCGTCAATGCCCGGCTTGTTGAAGCCCTTGTAACCATCGTTGCGTTCGAGATTTTCGAGGTGCGCGGCGATCGCGCCGTTGAGCCGGATCGATTCCGCCTCTTCCGCGCCAAGATGGCCGCCGGCTTCCAGAGCATCGACCCGCACGGGATCGACGGCCGCCCAATCGCCTTCGGTCAGCTCCTGATAGAGGAACGGGAACTCGCTGAACGGGGCCATCATCGCTTTGCCCTCGCCTGCCCACAGTGCCCGCAAGCGCTGGTTATCATACATGCCCGCAACATGATTGAGGCCACCTTCCAGAATGGATTCGCCATGCAGGATCGAGAGCACGCCAGCGCGGCGATGGCGATCGAGCGGAGGCAGTATCTCGTGCGCGAAATCAATGGCGATCTCGTGCGGGGCAAGGTCCACATCGGCGAAGATCGTCGATTTGAGCGCGGGCTGCTCCAGGATCTGGCTGCCCCAACCGGCCATTTCGCCAGCATACAGCATTTCGCGCAGTTCGTAGCCCAGCTTTTCGAGGATTCGCACGGTGCGGCGGAAATGGGCGCGGCTGCCATCGTAAGTGTGGTGGTCGATGTTCGCCCAGCCGATCCCGGCCGCGTCCTGCCGGGTCTTGGCCCAGGCACCCGCCGGGCATCGGGTCATCCAGTATTCCCGCTCCGCCTTCAACCACAGGTCGCAGGCGCGGTGGGGGCCGATGTCCGCCACCGCTGCATCGACCAGGGCTTCCGTGCGTGCCAGCCCTTCCATGACGCTGTCGAAGCGACGGGGACGCGTGCGGAAGCGCTGCAGGTGAAGCCGTCCCGCCCGGATGCTGGCGGCGCCGACATCTTCGACGTGGTAGACGATGCTGCCGCTGCGCTCTGCGGCAATCAGGGTGGCGCCGTCCCCTTCAAACGCACGGGCCAGGCGCAACGGTCCAAAGGCTTCGCCCTCGATTGGCTGAACCTGACCGGTGGCGGCCTGAAACCGTTCGATCGATTCGACCCTGAAGGCGATGATGATACGGTCATCATCAGCGGGCAGGACTGCCGGGAAAAAGCCGGCGGCGTTTTCCATCAGTCCGTTGTCAGGGGCGCCCGGCACCGTCTGCCAGCCCGCTGCTTCGGCCCCGGCCAAATGATGCTCGGGCAAGCGGATATGGTCCACAATATCGCGGAGCCGCACCCCGCACGATGCGAGTAGCGCGTCGGCATACGCTGCGCCCTCGGGACACTGGGCAAGCGCATGTGCGATCGTGCCCGCGAGCCAGCGCTCCGCCTCGGGTTGAACTGTCCAGTCGCGGTTCGCTTCGTTTGTCATCTCCGGCCCTTTTCCCGTTCGCCACGATGGCGGCGTCGTATCACCCCTTTTCATGGCCAGCGGCGCCGATGTCTTGTCGCCTTTCCACGCCCACTGTGACGATATCGGCACAATGACGGCGATTTCACGATTTGACCCGGCCTCGGTCGATGCGCGGTTCCTCCCGCCGTTGTTCGATCGACTGGACGTGCCATTTTTCCTCAAGGATGCGGAACTCGTCTATATCGCGGCGAATCCGGCGATGGCGCGGCTATGCGGGATGGACCGAGCGGATGCGCTGATCGGACGGCGCGCCGTGGATCTGTTCCCGCGCAAGGAGGCCGAACGATTCGAGGCGTTCGACCGCGAGGTGATGCGCAGCGGCCGGCCTATGCACGACCGGCTGGAACGGGTCGCGGCGGGGCGCGGACGACCGGCTTGGCTGCTTTACAGCCGTGTGCCCGTCCACGATCACACGGGCGGGCTTGTGGGAATTGCCGCAAGTGCGCGTCGGCTTGATGAAACCGCCGCGCACGGCCCCCGCTTCGCCCGGTTGGCGGCGGCGGTCGACTGGCTGGAGGCGAACTTAGATCAACCGCTCGACCTCGCGGCGCTGGCAGGTGCGGCGGGCGTTTCGCCCGCGCAGGTGGAGCGGGATTTTCACGCCGCTTTCGCCATGCCGCCGCGCCGTTTCCAGCATAAGCTGCGGATTGAACGGGCCTGCGCCGCGCTCGCCGGAACGTCGCCGATCGCCGAGATCGCGGTTGCCTGCGGTTACGCCGACCAGAGCGCCTTTACCCGCCGGTTTCGTGCCGTCGCTGGTTGCACGCCGAGCGCCTGGCGCCATCGGCGGCGCGAAAATTCGGTCGGAGAAACGCATGATTGACGCCGCTTCTGCTAAACGCTTGGCCGAGCGGCTCGCGGCGGCGCGCCTGTCGGGAACCAGGATCAGCGACATGCCACCGCTCGATCTCGCGACCGGGTGGCGGATCCAGGCGGAACTTGCGCGGCTGCTGGAGCCTTCGCTCGGGCTACAATGCGGATGGAAGCTGGGCGCGACCAATGCCGGCGCGATGGCATTCCTGGGCGTGGACCAGCCGATCGTCGGACGCTTGTTTGCCGATCGTGTCTGGCATGACTCCATAAGCCCGGAGATCGCCGCGAGCGCAGGGCTGGAAGCAGAGCCGGAAGTGATCCTGCGTCTCGGCGCGGATCTTAGGCCCACTTCGGCATGGCTTGGCATCGAACTCAATCGCCCCAGTTTCGACGACCCTTTCGCCCTCGGCGCGGGGGCCATCGTTGCCGACAACGCCGCAAGTTACGGTCTGCTGTGCCAGCATGAGCTTGCAACCGGCGCGCTGGATCGGCCCGAAGCGATCGAGGCGATCCTGCTGGTCGATGGCCAGGAGCAGTGCCGCGGCAGCGCTTCGGCGGTGCTTGACGGCCCGTTATCCGCGCTCGAGGCACTGCGGACCCTGCTGGCCGATGATCCCCGCGGATTGCAACCCGGCGATTTCGTGGCGACCGGGGCGATGTGCCGCTCGGAAGTGCTTGCTCCCGGGGCCGTACCAACGGTCGAGCTTGGTCGGGCCCGCGTGGGATCGGAGGGGAAGGGCGTGTGAAATTAATTCATGCCCCTCACCGGCAAATCTGTTGGGCGCTCCCGTTGGCGCGGCGCCAAGGTCCGGCGGACGTGCGGCGTGGCCGCGAGGGGTGAGGTAAGGCATGCTGAACGATCGCATCGAGGCACGCTGGATCGACGTGTTCACGCGCGCATTGGCGTTGTGCGAACTCGCGCAGGGCGCAACGGTCGCGATTCTTTCGGAAAGCCAGTCGCGCAGCCTCAATGTCCATTTGTGCGAACTGGCGGCGCTCCGGCTTGGCTTGCAACCCTTCCACATCGTCGTACCGACACCGCCGCAATCCGTCGGGGTGGCGATCCGTTCAACCGGCAGTTCCGAGGCTCTGCAGGGCATTCGTCCCGTGATCGAGGCGCTCAAGGGGGCCGCGCTGGTGGCCGATCTGACGGTCGAGGGGTTGATGCATTCGCCCGAGACGCCGGAAATCCTCGGTGCGGGCGGGCGCATTCTCTATATCTCCAATGAACATCCCGAACTGCTCGAACGCCTTGCCCCCGATGCCGCGCTCATTCCGCGCGTCCGGCGCGGGCGGGAGCTGATGCAGGGCGCGCGGGTGATGACCGTGCGATCGGCTGCGGGCACCGATTTGCGGATCGGCATGGAAGGGGCGCGCGTCGGCGGCAATCTCGGCGCGGTTCCGGCGCCGGGGATGCTCGCAACCTGGCCGGGCGGCATCTGTTCGTGTTTTCCGGCGCTGGGCACGGTCGAAGGCACGCTGGTGCTCGATGAAGGCGACATCAACATCACCTTCAAGCGTTATCTCGAAAAGCCCGTGACCCTGCGGATCGAGCGTGACTATGTCGTGGCGGTCGAGGGAAGCGGTCTCGATGCCGATCTGATGCGCAGCTACTTCGCCGCCTGGGAAGATCCGGAGGCGTACGGCACCAGCCATGTCGGCTGGGGAATGAACCACGGCGCGCGGTGGGATTCGATGATGATGTACGACAAGGGTGACATCAACGGGATCGAGCTGCGCGCCTTCGCGGGTAATTTCCTGTTCTCGACCGGCGCCAATCCATTTGCGGGGCGCCATACCCTTGGCCACTTCGATCTGCCGGTCCGCAACTGCACGATCGCCCTCGACGACCAGCCGGTGGTGATTGAAGGCAAGCTCGTGCCCGAACTGGCGTGACCGGCCAATGCACCCTGGTGCCCGGTGATCCGGCGCTGGCCTGCACGGTCGCGGGTGAAGGGCAACTCGTGCTGTTCCTCCATGGCATCGGCGGCAATCGCGACAACTGGGACGATCAGGTTGCCGCGTTGTCCGACCGGTTCCGCTGCGTTGCGCTGGATGCCCGGGGCTACGGCGACAGCGCCTTCGCGCCGCCAGGCGGCTTCGCCGACTACGCCGACGACGCGGCGCGGGTGATCGATCATTTCGGCGGACCCGCCCATGTCGTTGGATTGTCGATGGGCGGGCGCATTGCGCTCGACCTGTTTCGCCGCCACCGGACGCGGGTCGCGTCACTGACGCTGGCCGATACCAGCGCGGGAAGCGCGGCGGCGACTACCCCGGAAGCGATTGCCGAGGCGGTGGCGCTGCGCGCAAAACCCCTGCTGGAAGGCGCGACCCCGGCCCAGATCGCGCCGGCAGTCGTCGCCAGGATCGCGGGACCGGATATCCCGCCGGAAGCGCGCGCACGATTGTTGCGAAGCCATGCGGCGCTCGACCGCGATGCCTATCTGGCCGCGCTGGCGGCGGTGATAGGGTTCGGCGACTTTCCCCCATGGAGCGGCATCGACGTGCCGGTGCAGGTGATCGTTGGCGCGCATGACCCGATCGCACCGCCCGACCATGCCGAATTGATGGCTGCGGCCATCCCCGGCGCGCGCCTCGATATAATCCCGGGTGTCGGCCACGTCAGCAACATCGAAGCGCCCGATGCCTTCAACCGCGTGCTCGAGACTTTTCTGACCCATCAGGCCGCGCTGGCGTGAACCGGCAGATCCATCTCGTCCGCTATCCGGATGGCGTGCCTTCGCCCGAGGACTTTGCCGAGGTGGAGGCACCGATGCCCGCGCCGGCGGCCGGCGAGGTTCTGCTCGAAACCGACTTTCTCGGGCTCGATCCCTTTCCGCGCCTCCGCATGCGTGCCGACAGCCGCGTGGGCAAACCGCTGCCGCTGGGGCAAGTGGTCGAAGGGCGGGGAATCGCAACCGTCGTCGAGAGCCGCCATCCGGCACTTTTCCCGGGGGATGTCGTGCACTGCGACACGGGCTGGCAAACCCACCTGGCGCTGCCGGGGGAGGGGCTGGAGCGGCTCGATCTCCAATTGTGCGGGCGTGCGGCGCATCTTTCGGTGCTCGGCCCGTCGGGCCTGACCGGGTGGTTCACGGCGCAATGGGCCGCGCGTGCGGGGGAAAACCTGGTCATCGCACCCGGCGCGGGATCGGTCGGGGTGGTCGCGGCGCAGCTTGCCCGGGCGGCTGGTGCGCACGTCACCGGCATCACCGCCAGCGCTCGGCAGGCGGCGTGGCTGGTGGAAAAACTCGGGATCGCGGCCCTGTGCGCGGACGATCTCGAGGTTCGTTCGCTGCCCGACGGCGTCGATGCGTTCATTGATGGCGTTGGCGGGGCGCTCCACGATAGCATGGTCGCCGCGATGCGACCGGGCGGGCGCGTGCTGCTGCTGGGATTCATTGCCGGATACAACGACCCCGGGCCACCAACCTATGGCGCCGCCGCGCCGATCCTGTTTCGCCGCCTGACCGTGCAGGGGTTCCTGCTCGCCGATCATGCGACGCGCTTCGCCGAGGCGCGTGCTGGCCTGGCGACCTCGCTCGCCGCGGGCACCCTGCGACCTTTTCACCCGGTCCACGATGGCCTGGCCAGCACCCCCGCCGCCTTCGCCGACTTGTTCGCAGAACCCGATCCCGGCAAGCAGATCGTGCGCGTGTCGGGCCGTGATTGAGATGGAGCACCGAGCATGACCGACACCCTACCCAGCACCATGCGCGCCGCCGTGCTCAACGGCTATGGCGGGCCGGAGCAGATCGCGCTCGCGAACGTGCCGATGCCGGTCATGATGCCGCACAACGAAGTGCTGATCGCGGTCCATGCGGCGGGTCTGAATCCCTTCGACGCGAAATTGCGGCGCGGGTGGCTTGCGGGGCTGTTCCCCCTCCAGTTCCCGCATGTTCTTGGCTGCGACGTGGCTGGCACGATCGTGGCGACGGGCTTCGATGTCACCGAGTTCGCGGTCGGGGATCGGGTCTATGGCCTGATCGACTGCATGAAGCCGGGGGCCTACGCCGAATATGTCGCGGCCCCGTCCTACCTCGTCCGCCACATGCCTGCCAACCTGACGTTCGAGCAGGCGGCGGCCGTGCCGATGGCGGCCTGCACCGCGTGGCACGGGCTGGTCAACCTTGCCCGGATCGAGCCAGGCGCGCGAGTCCTGATCCAGGCAGGGGCGGGCGGCGTGGGCAGCTTCGCGATCCAAATCGCGAAGGCGCGCGGCGCGCATGTGACCACCACGGCGAGCGCCGCGGCGGCAGATCATTGCCGCCGACTGGGCGCGGATGAAGTGTTCGACTACACGGCCGGGCGCTTCATCGACCTGGGCCGGAACTTCGACGTCGTCCTGGACGTACTTGGCGGCAAGGTCGGGCAGGATTGTTATCAGGTGCTCAAGCCCGGCGGAACGCTGCTGGTGGTGCTGCGCGGCGACGAGATGGAGATGGAGAACCGCGCGCGCAATCAGGCGCAGTTTGGCGTCACCACGCACATTGTCGCCTTCAGCGCGCAGCCCGAAATCCTCGATCTGCTTCGGCCGCTTATCGAAGACGGGACGATCGAGGTGCCGCTCGGGTCGGTCGTCCCGCTGGAAGATGTCGGTGCCGCGCATGCCGCGATCGATGCCGGGCATGCGCGTGGCAAGACCGTGCTTCGGGTCCGCGCATGAGCTTGCTCGCATCTACTGCCGAGCAGGACCTGCTGCGCAAGAGCACGGCTGACTATGCCGCTGCCCGGCTGGCGCCGCTGGTGGCGCGGGTGCGGCGCGAGGGCGCGCCCGCGCGGCCATGGGACTGGGTCGAACCCGCCTTCCACGAAGGCGCGGCGCTGGGGCTGACCAAGCTGCTGGTTCCCGCCGACCACGGCGGACTGGGCGGAAGCTGCGTGGATGCCGCCATCATCTTGGAGGAACTGGGCGCGGTCGATGTTGGCATGGCGGGCGACTATTTTGCTCTGACCGCGACGATGCCCCTTCTGCTCCAGCGGGCCGGTGCCACGGGCGAGCTGGCGCAATTCCTGATGGCCCCGGCGATGGTCCTGGCAGGCGCGCAGAGCGAACCCAACGTGGCCGGATCGGAATTGATGCTGGGCGGAATGGATCCCGCCGCAGGCCCGAAGCTGGCCGCGATCCGGGACGCCGACGGCTGGATTCTCAACGGCGCCAAGTCGGCATTCATCACCAATGCCGGGGTTGCCGACAATTATCTGATCATCGCGCGCACGGATGCCCACAAGCCGCCGATCGAAGGGCTGAGCCTGTTCTGGGTGCCTGCGACAACGCCGGGCCTGAGCATCGGCGAGAAGACCGGGCTGATCGGGTGGCCGCTGACACATCACGCGGAGTTGCGTTTCGATGATGCGCGGTTGCCATCCGGCGCATTGCTGGGTCAGGAAGGCGGGGCGGCCATGCTGTTCGCCATGGTGCCGGAGATGCCGGTTTGCCTTGCTGCCTGCTTCGTCGGTTTGGCCCGCGCCGCGCACGATTACGCGCGCCGATACGCGATGGAGCGCCAGTCGATGGGCATGCCGATCGCACGGCATCAGGCGGTAGCGCTCAAGCTCGCGGAAATGGCCATGAACGTGCAGCGCGCGCGGCTTATGGTTCGCGAGGCTGCCAGCCTGTGTGCGTCCGATCCCATGCATGCGGCGATGCTCGCGGCGCCGATGGCGAAAGTCCAAGCGGTCGATTCCGCGATTGCCAACGCCCAGCTCTGCGTCGAGGTAATGGGCGGATACGGCGTTGCCAGCGAGTACGAGGCAGGGCGGTTCCTCAACGATGCCTGGGTCGGTTGGGCCTGTGATTTCACCCGCGATGTCCTGATGCTGGGCATTGCAGCCGCACAGGAACGGGGCGGCTAGACGCCCAGCAGCGGCAGTTCCTGACCCGATGCGCGCAGGACCTGAACCAGTTCCGCCACTGGCGCCTTCAGCAACGCGCGCTCGCGAAAGCTCATGGACACATCGGGGCGCGGCCAGTCAGCGGCGACCGGCAGCGCGACAAGGACGGGGTCATCCGCCTCCACCAGCAACCGAGGCAGGAAGCTGAGGTAGTCGCTTTCGCGCAGGACCCCCTTTATGAAGCTGGCCGAAGTGCTGGTGACGGCGGGTTCGGGCGGGGTGAGCCCGCGTTCGACGAACAGCCCATCGAAGTGCTGGCGCCACTTCTGCGTGGCGGGGGGAAGAGCCCAGGCCTGCGCGGCAAGCAATTCCAGCGACAGCGGCGCCCCGGCCTCGACCAGGGGATGCTGCGACCGGGCGAACACGCAAAGATCGTCAGTCGAGATGACTTCGGTCGCGAAGCTCGGATCCGCCAGCCGGGGCCAGGAACCGACGATCACATCGATCTGCCCCCGCCGCAGCTGGGGCACCAGGTCGTCGACCAGCCCTTCCACCACGGACAGCTCGATGCCGGGGTTGCGGCGCTGCAGCGACAAGGCGACCATCGGCATCAGATTGGGGGCCATGCTTGGCCCGATGCCGACCACCACGTGCCCCTTCGCCTGCCCACGCAGGGCGCCAATCGCGGCCTCCGCTTGTCGTAGCTGCGCCTCGATGCTTTTGGCATGCATGGCCAGCGCTTCACCAAACACGGTCGCCACCACGCCCACGGGCGTGCGATCGAACAGGCGGACGCCAAGTTCGTCTTCCAGGCTGCGCAACGATTTGGACAAGGCCGGCTGGGTCAGCAGCAGGCGTTCGGCGGCCTGACCGATGCTGCCGAGTTCGTAAATGGCCAGGAACTGCCGCAATCGGCGCGATTCCAGCACGTGCTCAAGTCTCCCGCTGCCGCCGTATGCCCGAAGCATGGCAGAAATCGCGCGGCCCTGGCCAATCCGTTGCACGCCATGGGCCATGAAAACAAGTCGCGGGGCGCGTCGGGCTTTCTATGCGCGCGCGAGGCTGGCCAGGCGGCACCTTGCGGCAATGGCATCGACCCGCGCCCCGCTGTCGCCCCCCGAGCTTGCCCCGCCTGCGCTTTACGACGATTTCGTCGCGCGCCATCTGCCGCCCCGGTCGGCGTGGCCCGAGCTGGCGACAGGCGCGCCAGAGCTTGCCTTACCGAAACGGTTCAATGCAGCGGCCTGGCTGATTGATCGCGCGGTCGAGGATGGCGAGGGCGAGCGTGTCGCGGTGATGAGCGACCAAGCGAGCCTGACTTACCGCGGCTTGAAAGATCGTTCCGACGGGATTGCCACGCTGCTGGTGGAACGCGAGGGGCTGATACCCGGCAACCGCGTTCTGCTGGTCGGGCGTAATGGTGTGATGCTGGCAGCGGCCTGGGCGGGGATCGTAAAGGCGGGTGGCATCGTCGTGGCCGCCATGCCGATGCTGCGCGCGGGCGAACTGAACGTCCTGATCGACAAGGCGGCGATTACGCACGCGATCATCGATACCGGTTCGCGCGAAGGCTTCGACGGACTGGAGCGGCCTGACCTGAAGGCGTGGTTCTACGATGGTGACGCCGGCACCGGCGCGCTGGAAGCTGCGCTGGAGGGCATCGGGCCATGCCGCGTGCCCGCCGACACCCGGGCCGAAGATCCGGCGCTGATCGCGTTTACGTCCGGAACCACCGGCAATCCGAAGGCAACGGTGCATTTCCACCGTGATCTGATCTATCCCGCGATTTGCTTCGCCGGGCCGATGCTTGCGCCGCGACCGGGCGACGTATGGACCGGCACGCCGCCGCTGGCGTTTACCTTCGGCCTGGGCGGCTTGCTGCTCTTTCCGCTCTACTTTCGCGGCACGGCGCTGATGCTCACCGATGCGAGCCCGGCGGGCATGCTTGCCGCGATCGAGCGGCATCGGGTTACCATGCTGTTCACCGCGCCGACCGCCTACAAGGCAATGCTGGCGCATGGCACGGCGGGGCATGATCTCGGCTCGCTCCGGGGTTGTGTATCGGCCGGCGAACATCTTCCCGAGGCAACCTGGCGGGCCTGGCGCGAGGCGACCGGGCTGGAACTGGTCGATGGCATCGGCGCGACCGAGATGATGCATATCTTCATTGCCGCCAGCGGAGCAGACATCAGGCCGGGCGCAACGGGCCGCGCGCTGCCCCATTATCAGGCCTGCGTCCTCGACGATGATGGCAAGCCGCTGTCCAGCGGGGTGGGGCGCCTGGCGGTCAAGGGACCGACCGGCTGCCGCTATCTCGACGACACCCGCCAGGCGGCCTATGTCGTCAATGGCTGGAACGTTACCGGCGATACCTATCGGCTCGATGATCAGGGGTATTTCTGGTATCTGGCGCGCGCCGACGACATGATCATTTCGTCCGGCTACAACATCGCGCCGCCAGAGGTCGAAGCCGCGCTCCTTTCGCATCCGGCGGTGGCGGAATGTGCCGTCGTCGGCGCGCCCGACCCAGCGCGCGGCACAGTCGTCAAGGCAGTGATCGTGCTGGCCGAAGATGCCGCTGCTGGCGAAGAACTCGTCCTCGCCTTGCAGGATTACGTCAAGGCGCGCATCGCGCCTTACAAGTATCCGCGCCTGATCACCTTCGTGCCCAGCCTGCCGCGCACCGCGACCGGGAAGATCCAGCGACACTTGTTGCGACAGGCCGATCCGCGCGGAGTCGCGCCCCCGAAGCCCTAACCCTGCCTCATGCCTGCCACCCCCGTTTTCGTAACCGGGGCGGTGGGGCGGTGTGACACTATCCCATATGGCTATCGGGGGCAGCGCATGATCCTGGTGACAGGACCCAACGGCAATGTGGGCACGGAACTGGTTCGCCAGCTTGCCGAGGCAGGGACGTTGCCGTTCCGCGTCGCGGCCCACACGCCCGCGCGCATCATCGACGTTTATGGTGACAAGGTGGACGTGGTCCGGTTCGACTATGGCGACCCGGCGACCTGGTCCAGCGCGCTGGACGGCGTGACCCGGCTGTTCCTGCTGTTCCCGCTCCCCCATCCCCGCACCGCCCGCAAATGGATGGTTCCATTCATCGAGGCGGCCGCGGCGGCCGGGGTTGAGCATATCGTCTATCTTACCGTGCCGGGTGCCGACACGATGCGGGCCGTCCCCCATCACACGGTCGAACGCGCAATCGCACAATCCGGCGTGTCGCACACGTTCCTGCGCGCGGCATTCTTCGCCCAGAACATGTGCCGGGACATCACCACGCACGCTGTCGACGTGGCGCGCCATGACGAGATTTTCGTGCCCGCCGGGCGCGGGCTGACAAGTTTCGTGGACAGCCGCGATGTTGCCGAAGTCGCCGTGCAGGTGCTCTCCGATCCCGCCCGGCATGCGGGGCAGGCCTATACCCTCACCGGTCCCGAACTGCTCGATTATCATGCGGTGGCGCGGATATTCAGTGCGGAGCTGGGGCGGACGATTCGCTACCCATCGCCTTCGATACCAGCGTTCTGGTGGCGGGTCGGCCCCAGGGTGACCTGGGACACCCTGCTGTTCATGACCATCGTCTATTCTTTGACACGGTTCGGCAAGAACGCGCCGATGACCGATACCCTCGGCCACCTGCTCGGCCGCCCACCACGAACGATGGACCAGTTCGTCCACGATTATCGGGATCGCTTCACCGGACCGGCGGCCGCCACCCCGCGAAAGGTTGCAACCCCCGGAATTGCCAAGCCGATGCCCTGATCGGGCGCTCCCGCTTCGTGGGCAGCACAGATTGCCACGTCGCGCACAACAGAGGAGAGAACATGAGGAAATCGTGCCTGCTTGCTGCCATGCTGGCCGGGACCGCCGCACCGGCTTGGGCTGCCGCTGCCCAGTTCGATCAAGCGCCGGGTGACGAGATAATCGTCACCGCGCAGCGCACTGAACAGAGCATCCAGGACGTGCCCGTTTCGGTTACCGCCATTTCCGGCGCGACGCTGGAGGCGCGCGGTGCGGGCGATGTCGCCGACGCCGTCACCCACGCGCCAAACGTTGCTGTGACCACTGGTCCCACCGGCGGCAGCTTTGGGGGCTTCTTCATCCGCGGGGTCGGGCAGCTCGACAATTCGATCGCGCTCGATCCAGGCGTCGGGGTCTATGTCGACGATGTCTATATCGCCCGTGTGCAAGGATCGTCGGTCGACTTGCTCGACCTTGCCCGCCTGGAAGTGTTGCGCGGGCCGCAGGGAACCTTGTTCGGTCGCAACACGATCGGCGGCGCGGTCAACCTGATCACGATCGATCCGAGCATGACCGAAACGTCAGCGCGCGTGCGCGCAGTGATCGGCAGCCGTGATCGCTATGACGTTTCCGCGGCCTTCAACTTGCCATTGTCGGATACCGCCGCGCTGCGCGCCACCGGTTTTACCCGTAACCAGAAGGGGTGGGGACGTAACGTCTACAGCGGCGAGACCTTTGGAGATGTCAGCGAGCTGGGCGCCCGGTTGAAGCTGAAGTACGACCTGGGCGCCGCGTTCTCGCTAGTGCTCCAGGGCGATTATCAGCGCGGCCGCAACACGCCTTCGCACCAGGTGCTGCTGGGCTTCAATCCGGGGGCAGGCATCACCATTCCGATCCCGCCGCCCGGGCGACCATTCTTCCGGCCGGGCGTATCGCCAACCGGCGTGCCTTTTCCCGCCGGGGTTGGCGCGGATCGGTCCGACGATCGGCGCGCCAATTTCGCCTCCGCCCCGGCCCGGCTCGATATCGACAATGGCGGGGCCAGTCTGACGATGACCGGGGATCTGGGCGGCGCCACGCTGAAATCGATCACCGCCTGGCGTCGCTTCACCGAAACGGCCTCGACCGACTTCGACGGCACCGGTTTCGTCCTTTACGATAATGCGAGCGAACTGCGCCAACGCCAGATAAGTCAGGAACTGCAGGTGTCGGGTGGTATCGGCAACAGCATCGATTACCTGGTCGGGTTCTATTATTTCAACGAAAGCGCTTTCAACAACGTGACGCTGTGCACCGGCACCGACCAGCCACGGCTGGTCGATCGCTGCCTGCGGTCGCGGAACAATATCTGGCTGGATGTGGAATCGCTCGCCGGTTTCGGGCAGGCGACCTGGGCGATAACCAGCAGCATCGAGGTTTTCGGCGGATTGCGGTGGACCACGGAAACAAAGGATCAGGCCAACGATTCGGTCCTCGACAATCGCGACGGCGTCGTCACCGTGCTGCCGCCATTCGTGATGCCGGCGCCCGGCCAGACCCGCGTCGCCTTGCCTTACACCAAGGTCAGCGAGACGTTCAGCTCTGTCACCCCGCGCGTCGGGGTCAACTTGCGGTTGGCCGACCGTGTGCGCGCCTATGCGAGCTACGCCGAAGGTTTCAAGTCGGGCGGCTTCAACGGGCGCCCCTCGTCGCAGCAGATCATCTCGTTCGACGCGGAATCGGTGCAAACCTATGAACTGGGCCTCAAGACCGAACTGTTCGATCGCCGTTTGCGGCTGAACGGCGCGGTCTTCCAGTCGGATTACGAGGATCAGCAACTGCTGGTGTTCACGGCGGTGTCGGGCCTGTTCGAAACGCGCAACGCGGGCGATTCCCGCATTCGCGGGTTCGAGGTGGAGGCCGACGCCAACCTGTTTGATCGGCTCGCGCTACGCGCCAGTGTCGGGCACCTGGACGGGGGCTATCGCCGCTTGTCCCCACAAGTGGCCGGGATCACGCTCGATACGCCGCTGCCCCTGACGCCGGCATGGACTTACTCACTTTCGGGTGAATTTCGTCAGCCGCTCGCGGGCGCGGGTGAAATCCAGATGCGGGCGGACTGGCAATGGCGGTCCGAGGTGTCGTTCCAGCTGGAGGCCGATCCGCTCGAGCGCCAACCGGGTTATGGACTGCTCAACCTGCGCGCGACCTGGGTGCTGCCCGACGAACGTTTCCGTGTTTCGCTGTTCGGCACCAATGTGACGGATCGCGAATACCTCACGAATGCCCAGGACAGCAGGTCGGGCAACGGCGTCGCTTTCGGCGGGGTCGGTCGACCGCGTGAATGGGGCCTCGAACTGGACGCGAGGTTCTGATGCGCGCGAACCCGAAGGTCGGACGCTACCACCCCGCGCTGGTGGTGCTGCATTGGCTGATTGCCGTCCTTATCGTCGGCAACCTGGCTGTGGGCATGCTGGTACTCGACGGCATGGACAATGCCGATGCGGGCAAGGCAGCGGTGCTGCGGTGGCATATGCTCGGCGGAATCGCGATCCTCGTGCTCATGCTGGCGCGGATTACGGTTCGCCTCGCCAAACCGCGGCCGGCGCCCGCCCATGCGGCCGGGCCGCTGCGATGGATCACGGCGTTAAGTCACGGCCTGCTGTACGTGCTTGTCCTGGCGATGGTGATGACGGGGCTGGGGACGGCGCAGCTAGCAGGGATCCTGCCGCTGCTGGGCGGCGAAGCGGTGCGCCTGCCGACGGATTGGTCGGGCATCGCGCCTTATGCCGGTCATGCACTGTTTTCCGGCGTTTTATTGGCGGTACTCGCCCTTCATGTCGTGGGCTGGATGTATCATCTCGTGCGGCGGGACGGGCTGGCGGGCCGGATGTGGTTCAGTGGGGGAGGGCCGGATTAGGCGAGCGCCGCGCGCATCGCCGCGCCGATGGAGTCGGGCCAGGGCCTGCTGCGCTGCGTCTCGAGGTCCATGCAAACCAGGATGGCAAGGCCTGACAGCAGCGTCTCATCCCCGCGCCCGAATGTGAAGCGCAGCGAGCAACTGCTTGTCCCCACCCGCTCGGGCGCCAGCGCGATGT
>ERZ1066122.1927-NODE-1927-length-15046-cov-36.189781_pt1 | contig 15046 bp, 15 predicted proteins | sample MGYA00382769_ERZ1066122 | MGnify/ENA primary metagenome ERZ1066122 (study PRJEB33369, sample SAMEA5778352) | biofilm metagenome | biome: Industrial cooling water; feature: Water cooling tower basin; material: Biofilm | place: United Arab Emirates | collected...
CGACTACGCTCCTGCCTCCCCTCCACTGCAGCTATTGTGCAAAAGGTCTATTGCCTTGCTGCCAGCCCGAGCCCAGGTGCGTCTGCGTCACCCCCGTCATTCCACCCCCGCTCGAGCCGCGCGCCATCATCTGCTCCGTCACCCACTGCCCGCCCATGTGCGGCTGGCCATGCATCTGCAGGTCTGCTGGCTTGCCGTCGGCGGCCATCATTCCGCCTCCCAGATGGACAGTGTACTTCGTCGCGGACTTCAGCGGCTGCGCCGGAGTGAAGGTCAGCCGGCGGTAGTCATCCGACCAGCTCCACGCGCCGGCGACAGATGCGCCGGTGACGTCTCCCTCGTGGAGGAGCGCGTACTTCTCCATCCCCGGCATCATCGCCCCGTCGAACTCGAGGACCACTGGTTGTGCCGGATCGACGTTGGTGCTCCCCCCCGCGGGAACCACCGACAGGAGCGCCGTCGCGCTCAGCTCCGGCACGAGCGCGTCATCGTCCGAACAGGCGCTCACGGCGAACCGCGTCACCCCGAGCGCGCCGAGAGCCAGGAACGAACGCAACATGTTTCCTGCATGACCACATAGTGTTATTGCGGCCAGAACCTTGTGCCCTGGCTCGCCATATGCAGCATAAAACGCCCCCATGAAACGAGCGTGAGGATTGCATGATCAATTGCTCATCTGCTTTGAAATCTCCCCACAGGATCCCTGCGGCAGGTGCCGGACATCCAGGTCAGGAGTTCTGCTGAGCGGCACCAGCGCGGCCGGGGAACTATGGCGTTCGTCACACCCGAACGCCGGCGACGCGCCCTGAGCGCGGAGGAGGACGATGGTACCTGCACTCATCATCATCGCCGCCCAGGGGTGGTGCCCCTGGTGTGGCGACCACATGGGGTGGGGCTGGGGAGGTGGCTTCATGATGTTCTTCTGGCTTGCTGTACTTCTGGTGATCGCTCTCGTGCTCTGGCGCGCGCTTACGCGTAGCATGCCGGGCGCCGGTCCTACGGATGAAGGTCGCGACCGGGCCGAGGCAATCCTCCGGGAGCGCTACGCGCGCGGGGAGATCGACGAGCCCACCTTCCGGCGGATGCTCGATGAGCTGACCCGGAAGTAGGCGGGTACGAACCCGCCGGTAGGTTCCGCGCGTCGTCGCCCCCGGAGCGACGCAGTCCATCCGCGTTCTTCCGGCCGTCCGGGGCGGCTGGGGTGAGTGAAGGAGGAGACAGACATGCGACGATCACTGACGGGCGTCCTGGCGGCTACCCTGTTCACCGCCGCACCGGTCGCCGCCCAGGGCCACGGCCACCCGCCTGCACAGGGACAACCACCGAACTGCCCCGCCGGCCAGACCTGCCCGCCTGCGGGCCAGATGGCTCAGCCGGGCGCGATGGGCGCCGGCCAGAACACGCCAGGCATGCAGGGGATGCACGGGGGTGGGATGATGGGGGGCGGGATGATGGGGATGATGGGCGGCATGGGGATGATGGAGCCGGGCCCCATGATGATCCTGCGCCTGCGAGAGCCGCTGGAGCTGACGGACGCGCAGGCCCAGCGCATCCAGCAGATCGGCCAGCGGACGCAGCAGGAGCAGCAACGGCACCGCCAGCTGCAGATGCAGGCGCAGCAGGAAGCCGTGCGTATCCTGCAGAGCGACAGCCCCGATCTGGCGCGCTACGAGGCGCAGCTACGCGCCGCCGCGGGCCACGAGGTGGAAGCACGCGTCGCGATGGCGCGGGCGTTCACGGAAGCGCGCCAGGCGCTCAACCCCCAGCAGCGGCAGAACCTCGCCTTCGGGTTGCGGGCCATGCACGAGATGATGAGCGGCGGCATGATGGGTGGGGGCATGATGATGCAGGGCAACCCCGCGCCGTCGGGCCAGGCCCCGCGGCGGCCCTGAGCCCGTCTCCGCGAACGTGGGCTGGGGCAGGCGTGGCGCGTAGCCTCTGTCTCAGCCCGCGGCGCGGCTGTGGTGGCCCGTTTCGGCGGCGTGCAGCCGCGAGCCGATGGGGGCGGGTGCTGGCGCCACACGCCCCTCGGTGCGCGCGAGGTACAGGGTGCTGTTGATCAGCCCCACGTGGCTGAACGCCTGCGGGAAGTTCCCCAGGAACCCGCCGCTTCGCGGATCGACCTCCTCGGCGTAGAGGCCGAGAGGGCTCGCCCGGCGCGCGAGTTCCTGCAACAGCTCGCTCGCCTCGCCGGTGCGGCCGGAGAGCGCCAGCGCATCGACCATCCAGAACGTCGTGAGCAGGAAGCCGCCCTCGCCACCCGGGAGTCCGTCGTCCGCGAGATAGCGGTAGACCAGCCCGTTCTCCATCAACCGCTCGCGGGTGCGATCGATGGTGCTCTGGACGCGTGGATCGTCGAAGGGAAGGAACTCGACGACTGGTAACAGGAGGTTGGCCGCATCCAGCGCGGTGGAGCCGAAGTCCTGCACGAACGCCCCCACGCCGGCGTCGTACCCCTGCGTCAGGATGGCGTTGCGTACGGCGCTGCGCTCGCGGCGCCAGCGTGCCAGGTCGCCCTTCAGCCCGTACCGCTGCGCGAGGCGCACCGCGCGGTCCAGTGCGACCCACACCATCAGCTTCGAGTAGACGAAGTGGCGCGGGCCGCCGCGCACCTCCCAGATCCCGTAGTCCGGCTCTCTCCACACCTCGCAGGCGCGGTCGGCAACCCTGGCCAGGAAGCCGGCCAGCCCCGGCTCCAGGGTGCCTCCCAGACGCGTGTACTCGTACGCCGCGCCGAGCAGTTCGCCGTAGATGTCGTGCTGCGTCTGCGTCGCCGCGCCGTTGCCGACGCGCACCGGCCGGGAGCCGCGATAGCCCTCCAGGTGCGGGAGTTCCGCCTCGGGTAGCTCCCGCTCCCCATGCAGGCCGTACATGATCTGCAACCCCCAGTCTCGCTCGCCCCTTGCGGCCGCCACCTCAGCGCACCACCGCAGGAAGCCGAGCGCCTCGGCGCGGTGTCCGAGCGAGAAGAGCGCCTGGGCCGTGAAGGCCGCGTCACGGATCCAGCTGAAGCGATAGTCCCAGTTGCGCACCCCACCGACCTCCTCGGGCAGGGAGGTGGTGGCCGCAGCTGCGATCGCTCCAGTGCCGGGATGCGTCAGCAGCTTGAGCGCGAGGCCGGAGCGCACGACGAGCGCGTGGTAGGGACCACCGAACGTGCACACTTCTCCCTCGGCACAGGTATGCGCCCACTCCCGCCACGCCGTTTCCGTGTGGGCCAGCGCTTCCCGGACTGCGGCTTGGCCGTACCGGTGCGTGACGGCGCCCAGCCTGCAGACCAGTGCCAGCTGCTCACCGGCGTCCAGGCGCAGGCGCGCCACGAGGACCGGTCCGAAGCCGTCGCTGCGTACCTCGCCGGAGATGCCTGGATCCGCCGTCAGGGTGAGCTGTGTCCCGCCGGCCTCCGCGACCCAGCCACCCGCGGCCTCGCGCATTCGGGGCGGGTGGCGCGCGTAGTCGAAACGCGGCGCCCACTCGATCTCGATCTCGACGGTGCCTGCCTCGCAGTGCAGGAGGCGGTGCAGTTCGGGGGCCGTCGGTGGACGTCCGCCCTGGCGGATGTCGCCGTGCAGGGGCATGAAGTCCGTCAACACGAGCCGGCCGCCCTCCGCATCGAAGACGGTTTCCAGCACGTTGGTGCCGCTACGGTAGCGCTGCGCACCTTCCGCGGCGCCCAGCGCGGTCACACGGAAGCGCCCACCTCGACGATGGTCGAGCAGCGCGCCGAAGACACTCGGCGCGTCCAGCTCGGGAAGGCAGCACCAGTCGATGGAGCCGTTCCGCCCGATGAGCGCCACCGTGCGCAGATTGCCGATCGCGCCGTACGCCTCGATCGGGAGGTAGTCGTCACGCTCGGGCACGCGCGCCTCCCCTGGCGACTTCGAGTACGGTCTTCAGCCCGCCGGCATCCCGTGTATCGAGCGCCTCCCGGATCCGCTCCATGGGCAGGCGGCGGGTGATGAAGCGCTCCAGCACCGTAGGCCAGCGGACCGCGAGCTGGCCGAGATCGGCGACCGCCTGCTCGAAGTCGCGACGATGCGCACTGACGGAGCCGAAGACGACGCGGTTGCCCAGAACCAGGAAGCGGTTCAGCGCATCCGAGGGGATCTCCGCCGTGCCCGTGCCGCCGGTGACGCTGAGCAGGCAGGCGACGCCGTTGCGCTCCAGGACGCCCGCCGCCTGCCAGGCGAGCGGGCTGTACCCGGTTGCCTCCAGCGCAAAGTCAGGCGCGCCGAAGCCGCCTACCGCCGCGGTCAGCTCCTCACGCTCCGCGTCGGCATAGTGGGCGCCGATCTCGCGCAGGATCTCTCCCGGCACGCCAATGGCCGGGCCGCGCGAGTAGACCAGCACCTCCAGCCCGCGCAGCCGCGCGATCAGGGCGGCCAGAACACCAATGCTGCCAGCGCCGGCGATGAGCATCCTGCGCGGCTGCCAGAGCATCCGCTCCTGGATGCGCCAGGCCTGGCGGAACGCCTTCTCCACCACCGAGAGCGGCTCGACCAGCACGCCCACGGACCGCAACTCCTCCGGCACCTGTACCACGTATTCGGCCGGGACCGCGACGAGCTCCGCCAGAAAGCCGCCCAGGCCCTTGATCCCGGCCTCCGTGTAGTTGCCGGTGAGGCAGAAGTCGGGCTCACCGTGGCGGCAGTTGACATCGCGCTGCGGGCAGGGGCGGCGGACCATCGGTACGACCAGCTCGCCGTCGCGGAGGTAGTCCACCCCGGGACAGCTCTGCACCACCCGGCCGATCGCCTCGTGCCCGAGCACCAGGGTATCCATGCCGGCGGGCGCAACGCCGTACTCTGCCGCGTCGATCTCGCGATCGGTGCCGTCGATGCCGACCTCCAGGATCTGCACCAGGTACTCGCCGGGCCCCGGGCGCGGCGTCGGGATCTCGGCGGCCCGGGCGGAGCGTGGCTCGCCGGGGCGTACCACGATCGCACCCATGGTGTCTCTCATCACTCCTCCTTCGGCCTCTGCGGCCGGCGCAGTGCCAGGGGCTACGGCAGCAGCCGCGCCTCGGCAAACCAGTGCAGGAAGGGCTCGGCGCCGAGGCCGAGCGCGACGACGCCGAGCGTTGCCAGCGCCGTCGCCGTGGCGGCCCAGCCGCCGAGCAGCGGCTGCGGTGCGGGGGCGGCACGCTCGAAGAAGGCGGGCCCGATCACCCGCGCGTAGTAGAAGAGGGAAACGACCGTGTTGACGACCGCGAGCACCGCGAGCCAAGTGTAGCCGGCCTCGATGGTGGCGCCGAAGAGGGCGAGCTTGGCTGGGAAGCCGGCCAGCGGCGGGATGCCGATAAAGGAGAGGAAGGCGAGCACCAGCGCCAGCAGCAGCCAGGGCCGGGAGCGGGCGAGCCCCGCGTAGGCGGCGCGGTCGGTCAGCCCGCGCAGCTCGACGACCACGCCGAAGGCTGCCAGGTTGCCGAGTGCGTAGGCGAGCAGGAAGAAGAGCAGCGCGGGCACCGCAAGCTCGCTGCGCCCGAGCGCCACCAGCGCCATCATCCCGTAGCCGGTCTGCGAGACTGCCGACCAGCCGAGCAGCCGCCGCACATCGTCCTGCCACAGACACGCCAGGTTGCCGAGCGTCATGGTCGCGGCCGCAAGCACGGCCAGCAGCGGCCGCCACCCGAGCCCGGTCTCAGGGAAGAGCAGCGCCACACGTGCCAGCGCTACCAGCGCGCCCACCTTGGCTGCGGTGGTCAGGAACGCCGCCACGGGCGCCGGCGTGCCCTCGGCGACGTCCGGCATCCAGGCGTGTGCTGGCACCGCGCCCATCTTGAACGCCAGCCCGATCGTGACCATCCCGAGCGCTGCGCCGGCCACCCAGGGGCTCGCCGCCGGCAGCCCGCGCACGAGCCCCGCGTAGACCGTGGTGCCGCCAACGCCCAGGAAGAGCACGACGCCGTAGGCGAGCACGCCGTTGGTGATCGCGCCCAGCAGGTAGTACTTGATGGCTGCCTCGCCGGCGGGCTTCGAGCGGCGGTGGTACGCCGCCAGCACGTAGCCAGTCGCCGAAGAGAGCAGCACCGCGAGCACCATCTGCATGAGGTCCGTCGCCCCGGCCAGCAGCAGCGCGCCGAGGCCGGAGAAGAGCAGCAGCGTGTAGTACTCGCCGTGGCGCGCATCTGCCCGGAACCACTCGACGGAGAGCAGGATGGTCAGCGCCACGATCAGCAGCACGATCAGCTTGGCCCAGAGCGCCGCGCCATCGAGCGCGTAGGTGTCGGCGAAGGTGAGCGCCTGCTCGGCCCCGAAGAGCGGCAGCGTGGCCAGGGCTGCGGCCAACACCACGGCGAGCGCCAGCGCGGCGGCCGCCGGCTGCCAGCGCCGGGGGGTGAACAGCGCGAAGAAGAGCACGAGCACGCCGCCGCCGAGCAGCACCAGCTCCGGCAGCACGTCGCCAAGCGGCATGCGCATCCCGGCTTCCATCAGCGCCCCGCCAGCGGGTTCGCCTGGCCGATGATGGCGCCCGCCGCGGAGTCGATCACGTCGAGCAGCCACGCGGGGGCAACGCCGATCCAGACGACGAAGACGAGCAGGGAGGCCAGCGCCGCGATCTCCACGGGCCGCAGCTCACGCCAGGCGTTCCAGCGCACCGGCAGCTCGCCCAGGAACATCCGCTGCAGCAGGTGCAGGAAGAGCGCGGCGGTGATCAGGATGCCGAGCAGGCCGACGGCGGCCACCCACGGGTAGACGGCGAAGGTACCCACGAAGATCTGGAACTCCGCCACGAACCCCGCCAGCCCCGGCAGCCCCAGGCTGGCGAAGGCCGCCAGCGCGGTGGTGAAGGTCAGCGCCGGCGTGCGGGCGGCGAGCCCGCCGAACTCCTGGATCTCGTACGTCTCGGCGCGCGCCCACACGGAGCCGCTGATCAGGAAGAGCGCACCCGTGATCAGGCCGTGCGCGACCATCTCCACCACCGCGCCGGTCAGTGCCAGCGTGCGCGCCTGCTCCTGGCCGCCCAGCAGCGCGGCCGCCGCCGCGACGCCCAGCACCGCGTACCCCATGTGGTTGACGCTGGTGTAGGCGATCCGCCGCTTGAGGTTGCCCTGCGCCAGCGCCACCAGCGCGCCGTAGACGATGCTGACGAGCGCGAAGAGCGCCACCGGCAGCGCGAAGCGCTGGAAGGTCCCCGGCAGCATCTGCAGGAGGATCCGTACGAAGCCATAGGTGCCCATCTTCAGCAGCACCCCGGCCAGGATCGTCGATGCCGGCGCCGGTGCGTCCACGTGCGCAGGCGGAAGCCAGGTGTGGAACGGCACCAGCGGCGTCTTGATCGCGAAGGCCACCGCGAAGCCGAGGAAGACCAGCGCCGAGTAGAGCCCGCCGGCCGGCAGCGGCTGCGTGCGGATGATCTCGGCCATGTCGAAGGTGCGCGGCTCCGTCGCCAGGTAGAGGCCGAGGAGCGCCAGCAGCATGGCCAGTGTGCCCGCCAGCGTGTAGAGGAAGAACTTCAGCGCCGCGCGGCGCGCGCCCTCGCCATGGCCCCAGCCGCCGATGAGGAAGTACATCCCCACCAGGCTGACGTCGAAGAAGACGTAGAAGAGGAAGAGGTCGAGCGCGAGGAAGACCCCGAGCGAGACGCTCTCCAGGAAGAGGAAGAGCGCGTAGTACTCCCTGGCCCGGCCCCGCAGGTCCAGGGGGTAGACGATCGAGGCGAGGAAGAGCAGCGCGGTCATCGCCGCCAGTGGCAGCGACACGCCGTCGACCCCGACGACGTAGCCGACGCCGAGCGTCGGGATCCAGCTCGCGCGCTCCACCAGCTCGAAGCCGCCCCGGCCCTCGAAGCGCAGCCAGGCCACCACGAGCAGCGCGAGCGGCACCGCGGCGACGGCAGTGGCGAACCCGCGCGCCAGGCGCTCGGTCGGCCTCGGCCACAGCGCCAGCAGGATCGCGCCGAGGAGCGGCAGGAAGATCGCGGTCGTCAGCACCCCCATCACCTCCAGAGAACGATGAGCGCCACGGCGCCCAGCACGCCGACGGCGACGATGACGTAGTAGTGGTGCGCCATGCCGGTCTGCAGGCGGCGCGCGAGCGTGCCGGCGCGACCGATGCCCCGTGCACTCCCCTCCACCACGCCGTCCACGCCGCGGTCATCGGCCACGCCGGAGGCGGATGCGACCGCCAGCGTCGCATCCGCCAGCCCCCAGACGACACCCTCGATGCCGCGTTCGCCCCAGCGGCTGAAGAGCCGCGAGAAGAACCGGCCGACCGCCGCGGTAGCGCGCACGCCGGCATCGACCACCCGCTCGTCGAAGCGGGCGAGCGCCCGGGCCAGCGCGAGCGTCGGCTGCGCCACCAGCACGCGGGCCGCCGCCGGCACGCCGAGCCAGGCGGCGATCGCGGCCTGCGCGCGCGGCGCGAGTCCGAGCGAGAGCAGCCGCCCGCGCCGCCAGAGGAGCCACGCGAGGCCCACGGCCGCCGCGACGGCGAGCAGCGCTGCGGCGAGCCCCCAGGCCAGGCCGTGCGGCAGCCGCCCGGCCGTCCCGGCCTCGACCACTGCCTCCGCCCCCGGCAGCCAGAGCAGCGCGAGCAGCAGCGAGTAACCCGCCAGCGCCCCCATCCCCAGCAGCTCCGCGCGCCGCGGGCGCGCGTGGAGATCGTGCGCCCCGCCGGGCCCGTAGGCGAGCAGGTAAAGCCGTGCGGCGTAGAAGGCCGAAAGCATGCCCGAGGCGAGTGCCGCCCAGCCGAGCGTGGAGCTGCGCGCGAAGGCGGCGGCGACGACCTCCTCCTTGGACCACGCGCCTCCCAGTGGCGGCACCGCCGCCAGCGCCAGCGCGCCGACGCCGAAGAGGACGGCCGCGGCCGGCAGTACCCGGCCGAGCCGCATGCGACCAAGCTCGCCCGAGCCGGCGGCGTGGATGGCGACGCCGGCGCCCAGGAAGAGCAGTGACTTGAATGCCGCATGCGTGACCAGGTGCGCGCCTGCGGCCGCCGTCGAGCCCGCGCCCACGGCGAGGAACATCAGGCCGTACTGCGAGGAGGTGGAGCCCGCCAGCGCCTTCTTCGCATCCGTCTGCAGCGCCGCCACCACCCCGCCGGCCAGCGCGGTTGCCAGGCCGATCCCGGTGGCGGCCGGCGCAAACCACGGCACGGCCATGAGCACCGGCGCCAGGCGCACGAGCGCGTAGGCGCCGGCGGCGACCAGCGTCGCCGAGTGGAGCAGCGCCGAGACCGGTGTGGGGCCGGCCATCGCCGAGAAGAGCCAGGGCGCGAAGGGGAGCTGTGCGGACTTGGCGGCCGCGGCCAGCAGCACGCCCCCGGCAACCACGCCCAGCGCGGTGCCGCCGAGGCCCGGGAGCGCCGCGTAGTCGAGCGAGCCGCCGGCCGCGTAGGCCGCACCGGCGGCGAGGTAGAGGCCGAGGTCGCCGAAGCGGGTGGTCAGGAACGCCTGCCGCGCGCTGGTCGGCCGCCACGGCTCGCGCCAGTAGTGGGCGATGAGCAGGTAGGAGAACGCGCCGACCAGTTCCCAGGCGACGAGCAGCGTCAGCAGGTCGGCGGCGAGCACCAGCAGCTCCATGGCCCCCACGAAGCCGAGCATCAGCGCCAGCAGCCGGCCCGGTGCGCGCTCCTCTCGGTCTGCGGCGGCATAGGCGAGGATCGGCGCGGCGATCGCGGGCACCAGCACCGCCATCGGCACTGCGAAGCCCTCCAGCGCGAGACGCAGCCCGAGCCGCGCGCTCCAGCGCCAGCCCAGCTCCCCCGCCCCCGCGACGAGCAGCCAGAGCGCGAGCCCCAGCGTCAGCAGCATCGCGCCGACCGCGGCGCCGCCCTGCGCCCCGCGCCGCCCCCGCAGGGCCCCGACCAGCACCGCGCCCGCCAGCGGCAGGCCCACCAGCAGCGCGATCATCCCTTCAGCTTCTTCAGCTTTTCGGTGATGTCGGCCTTGCGCACCCGGTAGATGTTGATCACCAGCGCGAAGCCGATCGCCGCCTCCACCGCCATCACCGTGAAGAGCACCACCACCAGCATCTGCGCCTTGGGCTGGCCGGCGGCCGTGTAGGCCCAGAAGGCGCCCGCCGCGAGCATCGCGCCGTTGAGCATCAGCTCGATGCCCATCATGATCATCACGAAGGACTGCTGGCTGAGCGCGCCATAGACGCCCACCCCGAAGAGCACGGCCGAGACGACCAGGAGTGCTTCCAGGCTCATCCGTGCCCCAGGTGCCCGTGGTGCTCGTCCATCTCCGGCTCCTCCTTCGCTGCCGGCATTGCGTGGGATCCGCGCCCGACGCCTTCCGGCGCGATCTGCGGCTCGGTGGAGCCCGCCTCGGCGTCGCCGTAGCGGCCGCGTACGGAGGCGAGCGCGATGGCACCGATCATGGTCGAGAGCAGCGTGACGCCGGCGGTCTGGAAGACGAGCATGGAGCCGCCCAGCAGCTCGGTGCCCAGCTCGGCGGTGGCGCGCGAGGTGTCCGCCACCGGGGCGGCCGGGAAGTCGGCGAAGAGCGCGAGGGCGGCCAGGCCCAGGAAGGCGAGCACGCCCACGGCGATCGAGGTGCGGTGCTGGTGCACCATCGTCATCGGGTTCAGCCCGGCCGGGTTCATCATGAACATCACCATGAAGACGACCATGATGGTCATCTCGCCGGCCATCATCAGGATCAGGATGAAGCCCAGGAACTCCGCGCCGAGCAGCAGGAAGATGCCCGCGACGCCGACGAAGGAGGCGAAGAGCCAGTATGCCGCCCGCATCATCGAGTCGGCGCGGAAGACGCGCCACGCGCTCAGCACGCTGCCCGCGGCGAAGAGCCAGAAGAGCACGTCGGCCAGCAGCGGTGCGTTCATAGCAGCAGGATTCCGGAGAGGAAGACGTCGACCAGCGCCAGCGGGATCAGCACCACCCAGCCGAAGACGACGAAGCTCTCCTGCCGCACCCGCGCCAGCAGGTGGCCGGCGAGCAGGAGGACGACGAGCACCGCCAGCGTCTTGAGCCCGAGCCAGACGACGCCCGGCAGCCACGGCCCGCGCCAGCCGCCCAGGAAGGCGGCTGCGGACATCGCCGCGATCGAGACCAGCACCGCCAGCTGCGCGGCTCGCCAGAGCAGCAGAGGCACGCCGGACACCTCGGCCCGGGTGCCGCCCGCCAGGTCGTCGGCGTCGGGGAGCGCCAGGGGCCCCCAGAACGCCGCTCCCAGCCCCGTCGCCAGGAAGATCGGCAGCCCGAGAGGCTGGCGCACCACGTTCCAGAGCCCGTCCTGCGCCTGCACGATCGCACTCACCGAGAGCGACTCGGCCGGCAGCGCGGTGGCCAGCAGCACGAGCGCGAGCGGCACCTGAAAGGAGAGCGTCACCGCCACGAAGCGGTAGGCACCGATCAGCGGGTAGACGGAGTTGGGCGACCAGCCGTGCAGGAAGACCGCGACCATCACCAGCGCGATGGCAGCGACGTAGAGCGCCAACCCGGCGTCCACGTCTGCGACCGCGGCGGCGGGGCCGAAGGGGATCACGGCGACGGACGCCGCCGCGGCCGCGGCGAGCAGCGCGGGGGCCAGCGCCCACGCCTCGGCGTCGGAGCGCTCGGTGCGCGAGCGCTGCTGCAGGACGAGGCGTGCGGCCTCGCGTGCCGGCAGTGCCAGCGCCGCGCTCCACCGCAGCGGCTGCTGGGCTACCCGGTGGCCGATCACCCGGTCGAGCACGGCGGCGAGGTAGATCAGGACCGCCAGGCTCCCGCCGAGCCCTACCACGCCCAGCACGGCGCGCGTGACCGGGCTCACGCGGCCACCCCGCTCGCGCCCTGCACCGGCTCCACCGGCGGTAGATCCAGACTCACCACCGTGGCCATGGCGTCGCCCCATTCCTGCCCGGCGAGCAGCGCCGGCAGCAGCTCCAGCAGCGGTGAGGCGGTGGCACCTCCGGCGGTCAGCCGGCCCCGCGGCGCCTCCACCACTCCCTCCCCACCGGCGAGCAACCGATCTCCCGCACGTTCGGCCAGCTCCAGCGCCTGTGCAGCCTCCGCCAGCCGCTGCCGCCAGCGTGCGTGCGCGTCACCCTCGCGATGCGTCACCGGCGTGAAGCCGAGCGCGCGGTAAGCGGGATCCACGCTGCGCGCATCCTCCGCGAGCCCGGCCGCCCGCGCGACCGGGCCGAGGGGTTGTCCCCGCAGTTGCTCGGGCGGTACGATCCCCACGCCGCGCGTGGCCCAGCCCAGAGCGAGGGTCCGCTCCAGCAGCCGCCCCAGCGCCCGCACCGCGGCCGCTCCGACGAGCGCGGCCTCGGCGAGCGCGAGCGCCCGCCCGGCCAGCGCGTGCAGGCCGTGGAAGCGCAGCATCCCCGCGAGCCAGCGCAGGTGGTGGCGCGCGCGAGCACGCTCCAGCGCCGCCAGCGGGACGGGCTCCGCGAGGGCGCGCAGGAACACCGGGTCGACATCTCCCGGGAGCGGCCGGCCAGGCGCCGGCTCCACGACCCTCGCTTCCTGCAGCAGGTCTCCCTGGCTGCGCAGCTCAAGGACCAGCCCAACGGGGAGCGGCGGGAAGAATGGCCCGACGCGGATCGGCAGGAAGTCCAGCTCCAGGCCGTCGCGGTCCGCGGCCCGCGTGGCCAGGGGCCGCCCGAAGGGCACCCCGCCCGTCATTCCCTTGCCGCCCTGCCCATAGGGGCCGACGCCGCGCCAGGGTGCCGGGTCGACGTCGGGCAGCAGGTCCGGCTCGCTGGCTCGCTCCCGGCGCAGCAGCGCCTGCTGCAGCCGCACCAGCACCGCGGCCACGTCTTCCTGAGCTGCGACCCGCACGACGCCCGCGAAGCGCCGCTCGAGGGAACGCGGCGCGTAGCCGAGCGGCCACCAGACGGTGACGCGCGGGTGCGGCATCTGGGCATGGATCCGCAGGGCGGGCCGCAGCCAGGAGCGGGGTAGCCGGCCGGCGACGAGCAGCAACGAGGCGGCCCGCGGCGAGTCCACCAGGCGCAGGCGGGGGTCCAGGCGTAGCCCATCCACGCGCCCAGCAGCGCCCTGACCCGCCAGCACGAAGATCGGCACGGGTGAGTCCGCCGCAAGCCGGGCCAGTGCCGCTCTCATGCCCATTCCAGGGCCCGCTCGCGCCAGGCGTAGAGGATGCCGATCACCAGGATGACGATGAACATCAGCATCTCGACCAGCGCGACCATCCCCTCACGGACGAAGACCTCCGCCCAGGGGTACATGAAGACCATCTCCATGTCGAACGCCAGGAAGAGCAGCGCCATGGCGTAGTAGCGCACATGGTAGCGGTTCCAGGCGTGCACCTCGGGCGGGTACCCGCCGAGGAAGGGTACCCGCTGGGGCGCGGTCGCGGGCGTGGGGTTGAGGATGTCCCCCGCCCAGCGCAGCAACAGGAACGCCAGCAGAGCGCCCAGGAAGACGGCCAGCACCGCTCCCAGTGCGGCCATTACTGGCTGTCCGCGGCGTAGTCTTCGGGATTCTCGTCGAACTCCCGCTTGCAGTCCTCGCTGCAGAAGTAGTACGTCTTCCCCTCGTACTCCGAGCTGCCGACCGCGTCGCTGTCCTCGATCACCATCCCGCAGACCGGGTCCTTGACCTGCATGGCTCGCTCTCCGCGTAAAGGGTTGGAAACCACGCGCCCACCACCCCGCCCGTCTCCGCGCGGGAAGCGGGCTGCACCGCATCGTGCGTGCCCATCGTTTTGCCGCGGATCCAACCCATGGCGAACACGCTGCGGCCACGCGGCTGCACCGCCCCCCTGCGCCCGCTCAGGTGCGATAGCCCATGTAGCGCAGTAGCCGCTCGTGGGCGTGCCTCGTCTCTTCCGCGTCGCCCTGAGGTTCTTCTCTCCCCTGCCCTCTCTGTGGTACGAAGTGGGTATCCACCTCGCGCACGTAGAGCCGGAGCGATTCCTTCAGCAGGCAGGCGGACGGGTGGGGGACCGCCGGCCCGGCCCGCGACAGGGGATCCAGCAGTACGCCGAGCTGTACCGGCAGCGCCTGGCCGCCGTCCACCGGGCGGAAGTAGTGAAGGATCGGGTACTGGTAATGCGCCTGCAGAGTGTGCAGCACCTGCTCAGCGACCTGCTCGCTCCAGGAAGACGCGGCTCCACCGCCCTCCGCGTCGCCGAGACGTGCGATGACCGAGGGATTGGCCTCGGCATAGGCGGCGATCCCTCGCGCCAGCGTCTGCATCACCAGGAGCTCCTGGTAGATGGCCAGGAGATAGGTGATCGAGACCGTGAGCAGCGCGAAGCCGCCGAACGCCTGCAGGGGGGCGAGGAGACGGATCCACTCCCGGTCGGGCACCACGTCGCCGAAGCCCAGCGTCGCGGCGGTATAGCCGCTGTAGTAGAGCGCTTCGATCCAGGGTGTACGCAGCGAGCCGGGCGAAGCCAGGAACGTGAGGATCCAGGGGTAGTAGATCAGGGCGAAGCCGGCCACGAGGAGGAGCACCCAGACGAACACCGTCAGCACCGCCATCGTCGGCGCCGCGAGGTTGAGCCAGGCCCCGTGCACCTTCCCCAGCCCGCGTACGCCGACGAGGCGGAAGACCTGCCACACCAGCCGGTTCTGGCGCCGGTTCAGCGGCCCTCCCCGTCCCTGCGACTGGAAGACGGTGAGGAAGACGTCCGCCGCCAGCAGAAGTAGCAGGATCACTCCCGCGATGACATACGCGTTCACCAGGGCCTCGGCCGTAGAGGAGCCTGCCGACGGCTCGACCACGGGACTGCCCGAGCCTGCCGCCAGGACCGGTGTATCCCTCCGGGACGCACCCGCCGCCCCGGGAAGGCGGCGCCAGGACCGCGCAGATTTTATGCCCCTTCAACCTGCCCCGGTCATCGACGGCCGGGGGAGTTACGGGGCATAAAACGTGCGGCCCCGGCGGCCTGTCATGAACCCACGGTGTGCGGTTCTGCACGACCGGGGACTGGCCGCGCTCACCCCCCGCGGGCTTATCTCAGACCGCCGGTACAGGCTTCTGCCGGCGCGCCGACCGGTGCGCCGGGTCCGGCCCACCGCGGACGGTGGCGGTGGACCATCACCGTACCCCGAGGGGAGGTGGCCATGTTCGTAAGCGTTCAGAGGGGTAGCCGGGCCCAAGAAGTGCGGCAGGGTGGAGACCAT
>ERZ1066122.1934-NODE-1934-length-14984-cov-5.480541_pt1 | contig 14984 bp, 11 predicted proteins | sample MGYA00382769_ERZ1066122 | MGnify/ENA primary metagenome ERZ1066122 (study PRJEB33369, sample SAMEA5778352) | biofilm metagenome | biome: Industrial cooling water; feature: Water cooling tower basin; material: Biofilm | place: United Arab Emirates | collected...
GGGCGTGATTTTCATCGGCACATTGGTCTTTGCGATCTACCAAGCGCTGCCCTCTCAGGCTGCAAACCCGCTGCTGCGCCCTTTGCGATCGCCGCTCAGCTATGCCTTCGCGAGCGCGGGCTTGTGGGTTCACGTGCTGCCGCTCGGGATCTATCCCTTGTCCCAAGCCTTTCTGCTCTCGACCATGGGAGCATCGGCCCTCGCGTACGCTCGCCTTGAAGGCACGAGTCTCCGTTCGAAGTCGCGAGAGCGCTGGATGGTCCAGGAGCCCATCGGGCTCTTCACCGGCTGGATCACCCTCGCGACGGTCGCGGCATCGACGGAAGCGCTCCTGCTCGCGGGCTATGATCGCGTTGGGCTCGGCCCTTTGCTCTGGGCCTTGTTCTGGCTCGTCGCCATCACCTTACTCGGCGCATGGGTGATGTTCCGCGTACCGGCTTCGCTGGGCTTTCCCTTGGCGCTGATTTGGGGATTGATCGCGATCGCAGTTCAGCACTACGCGCAAGCCCCCGCAGTGGCTTGGACCGCCGCTGGCGCTAGCATCGTGCTCGCTTTGGTCCTCGCCGCCTCGGGGACGCGGCCGAAGCCATCCTGAGGCTTCGAACGCTCCTGCCATCGCCCTCGCAAATAGGATTTCCTTTTCCTTGCACTTCAGGAGCCAGAGACTATACAGAGGTTCAGGAGTTTCAATGACATCCGATTCGAACCGCGAAAAAGCGCTCTCTTTGGCCCTGGGCTCCATCGAAAAGGCCTACGGCAAAGGGGCCATCATGAAGCTTGGCGATGCCGAAGCAGTCCTCGATATCCCGACCATTCCCACGGGGTCCATCTCCCTCGATGTCGCGCTCGGCATCGGTGGCTATCCTCGCGGCCGCATCGTCGAGATTTTCGGCCCCGAGTCTAGCGGCAAAACTACTCTCACGCTGCACGCGATCGCCGAATGCCAAAAGCAGGGCGGCGTCGCGGCCTTCATCGACGCGGAACACGCCCTCGACCCTTCCTACGCGCGTAAGCTCGGCGTCAATGTCGACGAACTCTTGGTCAGCCAACCCGATCACGGAGAGCAGGCCCTCGAGATCGCCGATACTCTGGTGAGGTCGGGCGCGGTCGACATCATCGTCGTCGACTCGGTCGCTGCACTCGTCCCCAAAGCGGAGATCGAGGGCGAAATGGGCGATGCGCATGTCGGCTTGCAGGCCCGCTTGATGAGCCAGGCCCTCCGTAAGCTCACCGCGACGGTGCACAAAAGCCAAACGACGCTCTTCTTCATCAACCAAATCCGCATGAAGATCGGCGTCATGTTCGGCAGCCCAGAGACGACGACTGGCGGCAACGCGCTCAAGTTCTATGCCTCGCAGCGCCTCGATATCCGCCGCATCGGCACCATCAAAGTGGGCGACCAGGCCATCGGCAGCCGCACCAAAGTCAAAGTGGTCAAAAACAAGCTCGCGCCGCCTTTCGAAACCTGCGAGTTCGATATCCTCTTCGGCAAAGGCATCAGTCGCAGCGGCGACGTCCTCGATATCGGCGTGGAGCGAAACTACGTCGACAAATCGGGCGCCTGGTACAGCTACCAAGGCGAACGCATCGGCCAAGGCCGCGACAATGCACGTAGCTTCCTCGAAGAGCATCCGGCCATGCTCGCCGACATCGAGGGCAAAATCCTCGAGAAACACGGCCTCAAGCGCCAAGGGGGCGCAGCGGCGGCGAGCGAAGAAGAAGGGGCGAAGGGCAAAGCCGAGAAGAGCGCGAGCAATGGCAGCAACGGCCAAGCGGAAGGCGCAGCGGCAGGGCGTCGGGCGCAGCGGCCACGCGCTTAGCCGGTCTCGCGAAGATCTCTCGCTTTTTCCGCAGCACAGGAGAGCAGGCGATGGAACGAGGCTTGCGTGCGAAGCGGAGCATGTTTGCAAGACGCTTTGCTCTCCTCTGCCTTTTTTTTCGTCTGGAACTTGGCCTGCACACAATCCACAGAAGGCGGCGAATCCGGTTTTCAGCCCAAGATCTCGCGTGAGGAAGCCACGGCTTCCCTAATCTATTGCGCACCCGGCCTCGCCCTCGGCGACGAGGTCCTGGGAGAGGCGTTGGGAGCAAAGCTCGAAGAGCTGGGGGGCAACTTGCTCCCGCAGCAAAAAATGGCAGCTACGACGCCTCCCGTAGCTGCCGAGTTTCGCTTCTCGCCCTTCTCTTCGACCACGAGCGGAGGCAACGGAGTGTCGACTCCCCCGGGGGAAGAGCTGCCAACCCCCATCGCCCTCGCCTACTCTCCGCGGCTGACCTATCACTACTACCTTCCGGGGGAAACCCTCCCCCGTTTCTGCGATATTGCCGCAGAGAGCTGGGAGGTCTGCTGGCGCGGAAACGATGGGGAGAATTTCTTTCTCCGCTGGCGCGATCCCGCGCTTCCAGTAGAAGCTCTTCAGATCTCGTCTCCGCAAGCTGGCGCTACTGCACCTCGCCTCGCCGCTCAACCAGGTCTGGTCTGCACAGGAGCCGCAGGTTCAGAACCACCTACAGGTAACGACGTAACGTTCCACTTCGACTACTATCAAGCGCCGCACGTAGAGTAAGGCCGAGTGGAGATCAGGTGCGGTAACCCGCGTTGATGCGCAGGTATTCGCTCCCGATATCGCAGGTATAGTAGTGCGCCTTCCCCGGGCCTTGGCCCAGGCGCAAGGTGATGGCGTAGCGAGCTTTGCCCATTTCGGCCTTGGCTCGATCGGTCGAGTTTGGGCCGAGATCGACGCCCTCACGTACGACGGCGACATCGCCGATGAAGATCTCGGCTTGCTCCGAGTCGAATTGCACGCCGGCGCGGCCTGCTGCCGCCAAAAAGCGGCCCCAGTTCGGGTCCCTGCCAAAAAGCGCCGTCTTGCTGAGGAGCGAGGTGGCGATGGTGCGCGCTACCTTGAGCGCGTCCTCGTCGCTGGCCAGGCCCGATACCCGCAGCTCGACGAGGTGTTCGGCGCCTTCGCCGTCGGCGACGATGGCGAGGGCCAAATGCTGCAGCACCTCCTCCAGCGCTCGGCGAAAGGCTTGTTCGTCGGCGCTACCCGCCTCGATCGGCGCCGCGCCCGCGGCACCGGAAGCCATGAGCGCGAGCATGTCGCTGGTGCTGGTGTCGCCGTCGACCGAGATGCGGCCGAAGGTGGCGTCTCCCGCGGCGCCGAGCATCGAACGCAGCAACTCGGGCTCGACCGTCGCGTCGGTAAAGACGAAAGCCAAGGTCGTCGCCATATTGGGGTGGATCATGCCGGCGCCCTTGGCGATCCCGAGCAAACGCAGCTTGCGTCCATCGCTGCTCTCGTAGCTCGCCTCGGCGACCTTGCGTCCTCGGTCGGTCGTCAAGATCGCCTCTGCAAACGCTTCGGCGGAGCTCGAGAGCCCGCTCACTAGCGATTCTGCTGCGCTCTCGATCTTCTCGACGGGCAGCGGCTCTCCGATGACGCCGGTCGAGGCGGGGAGCACTGCGCTGGGATCGATGGCCAGCTTCTCCGCGATTGCCGCGCTGGCCCGGAGCGCAGCCTCGATGCCCGCTCGGCCGGTGCAGGCGTTGGCGTTGCCGCTGTTGACCAGGATCGCCTGCGCCCGCCCGGAGGCCAGACGTGCGCTGGCGATGCGCACCGGGGCAGCCTTGACCTGATTCTGCGTGAAGAGCGCAGCCGTGCTGACCGGCCTGTCGGCGACGACCAGCGCCAAATCCTTCCCGCCCGCCTTCTTGATGCCGCAAGCCATGCCCGCGAAGCGAAACCCTGCGATCTCCATTGGACCCACCTCGATGCCAGAAAAGGGGAACTGTTTCTTCCACAACTCGCTGCCGATCACAAGGAGAGCGCGGGGCCATGGCGGGCTCGTACCTGCCTACCGCGAAGTCGGTCCGGCAGCCCATTTTGGGAGGAGCGGTCCTTTGTGCAGGCAACCTGGAGTGAAAGGCGCCGATAAGGAACACATCACCATGAGGTTGCGATGTTGCTTCTCGATACGCGCGTTTGGCTCGATTGGCTCGACGCGACGCCGACCTTCCCGCCACGCGCCAGGGGCTTGATCGAGAGCGCGCTCGAAGTCGAAGGCGCTCTCGTCTCGACCCTCAGCGTCTGGGAGGCCTCGGTCTGGATCGATTCGGGGCTCCGCACGCCACGTATCTTGCCGGACGACGCCCTACTCCGCGCTCAAGCGATTCGAGGTCTGCGCTTCGTCGCTCCCGATGCGCGAATGGCGCGCAAGGCCGCCGAGTTCCGGGCCACATCTGCCGGGCTCTGGACGGCGACTTCTCGAGAAGGGCCGGCGCAACAACGACCTGCCCTCGCATTTATTCTAGCAGCCGCCTTTTGCCTCAATCTCCCGCTCCTGACCTTCGAGAGGATCGCGTTGCATAGCCAAGGCGTCAAATTCATCTCTTTGGACTGAGCGTCGCCCGAACCAAGGCGGCGTCGCCTCACCACTCGATGGCTTTGCCGTCGCGAAAAAAGCCGCCGCTCGGGCCCTCTTTGTCGAGGGTCGCCGCCCAAACGATGCCTTGCGCGCCCTCGTTGGGTGCGCGAGTGGCATCCGGGCCGCCCATCTCGGTGCGTACCCAGCCTGGGCATACCGAGTTGACGCGAACCCCCGAAGGATGGAGCTCGCCGTGCAGAATGCGTGTGATGGCGTTGAGCGCGGTCTTCGAGATGCGGTAACCGGCGAAACCGCTCCCCATCTCATGCAAAGCACCCATCCCGCTCGAGACATTGACGATGTTGCCTTCGGCCTTGCACAGCAGAGGCGCCATGGCACGGCTGACGATCCAGGCGCTCAAGGCATTGTTTTCGAAGCTCTGGCGGATGCTCTGCACATAAGCTTCTTCTTGTGGACTGGCATCGCGGTCGAAAATCGCTCCCGCGTTGTTCACCAGTGCATCGAGGCGACCATATTCCTTCGCGATCCATGAGGCGAGCGCCTGCGCCTGCTCGAGCGAAGTGACATCGAGCCCGCGAGTGGCGGCCTTTGCGCCCGGACAGGCTTCAAGGAGAGCGCGAAGTGCAGCCTCTCCTTTATCGTCGCTACGCGCGCTGAGGATGACCTCGTAGCCGAGACCCAAAAGTTGCCGGGCCGTCTCATAGCCGAGACCGCGGTTTCCCCCGGTGATCAATACGACGCGAGAAGTGGACATGGCGATGCCTATCCCTAACGCAGAAAGCGCCTCTCGTGGAAGCGAAAAGCCAACTCGACAGGGGCGAGCGTCTTCGGGCATGCTCGGAGGCTGAAGGCAAGATCGCGCTCCCGCCGTCAGGGCGCGTCGTGGGACCGGAGCACGAAGGGTCGAGGAGGGGAAATGGAGACGAAGCGCGGTTCCGTGCGAAGCGCCTTTTGTGCAGCCATGGTCGTTGCCTTGACGGCGAGCGCTTGTGGCTCCTCTGAAGAAAGCGGCGAAGAGAGCGACCTCCAAGAAGCGGGAGGAGCACGAGGTCCCGATATCGGCGGCATCTACCGGGCAGTGCATCACAGCTTCAGCAGTGAGGGATGCGCCACCGAAGGCGCAAGCGTCGGCTCGCCACCTTATTTCAAGATGAGCAGGGTGCCCAACCCTTTGGGCGCCCTCGGCGGTCCAGAGTTTCTTTATGCGTTCACGGCCTGCCCTTCTGCCATCGAGAGCGAATGTGCGGGGAGCGTGCCCTTCGTCCTGGTCTTGTGGGGAGAAGCGATCCCGGCCGGATGGAAGGCGAGCGCGAGCTTCGCCTATTCGATGGGCGATGTGTGTACCTTGAGTTACTCCGAAAGCCCTGCGGTGCTCGTCGAAGCGCAAAAGCTCCGCATCGAGGAAAGGATCTGGCGGGAGACGAAAAGCGCGACGACCTGCAGCCATGAAGAGGCCAGCGAAGGCAATACTTCTATGCCCTGCGCGGAATACCGCGTCCTCGAAGGGGAACGCATCGGCCCGCTTCAGGGCAGCTGAAACGCTGCCGATGGACGGAGGCCCTGCGGCAGGCGAGCGTCTTCGCCTTTACCGAGAGCTCATTCGGCGATAACGCGAGGCGATGAGCGATGATCAAGCGCCGCATTGGTCCGGGCATTATTGGACGCTGTGGCCCGTGCTGCGGGCATGGCTCTCTCCGCCGCGAATGCCTCCCGCCCGTCCTTGGCATCTGGACGTTCCGGACGCGCGCTTCACCTCGGTGCGACTGCATGCGCTTCTGCATGAAGGGAGCCTTGCGCCCGAGCGCATCGTCGTCGTGCTGCATGGCCTTGGAGGCAACGCGCTAAGTCCCTATGTGGTCGAGAGCGCGGCAGAGGCGGCAAGGCGTGGCTGGAGCTGCCTCGCGCTCGATCTGCGCGGCGCGTCGATGGACGGTGAGGATTTCTACCACGCTGCATTGACCCGCGACATCGGCCAGGTCGTGCACGCCTTGCAGCAACAGGGGTATCGCCAGGTTTACCTCCTCGGCTATTCGCTCGGAGGGCATCTGGCGCTCTCCTGCGCGGCGGATCCCGATTTTCCGGTGCTGGCGTCGGTGGCCGCGCTCTGTCCGCCCCTCGACCTGGCCGCCGCGGTGCGCTGGATCGATGACTCGGCGCCGAGTCTCTATCGCGTCGCGGTCCTGCATGAACTCAAACGCATGTATCGGGCCGTCGACCAACGCGGTCGCGCTTTGCTTCCGATGCGCGAGGTGCAGCGCATCCGCTTCTTTCGGCAATGGGACGAACACGTCGTCGCGCCGCGCCATGGTTTCGCGAGCGCGGAAGACTATTGGAAGAAGGCGAGCGTAGCGCAGAAGCTCGAGGTGCTTCGCTTCCCAACCCTGCTCGTCCGCGCGGATCACGATCCGATGGTTCGCCCCGTCCCTACCCTCCTGCCGTCCTCCAAGGTACTCCACGAGCTTCGAGTGAGTCGGGGCGGTCATGTCGGTTTTCCGCGCCGGCCAGGGCTCGGATGGCCCTTTGAAGGATCGCTGCAATCGCAGGTCCTTCAGTGGATGGAAGCGCTCCCTACAGAGACGCGAGCGGGCTTGGAGGACGAAGGAAGGAGAGCCACCGACCTACAGGAGATGCGACCACCTAGACGCATTGGGATGCCCGACACCAGCGGCTGAGGTCTACGCGCACCCGCCTCCGTAGAATCCGGTTCACGTCGAGGTGGGTAAGGCTATTCACAGCGACCAGACCTACGCACCTCTGCTCCCCACCACCTCACGCTGCGTTGATGGCGAAGAGACGAAGAACCGCGACGAAGAACACAGAAGCCGCGCGTTTTTGGTCCTTGGAGCCAGGCCACGAACTCTGGCATAAGCCTTGCGCTTCGATGCGACGCTCGAGAGGAAACGAGGTCGCATCATGGCGCGCTGCTTTGCCCTATCGACGGTCTTATGCTTGCTGACTGGTCCTCTCTCCGCATGCGACATGGAGAAAGCGCTCGGCCAAGGACATACACCGAGCTTCGAGCAATTCGAGTCACAGACCTACCGTCTCATCACGCAAGAAGGAGACGGCCTGCGCATCCTCGACGGCGATCTTGGCGCGTATAACCAACAACAACTTCAAGAGTTCTACGCTCGCTACTTCCCGCCCTCGGCCTCGGCGGCGCAATCGAAGCAAGCCAACGCGCAAGTGATCGACCTACACGACAGCGCGGGAGAGACTCCGCCCGCTCGAAACGAGATCTCGTATTGCATTTCGGAAGGCTTTGCGGAGCTCAAGGAGAGCGTCGCGGCTGCCCTCGAGAGAGCCGCCAAGAGCTGGGAGTCGGTTGCCGGCTTGCGTTTCATCTACCTTCGTGACGAAGACCCGCGCTGCAATCGCTCGAACGAGGCAGTGTTCTTCGATGTGGCGCCGACGCGCAATCCTGGCGCGCCTCTCCTGGCATTGGCCTTTCCCCCCCACTGGCACCGCTACTACCGGCGACTGCTGATCAACACGGCGACCGCTTTTGAGCATGCGGGAGCGCTCGAAGGCATCTTGCGCCACCAACTCGGGCATATCCTTGGGCTTCCGCATGAGTACCTCCGTCCCGAAGCGCAGACGATTGCGCTGCAAGGCTGCAAGGAGTCCGGCACGACCACGATGTCGCCGCATTCTTACGATCCGGACTCCGTAATGCACTATCCCTTCTGCCCCACCGAAGTGCAGACGCTGCCCTTGTCGGAGTGGGATGCGCGCTGGGCCCGTGCGCTCTACGGTTCGCCTCGCGCAGCGGAAGACTCGAAGGAGCGAGGCGCAAAGGAACGCGTATTTGCCCAACGTGAGTTTCTCTCGGCTGGTGAACGGCGCGTCTTTCAGATGGAGATCGCTCCGGAGTCGGAGCTCACGCTTTCTCTTATGAAAGATGGCGAGGTAGAGCTCTATCTCTATTGGAACCGGGCCTCGGCCGAACACGCCATCGCGCTTCCTGCCCTGCCCTCTCGGCCGCGGGCCACCTACGAGGTCCCGGCGGACGTGCACGTCGCCTACGTGGCGATCGTCGCGCTGCGGGACGCGACCTACTCGATGCGCATCGATTACCGCGCGCCCGAGTAGCCTCCGCCTTCTGCTCCTAAACCCACGTTCCATTCGGAGTCCCCTTGGCCAAAGCGGCGAGGCCCGCCTCCAGAACATCCTATCGTCGCTGCAGGCTCGCCAAGAAGCGGTCGACGAGGGTATAGCGAGGCCATGTTCCGTCTCACCCTGCTGCGCGCCTTCGCGCTCGCCCCGCTCTGGATCGCCTGCAGCTCACCCAAACTCGAAAAGCGCCCCGACGCTGCGGAAGCGACCTTGCACTCGTTGATGTCGCCCGATGGTGCGCTGCGCATCGATTTCGGCCTGCGCAAAGGGGTCCCCTTTTACACACTCTCGCGAGAGGGACAGGTCTTGGTCGGGCCTTCGCCTCTGGGCCTGCGCATGCGCCGCGGCGTGGCGCTCGACCAAGGCTTGAAGGTGCACTCGGTCGACTACCGCGACCACGACGAGCGCTGGGAGCAGCCCTGGGGAGAGCAGCGCATCGTCCGCGACCGTCATCGACAAATGCGTGTCGAACTGAGTAGCGCGGCACATCCGCAAAAGGGGGCCGTATTGGGCCTGGTTTTCCGGAGCTTCGACGATGGCATTGCGTTCCGCTACGAGCTTCCGGAGCTCGAAGGTGAGGCCTCCTTCGAGCTTGAGGAGGAGAAAACCGAGTTTCACATCCCGGAAGCCAAATACGCGTGGTGGATCCCGGCAGGGAAGATCAAGCGCTACGAATACCTTTTTCGCAAGACCAGTCTCGACGCCCTCTCCGCCGTGCATACGCCCTTGACGATCGAACTCGAGGAGGGGATCTTGCTAAGCCTGCATGAGGCGGCGCTCGTCGACTACGCGGCCATGTACCTCGCGAGAGGGAGCGTAGCGCAGACCCTCGAGGCCAAGCTCTTCGCCTGGAAAGACGGCGTCAAAGTCCGAGCTTCACGCCCCCACCGCAGTCCCTGGCGCACCATTCAAGTGGCCACGCGCGCGCCGGAGCTGATCCAGTCTACGATGATCTTGAATCTGAACGAGGCCAACGCGCTGGGCGATGTGTCCTGGGCAAGGCCGCAGAAGTACGTCGGCATCTGGTGGGGCATGCACCTCGGCAAGAACACCTGGGGGAGCGGCGCGAAACACGGCGCGACGACGAAAAATGCGATGCGACTCATCGACTTTGCCGCAGAGCAGGGGATCCCAGCGATGCTCGTCGAGGGCTGGAACCTCGGCTGGGATGGCGACTGGATGAAACATCCTCAGGACTTCGTCTTCGACCGACCCTATCCTGACTTCGACATCGAGAAGGTCGTGGCCTATGGCCGCGAAAGAGGCGTGCAGCTCATCGGTCATCACGAAACCGGCGGCGCCCTGGCCAACTACGAGGCGCAGATGGAGCGCGCTTTTGCCTACTACGCCAACCTCGGCGTGCGCACGGTGAAAACAGGCTACGTCGACGAAGTCGTCCCCCTGCCGGAGCACCATCACGGGCAGTTCATGGTTCGACACTTTCAAAAAGTCGCCGAGGTCGCGGCAAGACATCGCATCGCGCTCAACGTGCACGAGCCAATCAAAGACACCGGCTTACGACGCACCTATCCCAACATGCTCAGCCGCGAAGGCGCACGCGGCACGGAATACGATGCCTGGTCGGAAGACGGTGGCAATCCGCCAGAACATACGGCGATCCTTCCCTTCACGCGCTGCCTCGCGGGCCCCTTGGACTACACGCCCGGCATCTTCAAGCTGCGCTTCAACGGGAACAAGGCTCGCAACCGTGTGCGGACGACCTTGGCCAAGCAACTGGCGCTTTATGTGGTGATCTACAGTCCGCTGCAGATGGTCGCCGATCTCCCCGAAAACTATCGTGCCAAGCGCGCCTTTCAATTCATCAAAGACGTACCGGTCGATTGGGAAAAAAGCCTCGCCCTCGAAGGCGCCATCGGTGACTACGTCACCATCGCCCGGCAAGAACGCGGCAGTGACCACTGGTACGTCGGCAGCCTGAGCGGCGGCAAGGCGCGAACGATGGACCTCGCGCTCGACTTTCTCGCTCCGAATCGGCGTTATCGCGCAGAGATCTATCGCGATGCAAGCGACGCCGATTGGGAGCGTCGTCCCGAGGCGATCGCCCTCGAAACGCGTGAAGTCCGAGCCAGCGATCGCTTGAAGGTGGCGATCGCAGCCGGTGGAGGATGCGCCCTGCGTTTCGTCGCGCTGCCGCCTGGGGAATAGACATTTCCCACCCAAAAACACCTGAGCCGGACGTCTAGTCCAAGTGAACTTTCGTTGACGAGAGCTCCGCTCGCTCGATATGCCCACGTCATCGTTCCTCCACACTCGGTGAAGTCCCTTCGCCATTCTCTGGGTCTCCGGCACATTTTGCCGATTGCTCTGGGACCGAGAGGAGTACCTCATCGCAAAGCGAAGCGGTCGCCGTGGAGAGTCAAAGCAAAGTCGCAAACTCATCGACTGCGCCAGGTTTGGCTTCGCTCAAATGCCTTCTGCTCAAAGGCGTGGCGTGGCTCGTTTGCCGACGCAGATCGTGGGCAAACTCGACGTCGCCGTCGGCCGCTGCAACGAGCTCCGTATCGATGAGCGCTGGGTCCGCGGCTCAGGCTTCGATAGCACGCAAAGCGGAGGCCTGAACCTCAGCTACGGCTTCAACCCGCGCTACCCCTTGACCCGTAGCTACGCCTTTGCGCCATAAGCACGCTTCTTGCTGAGGTCTTGGGTCCATCACGAAATCCGCAACCTCCGCAAGAAGCGTTTTCGATATGTACCGGCCGTCGCCTTTCTTAGTCGTCGCCTCGCTTTGCGTGTCGGCCTGCATGGACGAGTCCCTAGCCAGGGAGAGCTTTCCGGAGGCCGCTCCGGCAGCCATCGTCGCCAAAGGCGATATGCCGGGTTCTCTTCCCCTCGAGGGCTACCTCGGGCAAGTCGAGAGGGTAAAGCAGGATCTAGAGCGCTTGGGCGAGTGCTACGACGCGTATGACCCCGCACCTTTCGAAGACAGTATCGCCATTACGCTCCAGGCCTTCGCGGCTGCGATCGATGGGCTCGCCGCCAGCTATCGCTGGGACCGCTCTGGCAGGTCTCCCGAACGCGCCGTCGCCGAAGTGCTCGGGGCTTATGCTTACGCTCTCGGGCAAATCGCCGAACGTTTCCCCGCGCCGCAGAGCGACCCCTGTGGTTTTCGCGACCAGGTCGAGGCGCCGCTGCATGCGCTTTTTTGCGAGTTCGTGCGCAAGATCCAGCTCGACACCCGAGAAGCGCAGCGCCTCGCCGACGACCGGGACGAAGTTCCCGAGGCCCTTGAACAGAGGCGCTTCGAACGCAAAGCCGAAGCTTACCGAGGGATCGTCAGCGCCATCGAGACGAGCCTTCGCGGGGCAGGCATGGAAGAGTGCGGCGCCGCCTACGAGGAGGCGCTGCCTTCCTGCTCGAGCTAAACGGCTCACGAAGCGCGTCCCTCAGACGCGCTTCGTTTCCTCGATAGTGCCGAGGCCGAAGCCTTCGAGCTCAGCCCACCCCGGCCGCCGAGGCCTGGTCCTCGCGGTAATGGCACTGCTTGTACTTCTTGCCACTGCCGCACCAACAGGGATCGTTGCGGCCGACTTTGGGGCGTTCGCGCTTCACCGGGTTGGGTGCCGCCTGCACCGAGGGACGTTCGCTGGCGCCTTGGGGAGCACCCTGCGGCATGGAAGCCCGCGAGGCTCGGCGCGCTGCGCGGGAGGCTGGCCGCTGCTGCACGCCCTCTTCGCCGCCACCTTCACCGGGGTGCGCTGCACGGAGTTGGCGCTGCCGCGCTTCGACCTGCTTGCGGCGCTGGTCTTCCATACGCTCCAGGTCTTCTTCGCGGACGCGCTCGACGCGGAACATATTGCTGGCGACCGAAGCTTTGACGCTCTGCACCATTTGCAAGAAGAGGTCGTAGCCCTCTTTCTTGTACTCCTTCTTGGGGTCGCGCTGACCGTAGCCACGCAGACCGATGCCGTCGCGAAGCTGGTCCATGTTCTGCAGCTGTTCGATCCACTGACGGTCGATCTCCTGCAGGTAGAAGTTGCGGAAGAGGCGCAGGAAGTTTTCGGAGCCGAAGTCGTCTTCCTTGCGCTTGAGAATGCTTTCGGCGTCCTGATAAAGCTTGGCGGCGAGCTCTTGGGCGTCGCTGAACTTGTTCAAGCCCTTGGCCTCGATGCCGAACTGTTCGGTGAAGGCGCGCTCGAGGCCGGCGAAGTCCCAGTCCTCGTAGTGTTTGCCCGCGGGGCAGGCGTGCTCGACCATGGTGCCGATGATCTCGTCGATGAGATCGAGCAGACGTTCCCGTTGCTCGGTGAGCGAGAAGGAAACCGCCTTTTGCAGATGGTCGCGTAAGGCGCCGACGTCTTTGCCGAAGCTCTCGAGGGGCAGGCGGCAGCCGAACCAAATATAGACCTCGCGCTCGAGCTCACGCAGCTGCAACTCCGCGATCTCTTCGAGGGACTGCGGTCGCCCTTCGCCGCCCTCTTTGCGACCGTAGGCGAGCATCATCTCTTTGACGATGGGCTCGGTGCGCTTGGCGAGCTCGGCGTCGGCCTGCTTGACGATGGGCCGGGGCTGCACGCCCTTGCGCAGCTCTTCCTCGGTGGGCTCGGTATGGTATTGCCCCATCAACACCTGGCGACGCAGGGTGTAGACGCATTTGCGCTGCTGATTGAGCACGTCGTCGTACTCGAGCATGTGTTTGCGGATGTCGAAGTTGCGCTCTTCGACCTTCTTTTGCGCGTTCTCGACGGCTTTGGTGACCCAGCGGTGCTCGATGGGGATGTCCTCCTCCATGCCGAGGCGGCTCATCATCACCTGCAGCCGGTCGCCAGCGAAGATGCGCATCAGATCGTCTTCGAGAGAGAGATAGAAGCGCGAGGAACCCGGATCGCCTTGGCGCCCAGAACGGCCGCGGAGCTGGTTGTCGATGCGGCGCGACTCGTGGCGTTCGGTGCCGACGATATGCAGGCCGCCCGCGGCGAGCACCTCTTTTTTCTCGCCTTCGCATTGCTGACGATGGCGCTCGGTCGCTTCGGCGACGGCGCGGTCGAAAGCCTCGCTATCGGCCTCCAAGGAGGGGTCGGCGCGCTCGATCACCTCCATCCGGGCCAACATCTCGGGGTTGCCGCCGAGCAAGATATCGGTACCGCGGCCTGCCATATTGGTGGCGACGGTGACCGCGCCTTTTTTGCCCGCCTGCGCAACGACGTAGGCCTCACGCTCGTGCTGCTTGGCGTTCAGCACGTTGTGGGGAATGCCCGAACGCTCCAGCAGACGCGACACCACGTCCGAGCGCTCGACGCTGGTGGTACCCACCAAAACGGGCTGGCCGCGCTGGTGGCAGTCTTTGATCTCTTCGACGACCGCTTTGAACTTCTCGCGCTCGCTCTTGTAGATCAGGTCGTCGTAATCTCGGCGGGAGATGGGCTTGTTGGTGGGGATGACTACGACGTCGAGCTTGTAGATGCGGTGGAACTCGGTCGCTTCGGTGTCGGCCGTACCGGTCATGCCGCCGAGCTTGCGGTAGAGGCGGAAGAGGTTCTGGAAGGAGATGGTCGCCAGGGTCATGTTCTCGTCCTGGATCGGCACCCTCTCCTTGGCCTCGACGGCCTGGTGCAAACCGTCGGACCAGCGCCGACCGGGCAAGACGCGACCGGTGAACTCGTCGATGATCAGCACGCGGCCGTCGGGGCTCACCATATAATGCTGGTCGCGCTTGTAGAGCGTATGAGCGCGCAGGCATTGCTGCAGGATGTGCAAGGTCTCGAGGTTGACCGGGTCGTAAAGGTTGGCCACCTGCGTCAGGCCGCGCTGATGCAGCAGGCGTTGCGCCGTCTCCATGCCCTCTTCGCTGAGCGTGACGGAGTGCGCCTTTTCATCGAGCACATAATGCTCGTCTTTGCGCAAGCGCGGGATGACCTCGTCGATCTTGACGTATTTGTCGCTGGCGGTTTCGCCGGGGCCGCTGATGATGAGGGGCGTGCGCGCCTCATCGATGAGGATGGAGTCGACCTCATCGACGATGGCGAAGTTCAGCTCACGCTGCACATAGTCGTAGATGCTGAACTTCATGTTGTCGCGCAGGTAATCGAAGCCGAACTCGTTGTTCTGGCCGTAGGTGATGTCGCAGGCGTAGGCCCGCTGCTTGGCGCCGTCGCCCTGCTGCGGCACGATGACGCCGGTGCTCAGGCCGAGGAAGCCGTAGAGGCGGCCCATCCACTCGGCGTCGCGCTTGGCGAGGTAGTCGTTGACCGTGACGACGTGCACCCCTTTGCCTTCGAGGGCGTTGAGATAACAAGGCAGGGTGGCGACCAAGGTCTTGCCCTCACCCGTCTTCATCTCGGCAATCTTGCCTTCGTGAAGCACCATGCCGCCGATGAGCTGGACGTCGTAATGACGCATCCCCAGCACACGCCGAGCGGCCTCACGGCAGACGGCGAAGGCGGGGACCAAGAGGTCGTCAAGGGGCGCACCCTGGGCGAGCTTCTGACGGAATTCTGCGGTCTTTCCGCTCAGCTCTGCGT